>Ga0209253_10000088_pt1 | contig 61929 bp, 52 predicted proteins | sample FrelakmetBRP12BR_FD_187145 | JGI IMG/M metagenome (GOLD analysis project Ga0209253, IMG submission 187145) | Freshwater lake sediment microbial communities from the University of Notre Dame, USA, for methane emissions studies - BRP12 BR (SPAdes)... | ecosystem: Environmental > Aquatic >...
GGGGGGGAGCCATGCCGCGCGCCGCGCCACCTCGTCCACGCTGTCCTGCAGCTCGTAGCTTCCGACCCGGGCCAGGTTGAACGTGCAGGTGAGGAGGACCCGGGCGCCGGCGGCCGCGTGCTGGGCGTGCACGCGTGCCACCTCCCAGGGCCGCTCCACGACCCATCGCTCCGGAAGCGCGCCGCCTGGAAGCCCGCGAGCGAGCAACGCCGTCCCCATGGCGCCGTCGAGCATGGCGAGGTTGCCGTTGCGACCCAGGAGCGTCATCCGAGCTCCACCGTCTCGAGGTGGACGGGCACGTGCACGTCCCATCCGCGGGCCGCGATTCGCGCAGCATGGGCGGAGAGGGCAGCAGACTCGCCGTGAACGCAGAAGGTCCGGCGTGGGGGGCGCGAGACCCCGTCCAGCCAGCGCGCCACCTCCGTCCGGTCTCCGTGGGCGGAGAAGCCCGCCAGGCTGGCCACCCGGGCACGCACCGGGACGTCCTTGCCGTGCATGCGAACGGTGGCTGCCCCGTTCTGGATGCTCCATCCGCGCGTGCCGGCCGCCTGGTAGCCCACCAGCAGGACGGTCGTGGAGGGGTCGGGAAGGCGGTGTTCGAGGTGGTGGAGGACCCTGCCTCCGGTGGCCATGCCGGACGCCGAGATGATGATGCACGGGCCGTGGACGCGGTTGATGGCCTTGGACTGCTCCGGAGAGCGGGTGAAGGTGAGTCGCTTCGGGGAGAAAGGTTCGATGCCCCGGGCCAGCAGGGAATCCATCTCCGAATCGTGGTCCTCCCGGTGGGCGCGGTAGATGGGGGTCGCGTCGGTGGCCATCGGCGAGTCGACGAACACCGGCAGCTCCGGGATTCGCCTCGCCTGCTCGAGCTCCCGCAACAGGAAGAGGACCTCCTGGGTACGGCCGATGGCAAAGGCGGGCATGACGATGGCGCCGCCTCTCGCCACCGCGGCGAGCACCTCACGCTCGAGCTCGCGGCCGGGAGGATCGCTGGGATGGTCTCGATCGCCGTATGTCGACTCGACGAAGAGGTAGTCGGTCTCTGGCGGGCCTTCGGGGTCGGGCAGGATCGGGGCCGCATAGCGTCCCAGGTCGCCGGAGAAGAGCAGCCGGATGGGAGGCCCGCTTCCGTCTCCGGGCACCGTGAGCGACACGGAAGCGCTGCCGAGGATGTGCCCCGCTCGGCTGAAGCAGAGCGTGAAACCGGGTACGATCTCCCGGGACTTCCCGTAGCGCAGCGTCCGCAATCGCTCGACGGCGGCGGCGGCATCGACCAGCTCGTAGAGAGGAAGGGCGCGCGGTGCATGCTTCGAGTACCCCTTCTCGTTGGCATGGCGCGCAGCCTCCTCCTGCAGCTTCGCCGAGTCCGGCAGCATGACGCCGGCGAGGTCGGACGTGGCCGGCGTGCACCAGGCATCGCCCCGGAACCCCGAGCGGCAGAGGAGGGGCAGGGCACCCGAATGGTCGATGTGGGCATGGGTCAACACCACCGCATCGAGGGAAGCGGGCTCCACTGGAAATGGGGCCCAGTTGCGGAGACGAAGCTCCTTCTGTCCCTGGAACAGCCCGGCGTCGACGAGCACGCGCCGCCCGGCCGCCTCGACGAGGAAGCGCGATCCGGTGACCGTGCCGGCCGCACCCAGGAAGCGGATGGACGCCATGACGCAGCGATTCTACAATGCGGCGCCTGCGGAGTGGGACGAGAGGCGGAGGGATCATGCGGCGCAAGATCCGGGTGGTGGGCGCGATGATCGAGAGAGATGGCCGCTACCTCATCACCCAGCGCTCCCCCACGGCGTCATTGCCGCTGCTCTGGGAGTTTCCAGGCGGGCGCGTCGAGCCCGGGGAGACCGACGAGGCCGCGCTGGCACGCGAACTGGAGGAGGAGATGGGCGTCTCCGTCCGGGTCGGCGAGCGTGTCATCCACGTCGAGCACGCCTACGCGAGCTACGACATCGATTTCTGCGTCTACCGCTGCGCGATCCGCGCCGGCGCGGTCCAGAACACCCGCGTGCATGACCACCGATGGGTTCGTCCCGAGGAGCTCGACCAGTACGAGTTCCCCGCCGCCGACGAGAAGACCGTCGCGAAGCTCCTGGGATTGTGACCCCCCGGGGGACGGGAATAGGACCCGCCCCGGCCGGCGTTGAATCCACGTTTTCACCCATCGCACGGAGCGAGAGAGACCCATGAGACGAGTGCTGATGCTGTCCCTGGCCGCGGCGACCGTCCTCGCCGTCACCCTGGCCTGCAGCCGCGAGGGGCGGGCCGACGCCGGTTCCGGCGCCAAGCTCGCGACCGAGCACCTCTGGCGCGAACTTCCGGCTGCCGCCCCGGTTGGGGGCACGATCCAGTCGCTGGCGCCGTTGATCAAGGAGCTGAAGCCGGCGGTGGTGAACATCTCGACGACGACCGTGACCAAGAGCCACCCCCGCGTGCCGGGATATCCCCGCGCCCCGCAGGGTTCGCCCGGCGGGCCTGGCGGACCGATGGAGGAGTTCTTCGAGCGCTTCCAGGGCCAGCCCAGGGAGATGCCGGAATTCCGGTCCAACAGCCTGGGCTCCGGCTTCATCATCAACAAGGATGGCTTCATCCTCACCAACAACCACGTGGTCGGCGACGCCACCGAGATCCGCGTGAAGCTCTCCGACGGCCGGGAGTTCGGCGCCCGTGTGGTGGGGAAGGATCCCCCCACCGACGTGGCCCTCATCCAGCTCGAGAAGGCGCCCCACGACCTGCCCACCGTCGCCTTGGGCGACTCCGACGCGCTCGAGCAGGGCGACTTCGTCCTGGCTCTCGGCAACCCCTTCGGCCTCTCCGGGTCCGCCAGCTTTGGCATCGTCTCGGCCAAGGCGCGAACCCTGCAGAATGGCCCCTTCGACGACTTCATCCAGACCGATGCGGCCATCAACCCCGGCAACTCGGGGGGCCCGCTCTTCAACATGAAAGGCGAGGTGGTGGGCATCAACACCGCCATCGTGTCGCCGCAGATCGGCCAGGGTATCGGTTTCGCCGTCCCCATCAGCCTGGCGAAGCAGCTCCTCCCGCAGCTCGAGAAGGGGGCCAAGATCGCCCGGGGCTACCTGGGCGTCACCGTGGGTGACCTGACTCCCGAGCTGGCCCGCGGCTTCGGGCTCGGCGAGGGAGCGAAGGGCGCGGTGATCCAGGACGTCATCGCCAGGGCGCCGGCAGGCAAGGCAGGGGTCAAGGCCGGAGACGTCGTGGTGGCCGTGAACGGCAAGCCCGTCGAGGACCGGGGCCAGCTCACCCGATCGGTCGCCGCCATCTCCCCGGGCGGAAAGGCCGCGCTGACCTTGCTCCGGAAGGGAAAGAAGCAGGAGATCGTGGTCACCGTTGGCACCCGTCCAGACGAGGACGCCCTGGCCCGCGGCGAGGGGCCCGAGGATGGCGAGGTGCAGGGCGACACTGGAAGCGAGATGAAGGGGGCGAAGCTCGGGGTGAAGCTCCAGACCGTGACGCCCGAGATGGCCCGCCAGCTCAAGATCGAGGGCGATGGCGGTGTCCTGGTCGCCGACGTCGCGGCCGACGGCGCCGCGGCGCGGGCCGGCATCCAGCGAGGGGACGTGATCCTCGAGGTGAACCAGGAAGGCGTGAACAGGCCCGACCAGGTCACGGCGGTCGTGGCCAAGGCCAAGCCCGGCGACGTCGTCCTCCTCCGCGTGAAGCGGGGCACCGCGGCCTCGTTCATCCCGGTGAAGATCCCGGAGCCGGAGGCCCCCGCCAAGAAGTAGCCCTTTCGGACATGTAGGCAAAGGTCGGAAAGTTGACCACATGAGGCCTCCGCCTTAGCGTTCGGGGCGGAGGCCTTCTCGTTCATGTCCTGGTTCCGACGAGCGTCCGATGTTGTGGAGGCAAAAGCGGCGCACCGCTCCGACCGGCGGGACGGGTCCCGCCTCGACAAGGTCTTCCCGGTCTGGCTGGAAGGGGAGCACGGCTTCGGGATGGGCATCGCCCGCAACATCTCCGAGGGGGGGATGTTCGTCGAGACGGCCACACCGCACCCCATCGGCTCCCAGGTCCACATCGCGTTCCCCTCCGAATCGGGCGACATGACCGCGGTTGCCGAGGTGCGCTACGTCTGCCACCTCGTGGGCCGCAAGGCCGGGCAGGAAGTTCACGCCTCGGTACACGGCATGGGCGTGCGCTTCCTCTACTTCGAGGCGCGAGGCGAGGCCGTCCGGGCCCTTCACTAGCGGGCCCGCCTGCCTGAACGGGGGCGAGCCAGCGGCCGGGGTTCGCGTTATCCGACGAGGATGACGGAACCCTTGGCGGTCGAGACTCGTGGATTGACCCGCCTCTTCGACGGCAAGCCCGCCGTCTCCTCCATCGACCTGCGCGTTCCGGCCGGCGCCTTCTACGGCTTCCTGGGGCCGAACGGCGCCGGGAAGAGCACCACCATGAAGATGCTCACCGGGCTGCTCCGCCCCACCTGCGGCGAGGCCCGGGTCCTGGGCGCCGACCTCTCCCGGGACGGACTTTCAGTGAAGGCGCGGATCGGCGTGGTCCCGGACGGCCTGGCCCTCTTCGAGCGCCTCTCCGGAAGCGAGATGCTGCGCATCCAGGGGCAGCTCTACGGGCTCGACCGGCTCGTCTCGGCCCGGAGAGCCGCCGAGTTGCTCGATGCCATGGAACTCGCATCCGAGGGCGGCAAGCTGGTGCAGGACTACAGCCACGGCATGAAGAAGAAGCTGGCGCTGGCCTGTGCGCTCATCCACGGGCCGGAGTTGCTCTTCCTCGACGAGCCCTTCGAGGGGATCGACGCGGTGGCGGTCACGGGCATCCGGCGCATGCTTCAGGACCTGGTCACCCGGCGCTCCTTGACCATCTTTCTCACCAGCCACGTCCTGGAGGTGGTGGAGCGGCTCGTCACCCATGTGGGCATCATCCACCGCGGGCAACTGGTCGCGCAGGGCACCCTCGACGAGGTTCGCGCCTCCGGCTCGCTCGAGGAGACCTTCATCCGCATGGTCGGCGAGGAGCGGGCGCCCGGACCGGGGCTCTCCTGGCTAGGCACCCGGGGTGAAGCCAGGTGAAGGAGGCACTCCGGGCGCTGGTGGAGCTGCGGGCACGGCTCCTCTGGCGCCGCTTCACCACCCGGGGCGGCATCGCCGAAGGCGTGGCGAGTGTCGTCCTGCTCGCCATCGCCGTGCCGGTGGGGGTCGGGTTCGCCGTGGCGGTGGGGTTCGGGACCTACCAGTCCGTCAGGGCCGGGGGTGGACTTCGGAGCGACGTGGGGGCGGCGGCGATCTTCTTCGGGCTGTGGCAGACCTGGACGGCGGTGAGCCTGACCGTGAACGACCGGGAGGGGCTCGACCTGCACCGGTTTCTCCTCTATCCGATCGCCCCCGGGCGCGTGTATGGCATGGGGCTCGCGACCGGTATCGTCGGGGACCCGATGGGTTTCGTCTGGGGGGCGATGCTGCTCGGCGTGTTCGTCGGGGCGGCGATGGCCCGGCCGGGAGCGTGGCTCGGACTGCTGGCCGTGACGCTCGCGGCCTTCGCGGTCGCGACGGTGGTCCTCGTGGCGCTCATCCAGGAGGTGCTCGGTCTCGTCCTCTCGACCCGACGGCTCCGGGAGTGGGCCACCGTGCTCTCGGTGGTCCTGTCGCTCGGCTTCCTGGCACTGGTCCTGAAGTCGACGGACCGTCCCTACCGTGCGCTCGGCGATATCCTGCCCTCGCTGCGCGTGCTGCAATGGATCGCCTGGCCGGCTGCCTTTCCGGCTGCCGCGGCCCGCGACCTGTTCGCAGGGCGCAGCGGGGCGAGCCTGCCCTGGATAGGCGGCCTCCTCCTGTCGACCGCGGCGACCGCGTGGATCTCCTTCCGCATCGCGCTGCGGCAAGCCCGGGGCGCAGGCACCTCCGGCGGAAACGCCTCGGGCGGGGGGCCAGTCCGGTCCGGCAGGGGGCTCCCCGGGGGGAGGATGGGGGCGCTCGTCGAGAAGGAGGTCCGCTACCTGTGGCGACAGCCGCTGGCCCGTGTCGACGCCCTCCTCGGTCCGGCCATCGCCGCGGTCGTCGCCTGGAAGCTCGAGCCCAGCATCCCGCTCGAGGCGGGCGAGGCGATGCGCGCGTTGCCGCTCTTCGGCGTGGCCCTTTACACCCACCTGCTGCTCCAGGCCTTCTGGCTGAACGCCTTTGGCTGGGAGCGGGGGGGAGCCCGGGTCATGTTCCTCGCGCCGCTCGACCTGGCGGCCGTGCTTCGCGCCAAGGGGCTCGTCCTCTACCTGTTCAGCCTGCTGCTCTTCCTCGTCTCGGCCTCGGTCCTGGCCGTCGTCGGGAAGGGGTCGGCGCCGCCCTGGGCGTTCGCCGCGGCCCTGCTGCTTCACGCGGGAACGGCCCCGTGGCTCCTGACAGCGGGGAACCTGGTGTCGATCCTTCGCCCGAGAGCGTCATCCTTCGCCATCCAGCGAAGCTCGGCGCTCTCCACCTTCTCGGGCCTGATGGGAATGGCCATCATCTCGGGGGTGATGGGTTTCTTCGCGCTGCCCGCGGTCCTGGCCATCCGGAACGAATCGACTGCGCAACTCCTGGCCGGATGGGGCCTCCTGGGGGCTGCGGGCGGCTGGACGTGGTGGAAGGCGGTGCCGAAGGAGGCCCGCCTGCTGGCAGAGCGCCGGGACGATTTCCTCCCGACGATCTGTGGCGACGACGCCTGACCGAGCCCCCGGCCGGCGCGGCTACTGCGAGAAGCCCTCGAGCAGGTAGTGGTTCTCGATCCGCCGGAGCGCCAGCGCCATGGCGGCGGTGCGCATGTCGATCTTCTTGCCGACCACGAAGCGGCGGGAGTCGTACAGCGGGGTCTTCTGAGGGCTGTTGGTGGCGATGTCGTGGATGATGCCCAGGTTGGCCTTGATCGCCCGCTCCAGCCGGTTGTTGACGTCGGCCTCCGTCCAGTGCTCCATCCGGAGGTTCTGAAGCCACTCGTAGTAGGAGACGGTGACGCCGCCGGCGTTGCAGATGATGTCGGGGATGAGATCGATCTTCCGGTCGCCGAGTACCCTGTCGCCGTCGGGCGTCGTGGGGCCGTTGGCGGCCTCGGCAACCACCTGGACCTTCAGGTTCTCGGCGACGTCGCCGGTGATCGACCCGCCCAGGGCGGCCGGGATCGCGATCTCGGCGTCGAGCTTCCAGAAGTCCTCGCGGTCGAGCTTGTTGCCGCCGGTGAAACCCTCCACCGACCGGCGCAGGTTGTCGGGGGCGCCGGCGTGGGCGAGGAGCGCCGGAACGTCCAGCCCCTTCTCGTTGTGGATCGTGCCGTAGGCGTCCTGGACGCCCACGATCTTGGCGCCCAGGGCGTGGAGGATCTCCGCCGACGCCGTTCCCACGTTTCCGAAGCCCTGCACCAGCACCCGCTTGCCCGCCAGGCTCTCGCCGCGCCACCGGGCCCACTCCTCCAGGCAGTAGACCGTGCCCTGGCCGGTGGCCTTGGCGCGTCCCTCCGAGCCTCCGATGCGCACGTCCTTCCCGGTGACCACCCCGCGCATGGCGTGCGGCATCCGTTCACCGTCGGTGAACTGCCGCATCATGATGGCCATGATCTCGGGGTTGGTGTTCACGTCCGGCGCAGGGATGTCCACGTAGGGGCCGATGACGCTCTTCAGCTTGTAGATGAATCGGAGCGAGACGTGCTCGATCTCCTCCCTCGAGTAAGCCGAGGGGTCGATCCGAACCCCGCCCTTGGCGCCGCCGAAGGGGATGTCGGCAATGGCGGTCTTCCACGTCATGTCGGCGGCCAGCGCCTTGAACAGATCGAGCGAGACGTCCTTGTGGAACCGGACGCCGCCCTTGTAGGGGCCGCGGACCTGGTTGTACTGGATGCGGTAGGCCTTGAACTTCTTCGGGCCTCCCTTCTCGATGCGGAAGAGGCCGCGCTTGGGGATGCGCAGGACTCCTTCCCGAAGGGTGATGTCGGCCTTGAGCAGGGCGCGGCGGTGGAGCACGAGCTGCCCGTTGGCGAGTGGCTCGAGGGCCTCTCCTGCCTTCACCGAGGAGGCGGGAAGGTCCTTGAAACGCGCCTCGTCCTCCTTGCTCACCGGGACGAGCCGGTCGCGGGTCTCGATGGTGATGTAGAAGATGTGCTCGAAGTCGGGTTCCTCGAGCTCGAGTCGAACGCGGGGGTCGAGCTTGATGAGCTCGGCCGCCCGGTAGAACGCCTCCATCGACTCGTCGAAGAGACTCGTCCGGCGGGTGTCCTTGCGCGACGCCTTCATGGCGCACCTCGGGTGGGGGGAGGAGACGAGTCGATGCTAAGCCCGGTCGACTCGGGAATCAAACTCTTTCTCCGGTCGCTTTCGGCTGGAAAAACCGACGTTTGGGTTCACCCGAGCAGGGAGCGGCAAACGGCTGCCTCGAGGAGCTCGGCAGCACGCGACATGGCCTCACCGAGGGGCATCCCCGGCGGTGCCGCTGCCACGATTCGCGAGATCCCCTGGACGAGGACGTCGTCCGCTCCCGGTCCCAGGCTTCCCGACACGAGCAGGACCGGGACCCCGTGACGCTGTGCGACACGAGCCACGCCGACGGGCGCCTTTCCCATGGCGGTCTGGTGGTCCGTGCGCCCCTCGCCGGTCACGACCAGGTTGGCGCCTCGAACGACGTCATCGAACCGGGCCGAATCGAGCACCAGGTCCACGCCAGGAACAAGGCGGGCCGGCGTGAAGAACAGGAGCCCGGCTCCGAGTCCGCCCGCCGCGCCGGCACCCGGATGTCTCGCCACGTCGCGCCCGGTGGCGTCGCGCGCCACCGTGGCGTACCGCTCGAGCGCAGCGTCGAGCTCGAGGACGACCGCCGGCGTCGCGCCCTTCTGGGGACCGTAGACCGCCGAGGCCCCGAGCGGGCCGGTGAGCGGGTTGTCCACGTCGCATGCGACGAGCAGCTCCGTCTCGGCGAGGCGCGGGTCGACCCCGGAGAGATCGATGGACGCCACGCGGGCGAGTGCGGCGCCGCCCTCGGGGAGGGGCTGCCCTCGACCGTCGAGGAAGCGCACGCCAAGGGCCTTGGCCATGCCCGAGCCGCCGTCGTTGGTCGCGCTGCCTCCGATCCCGACCACGACGTGGCGGAAGCCCGCGTCGAGCGCAGCCCGGATCAGCTCGCCCGTTCCGTAGCTCGAGGCGACGCGCGGATCCCTCCGGCCCTCCGGCACCAGCGTGAGGCCGGAGGCCGCGGCCATCTCCACCACCGCCGTCCGGCCGTCGCCGAGCACGCCCCAGCGCGCCTCCACCGGGCGCCCCAGCGGCCCGCGGACGACTCGCGTCTCGTAGCGGCCGCCGGTCGACGAGACCATGGCCTCCACCGTCCCCTCGCCGCCGTCTGCGATGGGGATCTTCACTACGCGTGCATCCGGCCAGGCGGCCCGGACTCCGCGCTCCATGGCGGCGGCCGCCTCGACGGCGGACAGGCTTCCCTTGAAGGAGTCGGGGGCGACGATGACCAGGCGGGGGACGCTGGTCACGGGGATGGCGCCGGGGAGGCGAGCTTCACGAGTTGCTTGCCCTGGTTCCTGCCTTCGAATACGCGCCGCAACGCGGCCGGAGCGTGCTCGAGCCCGTCCATCACGTCCACCCGGTCCTTGAGCTTGCCGCTGCGCAGCCAGCCGGAGAGAGCCGCCACCGCCTCGCCGGATCGGGCCAGGTAGTCGAGAACGAGGAAGCCCTCCATGCGGCCGCGCTTCGAGATGAGCGAGAGGTAGTTGGCCGGGCCGGCGCTGGGCCGGGCTTCGTTGTAGTGGGCGATGCCGCCGCAGATCACGATCCGTCCCCTCAGCGCCAGCAGGAGCAGCACCACGTCGAGCGCGGGGCCGCCCACGTTGTCGAAGAAGACGTCGACCCCGGAAGGGCAGAGCTCGCGGAGCCGCCTGGCCAGGTTCTCCGACTTGTAGTCCACGGCGCCGTCCAGCCCGAGCTCGTCGACGAGGTATCGACACTTCTCCGGCCCACCGGCGATGCCGATGACCCTGCAGCCTGCGATCCTGGCGATCTGCGCAGCCGCAGCGCCGGTGGCGCCGGCCGCGCCGGACACGACCACCGTCTCCCCGGGCTTGGGCCGGCCGACCTCGAGCAGCCCGAAGTAGGCCGTGATGCCGGTGAGGCCGAGGACGCTCATCGCCGTCTCGACGGGAACTCCCTTCGGCACCGGCGTTGGCGAGGAGGAAGAGCCCGGACGAGCGATGGCGTAGTCCTGCCAGCCGAATAGCCCCTGGACGAGCTGTCCTGGACGCAGCGCAGGGTGGCGAGACTCGACGACCTGCCCGACGGCGAAGGAGCGCATGACCTCGCCGATCTTCACTGCGGGGAGATAGGTGTCCCCGGCCATCCAGCCGCGCTGGGTGGGATCGATCGACAGGTACAGGTTGCGGACCAGTGCCTCGCCGTCGGAAGGTTCTTCGGCGGGCGCCTCCGCGAGGCGAAAGTCCTCCGCCGAGACGAGTCCTTCGGGGCGACGGGCGAGCAACCACTGGCGGTTCGTCGGTCTGGTCATGCATCTCTCCTGGTCGGCGCTACGGTCGGGTGCCCGGAGGGGGAGGGACGCTGCCAGTGGCCGGGGACACACCCACGGGAAAAGGGGTGGCGTTCGATCCGGCCGGGCCGACGGCCGACGTTCCCATGGTGGGTCCGGCCCGATTCACGCAGGCCGGCGAGTCGGCCTCGGCGCCCACGCAGACGGCCCCCGGGGATTCGCAGAACCCGTTGCGGGGATTGCAGATCGTGCCGCCGACGCACTGGGCGTAACAGCCCCCCGCCGACTTCTGGGCCGCCGATGCGCCTGCGGCGATGGCGGTGTTGATGGCGGCAGAGGGCACGGTGTAGGGCGCGGAGGAGCGGCATCCGGCCAGGGCGATCGCCCCTGCGACGACGAGCCACCAGGTCGGGAGGCCTGAGGTACTGGCCCCGGGGGTTCTCACTTCGAACGACGGGACGTGAACAGGTCCCAGGCGAGCACGGCCGCCATCGTCACGCCCACCACCCCGCCGACCGCGGCGATGGGCGACTGAAAGATGCTCGAGGCGGTGAGGAGGTGGCTGTCGACCACGTCGTGGACGAAGGCCACGCCGATCGCGAGGCCCGCGGCGGCCATGACCATCGATGGGAAAGACGAGGTTTCTCGAGTCGTGGTTCGAGGCATGGCAATCCCCCCACTGAAAAGGGTAGCAACAACGGGTCGGGAAGGCCAATCGTCCCTTCGAGTCCCCTGAGTGCGGGACACGGGCCGACGCCGTCACATCCACCCGGAGTCACGTCGAGCGACGGGTCCGCATGATCGATCGCGTATTCAGCGGTCGCCAGAGATGCGCCACGTGGCCTAGCCCTTCACCTTGTCCTTGACTTGACCTGGAGCTGGCTCACCAGCCGTGGCAGGAGCTTCCCGCTCCCGTCGAGCTCCACGGAAGCGAAGAGCCGCCCCTCCTTCTTGTAAGTGGCGCGGATGGTCCCGTCCCCGGTGCGCAGCCACAGGAACCCGTGCCGGACGGTCACCTTCTCCCCGACCTTCGGCAGGCCGCGAGCCATGGCTTACTCCCCGCCCTTCGCCATCCACCCGTTCACATCCCCTCGAATCATGTTCGTCATCCCTCAACCCTCCGTGGGCGGTGTCGATGGAGTGCCTTCGCCGGTTCGAGCCTATCCCGTTGCCCGGGCGAGAATCACATTCGCGGAGGAAGCGAACCCGTCGAGCGAAAAAGAGGGCTCTGCGGGCACCCTTCCGGGCCACCGTGAGCCTTCTAGATCGCTGTTTTCTGGAGCCGACACCCAGAATTGAACTGGGGACCTACTGATTACGAATCAGTTGCTCTACCAGCTGAGCTATGTCGGCGAAGAGTTGGAAACGCGGGGCTATTTAGCACCGCTCGCAGGCCCTCGCAAGCGCGACCGAAGCGCGCTGGCGCCGCTCGGTGGGCCCGAGGAGCCCCGTCAGAACGACTCCCCGAGCGTCACGTAGAACTGGGTCTGGGCGTAGGGGTCGGGAGGACGCCCGGGCGCCAGGAGCCGCCCCAGCCCCTGGCCCAGGCCAACCCGCAGGACCACCGGCAAGTAGAACCCCAGGACCAACTCCACGTCGATCTCGGCGCCGGCGCCGAAGCGGATGCGTTGCGGCCAGGGAATGCCGTCGATGGGCACCCAGGCGTTTCCGGCGTCGAGGAAGGCTGCGCCGGAGATCCGGCGCAGGAAGATCGGCCAGGTGGAGATGCCCCACTGCGGCGCCACGATGGGGAAGCGCAGCTCGAAGGTCCCGCTGGCCAGGTGACTCCCCTGGAAGATGCCGGAGGGATATCCGCGAAGCTGATTGGGCTGCGCCCCCGCAGTGGCGAAGCCGAGCGCGCCGAGGAGGAGGTCTGCCACGTCCGGCGGCGGGATGCCGCCCAGGGAGAACGGGTACTGCCCGCCGAAGGTTCCTTGCGACGACCCCACCGCCAGGTGGAGCGCCAGCACCCACTGCTTCGTCCAGGGCACTCGCAGGAATCCGTTCCAGGACACCTCGCCCCACACGTAGTCGTAGTCGCTCCCCAGCACCGGAGAGGTCACGCCGGACGCGATGGACGCCTGGAATCCGGAGATTCGCGAGATGCTGTTCACGAACTGGCGCGTGTCGTCGTAGGCGATGCTCCCGCTGATCATGCTCCGGAAGCCGTCCTGGAGGGGCAGCGGGCCGGGAGGTGGGTTGAGCGCCCGGAAGAAGGTTCCGCTCCAGCCCAGGGAGATCGAGAGGTTCCGGTAGAGCTCTCGGATCGGGACGAGCACCGACGCACGGAGAGGCGTCCAGGCCTCCTGGTACACCCCCGTCAGACCCGGCGCGGAGCTGATCCATCGGCTCGAGGAGAGAAGGAGCGGCGTGCGCAGCCACTCTCCCACGTAGGCCACCTGGTAGACGGGCGAGGCCGTTCCGAAGCTCCAGCGCAGCTCGGCCGCCCAGGAGTGAAGCCCCACCACGTCGGACGCAGAGCTCAGTGCACCCAGAGTGAATCCAGCCGCGTCCCATCCGAAGACCGGCAGCCAGTAGCGGGGCAGGAGCATGGGCAACGGGTCGTACGGCCTGGACGGATACCCGGGGTCCCGGTCGTAGGAAAGGCCGGCCGGGCGAGGCGCGGCCACCGGCGCAGCGGGATGGACCAGGCCAGAAAGATCGAGACGAGCCAGGTCGTAGCCGGCGCGGGAGTAGGAGACGTAGGCGAGTTGCCCGCCGTCCGGGGATGAGGCCGGCTGCATGGCGCCCATCTCCGAGTTGGTCACCTTCCTGGTCGTGCCCGGAACGACCAGCAGAGGCGCCGTGGCCGGCCCAGGGCCAGCAGGCAGCGGGGGGAGTTCGGCCCCGGGAATGGGCGGCCTTGGCTCGGGTGGAACGAGCGAGAGAAGGGTGTCGGGTTGCGGCGGGACGAGCGGCGAGGGCGCGACCTCGACGGGGCTCCACCAGCCCCCGGTCTCGGCCTCGAAGAGGTAGAGGTCGTAGACGCCGGTCCGGTCGGAGGAGAAGAGAAGACGGCCATCCGGGAGCCATTCTGGACTGGTGTCGATGGCGTCGTCGTTCGTCACCCGGGCCACCCGGCCGTCCTCCCAGACGGCCACGTCCCGGCGAGCCTCGATCTGGAGCTCGAAGGCGATGCGCCGGCTGTCCGGGGAGATGCGGGGCAGGTAGATCTGCGCCCCGGGGTGGTGGAAGAGGGTCTCGATCCGTCCGTCCTCCAGCCAGAGCCGGCGCAGCGCCATCTCGCCGGGGGCGATCCGGGCCACGTAGACCACCCAGGCTCCGCCGGGTCGAACGTCGGGGTCGGTGGCCCGCTCCCCGTTCGTGAGGCGGGTGCGGCGCCCGGATTCCAGGTCGACCCGCCAGAGATCGCTCCAGAGCCAGTAGTACTGGTAGTAATCCTCGACTGCGACGATGGCCTCGACCGGCGAGCGAAGTGCGAAGGTTCCATTGGCGGGGATCTCCGCCGCAAGGCCCAGATCCACCCCCGCCGGCGTGGCTCGCCGGATCCCCTGCGGGCCGTCGAGGCCACGGTCCCAGTAGGCCACGAAGCTGCCGTCCGGCGACCAGCGAGGATGGAGGACGCGGGCGCCGCGACGGGTGATCCAGGTCGGGACGGTCACCGGGCTCTGCCGGATGCGGGCCAGCTGCATCTCGTAGCGGGATCGAAGGGCCTGGCCGAACTCGCCCCACAGTGCCTGGAAGTCCTGCCCGCCGAGGGTCTCCTCGGCGACCACGCCGATGGCGAAGGGCCAGACCCAGCGCCCCTGTGCGGCCATGAAGTCGTACAGCCCGGAGGGCCCGGAACGCTCGTGGAGGAAGGAAAGGAAGCGGCCGCCGAGCAGGTACCACATGTTCCCAAGAGGCCAGTCGAGCGGCGGGTTGGAGACCTCGTGGAGCGGGAAGAGTCCGCCCTCGAGCACCATGGCCCTGGCATACATGTCGAAGAGCGAGCTGGCGTTGCGACCGTGGCCCGGCCCCGACTCGTGGAGCACGGCCATGCCCTCGTTGAGCCAGGGGGGCACGAACCCGTTCGGCAGGAGCACCTTGCCGAAAACGGAGGTGATTAGGGCCGGGACGCCGCTCCGGACGTTGATCTGCATCACATGGACGTATTCGTGCGCCGTGAGGGAGAAGAGCCAGTCGGCGAAGTCGTTCAGCTCCGACAGGGAGTCGGGCGGGGTGGCCACGAGGTGGATGGCGTCGTACGGGAACGCGGTGGCGAGGCCGTTGGCCTCGTCGGAGTTGTCGGCGAGGACCACCTCGGTCTTCCCGGCTGGTAGCGCGGGAAAGGCCGGAGCGAGCAGGATCCGCGATCGCTCCAGCGCGCCCGCGGTGCGCTGGGCCAGCGACTCCTCTCCCTCGTAGAAGTGGACCCGGAAGTTCGGCGTCTCGAGCGTCCGCCAGCGGAGCGACGGGTCGTACTGCGCTGTGGCCATCCCGGGAACGAGGGCGAGGAAGACCAGGGAGACGGCAATCGCGAATCGGGTCAAGGAGGGCTCTCGGGCGGGTGCCGATGCTAGACGACTGGATTACACTGCGCCAAGCCCCATGGTTCACGACCACGAACACGACCACGCGCACGAGCACGCGACCGGCGCCCACGCTGCCAGCACGGACAGGAGCGCCCGGCGCCTCGGCCTGTCGCTCCTGGTCACCGCAGGCATCATGGTGGCCGAGGCGGTGGGGGGATTCGTCTCCGGTTCGCTCGCCCTCGTGTCCGATGCCGGCCACATGCTCACCGACGTGGCGGCACTGGGGCTGGCGTTGCTCGCCGTCCGTTTCGCATCACGCCCGGCCGACGACAAGCGCACCTTTGGATTTCGTCGTGCCGAGGTCCTCGCCGCCCAGGCCAACGTCGCCGGCCTCGTCGTCCTCACCTTCTGGATCGCCTGGGAGGCCGTGGACCGGCTTCGTCACCCAGGCGCAGCCATCGAGTTGCCGGTCATGGCCGGGGTGGCGGCCATCGGCCTGGTGGCCAACCTCGTGGTGCTCCGATGGCTCCACGCCGACCACAGCCTGAACACGCGCTCGGCCTTTCTCCACGTCCTGGGCGACGCGGTCTCCTCGGTGGTCGTCCTGGCCGGAGCCGTGGCCATGTGGCTCGAGCCGACCTGGACCTGGATCGACCCCGTCCTCTCTCTCGGGATCTCGCTCCTGATCCTCTGGGGAGGCCTGCGGATCAGCCTCGAGATCGCCGACATCCTCATGGAGGCGGTCCCGCGGCACCTGGCCATCGAGGAGGTCTGCGGCGCCATGGGCGACGTTCCCGGCGTTCTGGCGGTGCACGACCTGCACCTCTGGACCATCTCGAGCGGCCAGTACGCCCTGTCGGCCCACGTGGTCGTCGGCGAGGAGGACCTCGGTCGCAACGACGCCATCCTCGACGACGTGAAGGGCCGCCTCCGGACCCGCTTCGCCATCGACCACACCACCATCCAGATCGAGTCGGCTGAATACGCGCACCTGTACGACGACGTCCACGCCCACCAGCACGACCCGGAGCGGCGCTGCGCCCCGCACGCCGCCGGAGGCTGAATCGTTGCGCATCGTGGCCGGAACGGCCCGGGGCCGAAGGCTCGCCGCGCCGGCCGGGGAGGGCACCCGCCCGACGAGCGACAAGGTGCGTGGGTCGATCTTCAACATCCTCGGGCAGTTCTTCCCGGGCGGCAGGGTTCTCGACCTGTACGCCGGGACCGGATCGATGGCGCTGGAAGCCCTCTCACGCGGATGCGCGTCGGCCACCTGCGTGGAGGCGTCGCCCGGAGCCGCCGCCGTGATCCTCGAGAATGCCGAGGCCTGCGGGTTCGCCGGGCGCGTGACCGTCGTCCGGCGGAGGGTCGAGGCCGCTCTCCCCGCGCTGCTTGCCGACTCGTTCGACCTGGCTTTCGTCGATCCCCCGTACGACGAGGGGCCTGGCGTGGCGCTGGCGTCGCTCGACCGGGTGCTCCGCGCGGGCGCGACGGTGGTGGCGGAGCACGACCGGCGTTCCCCGACCCCCGACCGCGTGGGTGCGCTGCTCGTCGTCGATCGCCGCAGCTACGGCGACACCGGAATCTCGATCTATCGCCGCGAGTAGGGGATAATCCGCGGCGATGCCACGACTCGCCATCTACCCTGGATCCTTCGATCCCCTCACCAACGGTCACCTGTCGCTCATCCACCGCGGCCTCAAGCTCTTCGACGGCCTCGTGGTGGCGGTGGCCAACAACGTGGGCAAGAAGGCGCTTTTCTCCCTGGAGGAGCGCACGCAGCTCATCCAGGAGGCGGTGGGGGCCGAGCCGCGCGTCGAGGTGGATCATTTCGAGACGCTTCTCGTCGACTACGCCAAGAGGCGCAAGATCCACACGGTGCTTCGCGGGCTGCGCGCCATGTCCGATTTCGAGTACGAGTTCCAGCTCGCCAACATGAACGCCAAGCTCGATCCGGACTTCGAATCGGTCTTCGTCATGACCGGGCAAGACTACTTCTACGTGACCGGCAGCCTGGTCCGGGAGGTGGCGAGCTTCGGGGGAGACGTGACCGGTCTCGTGCCGCCCAACGTGGCCGAGGGGCTGCGCCGCAAGTTCCCTCGTCGCTAGTCCGGGGCGGCGCAGGGGGCACCTTCGCGGTCGTTCCCAATCCTGGCTCGAGTTGGTATCCTCTCCCGGCCGAAAACTGCGTTCACACCTGCCTCCAGGAGATTCCGAGGATGAGACTTGCCAAGCGGCTCGACGCAGTGAAACCGTCCCCCACTCTCGCCATCACCGCCAAGGCGAAGGAGCTCAAGGCGAAGGGCATCGACGTGGTCGGGTTCGGAGCCGGTGAGCCCGACTTCGACACCCCGAAGCCGATCAAGCAGGCCGCCATCCAGGCCATCGATCAGGGGTTCACCAAGTACACCCCCACGAACGGGATCCCGGAGCTCCGCGAGGCCATCGCCAAGCGGATCGCCCAGGAGCACGGCATCGCCTACAAGGCCACCGAGGTGCTGGTCTCCTGCGGCGGCAAGCACGCCCTCTACAACCTGTTCCAGGCGCTCCTGAACCCCGGCGACGAGGTGGTCATCTTCGCCCCGTACTGGGTGAGCTACGCCGACATGGTTCGGCTGGCCGACGGCGTGCCGGTCATCGTCCAGACCCGGCACGAGGACGGCTTCGAACCGAGCCACGAGGCCATCAAGGCGGCCATCGGCCCGAAGACCCGGGCCGTCATCGTGAACAGCCCGTCCAACCCCACCGGCGCGGTCTTCGGGAGGGCCACGCTGCGGAACATCGTCGAGGAGGTGAAGGGCAAGGACATCCTCGTCGTCACCGACGACATCTACGACCGCCTGGTCTACAAGGGGCGCTTCGAGAACGTCCTCACGGTGGACCCCTCCCTTCACTCCCAGGTAGCACTCGTGAACGGGGTGTCGAAGACCTACGCGATGACCGGCTGGCGAATCGGCTGGACGGCCGGACCGCAACCGCTCATCAGCGCGATGCAGAAGCTCCAGGACAACTCCACGTCCAATCCAACGTCCATCTCGCAGAAGGCGGCGCTGGGCGCGATGACCCTGCCACTCGAGGCCGAGGTGGAGGCCATGCGGAAGGTCTTCGACGAGCGGCGGCAGCACATCGTGAAGCGGTTGAATGCCATCCCGGGCGTGAGTTGCTTCGACCCGGGCGGAGCGTTCTACGCCTTCCCGTTCATCGGGAAGCTCCTCGAAAAGAGGATCCCCGGCCAGGCAGAGCCCATCGGAACCGACGAAGCGTTCGTGGCCCACCTGCTCGACCACCACAAGGTGGCGGTCGTCCCGGGTTCCGCGTTCGGGGCGCCGGGCTACCTTCGCCTCTCCTTCGCCATCGCCATGGACCAGATCGACAAGGGCGTGGACCGCATCGCGGAGATGGTGAAGAGCCTCCAGTAATCCCAAGGGCCGGGGCCAGGCGCCCTCGGTATGTTAGGGTCCGCCCCCGATGCCGTCGCGCAAGGACATCAAGAAGATCATGATCGTAGGCTCCGGGCCGATCGTCATCGGGCAGGCCTGCGAGTTCGATTATTCCGGAACCCAGGCCTGCAAGGCGCTGAAGGAGGAGGGGTACGAGGTCGTGCTCCTCAACTCCAACCCGGCCACGGTCATGACCGACCCGGACTTCGCCGACCGGACCTACGTCGAGCCCATCACCCCCGAGGTGGCCGAGCAGATCCTGGCCCGGGAAAAGCCGGACGCCCTGCTCCCCACCCTGGGCGGGCAGACCGCGCTGAACCTGGCCGTGGCGCTGGCCAAGAACGGGGCCCTGGCGCGCCACGGAGTGGAACTCATCGGGGCTTCGCTCGAGGCCATCGAGATGGCCGAGGACCGGCAACTCTTCAAGGATGCCATGAACCGTATCGGGGTCGAGATGCCCCGCAGCGGCTACGCCACCTCCTTCGAGGAGGCCCGCGCTGCCGCCGAGGCCATCGGCTTCCCCGTCATCATCCGCCCGAGCTTCACCATGGGTGGGGAAGGCGGCGGAGTCGCCTTCAACAAGGAGGAGTTCGACGCGCTGGCGCGCCGGGCCATCGAGCTCTCGCCGACCCACACCATCCTGGTCGAGGAGTCGATCCTCGGATGGAAGGAGTACGAGCTGGAGGTGATGCGGGACCGGAACGACAACGTGGTGATCGTCTGCAGCATCGAGAACTTCGATCCCATGGGAGTCCACACCGGCGACTCCATCACCGTGGCCCCGGCCCAGACCCTCTCCGACAAGGAGTACCAGCAGCTCCGCGACGCCTCGATCCGCATCATCCGGGAGATCGGCGTCGACACCGGGGGATCGAACATCCAGTTCGGCGTTCACCCCGAGACGGGGCGGGTGGTTGTCATCGAGATGAACCCGCGCGTCTCGCGCAGCTCGGCGCTGGCTTCCAAGGCCACCGGCTTTCCCATCGCCAAGATCGCCGCCAAGCTGGCGGTGGGGTACACGCTCGACGAGCTCCGGAACGACATCACCCGCGAGACCCCGGCCTGCTTCGAGCCCACCATCGACTACGTGGTGACCAAGGTTCCGCGCTTCGCCTTCGAGAAGTTCAAGGGTGCCGACGACGTCCTCACCACCCAGATGAAGTCGGTGGGCGAGGTGATGGCGATTGGGCGCACGTTCCAGGAAAGCCTCCAGAAGGCGCTGCGCAGCCTGGAGATCGACCTGCCCGGCCTGGACTCGCCGCTCGGCAAGCGCCCGGGAGACGCCTATTCCGAGGCCGAGAAGATGCAGATCCTGGAGCAGGCCAGGGTCCCGCGAGCCCACCGGGTCTTCTGGGTCGGCGAGGCAATCCGGGCCGGCACCTCCGTCGAGGAGCTCCACCGTCTCACCGCCATCGACCCGTGGTTCCTCCGGGAGATGAAGGGGATCGTCGATCACGAGCCGGAGCTGGCCCGCGGGCTGCCTCCCGACGCGGCCTCGTGGCGCACGGCGAAGCGCCTGGGCTTCGCCGACAAGCGCATTGCCGGGCTGGCACGAACCACCGAGGGAGCCGCCCGCGCCGCGCGCTGGGCGGCCGGGGTTCACCCGGTGTTCAAGCGGGTCGACACCTGCGCCGCGGAGTTCGAGGCCTACACGCCGTACCTCTACTCGACCTACGAGGAGGAGTGCGAGGCCAAGCCCACCGACCGGCGGAAGGTGATGATCCTGGGTGGTGGCCCGAACCGGATCGGCCAGGGCATCGAGTTCGACTACTGTTGCGTCCACGCCAGCTTCGCGCTCCGGGAAGCCGGGTTCGAGACCATCATGGTCAATTGCAACCCGGAGACCGTCTCGACCGACTACGACACCAGCGACCGGCTCTACTTCGAGCCGCTCACGCTGGAGGACGTCCTCGAGATCGTCAGGATCGAGAAGCCGGAGGGGCTGATCGTCCAGTACGGCGGGCAGACCCCGCTCAAGCTGGCCGTTCCGCTGGAGCGGGCGGGCGCCCCCATCCTGGGGACGACCCCCGACGCCATCGATCGGGCCGAGGATCGCGAGCGATTCTCCGCCCTCATCGACAAGCTCGGGCTTCGCCAGCCTGCCAATGGCATGGCCCGCAGCATCGACGAGGCCTTCGCCGTGGCCAGGCGCATCGGGTATCCGGTCATGGTCCGCCCGTCCTACGTGCTGGGCGGCAGGGCCATGGAAGTGGTCTACGACGACGCCGACCTGAACGCCTACCTCACCGAGGCGGTGCAGGCCTCCCATGAGAAGCCAGTCCTCGTCGACCGGTTCCTCCGGGAGGCGGCCGAGGTGGACGTGGACGTGGTGTCCGACGGCAAGGACGTGGTCGTCGCCGGGGTGATGGAGCACATCGAGGAGGCCGGGATCCACTCCGGTGACTCGGCGTGCGCGCTCCCCCCGTTCAGCCTCGCCCCGGAGACGGTGGCCGAAATCGAGCGGCAGTCCATCGAGCTGGCCCGGGAGCTGGGCGTGGTCGGCCTCATGAACGTGCAGTTCGCCATCCAGGGGCAGGACATCTACGTCCTGGAGGTGAACCCCCGGGCCAGCCGGACGGTGCCCTTCGTGGGGAAGGCCACCGGCGTCCCGTTCGCCAAGAAGGCGGCGCTGGCGATGGCGGGCATCTCGCTGGCGCAGCAGGGGCTCTTCGCCACCCCACGGCCCAAGCACGTCTCGGTGAAGGAAGCGGTCATGCCCTTCGCCCGGTTCCGCGGCGTCGACCCCGTGCTCGGTCCGGAGATGAAGTCCACCGGCGAGGTGATGGGCATCGCCTCGGATTTCTACGGCGCCTTCTGGAAGTCGCAGATCGCGGCCGGGAACGCCCTGCCTGTTCCCCGGCGTGGTGAATCGCTCCGGGCGTTCGTCTCGGTGAAGGACGCCGACAAGCCGGTGGCCGCCGACCTGGCCAGGCGGCTCGTCTCCCTTGGCTTCGAGGTCCTCGCGACCTCGGGCACGGCGGCCTTCCTGGCCCGCGAGGGCATCCCAGCCACGCCCGTGCGAAAGGTGGGGGAGGGACGTCCCAACGTCGTCGACCGCATCATCGACGGGGAGGTTCACTTCCTGATCAACACCACCGCGAGCAAGCGGACCATCTCCGACAGCTTCTCCATCCGCCGCGAGACCCTGATGCACCGCGTGCCCTACTTCACCACGCTCACCGGCGCCCGCGCCGCGCTGGGCGCGATGGAGAAGTCCCTCGACGCCGGTTACGGCGTCCGTTCCCTGCAGGAGTACCACCGCGCCCCCGGCGCTTGACGCCACGCCGGCGGGAACCCGCCGTGTCGCACGGAAGGTGACACAGGATGTCGAACACTCGCACGCCCATCACCCCAGCTGGCCTCGTTCGCCTCAAGCAGGAGTTGCGGCGCCTCAAGTCCGTGGACCGCCTGCGCATCGTGAAGGAGATCGCCGAGGCGCGATCGCACGGCGACCTCTCCGAGAACGCCGAGTACCACGCGGCCAAGGAGAAGCAGTCGCACGTCGAGGGGCGCATCACCCAGGTCGAGCACTGGATCGCCACCGCCGAGGTGATCGACGTCTCCCGCCTCTCGGGCGACAGGGTGGTCTTCGGGGCCACCGTCCAGCTCACCGATAGCCAGAGCGGCGACGAGGTCCAGTACCGGATCGTGGGCGAGCTGGAGGCCGATCTCAAGCTGGGCAAGATCAGCGTCACGAGCCCCATCGCGAGGGCCCTCATCGGCAAGTCGGAGGGAGACGTCGTGAAGGTCCGGGCCCCTGGTGGCGAGCGCGAGTACGAGATCCGCGGCATCGAGTTCGTCGAGGAAGCGATCTCCTCCGACCCGGAGTAGGTCGCACGGGGGCGGGGATGGCTTCGCGAGAAATCCCCTTGTTGGCCCCCGGGGCCCGCGAGCTCATGGCGCTCTTCGCGCCACTTCGCTTCGCCGCGCGCCAGGATGGCGCCGGCCTGGAACGGCTGGCCGGGCTCGCTGACACCGTGCGAGGCGCGCTGGCCCTGGCCCGGCGGGCTGGGGTCGGGGAGAGCCCGGCTCTGGTGCGCCTGGCGGCCGAGGCCGAGGCCTTCGGCACGCTTCCCGCTACCGAGCGTCTTGCGGCGGTGTGCCGGATGGCCGCCGAGCTGGGTTCTCTCGTGGCCCTTCCCACCGACCTGGGTTCGCTGGCGCGGCGCGGGCGCATCCCCGGCACGCCGCCCGCCCCGGCGCCGCGGCCGCGCGCCGCTGTCCCCGAGAGCCGCGCCGAACGGCGAACGCGCCTGGCCACACCTCTGGTGAATGTTCCAGGCGCCCACCAGGCCCCGCGCGCCTTGCTGGAGGAGCGCGGCCGGACCACGGTCGAAGGCGCGCTCGAGTTCTGGCCAAAGACCTGGCAGGACCGCACTCACGTGAGGCGGGTCAAGGACTTGCGCGCGGGGGAGCCGGGCATCGCCGTGGTGACGGTACGGAACGTTCGCCAGCAGAGGATGCGCAACGGCAAGCCCATGCTCAAGGTCTCCACGACCGACGGGGCCAGCCGGATGGAGCTGGTGTTCTTCAACCCGCCGCCCTGGCGGCACAAGCAGTTCCAGACCGGCGAGACCATCCTCGTTTCCGGCGACGTCACCGAGGGGTACGGCGGCGTCCGGCAGATGGCCCAGCCTGACGTCGAAAAGGTCACCGAGGGAGATTCGGCGAACTTCGGGCGCATCGTGCCGATCTACGTCGGCCCGGCGGACCACCAGCATCCAGCGCTTCGCAAGCTCATGAAGCGGCTGGTCGACGACTGGGCCCCCTTCGCCGTCGACGACCTTCCGCCGGATGTCAGGGCCCGACGCCGCCTCCTGGGGCGCTCCGAGGCCCTGGCCCAGGCCCATTTCCCATCGGCCGGAACCGACCTCGTCGCCGGCGCCGCGCGGGCCACCGAACCCTTCCGTCGCCTGGTCTTCGAGGAGCTCTTCTTTCTCCAGCTTGCGCTGGCGCTGAAGCGGCGAGGGATGCGACGGGACCCCGGCATCGCCTTCGACGCCTCCCCCGCGCGGCGTGCGGCGGCAAAGGCGCTCCTGCCGTTCGTCTTCACCGGCGCGCAGGAGAGGGCCTTCGCCGAGATCGCCGGAGACATGGGGCGACCGGAGCCGATGAACCGGCTGCTGCAGGGGGACGTGGGGAGCGGGAAGACGGCGGTCGCCTTCGCCGCCGCCATGCTCGCGGTAGAGTCGGGCTGGCAGGCGGCCATCATGGCGCCCACCGAGATCCTGGCGGAGCAGCACGCCCGGACTCTCCGCGGCTGGCTGGAGGGATCGGGCGTCGAGATGGTCCTCGTGGGCGCCCAGGCCCGAGGTCGCGAGCAGCGCGAGGCACGGGATGCGCTCGCCTCCGGCCGGGCCCGGATAGCGGTGGGGACTCACGCCCTCCAGGAGGAAGGGGTCACGTTCGCCCGGCTGGGGTTCGTGGTGGTGGACGAGCAGCACCGCTTCGGGGTGATGCAGCGGGCCCGGCTCATGGAGAAGGGCGTCCGACCCGACGTGCTGGTCATGACGGCAACGCCGATCCCGCGGACGCTGGCGCTGGCCTTCTACGGCGACCTCGACCAGTCCAAGATCGACGAGCTCCCGCCGGGGCGAACCCCGGTGGGGACGCGCGTCTTTGGCGACACCCAGCGGAAGAAGGCCTACGAGCTTGCTCGGCGGGAACTCGAGAAAGGCCGGCAGGTCTACGTGATCTATCCACTCGTCGAGGAGTCGGAGAAGATCGATCTGGCCGACGCCACCACCGGAACCGAGGATCTTCGGGCGATCCTGGCGCCTCACCCGGTCGCGCTCCTTCACGGACAGATGAAGGCAGAAGAGAAGGAGGCCGTCATGGCCCGCTTCCGGAGCGGCGAGATCCAGGTCCTCGTTGCCACCACGGTGATCGAGGTCGGCGTCGACGTCCCGAACGCCACGGTGATGATCGTCGAGCACGCCGAGCGCTTCGGCCTCTCGCAGCTCCACCAGCTGCGCGGCCGGGTGGGGCGTGGGGAGGCGCCTGGCCAGTGCCTGCTCATCGCCCACTTCGCGAAGGCAGGGGGCGAGGCTCGGGAGCGGTTGAAGACCATGGTCCGCACCCAGGACGGGTTCGAGATTGCACGGGCCGACCTGCGGATCCGGGGACCCGGTGAGATGCTGGGGACTCGCCAGGCTGGGCAACCCATCTTCGACGTGGCGGACCTTTACCGCGACGAGGCCATCCTCGACGAGGCACGGGAGGAGGCCTTCCGACTCGCCGAGGTGGACCCCGAGCTGATACGCCCCGAGAACGCCGCGACCGGCGAGGCCCTGGAGCGCTGGGCGGCGCGACTGTCGCTCGCACGGGTGGGGTGAGCGGGGGAGCGCTCTGGCTGCGGCGCTGGTATCATCGCCAGATGCCCTCCTGCGCGCTCTGCGAGAATGTTCAGCCGGCCGGAGAGGCCTGCGAGACGTGCGGGCATCCCTTCCCGGCTGGGGAACGAGTCGACGTGCCCGTGGAGCCCCTCGAGGACATGGAGGCAACCCTTTTCACGGGGGCCGAGGGCGCCGGAGAGGTCCTGGCGTTCGAGGGGTTCGAGACCACCTCCATCGACCCGGTGAAGATCGTCGCCGATGCCATGGAAGGACTGGAGACCACCCCCGTCGAAGGCATTCCGGACGACGGCCCATCCATGGAATCGATCGTCGCGATCTGTCGATATTGCCGAACTCCAGGATTTCCCGGGGAGGCCTTCTGCGCCCACTGTGGAATGCGCCTGCCGCCCATCGCCGGCGAACAGGTGGCCGCGCTGGACGTCCGGCTATGCCGGGACTGCGGCACGCCGGTGCGCGGCGAGTCGTGCCCCGCCTGTGGCGTCAGGCCGTCCCGCTGACCACCCGGTGCGCGCTTGCCAAGGAGAGCGACCGCAGGCAGATTGGGCCGCCCACCGCCATGAACGCTTCCGTCGAACCCACCTTCTCCGCGTGGTTCCGCTGCGCGGACGGCTGCGATTTCCGCGCCCCGCTCACGGAGGTGGTGTACCGCTGCCCCCGCTGCCAGGGGTTGCTGGAGGTCGAGCACGACCTCGACGCGCTCAGGAGGCGGAGCGCGGCCGACTGGAGGGCCCTCTTCGAGGGACGCTTCCGCGGTGGGGCGTGGCCGTATGGTTCCGGCGTCTGGGGAAAGAAGGAGTGGATCTACCCGCAGCTCGCCCTGGAGAACGTGGTCTCGATGTACGAGGGGGGGACGCCGCTGCTCCACCTCGAGCGCTACGGCCGCAGCATCGGCCTGCGAGACGTCTGGCTGAAGGAGTGCGGTGTCACCCACACCGGGTCCTTCAAGGACCTGGGGATGACCGTGCTCGTCTCGGCGGTGAAGGAGATGCGTGCACGGGGCACCCCCATCCGCGCCGTGGCCTGCGCATCCACGGGGGACACCAGCGCTGCCCTGGCCGCGTACTGCGCCGCGTCCGGGATCCCGTCGGTCGTGCTTCTTCCGCGCGGAAAGGTCTCCACGGCACAGCTCGTCCAGCCGGTCTCGAACGGCGCCCTGGTCCTCGAGCTGGACACCGACTTCGACGGGTGCATGCGCGTCGTCCAGGAGCTCTCGAAGACGAAGGACATCTACCTCGCCAACTCGATGAACTCCCTGCGCATCGAGGGACAGAAGACGGTGGCCGTGGAGCTGGCGCAGCAACTCGGGTGGTCCTGCCCGGACTGGGTGATCGTCCCCGGCGGAAACCTGGGCAACGCCGGGGCGCTCGGCAAGGGATTCCTGCTCATGAAGGAGCTGGGGCTGGTGGATCGGCTGCCCCGGCTGGTGGTGGCCCAGGCCGAGAATGCGAACCCCCTTTATCGGGCGGTGCAGCGAGCGGGCCGTCCCGGCGCCGTCCTGGAGGTGGCCCCGATCTCGGCGAAGAGCACGCTCGCCAGCGCCATCCAGATCGGCGCTCCGGTGTCGTCGAAGCGGGCGCTTCGAGCCATCGAGGCGCTCGACGGCCTGGTGGAGCAGGCCAGCGAACAGGAGCTGGCGGATGCCGCCGCCCGTGCCGACCTGTCGGGCGCGTTCGCATGCCCCCACACCGGTGTCGCGCTCGCGGCGCTCGAGAAGCTCGCGGCCCGGGGCGACGTGAAGCCGAGCGAACGGGTGGTGGTCATCTCCACGGCCCACGGGCTCAAGTTCTCCGACTTCAAGGTCGGCTATCACGAGGGAACCCTCCCTGGCGTCCTCCCTGCGCTCCGCAACCCCCCGGTGAAGCTCCCGGCAACCCTGGCCGCGGTCCAGGAAGCGGTCGCCGTCCGTTTCGGGGAGGGTTGAGCCGATGAACGCCGCCGAGGAAGCCGCCCTGCGCGCCGAGCACGACGAGCTGGCAGACCGGGTCGCCACACGCCGCTCCATCGACGACGTTCGCAAGGGCGCCTATGCCTCCTTCGCCCTGATCATGGCTGCAGGACTGTCGGTTAAATTTGCCTGGGATCGCTGGGGCTGGGGCGTGCGGTCGACGAAGCCGCTGGGGCGTTTCCCGCTGCTCTTCCTGGGGGCGGTCGGTCTCTCCCTCCTTCTGGCCTTCGTGGCGGTGGCTGCCTTCCGGCGTTCGCGGCGGGCCATGAAGGGCGAGGACAGGGATTTCGGTCGCCTCCGGGAGATCCGGCGGCAACTGGGGATGGACGCGTGAAGCGGCGGCGAGGCCTCTTCCTCGTGCTGGAGGGGCTCGACGGGGCCGGCACCACCACGCAGGCCCAGCGGCTAGCGACCTGGATGATGGCCCGGGGACGGCGTGTTCACCTCACCGCCGAGCCGTCGCGCGGTCCGATCGGAACCCAGGTGCGCCACGTGCTATCAGGCCGGTTGCGTGGCCCCGGTGGAGGCGCGTTCGACGCCCGGTCGCTGGCGCTGCTCTTCGCGGCCGACCGGCTCGACCACTGGGGGAGCGAGATCGACCCACGTCTCGAGGAGGGGTGCGACGTCATCTCGGACCGCTACGTCCTCTCCAGCCTTGCCTATCAGGCCGTGAGCACCGGCGATGCGCGCTGGGTGGCGGCCATCAACTCGATGGCTCCCGCCCCCGACCTGACGATCTTCCTTCGGGTTGCCCCGGCCGTGGCGCTTCGGCGGCGGTTTGCCGCCAGTGCGGAGCGGGAAATCTTCGAGTTCCCCGACTTCCAGCGGAAGGTCCACCGGGCATACCTCCGTGCTCTAGCCGGCATGGTGGGCGCAGGGGAGCGCGTGGTCGACATCCGTGGGGAGGGAGCCATCGAGGTGGTCGGCGACGCGGTGACGCGGTCGGTGGAACCGCTCCTTCCATGACACCGTCCACTGCAGCGGTGCTGGTGGTGGGCAGCGAGGTGCTCTCGGCCAAGGTGGTGGACGCCAACGGTCCCTACCTGATCAAGCGGCTTCGGGACCTTGGCGTGGAGTTGACCGCGCTGCATGTGGTTCCCGATCGCGTGGACGCCATCGTCGAGGTCCTGCTCGCCGCGCGTCGGCGGGCGGACTGGGTCATCACCAGTGGCGGCGTGGGTCCCACCCATGACGACCTCACGGTTCCTGCGGTGGCCCGGGCCCTCGGCGTGGGGCTCCGGCGCGACGAACGGATGGCGCGCGTGCTCCGCGAGATGCACGCTCGCCACCACCCCGGTGCCGAGTTCCCGGAGGTGGCCTTGCGAATGGCCGACCTCCCGGAGGGAACGGAACTGCTCGGCGACCCGGAGTTCCCGACCCTGGTGGTGTCGCGGATCGTGATGCTTCCAGGCGTGCCTTCGTTCCTGCGCCACCAGTTCCAGGCCGTGTCCCACCTGTTCCACGGCGCTCCGTTCCACCTCGCCTGCCTCTACTTCCGGTGGGGTGAGGACAGGCTGGCCGTGCCGCTCGCGGCGGTGGCCGAGGCGCATCACGCGGTGGAGGTTGGAAGCTACCCGCGCTTCGACGAGTCCGACTATCGGGTGAAGGTGACGGTGGAGGGGCGCGACCGCGAAGAGGTCGGCGCCGCCGCGCGAGCGGTGCTGGCCGCCGTGCCCCCCGAGGCCCTGGTCAGGACCGAAGGGCTCGATCGCTGATCGGTCAGACCTCGAAGCGGTCGATCTTCCCGGCCTTCTGGAGGATCTCGAGCGCTCCCAGGACGCACTTCTCCCGGTCGTCGCCCTGGAGCTTCATGACCAGCGGCGAGAGGAACGGCTCGCCGGGCGTGCTGGGCTTCGAGGGAATCACGGAGATCGCCCAGGTGTCGCCGAGGTCCTTGTCCGCCAGGACCTCGCAAGGGGTGTTGCCGATGTAAGCACGCGCCATCTCGGGAGAACCTCGGGCCGGAGGAGCGGGGAAGATAGCGCAAAGGGCGGCGCGCCGGAAGCGCGACTTTGCGAACTCGTTCGCGGTGACCGCCCGGTGACAAGAGCCCCCTAGAAAGAGGTTCGTGAATCCTTCCGCCCTACGCGAGATCGACCTGGACCGGCCCCAGTGGCTGAAATCCGTTCCCTTCCTTGCCGTTCACGGCGTGGCGCTGGCCGCCCCGTTCCTCGATCCGCCGACCTGGGCGCGGGCCGGTCTCGCACTTGGCGTGTACACGGCCATGATGTTCGGAATCACCGCCGGGTTCCACCGTTACTTCTCCCACCGGGCCTTCCGCACCAGCAGGGCTTTCCAGTTCGTCCTGGCGCTGCTCGGGACCCTCTCGGTCCAGAAGGGCGTCCTCTGGTGGGCCGCCCACCACCGCGACCACCACCGCTACTCGGACGGTCCGAAGGACGTACATTCGCCGGTGCAGCGAGGATTCTGGTGGAGCCACGTCGGCTGGATCCTCTCGGCCCGCTACGACGAGACCCGCCCCGACCGGGTGAAGGATCTGCTCCGCTTTCCGGAACTGCGATGGCTCGACCGATGGGGCATGGTCGTTCCGGCCGCGCTGGCCGGGATCCTCTTCGCCGCCGGCGGCTTGCCCTGGTTGCTCTGGGGGTTCTTCGTTCCGGTGGTGGTCTGCTGGCACGCCACCTTCGCCATCAACTCGGTGGCCCACGTGCTCGGTTCGCGACGCTACCCGACCGACGACGACTCCCGCAACAACCTGGTTCTCGCCCTTCTCACCTTGGGTGAAGGGTGGCACAACAACCACCACTTCTACCCCACCACCGCCAACCAGGGCTGGTTCTGGTGGGAGCTGGACGTGAGCTACCTCGTCCTTCGAGGGCTGGCCGCGGTCGGGATCGTCTGGGACCTCCGTACCCCGCCGGCGCACGTCCGCGCCGGGGGACTGCCCCCGCGACGCCTACAGGAAGACCGACCGGCGGGACGCGAGGTCCGCGTCGAGCATGCGCTGTAGCACGGCCCGCGCCCGCTCTCCCGCCGTTGCCATCGCCGCCGCGTCGTCCGCCGCCTCGGGTTGCGGAGGCGCGAGGGGTTCGCCGAATCGGATCGACCAGCGCGAGGGGAGGGGCAGCCAGCCCAGCGGCGCGGAGAGCGGAAACGGAGCCGACGCCTCCTCGCTCCCCACGATGGCGCAAGGCACGATGGGGGCGCGTGCGAGCGCAGCCACCCGCGCGAAGCCCCCGCGCCCGAAGCGGGTGACCCGGTAGCGGTCGCTCCAGGGGCGGGGCGCGTCTCGCCGCCCTTCCGGAAAGAGGGCGATGCTCGTACCTCGCTCGAGGAGCGAAAGCGCCACCTCCGGCCGCAGCGGCGCGGCGCCCATCCGGACGAGAAACGGGCCGATGACAGGTGCCAGCAGGGCCCGAGGGTCGAGCAACGGGCGCAGTTGCTTTGGGGCGGGAGGGCGAGCGGCGGCAGCTCGGAGGACGAGCGCGTCCCATGCGAGCGTCCCTCCGTGGTTGGCCACCACCACCACGGGCTGCTCCGGGAGGAGCGAGGCGCCGCGGACGTCGACGCGCCACCAGTTGTCGAGAAAGAAGTCGAGAACGGCGCGAGCCCGGTTCGGGAGATCGCGGTCCATTCCGTACTCGTCGAGGCGGGCGGGCGCGCCGAGCAGGCTGGCGAGAGACGCCAGCGGCGCCAGTGCGTCGCGCAGCGCAGGGAGGAGGCGCACCAGGAGCACCCGCAACTCGTCCGTGTAGGCGGCTGGCCCGGTTCGACGGGCCTGCTCGGCCAGTCGCGCCTCGCCCTCGCCAACCGACGGGTCCGGCACCTGGGCAGGCGCGCGAGGGGCTGGAACGTCGTCTTGCCAGGATACCGGCGCCGGTGCCGGGTCTGGCTCCGGGACCGGGGACTCGGTCCGCAGTGCCGCTCCGCGCGCGAAGGGGTCGTTCCCGAGAACCGGGCGCCGGGCCCGGGGGGCGCGCGCGGGCTTCCCGTCTCTCGTCGACATTCCGGTTTCGTACAGGGGAAGCCGGGTTCCGTCAAACGGTCGGATCGACGTGGTAGGAGAGGCCGTGACGCTCATCCAGGTACTCCCTCCGGGGCTCGTGAACCAGATCGCCGCCGGGGAGGTGGTCGAGCGCCCGGCATCCATCATCAAGGAGCTGGTCGAGAACTCCCTCGACGCTGGCGCCCGCTCGATCCAGGTCGACATCGAGGAGGGAGGGCTTTCCCTCGTCCGGGTCGCCGACGACGGTTCCGGCATGGGGCGGGAGGACGCCGTCCTCTCCCTGGAGCGCCACGCCACCTCCAAGCTACGGGACGTCGGTGGGCTCACGTCCATCGCGACGATGGGTTTCCGGGGAGAGGCCATCCCGGCCATCGCGTCGGTCTCCCGCCTGCGCATCGACACCTGCCCCGACGGGGAGGCTGGAATCGTGGTCGGGACCCGGATCGCAGTCGAGGGAGGCCAGGTCCTCGGCTTGGAGGAGGTGGCCCGGGCCCGCGGCACCACGGTGGAGGTGCGCGACCTCTTCTTCAACACGCCAGCCCGCAGGAAGTTCATGCGATCTGCTCCCGCCGAGGCCGGCCACGCCTCGGAAGCGGTGGTGCGCCTGGCGCTCGCCCGGCGCGACGTCGGGTTCACCCTTCGCTCAGGCGGTCGGGCCGCCATCGCGTCGGCCGCTGGCGCCTCGATCGAGGAGCGTGCGGCGTTGGCGCTGGGGCGGGAGGCGAGCCGGCACCTCGTTCGGGTGGGGGCAGAGCGCGGCGATGCCCGCGTGCACGGCGTGGTCACGTCGCCCGACCACTCCGGCGCCACCTCGCGGGGTCTCTACCTCTTCGTGAACGGACGCTTCGTGCGGGATCGCGCCCTGGCCTACTCGGTCCTTCGCGCCTACGCTGGGTCGTTGCCGCCCGGCCGCCACCCAGCCGGCGTGCTCTTTCTCGAGATCCCGCTCGGGCGGGTCGACGTCAACGTCCATCCCCAGAAGATGGAGGTCAGGTTCCAGGACGCGCGCGGCGCCACCGACGCCGTTCACCACGCCGTCTCCGAGGCGTTGCGCCCCTCGCCCTGGCTTCGCCACCGCGACGTCCGGCCCACCCTGGCCGAGGGCGCACCTCCGGCCTCCCTGGCCGCAGAACCCGCCATCGACGACGTGGCCGGGGTTCTGGCGTCGGCCCGGCGCTGGGCCGACGGAAGCCCCAGCTTCACCCTTCCGTTCGCCCCGATGCCGGGACCGGCGCCGGCGGATTCCTTCCAGGCGCCGGCTGAACCCGCGCCCGGTGCGCTGCCCGGGTACTTCGGCTCCCTCCGGTACGTGGGCCAGCACGCGAGGACCTACCTGGTCTGCGAGGCTCCCGGCGGCACGCTGGTGGTGATCGACCAGCACGCCAGCCATGAACGCCTGCTGTTCCATCGGCTTCGCGAGGCGTTCCGGACGCGTCGAATGGACGTCCAGCCGTTCCTCGTGCCGCCGGTGGTCACGCTGCCGCCCGCCTCGGCGCGAACCATCGAAGGGGCGATCGAGGAGCTATCCCGCGTGGGGCTCGAGGTCGAGCCATTCGGGGGCGACGCATTCGCGGTGAAGAGCGCCCCCGCGCTCCTGGGCGGCGCCGCCATGGCGGCGCTTCTCGTCGATCTCGGACAGCAGATCCAGGAAGCCGGGCGAGGAAGCGCAGTCGAAGATGCGATCGACTCCCTCCTTGCCACCATGGCGTGCCACGCCGCGGTGCGCGCCAACCAGGACCTGGGGCGCGAAGAAGTGCGTGCGCTTCTCGACGGCCTTGACGCCATCGACTTCAAGGCGCGCTGTCCCCACGGCCGTCCGGTCGTGGTCGAACTGCCGCTCGCCGAACTGGAGAAGAAGGTGGGGAGACGCTGAGAGTGGGCGGGCTTCCGGCCGTGTGCACGCTGTCGTACGAGATGACCGACCGGAAGCCCCTCCCGTTTTCCGAAGCGCCGACAGGCCACCATAGGGTTGCGGGGGGGGAGATTCCCTCGATGACCCGTGACGCCTCGCTCGACGATATAGCAAGGGAGGGGCCAGGGGGTTGGGGCCTCCAAGATGCTTGAATCACGGGCTTGCCCGAATTGCCGCCCCCGGCCGGGTGCAGGTTCTCGTTTCATTCATGAATCTACACATTTCAATATTGAAATGCTGGACGAGCCCACGGAGCTAGTGGCAGATTGCGCGCCGTGCCCCCACGCGACCCCAAGCTCAGGCCCTACAGGATGGCCGCCTGGGTGTTCTATTTTCTCGCCATCGCGGTGGGGGTCGGCTTCCTCGTCACGAGCGTCGTCAAGACGCTGCGCGGACGGGGGCGGCGGGCCCCGCCGGTTGCGACCAGCGCGCTCCCGACGCGAGCGACGCTGAGGGTATGCATGGACGACCTCGACGCGCTCTACCTGGAGCAGAACCAGCGCGCCTGGGCCATGGGCGCCCACTTCGAGGGCACATCGCCGCTCGCCGCCTGGCGGGAATGGTCGCCGCGCTGGGAGGAGAAGGTCGGAGACCTCTCCGACCGCTGCCGACTCGACGTGACGAAGGGGGAGTGGTCCGAGGAGCGCGGCGACATGGCCGCGGCGCGTGACGCCATGCTGGCCCTGCACCGGGCCTACACCGCACAGGTGAACCGATTCGCCGACGAGCAGGGTGATCTCGCTCGAGCCGCCGCCGAGGCCCTCCTCAACGCTCGCAGCGCGGCCCGAAAAGAGCGCTGACTAGGGGCCGCAGCCTCCGGTCGGGCTCGGCTGGAAGGTCCACCGGAAGACCTGCACCTCGTATCCCGGCGCGGCGGTCCGGTTCGGGAGCGACCCGGGCGGAACCGCTGCGCCCACCGGCAGAAACCCGTTCGACACGGTCAGCTCGACCACGTGCACGCGCTCGGTGGGCCGGTCGAAGTCCCACGGCGTGAACGGGAAACTGCTCGGGTAGCGCAGATACTGTGTGGGGTCCGCGGGCGGCGGAAGCGTCTCGACCTGGAGGGGCGTTCGGAGCGGCTGGCTGCCCGGATCGTAGTCCACGAACCAGCGAACCTCGACCGGTTCCTCGCTGTTCTCGTCGACCAGGGTGGCCGAGACGTCGAAGTGGGACCCCGCCGGGCACGAGGCGAGCGGTCCGTAGGCGGTCATGGCCAGGCCGGGATGTGCACTATCCGTGAGCACGCGGGGGGGAGTGATGGGAAGGCCACCGTCGATGGGGCCCACCCCCGGCAGCGGCTGGGGAATCGGGCATCCCCCCAGGACCGCGCCGGCGGCGAATACCGCGACCAGGACCGCTCCGATGCGGCGGGCGGGGCGGGTCATGTCTCTCCTCGGGACTCGTCGTCGCCGGAGTCTGGCGGACCGCCTCGCCGGTCGGCTTCCAGCTTCTCCAGGTGGCGGAAGACGGTGCGGGGATCCACGTCGAGGTCCTTGGCCGTCTTGGTGCGGTTGCCGCCGTTTCGTTCCAGGACCTCGCTGATGTACCTCCTGCGAAACTCCTCGATGGCCTGGGCGAGCGGCATGGCGGGCTCGAGCTCCTCCCGCCCGAGGTCGAGGTCGTCGGCCGTGACCAGGGGGCCGTCGGCCAGCACCGCCGCCTTCTTCACGCGGTTCTCCAGCTCGCGGATGTTGCCTGGCCAGCGATACTTCCGGATGGCGGCCATGGCGCCAGGTGCGAAGCCCCGGGCGCGCGATTCGAACTCGACCGCATCGCGCTGGAGGAACCATCGGGCCAGCACCGTCACGTCCTCGCCCCGTTCGCGAAGCGGGGGAAGCCCGATGGCGACCACGTTGAGTCGGTAGAAGAGGTCCTCGCGGAATCGCCCGCTGCGAACGTCCTCCTCCAGATTCCGGTTGGTGGCCGCCAGGACCCGGATATCCACGGACTCGGGCCGGGCCTCGCCGACGCGCTGGACCGCACGTTCCTGGATGGCCCGAAGGAGCTTCACCTGCAACGACGTTGGCATCTCCCCGATCTCGTCGAGGAAGAGGGTGCCTCCGGCGGCCGCCTGGAACCGTCCCGGGCGCGAGGCCACCGCCCCGGTGAAGGCCCCCTTCACGTGGCCGAAGAGCTCGCTCTCCAGCAGCCCCTCGGGGATGGCGGCGCAGTTGACCGCCACGAACGGACCGCCAGACCTCGGCGATCGCCGGTGGATCTCGCGGGCCACGAGCTCCTTGCCGGTGCCGGTCTCCCCCTGGATGAGCACGGTGACGTCGGTGGGGGCCACTTTCTCGATGCGCCGGTAGACCTCCCTCATGCTCGAACCGGATCCCAGCATCTCGCCGTACCGGCGGTTCTCGACCGCCTCCCGAAGCTCCTCGTTCTCGCGACGCAGGTCCCGGAGCAGGAGCGCATTCTGGAGAAGGAGGGAGGCCTGGGAGGCGAAGACGGTGAGCGTCTCCAGCGAGTGGTTGTCGAAGAGGTTCCGGACGCTGTCGTTGCCCAGGTAGATGACCCCGAATACCTCGCCGCGAGCGGTGAGCGGCGCGCACATCACCGACTGGAGCTGGAGGTTCACCACCGAGGCCGAGCTGGACCACTCGGCGTCGTTCAGGGCGTCCGCCACGACCAGCGCGCGGCGGGTCTGGACGACCCTCTGCACGATGGAGTCGGAGACCCGGGTCACGGCATCCTCGACGTTGCCGGGCACGAGGTTGCGTGCGGCCCGGACCACCATCTCGTCGTTCGCCAGCTCGATGACGAAGCCCTTGTCGGCACGGGTCACCTCCAGGAGGGCCTCGAGGAGCGCGTCGAGCAGGGACTCCAGGGTCCCGGCCTCCAGCAACCGCCGCGAGAAGCGGACCAGGGGGTCTTCCCGGCTGGCGGTCTCGGAGGCCCGGGGCGCGGCCGGGGCGAGGGGAGAGAAGAGGATCTGGTGGGCGCCGGCGCGGATCACGTCGCCCGGCGCCAGCCGGCAGGTGGTGCGCCGGCGCCCGTTGACGGTCAGTTCCACGCCGGCGTGGGCCGAGATGGTGTAGGCGTCGCCATCGGCGAGCACGTGGAGCGCGGTGGGTGGAAACTCCGGATCTTCGATGAGGAGGTCGCTGGCCGGGTCCCGCCCCACGGTGGTGATCCGGCGCGTCAGCGGGAGCACCCGCCGGCCGTCACCTTCTCCCTGGATCACCAGTTCGGCCATGCGTGGTCCCCTAGAAGACCCACGAGAGCTTGACGGAGGCCTTCGTGGGGGTGACCTCGGTCTCGATGCGTGGGACGTAGTGGACGAGGGAATCGGCCACGCCGTACACGTACACGCCCCAGAACAGGCCCGCGGAGACGTACTTCACGACGTCGATGTTCTGGAGGAGTGCCCGGTCCGAATCGGGGATGGGCGGATTGCTGCAGTTCGTGGGCGTGGAAACCGAGCAGCGCCGCGACGGGTCGTCCGCGATCGCGTTGTGGGCGAAGATGGCGCCGATGTTCACCGCGCCCAGGACCACCTGGGACACGGCGATGATGATGCCCTTGGTGGTGTCGCCGTTCTGGAACTGGCCGACGCCGAAGGGGAGGAAGTTGAGCATGTAGATGTGCTCCTGCACGATGATGATCTTGGACGGAGGTCCCGACCGGATCATCTCCTCGGCGAGAAGCCGCCGGCGGGCCTCGTCGGCCAGTCGCTCCTGCTCCTTCAACTGCTTCTTCCTCTCCCGCAGCGGAGCCAGCTCGGGCTCGGCCTCGGCACGCACACCGTCGAAGAAGTCCACGACGGGGGGCGGGACGAGGAAGGGGTCGAGCACCTGGTCCGGATCGATGGAGAGAAGCTGCACGAAGGCAGCGCGGGCGGCGCCCTTGTTCCCGAGCTGGTACTCGGCAAGTCCCAGGATGCGCCAGGCCTCGATGGCCAACGGCTCGGGAAGGTCCGGGTTTCGGGAGAGCACCTCGCGGATCGCCCCGACGGCGTCCGCGTAGGCACCGAACTCGTAACGGTCGCGGGCCCGCTTCACGTCCGCATCGGGCGTGGCCAGGGCCAGCGCGAGAAGGAGCGCGATCATCGGGGTGGCTCGTCTGTCTGCACGGCCGGGACGGTGATGTCCTGGCCTGCGCGGATGCGCACCATCGCGCTCGCGAAGGGGCGTCCGGGGGGTTCGAGACGCAGATCTCCCTCGCCCTCGTAGGGGCTGGAAGCGTCCGCCGGCACCGGGACTCGGAACGGATCGCGCTGGGAATCGCCGGCCGTGCCGAGCAGCTTCCCGTCGAGAAACACCAGGGTGGCCGGGTTGCCGCTGACGCGGAGGCTGGCGGGACGGGGGACGAGGGGAACCTTCAACTCGCCTGTAGACGCCACCGTGGCCGCGTCTACGTCCCGGTCGAAGGGCTCGCAGCACGGATGCTCGATGCGGAGATGGTGGATGCCCGGCGGTAGGGAAAAGACCACGCGCTGCTGGCCCGAGGCCACCTCGACCCCGTCGAGCCAGGCCCGCTGGGCGTAGGGACGGACGTGCACCGTGAGCGGCACGGCAGCGGCGGCCTGGCGGGCGGGAGACGGACGCTGCGTCTCCGGGGGGTTTCGGGGCGCGGTGGGTGCAGGCGCGAGCGGGGGCGTCTCGGACGGCGGGCTCGCCCCGGGCGACTGGCTCGCCGCCGGCGTTCTCGCGTCGGCGACAGGCGCCGCGCCCGGCACGGGTGCTGCGCCCGTCCCAGGGTCCCTGGTCTCGGTCCCTCTGGAGAAGTGGGCAACCGCAAGCGCACCGACGAGGATCGCCAGCGTGGCTCCGAGCGTGGCCACCGCGCGAAGCATCCTGCGCTTGAACCTGTCGCGGCGGGCCATGGACTCGAGGTGCCCGAGCACGGCGGGCTGCCGAGGTTCGAGGGCCAGGACCCCGTCGAAGGCATCCAGGGCGAGGGCCGTCTCGCCGCGGGCAAGGTGACCTTCCCCTCGCCGGAGACGGGTCTCGACCAGGCGGGGGCGCAGCGCAGCGGCGCTGGCAGACGGGTCGGACAGGAACTCCAGGAGGGCTTCTTCCGGCCGGTCGATGCCGTCGTCGCGAAGGGCAGAAACGAGCTGATCCCGAACCTGGGCGGCGCCGGCGGGGCGCGCGGCCGGTTGAAGCGCGAGGCAGCCGCGGATGATGCGGGCCAGGGGCTCGCTCACCGCCAGGTTCACCTGTCGGGGCTCGCGGAAGTCCCCCGTGACCAGCCGTCGAAGCGTGGCGGTGGGGTTCGGGGCCTCGAAGGGAAACTGCCCGGTACACAGCCAGTAGAGGATCGTGCCGAGGGAGAAGACGTCGGAGCGCTCGTCGGCCTCGGCGCCCTCGACGATCTCCGGCGCCATGTGGTTGGGGGAGCCGACCAGCGCGCCGGTCATCGTCATCCGATCGTCCTGGGACAGGATGCGGGCGATGCCGAAGTCGGCGAGCTTGACCGCCGGGCGTCCTCCCTCCTCGGCAATCATGACGTTCTCGGGCTTCAGATCCCTGTGGATGACCCCCGCGGAATGGGCGTGCGCGAGTGCATCGGCGAGCGCCACGCCCACCAGGGCCCCGCACTCCGGGAGGGGAATCCCGGCCTCGTCGGCGAAGGCGCGAAGCGTTCGACCGTGGACGAACTCGGTGACGAGCCAGCTCTCCTCCGTGCCGTCGCCGGAGTAGTCGAAGATCTCCACGATGCCCGGGTGGGAAAGGCGAGCCACCGCCCGAGCCTCGCGGGAGAACCGGGCTCGCGACTCGGCCTTGGTCGCCAGATGCGGGTGAAGGATCTTGACCGCGACTTCCCGATCGAGCGCGGTGTCCCGGCCCCGGTAGACGACCGACATTCCACCGGTTCCCACCTGTTCGAGGAGCTCGTAGCGGTCGATCCGTCGAATCAAGGCACTCCCCTGCGGAAGCGACACCCCGACCCGATGGCGCGCCGAGCACTATGACATGAATGTCCCGGTCGATCTACCGGGCGGAGGCCCCGCCCGGTAGTCCTCAGGCCCGGACTTCTGGAGCCTTGGCGCCGCCATCGGGCGGCGGACTCGTGGGAGCAATCCGGCCCACAGGGTTCTCCTCCAGCGCCGCGCCCAGTACGTCGTCCATGTGGGTCGCGAAGACGAACTCCAGCTCCTTGCGAGCTTGCTCCGGGACGTCGATGAGGTCCTTCTCGTTGCGCGCGGGGAGGATGACCCGCTTGATGCCAGCGCGGTGTGCCGCGAGCACCTTCTCCTTGATTCCTCCCACCGGAAGGACGAGCCCGCGAAGGGTGGCCTCGCCGGTCATGGCGACGTCGGAGCGCACGCGGATCCCGGAGAGCAGCGAGACGAGTGCCGTGAGGATGGTGACGCCGGCGCTGGGGCCATCCTTGGGAATGGCTCCGGCCGGGAAGTGGATGTGGATGTCGGTCTTCTCGAGAAAGTTGGCAGCGATGCCCAGGTGGTCGGCCTTCGACCGGAGGTAGGACAGCGCCGTCGTCGCCGACTCCTTCATCACGTCGCCCAGTTGACCGGTGAGGGTGAGCGTGCCCTTGCCCGGCATCCGCGTGGCCTCGATGAAGAGCAGGTCTCCGCCGGCCGCCGTCCAGGCGAGCCCTGTGGCGACGCCGGCGATCTCCGTCCGCTCCGCCGTCTCGTTGTAGAACTTCTCGGGCCCGAGCATGTCGGCGAGATCCTTCTCTTCGATGGCGCGCCTTGCGCCCGGCAGGATCCTGCCGCTGGCGACCTCCACCGCGATGGCGCGACAGACGTCGGCGATGCGCCGTTCCAGGTTCCGGACGCCGGCCTCACGGGTGTAGGCCATGATGATCTTGATGAGCGACTTGCCGGAAAACTCGACGCTCTCCGGCGACAGGCCGTGCTCCGTCAGCTGCTTGGGGACCAGGTGTTGCTGGGCGATGTGAACCTTCTCCTCGAAGGTGTACCCGGGCAGCTCGAGGATCTCCATGCGGTCGCGCAGGGCGCTAGGCACCGGGTCGAGCAGGTTGGCGGTGGCGATGAACATGACCTTCGAGAGGTCGAATGGCACGTCGAGGTAGTGGTCGGAGAAGCTGAAGTTCTGCTCCGGGTCGAGCACCTCGAGCAGCGCCGCGCTGGGGTCGCCCCGGAAATCGGCGCCCAGCTTGTCGATCTCGTCGAGCATCATGGTGGGGTTGTTTGCCCCTGCCTTCTTCATCGACAGGATGATTCGCCCGGGGAGGGCGCCCACGTAGGTACGCCGGTGCCCTCGGATCTCGGCCTCGTCGCGGACGCCTCCGAGCGACAGGCGCACGAACTTGCGCCCGGTGGCCCGAGCGATGGATTGCCCCAGGGACGTCTTGCCGACGCCGGGAGGTCCGACGAAGCAGAGGATGGGCCCACGCATGTCGTTCTTCAGCTTGCGGACGGCCAGGTACTCGAGGATGCGCTTCTTGATCTTGTCGAGTCCGTAGTGGTCGGCGTCCAGGATCTGGCGCGCGTTCTCGATGTCGAGGTTGTCCTCGGTCTTCTTCGACCAGGGCAGGTCGGCGATCCAGTCGAGATAGGTCCGGGCGACGGCGTGCTCGGAGCTTGCGGTGGGAATGCTCTTCAGGCGGTGGAGTTCCTTGACGGCGACCTTCTCGACATCCGGCGGCAGACCGGCCTTCTTGAGCCGCTCGCCCAGCTCGTCGAGCTCTTCCTCCTCCTCGCCCAGCTCGCCCAGCTCCTCCTTGATGGCCTTGAGCTGCTGGCGAAGGTAGTACTCGCGCTGCGTCTTCGACATCTCGCCCTTCACGGCGCTGTCGATCTTGTTCGAGAGCTTGAGGATCTCCCGCTTGCGGTTGAGAAGCTCGAGGACGAGCTTCATCCGGGCCTTGAGGTCGACCGTCTCGAGGACCTGCTGCTTCTCCTCGATGGGCACGTCCACGTTGGCGGCGATGAGGTCGGCGAGGTGACCGGGGTGGGTGATCGAGTCGACGAGCTCGGTGGCGGCCGTGGGCAACTCGGGCATCAGCTCGATGACCTCGCGGGCCAGCTTCTTGAGATTGATGGCGAGGGCCTCTACCTCGACCTCGTCCACCGAGGTCTTGTCCTCGACCGGCTCGACCCGGGCCTTGAGGTAGGGGGCCTCCTGGACGAGATCGAGGACCCGCACGCGGGCCAGGCCCTGGACCACGAGGGAGTAGTTGTCCTCTCCCATCTTGAGGAGCTTGACGATGCGGGCGACCGTGCCGACCGTGTAGAGGTCGGCGGCACCCGGGTCCTCCTCCTCGGCGCGGCGCTGGGTCACGACCCCGATGACCTGCTCGTCCCGGACGGCGTCCTTGATGAGGGCGATGGTCTTCTGGCGACCCACCGCCAGCGGAAGCACCCCGCCCGGGAAGAACACCGAGTTTCGCAGGGGGAGGATGGGCAGGACCTGGGGAATGTCTTCCTTGTTGATCAGGGCCGGCGGCCCCATGGCCGGCGCGACCTGCGCTCCCGCACCCTTCTTTTCCTTCTCCGACATGGCGTGCTCCTTCTCGAGTCCCTCGGAGACAGGCGGCTCCGGCTCCGCGAGGATACCAGATGGAAACCGGCGTCCCGGCGAGATCCTTCCTCGCGGGGCTGTGCTAGTCGATCTAAGGCTGGAAAGGGGTCGGTCAAGCCGCGACGTCACGGTTTGACAGCGTCTCCCCGCGGTCGATAGCATCCGGCACCTTGCGCCTCGGCCACATCAGCGACCTTCACCTCTCGGATCGCGGTCGTTATCCCCGCAACGGCTTCGCGCCACGGGACTGCGACCGCCACTCGAACCGTCTCGCGCAGCGCGTCCTCGACGAGATGGACAAGGCCGGGGTCGACCACCTCGTCGTCACCGGCGACCTGACCCTGTCGGCCGAGACCGTGGAGTTCGAGCGGGCGGCCAAGCTCCTGCGTCGCTGGGCCGACGCCGGCAAGGTGACCATCCTCCCAGGCAACCACGACGTGTGGACCTCCGAATCGGTGAAGACGTCCCGCTTCCTGAGGATGATCGGCCCCGACGGCAGGGGGATGCGCAAGCCGACCCCGAGCTATCCCTTCGTCACACTGCCGACGCCCGAGGTGGCCATCATCGCGCTCGACAGTGCGCGGTACGGGGAGGAGCCCTTCTCGACTCCAGGCCAGATAGGCTCGGCCCAGTTGCAGGCCTGCAGGGAACTCGTCCGCGAGCATCTCAAGGAGGGGCGGGCGGTTCTCCTCGCCCTCCACCACCACCTCATGCTGCCCCGGGAAAGGGTCAAGTCCGATTCCCTCGTGGCCCGGATGCCACTCTCCGACGCCGACAAGCTGGTTCGCCTGGTCTCCGACGTGCGGGTCTCCGGCGTCCTCCACGGCCATCGGCACTGCGCATTCCGTGTCGATATCCCTGGCGCTGCGGGCCCGACTCCGGTCCTGTGCGCTGGCTCGGCAAGCCGCGTCACCAGCGAACCGGTGCGCCGCGCCCGCGGCTACGTGTACGAGGTCGACCGGGGCGGAATCCGCTCCGTGCAGGTCGTCGTGGCGAAAACGGCCTGAGTCGATCAAGGGCCCGGAGAATGGCGAGCGCGGCGAAGGGAAAAGGGAAGGGCGCTCGGCGCGCCCCGAGCCGTTCCGCGCAGGTCCGGGACGCCCCGCTCGACGAGCTCACCCGCGACCAGCTCTCGGTCTTCCTGTACGTGGCCCTCCTGCCGGAGGAGACGCGCGCGATCGTGAAGGAGCTCGGCCTGGGCGTGCCCGGCTTCCGGACCGAGGCGCTGGGTGACGTCGAACGGTGTGATGTCATCGCCGACGAGATCCGGGACCGGCCGCAATCGGCGAGTTCGGTCCTGGCCTCGCTCGCGAAGGCCTTCGAGTCTCCACCGCTCGCGTGGCTCGACCTCGGGGGCGACGGCGCCGCCGACCTGCTGGCCGTCGGAGGAGGAGATGCGGCGCTCGCGCTCTCCCTCTGGCGCGTGCTCTCGGATCGGAGCCCGAAGGTCCGGGAGCAGGCGAGGCCGGTTCTCGACGAGCTCGCCTCCCACTACTTCGAGCCTCCGGAGGGCACGGGAAAGAGCGGGGCGAAGGACGCTCCCGTCGAGGAGGATCCGTCCGCCCGGGCCGAGCGACTCGACTCCGCGCTCGCCCTGGCCGAGAGGCGACTTCGCGAAGCGGAGGAGCGGGGTGAGGCTCGTGCGGAGGACGCCCGAAAGCGTGGCGAGGAGCAGAGGGAGAAGCTGCAGGGATCCCTCCGGGAAGCCCGGGCTCGCGAGTCGCAGGCACTCGAGGAGTCGGCACGGGCGAGGGACGAAGCTGGCGAGGCTCGGCAGGAGCTGGCGCGCGCCCGGACCGAGCTCGAGTCACTCCGCGCCTCCGATGCCATCTCCGAGGCGCAGCGCGCCCGCGGCGAGGCCCGTGACCTGGCTGGAAAGGTCGGCTCGCTCGAGTCGCGAGTGGAGCGGCTCCGGGAACGGGAGCGGGAACTGGAAACGGAGATCGAGCGGACGCGCGGGGCGCGCCCGGACCCGGCCTCCGAGACGCGCGGTGAGCGGCCGCCTCCGGTCGTCGACGAGGCGGAGGGGATCGAGGTCGAGACCTGGCTCTTCCCGGTCTACACGCGCGAGTTCTACGACTCGCTCGAAGGTTGGGACCGGCGCATCCAGCGGGCGGCCTTCAAGCAGGCCCATCTTCTCGCTCTCGACCACAGGCACCCCAGCCTTCGGGCGCTGCCACTCGAGGGGTTGCCTGGATACTACCGGGTCCGGGTCGCCACCGACGTGCGTCTCATCTACCGGCGCCCCGAACGGCAGAACACCGTGGAGCTCCTCTCGCTCATCGACCGGGAGGACCTCGACCGGTACATCCGGCAGGCGAAGACGCGGGGCTGACCCCTACTGCAGCCGCCGGTAGATGCCGACCACGATGCCGAGGATCATGGTGCTGCGGAAGTCCTCCTCGCGGACGTAGATGGGCGCCATGCGCGGGTTGGATGGCTGGAATCGGATCCGGTCGCCCTCGAAGTAGACCCTCTTCACGGTGGCCTCGTCGTCGATCATGGCGACCACGATGTCGCCGTCGTCGGCGTTCAGTTGCTTGCGAACGAAGATGTAGTCGCCCGGAAGGATTCCGTCGCCAATCATCGAATCGCCCTGGACGCGTAGCCCGTACACCTTGCGACCGGCGCCGAGGAAGAACGAGTCGACCTGCACCGTGTCCTCGATGCGTTCCTCGGCGAGGATGGGCTGGCCGGCGGCGACGCGCCCCACGATGGGGACCTCGACGAGCCGGGACGGCGCCTTGGCGGCCGAGCGGGAGGCGAGGGAGATGACATTGGCGGCCGCACCTCGGCCGGAGAACAGGTCTCGAGCACGCTGGGTGGGGATGAGGGCGCGCGATTTCACCGGGTCGCGGGTCAGATAGCCCTTGCGCTCCAGCGCCTTCAGGTGATCGTTGACCCCGTTCGTGGACCGGATGTCGAGGGCCTCGCCGATCTCCCGGATGGTGGGCGGATAGCCCTGATCCTCGATCTGCCGGGCGATGAAGCGAAGAACCTCGAGCTGTCGATCGGTGAGGGCTTCCATGACCACCTCCTGAACGCCAGTATACCGTCCGGACGTTCATGCGCAACTTCCGTTCATGCGCCTTGCCGCTCCGGAGGGGGGGCTGTACGGTCCTGGCGTGCACCGACCGACCGTTGGGCAAGTGCTCGGCGCCGGATTCAGCGCCGCCGCCGGCGAGATCTGGGTGGCTGGACTCGGCATGGCCGTCGCCTTTGCCCGGGGCCTGCTCGCCCTGCCGGCGATGGCGTTCCTGACCGCCCTTTCCTGGCTGACGGTGGTCGGGGCCGTCGGTCGCGGCGGCGGGCTCGACGAGATCGCGCTGTCGCTGGCCCATATCGGTGGCTCGACGCGCGCCCGGTCCATCCTCGCTGGCCTTTGGCTGGCCGGCCTGCTCCTCTGGGGTGCCCTGCGCCTGACCTGGGTGGCGGGGGCGATGCCGCTCCTCGCCTGGCGCCTCGCGGGGCGGCGCGGGGAGCGGCCGACCTTCGCCTCGGGAGCTGCCTGGCGATTCCATCGCGTCCTGCCGGTGGCCGTCGCCGCGCTCGTGCTCGGCCTCGGGGGGCAGTTGATGCTTCTTGCTGGGGTCGTCGGGGCCGTGGCGATCGCCGGCCCGGCGCAGCTCTCCAGCTCGCCGGGCGTGGTGGCCTTCGTCACCGCCGGTGCGTTGATCGCCGCAACCGTGATCGCCACCTCGCTCTCCGTGCTGGGGGACGTGGCGGTGGCCCGCGCGTCCATGGCTGGCGAGGGCCCCGGAGTCGCCCTGACGCGTGCAGCTCGCTCCTTCCTCGCGCGCCCCGCCGCCTTCCTGACCGTGGTCCTGGTGGTGTGGCTCGCCACCACGCTCGCCTTCGGCTCGTTGCAGGGCTTCCTGGGAGCGCTCGCGGGAACCCTGCGGGGCGGGCCTCGGGCGCTCCTCGTCTTCCCGGAAATGGCGCTCGCCGTCGTCGGGGCGCTTCTGGCCTCGGCGGCCGAGATGTGGCGCCTCTCGGCGGTGGGCGCTCTCGCCCTCGGCGATCAGCCGGAGCGGGAGCCGCGCCGGATGAGCTTGCGGACCGAGAGCTTCGGGAGCCTGCCCCCCAGCCAGTAGACCGTGAGCGAGGCGCCGAAGAGGAAGCCCGCGAAGAGCAGCGCGGTGAAGCCGAGCAGGAGCACCAGGTGCGAGGCCATCATCTGGCGCGACACCACGAAGAGGCCGCCCAGCGCCAGCGCGCTCGCGAGCAGACCCAGGAAGACGGTGAGCCCGAGCGACCGCACGTTGTCCGCGATCCGGTCGAGTGACTCGGAGCGGACCTGGACGCGAAACTTCCCGCCCTCGAGGTCGGCCAGGATCTGGGACAGCTGGGCCGGGACGTCCTCGGCGAGCCCCTGGAGCTTCAGGAGCGACTTCATGAGCGCCCCGGAGGCATCGCCGGGCTGGAACCGGGCGAAGAGCATCTCCTTGGCGTAGGGCAAACCGACCTCCATCACGTCGAGCCCGGGGTACAGCCCCCGGATGAGCCCCTCGATGGTCACCGACGACTTGCAGAGGAGCGCGTACTCGCGAGGCACCCGGAGCTTGTGGCGCACCGCGAGGTCGAGCATGTCGGTGAGCAGCGTCGAGGACCTGATCTGATCGAGCTTGAGCCCCAGGTACCGGTCGAGGATGGCCGAGATGTCGTCCCGGAGCTCGGTGATCACGGTGTGGCCGTCGGGAATGCCGATGCGGTAGAGCACCCGCGCCACGGTCTCCGGGTCCCGAAGGGCGACGGCGACGACCAGCGTGACGAGCGCCTCCTGCATGGGACGTCCGATGCGCCCCACCAGGCCGAAGTCGAGGAGCGCGATCCGGTTGCCGGGAAGGACCAGGATGTTTCCCGGATGCGGGTCGCCGTGAAAGATCCCCGAGCCGAAGAGCTGCCGGAAGGCGGCCTCGATGATGTTCCGGGCCACGCGCTCCGGGTCGTAGCCCTCCCGCCCGGCCAGGTCGGTGACCTTCACCCCTTCCACGAAGTCGAGGGTCAGCACGGTCGCCGAGGACAGCGCCTCGTGAACGCCCGGCACGACCACGAATGCGAGGTCGCGGGACGCGGCAGCCATGTCCCGCGCATTTCGCGCCTCGTTGGCGAAATCGAGCTCCTCGTGGATGGCCCGGTCGAACTCCTCGACGATGTCGGACGGGGTGTAGACGCCGGTCTCCTCCACGAGCGCACCGAGGAGGCGGGCGACGTAGGTGAGCAGGCCGACGTCCGACTCGAACTGCTTGCGGACACCGGGGCGCTGCACCTTGACCGCTACCTCCGCGCCCCCGTGGGTCCGTGCCCGGTGGACCTGGGCGATGGAGGCGCTGGCGGCGGGCACCGGGTCGAGCCAGGCGAAGACCTCGTCCACGGGTCGCCCCAGGCCGGACTCGATCTCCCGCCGGATGGCGGCGATGGGCACCGGCTCGCACGAATCCTGGAGCAGCGAAAGCTCGGCGATCCAGGCCGCGGGCAGGATGTCCGGACGGCTGGAGAGCAACTGGCCCAGCTTCACGTAGGTCGGGCCCAGGTCCACCAGCATCTGCCGGAACCGTGCGGCGTTCCTGCCGTCGGAGGGGGGGGCAGCGGGCTGTCCGGGCTCGGACGGGGGGGATGCGCCTTCCGGAGGGGGAAGGGGAGCGGTCGAGCCCAGCCGCACCTTCTCCAGATACGCCCCGAAGCCGTGGCGCGCGATGACCGACGACACCTCCCGGAGCCGGTTCAGATCGTGGATGGCCTCGCGCAACACGTGGCGATGCTAGCACCCGGACCCCCGACCCGCCACGCGGTGGGACCGGCGTGCTAGAAGCACCCCGTGGCCGAGATCGCACAGCCGGCGACGCCGATGATGCGGCAGTACCTCGAGGTGAAGGCGAGGTACCCCGATGCCATCCTCTTCTTCCGGCTCGGCGACTTCTACGAGATGTTCTTCGAGGACGCAGTCCAGGCCTCGGAGGTGCTCCAGATCACGCTCACCTCGCGCGCCAAGGGGGACGGCAAGATCCCCATGTGCGGGATCCCCTACCACGCGGCCCGCGGCTACGTGGCGAAGCTCCTCGAGCGGGGGTTCAAGGTCGCCATCTGCGACCAGGTGGAACCGCCGGGGCGCACCGGGATCGTCCGGCGCGAGGTCACCCGCATCGTCACGCCGGGCACGGTCCTGGACGAGCAGTCGCTCGACCCGCGCGAGTCGAGCTTCCTGGGCGCGGCCGTCCTCGACCCGTCGGGCGCGGGCGGCGGGCTGGCGCTCCTCGATGCCACCACGGGCGACCTTCGGTGCGGCGAGGTCACTTCCGACGCGCGCCTGGCGGAGGAGCTTCGCCGCGCCGGGGTCCTCGAGCTGATCCTGCCGCGGGCCGACGCCGCCACGCCCAGAGCCTCCGACCTGGCGAGGGCCGTCGGCGCGCCGGTCGCCGAGGTGGACGACGCGGCATTCCAGCGAGCCGAGGAGCGGCTCTGCCGCCACCTCGGCGTGGCCTCCCTCGACGGGTTCGGGGTCGGCAACCAGCCGCGCGGGGTGGCCGCGGCGGCCGGTGCGCTTCACTACCTTTCGGAGACGCAGCGGACCGAGCCTCGCCACGTCGATCGAATCTCGCGCCTTCCCACCGACGACGTGCTTCTCCTCGACGAGAGCACCCGTGCCAACCTGGAGGTCGAGCGCACGCTCTCGGGCGGCAAGCGCAAGGGATCCCTCCTCGGATTGCTCGATCGGACCGTCACGGGTGGTGGCGGGCGCCGTCTCGCCGAGTGGTTCCGCTATCCGCTCACCGATGTGGCGGCGATCGACCGGCGTCTCGACGCTGTCGAGGTCCTGGTCGGGGGCTCCGTCCTCCGGGAGGGGCTCGCCCTGGCGCTCCGCCCGGTGGCCGACGTGGAACGCCTGCTCTCCCGCCTGGCGCTCCGGCAGGGCAACGCCAGGGACCTGCGGGCGCTGGCCGGCACGCTCTCGGCCCTTCCGGCGGCGGCCGACCTCCTGGACGGCGCTGGCGCACCGCTGCTCGCCGACACCGGGCGCGCGCTGCGCGGTCTCGAGAACCTGGCCGCCTACCTCGCGCAGTCCGTCGCCGACGAGCCTCCGGCCACCATCGGGGAGGGCGGGATGATCCGGCGCGGCTGGTCGGAGGAGCTGGACCGCGTCGTCGAGCTCTCCGAGAACGGGAAGGGGGTCATCGCCTCGCTGGAGACCCGCGAGAGGCAGCGAACGGGGATCGCTTCGCTCAAGGTCCGGTACAACCGGGTCTTCGGCTACTACCTCGAGGTCACGAAGCCGAACCTCCACCTGGTTCCGCCCGACTACCAGAGGCGCCAGACCACCGTGGGCGGCGAGCGCTTCGTCACACCGGAGCTGAAGGAGCTCGAGGAGCAGGTGCTGGGCGCCGAGGAGAAGCGCGTCGGGCTCGAGGAGAAGATCTTCGAGGAGCTTCGCGCCCGGGTGGTGGCGGATGCCAGCCTCCTTCGCGGCGCCGCCTCGGCCGTGGCCACCACCGACGCGCTCCTGTCCCTCGGTCGCGTGGCCGCCGAGCGAGGCTACCGGCGGCCCGTGCTCGACGTCTCGGAGGTCCTCGAGATCGAGGGCGGTCGCCATCCGGTGGTCGAGGCCATGCTGCCCCCCGAATCGGGCGGATTCGTCCCCAACGACGTGGTGGTCTCCTCCAGTGCAGTGGCCGACGCCGGCCAGTTGCTCGTCATCACCGGGCCGAACATGGCGGGGAAGAGCACGGTGATGCGGCAGGCGGCGCTGCTCACGCTCATGGCGCAGGCGGGGAGCTTCGTCCCGGCCGAGCGCGCGCGCGTCGGCGTGGTCGACCGGATCTTCACACGCGTCGGGGCGTCCGACGACCTCGCCCGAGGACGGTCCACGTTCATGGTGGAGATGACCGAGACCGCGGCCATCCTCCACAACGCCACCCGTCGCTCGCTCGTCGTGCTCGACGAGATCGGGCGAGGAACCTCGACCTTCGACGGCCTCTCCATCGCCTGGGCCGTGGCGGAGCATCTCCACGACCTGACGGGCTGCCGGACCCTCTTCGCCACCCACTACCACGAGCTTCAGGACCTGGCCCGCGAGCGCCCGCGGGTGCGCAACCTCACGGTTGCCGTGCGAGAGGTCGGCGACCGGGTGGTCTTCCTCCGGAAGCTCGTGGCCGGCGGGGCCTCGCGCAGCTACGGCATCGAGGTGGCGAAGCTGGCTGGCCTTCCGGCCGAGGTCCTCTCCCGGGCCCGGGAGATCCTGCGCAACCTCGAGTCACTGGAAGTGGACGAGGCCGGCCACGCCATGCTGGCCCGGGGTGCGCGACGCCGGGAACCGACGCGCTCCGAGCAACTCGGGCTCTTCGCCACACCCGACCCTCGCCTGGAGAAGCTTCGCGCCGAGCTGCGGGCGCTCGTCCCCGAGCAGCTCACGCCGCTCGAGGCCCTCAACCTGCTCGCCGAGATGAAGCGCCGGCTCGAGTAGTTGCGGGGGTACGGAAAAGGGGCCGGTCTCCCGGCCCCTCGGTGATGTCGCCTTGCTGGAAAGGCTACTTCTTGTGGCAGGCGGTGCAGACCTTCGCGTCGGCAGGGCCCTTGGCCTTCTCCTTGTGGCAGTCGATGCAGAGAGCGTGGGCCTTGTCCTTCGTCAGCTCGATCTTGGCCGGGGCGCCCTCGCCGTGGCACTTCTTGCAGCCCTGGCCCTGGTGCAGCTTGTGGTTGAAGGTGACGGCCGGCTGGGTGGCGCCCTTCAGGACGACCTCCGCGGGCGGCGGGGCGGCAACGGCGGTGGACGCAACGGAGATGAAGGCTACGGCGACGATGGCGCTGAGGATCTTCTTCACTGGACTCCCCCTTCTCGAGTGGTTTGACCTACGGACGGGCCTCGCCCGCAAAGATTCACGACCGGCGCAGGATGATGCCCTCCGGCGCTTCGCGCCTTGACCGGAGTCAACGAGGCCGACGGTCAGGCCATTTCCAGGACGGCAGCCACCAGCTTCTCGATTCCGGCCGATACCGGGGCAATGGAGGGCCCGAGCATGTAGGCGGGCGTCGACACGACCTTGTTCTTCTCGTCGACGACGATCTGGTCCACCAGCGCATCGACGTGGACCGCGCCCAACGCGTTCAAGGCGGCAGCGGTGTCCGGGTCGTTGCCGATGGTGAGCTTGACCTTCCTGCTGCCCAGAACCTTGGCCGCGATGACCGGGCTGATGCAGATGAACCCGATGGGCTTCCCGGCCGCGGCCATGTCGTGCACCAGTCGCTCCACGTCGGGGTTCACCGTGAGCTTGACCCCCTCGGTGGCGAACGTGCAGAGGTTCTTCGCGGCGCCGAAGCCACCGGGGAGGATGAGTGCATCGAGATCAGATGCCTTCACCGACTTCACGTCGGCGATGGCGCCCCTGGTGATGCGGGCGGCCTCGGCGAGCACGTTGCGGTGCTCCCCCGAGGCGGGCTTCCCCTTCGCGTGATCGACGACGTGCATCTGGTCCAGGTTCGGGGCCATGGCGGTGACCTTGGCCCCTCGACGGTCGAGGAAGAGCAGGGTGAGCGTGGCCTCCTGGATCTCGGCGCCGTCGAGAAACCCGCTTCCGGAGAGGATGACTCCGACGTGCTTTTCCTTGGACATGGCTCTGACCTCCTCGCAGGGGTGGAGCCCGGAATCATACCGAAAACTGGATTGCGATATCAGCGGCAGTAGGTTGGGCGTGGACCATGTCCCGGCTCACCTCCAGGCTCCGGCTCGCCCCGATCGCGCTCGTCGTCGCGGCGATGCTGCTCGGCCCCGAGGAGGCGACGGGGAAGACACCTGGAACGGGTGGCAAGGCGACGTCGCCTGCCGCTCCGGCCCCCCGCACCCGCGAACCGGCCCGGCCCCCGTCCCGCTCCCCGTCCCCGGCGCTGCAGAAGGCCCGAGCGGAGCTCGCGGCGGTGAAGAAGAACCCTGCCAGGCGGCGATATCGACACAACTGGGAGAAGGCCATCCGGTCGCTCGAGCTGGCCGCCAAGGGGCCCGACACCGGGCCGGCCCTTCTCGACGCGGCAAAGGCCCGCTACGCCCTGTACCGGTTCTCCGCAGTGGAAGCCGATCGCGAGAAGGCGCTTGCTCTCGCCGGACGGGCGTCGCGAGCAGGTGCCACGCAGGCGGGTGCCCTGGCCGCCGCCATCCGTCGCGAGGCAGGCGATGAATCCCCGCCGGTCGTCGCGAAGGCTCCGCCGAGGAAGGGCGCCCCTGCGACCGCTGCCCCCCTGCCGCGCCGCCAGACAAGCCCCACGATCGCCGCTCCGCCTTCCCCTGCTCCGGCCGTTGCCGCAGCGCCCGCCGGCGCGGCGGCCGACGAGGCGGAAGAGGAGCTCGACCCGGTGCTCGAGGAGGCCGTCGCCGAGGCCACATCGGCGCAGACCCCTCCACCGGACAAGGGTGCTCCAGCGGTCGCGCCGGCGCTGGCCCGGGTCTCCGAGGTGCAGACCTGGTCGAACGCCGACTACACGCGCGTGGCCGTCTACCTTTCCCATCCGGTGGGCTTCGAGAAGCAGGAACTGCCCGCCGATCGGGACCACCCCAGGCGGCTGGCGGTCGACCTTCGGCCGGCACTGCTCGACGGCCAGGGTTCTCTGCGAACCGTGGGGGACTCGCTGCTGCATCGGGTGCGCGCGGCACAGCACGGACCCGACACGGTTCGCGTGGTGCTCGATCTCAAGGGATCCGACGCCTACCAGGTCTTCACGCTCGGCGACCCACCGCGCCTGATCGTCGACCTGGGGGTCCGCGAGGCCCAGCGCGAGGCCATCGCCCGCGCCGTGCCACGCGCGGCGCCACGCGCGACACCGGAAGATGAGGATGCGGAGTCCGGGCGTCGGCCCATCCGCCGCATCATCGTGGACGCCGGACACGGCGGTCACGACACGGGCGCCATCGGCCCGCGCGGGGTACGCGAGAAGGACGTGACGCTCGCCATGGCGAGGCGCCTCGCCGAGAAGCTCCGGACCCAGGGGTTCCAGGTGACGCTCACCCGGACCGACGATCGCTACCTGAAGCTGGAGGAGCGGACCGCGATGGCCAACATGGCCCGAGGCGACCTCTTCGTCTCCCTCCACACCAATGCCAACCCCCGGCGGGATCGCAGCGGTGTCGAGACCTACTTCCTCAACGTCACGGATGACCGGTACGCCCGCCGCCTGGCCGCACGGGAGAACGGTTCGCTGGACATGGAGGAGGCGCCCAAGGACGTGCAGCGAATTCTCACCGATCTCGACTCCAAGGCCAGCGCCGGGGCCTCCCGGACGCTCGCCAGGATGGTGCAGAAGGAGATCACCAGCCGCACCCGGCAGAGCCAGGGAGCGGTACGGGATCGCGGGGTGAAGAACGCGCTCTTCTACGTGCTGCTGGGGGCCCGGATGCCTGCAGTGCTGGTCGAGACCGCCTTCATCTCCAATCGGGACGAGGAGAAGAGGCTCGCCAGCCCCGCCTACCAGCAACTGGTGGCCGACGGGGTGGCTCGTGCCGTGGTCGAATTCGCCGGGCAGAACCGGCTGGCATCCCGGTTATAGACAATCCGCATGCTGGTCCAGGACGCCTCCTTCGCCAAGCTCCCCAAGTCCGCGCCCTACGAGTTCGAGTCTCGCCTCGAAGCGATGCCACCGCTCACCGGCGAGGTGAAGACGGACTTCGCCTCCCTGCGCGGATTCGTGGAGGGCGTGCACGTGGGCGGCGGGAGCGGGCACACCGTGGTTCGCCTCCTGAGCGCCGCCATGGACCGGATCGTCACGGCCATCTGGGAGACATCCCTCGCCACGGCCGCCCGGAGCCATGCGGCGACGCCCGTGTCGCTCATCGCACTCGGCGGATACGGGCGCCGCGAGCTCGCGCCCCACAGCGACCTCGACCTGCTCCTGCTCCACGAAAGGCGCGACCCCGGACCCTACGTGAAGGAAGCCAGCGAGAGGTTCCTCTACGCCCTCTGGGACCTTCGCCTGGAGGTGGGCTACGGCATCCGGGACGTGCGCGCCTGCGACGAGCTGGCCGCCAGCGACCACACCGCCCGCACGGCGCTCCTCGACCTCCGCCACCTCCACGGCGACCGCGCGCTCTACCAGGAGCTGGAGCGGGATCAGCTTCACGGCCTGTCGCAGGCCAAGGTCGACGCCTTCATCACCGACAAGGTGAAGGAGGCGCGGGAACGGCGCGAGAAGTTCGGAGATTCCATCTACCTGCTCGAGCCGAACCTGAAGCAGTCGGAGGGCGGCCTGCGCGACCTCCAGCTGGGCCTCTGGGCGGCGCGGGCGCGCTTCAAGGTGGCCGGGATCACGGATCTGCTCGCCCGCGCGCTTCTTCCCGAGCAGGAGGTCCGCGAGCTTCGCCGCGCCCGCGATTTCGTCTGGCGCATCCGGAATCAGCTCCACTTCATGACCGGCCGGAAGACCGACCAGATCACCTTCGACCTCCAGCCCCAGCTCGCGGCGTTCATGGGTTACGGCGAGGGCGACTCGGCGGCCGAGGACTTCATGCGCCACTACTACCTGGCCGCCAAGACCATCCTGGTCGCCAGCGACGCGCTCGTCGACCGCTGCCTGGAGCCGGGCCGGGCCCAGCCCTGGCGACGAGCCGACGCGCTGGCCTCCCGCAAGGGCGCGGAATCCACGGCGCCGGTTCCGGACGCCCGTCTCCTGCCTGGGGGTGAGTTCAAGGTGTTCCGCGCGCGCCTCACGGTGGCCGATCGGGACATCCTGCGCCGGTCGCCAGCGTCGCTGGTGCGGCTCTTCGCCACCGCCGACCGGGAAGGGCTCGACCTGTATCCGTTCGCTCGAGACGTCGCGGCGCAGGCCGCGTCGGAGTTCCCCGCCGAGGGAGCCAGCGACCCCGAGCTGAACCAGGAGTTGCTGGCGATGTTCACCCGGCCCGGAACCCGCGGACGCTTCCTGGCCACGATGCACGAGGTGGGCGTCCTCGAGAGGGTGCTTCCCGAGTTCGCCCGGGTCACGGCGCGGCGACAGATCGACCTCTACCACGTGTACACGGTCGACGTTCACAGCCTGTTCGCGGTGCGCCGGCTCTTCGCCCTGCGCACCGGCGACCTCCAGGTGGAGGGGCTGACCCAGTTGATGCAAGGGCTCTCCCGGCCGCTCGGGCTCTACCTGGGAACGCTCTTCCACGACATCGGCAAGGGCTCGGGCAAGGACCACTCGACCCGGGGCGCGGAGATCGCCGCGGCGTGCTGCGTGCGCATGGGCATCGACCCCGATGACGCCGCCGACATCGAGTGGCTCGTGGCAAAGCACCTTCGCATGGCCAACATCGCGCAGCGGCGCGACCTCTCCGACCCCGATCTCATCCACGCCTTCGCCGACGAGGCCGGGACCGCCGATCGACTCGACAAGCTCTACCTCCTGACCTACGCCGACATCGCCACGGTGGGCCCGAAGACCTGGACGGAATGGAAGGGCAGGCTGCTCCGGGAGCTCTACGAGAAGACCCGGGCCGTCCTCACCGCCGGCGGCGAGCGCGGCCGGCCAGTGCCGGGCACGCACGAGTCCCAGGGTCGCTCGGCCGTGAGTGCGGCCCTCGACGCACGCCACGTCCCGCCCCTGGAGCGCGACCGGTTCGTCTCGGCGATGCCGGCTCGCTACTTCCTGACCGAGTTGCCGGCCCAGGCCCCTCGCCACCTGCGGCTTCTCGAAATGGGGCGCCGGATGCCGCTCGCCGCGGTGGTGAGGCACCGGCCGGCCCTGGGCCACTCCGATCTCGCGCTCACCGCCTCCGACCGCGCCGGATTGCTCGCGCTGGTGGCAGGCGTCCTGGCCGCCCACCGCATCGACATCCAGCACGCCGAGGTCTTCTCGACGCCGCGCGACGAGGCGCTCGGCTGGATCGCCGGACGTGCTCTCGATCTCTTCGAGCTTCGGGGCCCGGAGGGGGGGGCCCTCGACCCGGTGCGCTGGCGAGCCGCCCGGGCGGACCTCCAGAGGGTCCTGGAGGGGGAGGTTGGCCTCGAGGACCTCATGGCCAGGCGGCTGAAGGCCTCGCCGCTCCAGGCCAGGCCGCTCCCGCGCGTGACCACCAAGGTGGTGATCGACAACGACAGCGCGCGGCACCACAGCGTGATCGACGTCTTCACCGCCGACCGGGTCGGCCTCCTCCACACGCTCTCCAGGACCTTCTTCGACCTGGGCCTGACGGTGGACCTCGCCCGCATCACCACCGAGGGTCACCGCGCCGCCGATGCCTTCTACGTGCGAACTCGCGAAGGCCAGCGCGTCGAGGGAGCCGAGGCCAAGCGCGTCACCGACGCGGTCACACAGGCGCTGACGCGCAATTGACCCTGGCCTCCCGGCTGGTAACCTCGCCGCAGGACGGTAGGGGCGATGACGGCGACCATCTGGAGCATCGACGCGGAGCACCCCCAGCCGCGGGTGGTGGAGAAGGCGGTCAGCGTGCTCGCCTCTGGCGGGCTGGTCGCGTTCCCCACCGACACCTACTACGCCATCGCCTGCGACCTGTTCGACAAGCGGGCCATCGAGCGCATCTACCAGTTGAAGCAATTGGCGCGCTCGCACGAGCTCTCCTTTCTCTGCGCCGACCTGGCCGAGGTGGCGCGCTACGCCATGCTCGACAACGCCGCGTTCAAGGTGCTGCGCCGCAAGACCCCTGGCCCGTTCACCTTCGTGCTGCCCGCCACCCGGCTCGTGCCCGACCTGGCGCTGCGTAGGCAGAAGACCGTGGGCGTTCGCCTGCCGGCGAGCCCCGTGGCGCTCGAGATCGTCCGCGCGCTCGCTCACCCGGTGGTCTCCACCTCGGCCGCCACGCCAGGCGGGGAGGTGCTCATCGACGCCAGGGACATCCGCGACCTGCTCGGGCACGGCCTCGAGTTGATCCTCGACGGCGGCTACCAGCCGAACGAGCCCTCCAGCGTCGTGAACCTGACCGGACCGGAGCCGGTGGTGGTCCGGGTCGGCAAGGGCGACGTCTCGGACCTCTGATGGCTCGGCACCCGCCCCCGGCCGACGACCTGGGCCCGCTGGCTCCAGCGTTCGATCTCTACCTCGCCCACCTGCGCGTCGAGAAGGGTCTCGCGGCGAACTCGGTCGAATCCTACGCTCGTGACGTCCGGCGCTACCTCGTCCACGTCGCGGACAACGGGCGGACCTCCTGGGCGGACGTGCTGCGCCCCGATGTCCAGTCGCATCTCTCGGCGCTGGCGGCCTCGGGCATCTCGCCACGGAGCCAGGCCCGGGCCCTCTCCGCCGTGCGCGGATTCCACCGGCTGCTCGTGTCCGAGCGGGTCTGCCTGGCCGACCCCACCGACGAGGTGGACGCGCCGCGCCGCTCCCGCCGGCTGCCGCAGCTCCTCGGCCGGGAGGAAGTGGAACGGCTGCTGGCCGCACCGCGAAGCGTTCCGGGTGCGGCTGGCGCACGCGACCGGGCCATGCTGGAGTTGCTCTACGCGACCGGCCTGCGCGCATCCGAACTGGTGACGCTGGAGGTCAACCAGGTCGATCTGGAATCCCGGGTGGTCCTCGCACGAGGGAAGGGGAGCAAGGAGCGTCTCGTCCCGATGGGCGCCCCCGCAGCGGATGCCCTCCGGGCCTGGCTGGCCGGTTCGCGCGAACGGATGCTGCGCGGGCGCCGGAGTCGCGACCTGTTCGTCACCTCGCGCGGGCGACGGATGACGCGGCAGGGCTTCTGGAAGCTCCTCGGGCGCTACGCCCGCGCGGCGGGGATCGCCCGCCCGGTCTCACCTCACAAGCTTCGACACAGCTTCGCGACCCATCTGCTCGAGGGAGGGGCGGACCTCCGCGCCGTGCAGTCGATGCTCGGCCACGCCGACGTGTCGACGACCGAGATCTACACCCACGTCGACCGCTCCCACGCTCGCCGCCTGCACGCCCGGCACCATCCAAGGGCCTGATCCCGGGGGCCGCGGGGCTCGTTGACCCGCCGACCCTCCGGTGCTACTCAACCGTCCTTTCCTCCGGAGATCGTTTGGACCTTTCTCTCCAGGGCATCCTCGGACGGTTGCTCCTGTTCATCCCGGTGTTGCTGCTCTCCCTGACCGTGCACGAGTTCGCGCACGCCTGGGCGGCGCGCCGCCTGGGCGACGACACGGCCGAGAGGATGGGGCGGCTCACGCTCAATCCGCTCGCCCACGCCGACCTCGTCGGCACCTTCATCCTTCCGCTCCTCAACGTCCCCTTCGGCTGGGCGAAGCCCGTTCCGGTCAATCCGGCCCGGTTCCGGAGGGGCGTGAACATGGCCAAGGGGATGATGATCACCTCCCTCGCCGGCCCCTTCTCGAACCTCCTCCTGGCCGTCGTGTCGGCGACCCTGCTTGGCTTCGTTGCCCGGCTCGCGCCCGACCTGGGCGCCGGGGGCGACGGCCGGGGCGCCGCGCACATCGCCGCGGCGTTCCTGCTCAGCATGATCCAGATGAACGTCGTGCTGGCGGTGTTCAACCTGCTCCCCATCCCGCCACTCGACGGCAGCCGCATCGTCGACGCTTTCCTGCCGGCCCGCTTCCGGGGAGCGTGGGAGTCCTTCTCCCGCTTCTCGATGTTCCTCCTGCTGGGGCTCGTCTTCTTCGGCTGGCGCATCATCGCCGTCCCGGTGAACGCCGCCATCGACGCGCTCGTCCGCCTCGCCAGCTTCATCGCCTGAGAGCCGAATCCATGACCGATCCCCAGCTTCCCATCGTCGTCTCCGGCATGCGCCCCACCGGGCGCCTCCACCTCGGACACCTGCACGGGGCCATCGCCAACTGGGTCAAGCTCCAGGAGAGCTCCCGGGCGCACTTCTTCAGTGCCGACTGGCACGCGCTCACCACGAACTATCACGAGACCGACAAGCTCAAGGAGGCCGAGTTCGAGATGTTCGTCGACTTCCTGGCCGCCGGGATCGACCCCCTGAAGACGGTCCTCTTCATCCAGAGCCAGGTGAAGGAGCACGCCGAGCTGAACCTCCTGCTCGGCATGATCACCCCCATTGGCTGGCTGGAGCGCTCGCCGTCCTACAAGGAGATGCGGGAGCAGATCACCGACCGCGACCTCGCTCTCTACGGCTTCCTCGGGTACCCCGTGCTGATGGCCGCGGACATCATCCTCTACAAGGCCACCCAGGTTCCGGTGGGCGCCGACCAGGTCACCCACCTCGAGCTGACCCGGGAGATCGCCCGGAAGTTCAACTTCCACTACGGCAACGTCTTCCCCGAGCCGAAGCCCCTCCTCACCGAGGCGGCGAAGGTCGTGGGCATCGACGGCCGGAAGATGTCGAAGAGCTACGGCAACGCCATCGAGCTGGGCGAGGGCGCCGAATCCACCACGAAGAAGGTGATGGGCGCGGTCACCGACCCGGCCCGGAAGAGGCGCCAGGATCCCGGCAACCCCGAGATCTGCGGCATCTTCTACCTGCACCGGATCTACAGCGATGCCGCGACCGTGGGCTGGGTGAACGAGAACTGCCGGACGGCCGGAATCGGCTGCGTGGACTGCAAGAAGAAGCTGCTCGAGCGACTCGTTCCCGACCAGGACCGGCTCCGCGAGAAGCGGGAGACGCTGCTCGCCCGTCCGGACTACGTCCGGGACGTGGTCCGCGACGGCACGGCCCGGGCACGCACCGAGGCGGCCCGGACCATGGAAGAGGTCCGTCACGCCATGCACCTCGACCAGAACCTGTAAGATCGGGAGAGCGCGCATCCGATGACCCGCGACCCGGCCAGACCGGGCCCCCCCGAGGCCGAATACCCGGCGCCCCACGCGTTTCGGTTCACCTTGCCGGCCGCGCGCACGGGAGAGCCGCCCTTCGAGGGGCCGCTCGACCTTCTCCTCCACCTGGTGACGGAGCATCAGGTCGACATCTTCGACATCCCGATCGCGCGCATCACCGAGGCGTATCTCCTCGCCCTGAAGTCGATGCAGGATCTGGACATCGATCTGGCAGGAGAGTTCCTCCAGATGGCCGCCCAGCTCATCCTGGTGAAATCGAAGATGCTCCTGCCCCGCACGGAGGTGGCGGACGACGCCGACCCGGCGGAAGAGCAGGGAGACCCTCGCGCCGAGCTGGTCCGGCGCCTCCTCGAGTACCAGAAGTACAGGGAGGCGGCCGAGGAGCTGGGTCGCCACGACATCCTCGACCGCGACGTCTTCGCGCGGAGAGTGCGCGCGCCGCGCCTCCCGCAGCCGGACGGTCCGGACGGGCTGGCGGAGGTGTCGACCTTCCAGCTCATCGAGGCGCTCGACCGTGCCCTCTCGAACGCGAGCCCCGAGACCCGGGTCGAGATGACGGACGACCGGCTCTCCATCACCGACGCCATCAGCCGGGTGGCGGACGTGCTGCGTCTTCGTCAGCGGCTGTCGTTCGTCGAGCTCCTGCTCTCCTCCGGCGACGGGGGACGTCCTGCCGTGATCGCGGCCTTCCTGGCGGTGCTGGAGATGGTGAAGCTTCGACTCCTTCGCATCTTCCAGCGCCCCGGCGACGAGGGGGGACTGGAGTCGGAGATCATGGTCGAGGCGCGCGATACGCTGGGCGACGGGACCGGCACCGAAGGGGTGGAGGAATACCGATGAGCGAGACCCGTGGGCCAGGACCCGCAGCCGAGGAGCTGCAGGCGCTGCAGGCCGCAGAGGAGGCCAAGGCCGACCCGTCGCTCGACGAGGTCGAGCCGGCCGCCATCGAGGTCTCCGACGGCCCACCGGAGCGGGAGGAGCCGTTCGAGAAGCTCGCCGCCCAGGCTCGCCGCATCTCTCCGGAGCGCGCCCGCACCCTCGTGGAGGCACTTCTCTTCCTGGCCGAGCGCCCCCTTCCGGTGGAGGCAATCCGGCAGGCCACCGGTCTCGACGTGGCGCGGATCCGCAAGGCTCTCGACGAGCTCGCCGGTCACTTCCGCGAGGGGGTGTCGGGCATCGTGCTGCACGAGGTGGCCAACGGGTGGCAGCTTCGCACCTCGCCGGACACGTCCGAGTTCGCACGGCGCTTCCTGCGAATGAGGCCGCAGCGTCTCACCAGGGCCGCTCTCGAGACGCTCGCCATCGTTGCCTACCGGCAGCCGGCGACGCGTCCCGAGGTGGAGGAGATTCGCGGGGTGGACTCGGGCGCGGTCATGAAGGCGCTGCTCGAGCGAAAGCTCCTCAAGATCCTGGGCAAGAAGGAGGAGCCGGGCCGCCCCATCCTCTACGGAACCACGCGCGAGTTCCTCGAGTTCTTCGCACTCAAGGACCTGGCATCCATGCCGACGCTCCGCGAGTTCCACGAGCTCTCCGAGGAGCACCGGGAGATCGTGGAGAAGGAGGCGCCCGCCGAGGTGCCGAACCTCGAGGGGCTCGTGGCCGAGCTGGCCGACCCCAACCTCCGGGCCGCTCTCGAGAAGGGTCGCGCCGAGGGGGATGCGGCCCTCGCGGAACTGGAACGGGCCATGGATCGGGCCGACACAAGCGCCCGATCGGTGCGTTCCGTCCTGGAGCCGGAGGTCCCGCCCGAAGGTGGAGCCGGCGCCGGGGAAGGATCCTCGCGATGACGGAGCGTCTCCAGAAGTTCCTGGCGGGAGCGGGGGTGGCCTCCCGCCGAAAGGCGGAGGAGATGGTCGCCGCCGGCCGGGTCTCGGTGAACGGCGTGGTCGTGCGGGAGATGGGCACGCGAGTCGACCCGAAGGCCGATCACGTGGTGGTGGACGGGAAAGTCGTCGAGACCGGCGCGAGCGACCGCTACATCCTGCTCTACAAGCCCCCTGGATGCGTCACCACGCTCTCCGATCCCCAGGGGCGACCCACCGTGGCCCGCTACCTGACCGGCGTCACGGAACGGGTCTTCCCGGTCGGCCGGCTGGACTGGGACGCCGAGGGCGCGTTGCTCTTCACGACCGACGGTGAACTGGCCAACCGTCTTGCCCACCCCCGCTACGGACACCAGCGGACCTACCTCGTGAAGGTGAAGGCGGACCCGCCGGCCGGCGCGCTCGAGCGCATGCTCGAAGGCGTCCGTCTCGAGGACGGGCCCGCCAAGGCGCTCGAGGCGGCCCTTCACGAGAAGGTCGAGAAGAACTCCTGGATCCGGGTCGTGGTCGGGGAAGGGCGCCGCCACCTCGTGAAGAGGCTCTGCGAGTCGGTCGGCCTCGAGGTGCTCCGGCTCTTCCGGCCCGAGTTCGGAGGGGTGACGGTGGCCCGGCTGCGGCCCGGGCGCTACCGGGATCTCACCGATGAAGAGGTCGATACGCTTCGGCGCTCGGCGGGAATGTTGAAGGGCCCTCGTGCCCCATCCACTTTCCTGCCGTTGCCCAAGGCGGGCCGACGCCACGGGCACGGACCGCCCGAGCCCCGGCCCGAGAGGGCTCCACGGCCCGAGCGGAAGCCTCGGGAGGAGCGAGAAGCTCGGCCCGCGCGGGAGGGGCGCCCGCCCAGGGCTCGACCCTCCTCGTCGCGCGGACCCAAGGGGCAGGGCAAGCGCCGGTGAAGTGGTGTGCCGCAGTGCTGCTCGCGACGACCCTCGTCGGGTGCAGCGCTGGCTCGCGAGGCGACCTCCAGTCCTCCGACCCGGGACGTCGCGCCGCGGCGGTCAAGCGCCTCGGTGAATCCCGGAAGCCGGGCGACCTCGCTGCGATCCTGGTCGCCCAGCAGGACCCCGACGCAGGAGTGCGGCGCGCGGCGGCGTTCGCCCACGGATCCCGTGGCGGCATTCCCTCCCAGGAAGGGCTCTCCGCGATGCTGCGCGACCCCGACCCCAGCGTGGTCGCCGCGGCCGCCCGCGCACTCGGCGCCATCCGGCCCGATGGTCCGGGAACGGACGCGCGCGAGGCTGCGGAACTCCATCGCCGGGCCGCCCTGTCCCTGACCAGCGCGTACGGACGGGCGGATGCGCCTGGACGCTCCGAGATTGCCGCTGCCTTGCACGAGATCGGCGGGTCGCTGCGCGACGCCGTGGAAGCCGAGGCGAGACTTCTCTG
>Ga0209253_10000089_pt1 | contig 61899 bp, 31 predicted proteins | sample FrelakmetBRP12BR_FD_187145 | JGI IMG/M metagenome (GOLD analysis project Ga0209253, IMG submission 187145) | Freshwater lake sediment microbial communities from the University of Notre Dame, USA, for methane emissions studies - BRP12 BR (SPAdes)... | ecosystem: Environmental > Aquatic >...
ATTATCATGATCGAGAACTACCTGAACCAGAAAGTGTGGAACCGTTTCATGCAAAACCCGGATGTGCAACGCGGACTCCAGAAGGCGGGGTTTCTGCCGGTGACGGACGTGAGGGAACAGCCGCTTCCCTTAGACTACAGTCTTCAGCAGAATTATCCGAACCCGTTCAATCCGACGACAACGATTGCCTTTACTCTTCCCGCCGGCAGCAGGCAAGCTGTCTCACTCCGGGTTTTTGACATCCTTGGCCGTCTGGTTGCGACACTTGTTGAGGAGGAAAGATCCGGCGGGTCCTATGCCGTGACATTTGATGCTGCAGGGCTCCCATCCGGAACGTATTATTACCGGCTTCAATCGGGCCCCTTCCGTCAGACGCGAACGCTTATGGTCTTGAAATAGTATCAGGTGATACTAACTATAAGTGAGTTCCTATGAATTCTCCGGTGCTCTTTCTCGCGTGCGCCTTTCTCTTCGCCGGCGCAGGTTGCAGCAATCCTCAGCAGAAGGTGGTCCATCCCCGGGTCCAGGTATCCTGGGACCCTTTTCTTGATACGCTGCAGCGCAAGACCGTCGCGCTTTTTCTTGAGACGACGAATCCGGACAACGGTCTGATGCCCGACCGTTATCCCACGCCATCCGCCTCGAGCATCGCGGCGATAGGATTCGGCCTGACGGTCTATCCTATCGCCGTGGAGCGTGGCATTATCAGCCGTGAAGATGCCGCCCGGCGGACGGAGACAATTCTCCGTTTTCTTTTCAGTCTGCCGCAACACGAAGGCCGGTCCGGAGCCGGGGGCTACCATGGACTCTTTTACCATTTTCTGGATATGCGGGACGGGACACGGACCTGGAACAGCGAACTTTCCACAATCGATACCGGACTGCTGCTTGCAGGTGTGCTCTTCTGCCAGTCGTATTTCGACCGGCCGGATCCCGCGGAACAAAACGTGCGCGACTTTGCTGATTCCCTTTACCGGCGGGTCGATTGGACCTGGACCCTGACGAAATCCGGGGGCGTGGCCATGAGCTGGGCGCCGGAGGGGGGTCTCTCTCCGGAGGGTTGGCGCGGATACAACGAAGCCATGATTCTATATATCCTTGCCCTTGGTTCTCCCACACATCCCGTCCCGGAGCATTGCTGGGATTTCTGGACCTCCGGGTATGTCTGGGGAAGGTATCGCGACGAGGAGTTTGTCAGTTTTGGGCCGCTGTTCGGTCACCAATATTCCCACTGCTGGATCGATTTCCGGGGAATCCACGACAGCTACATGCGTGCCCACGGGATCGACTATTTCGAGAATTCACGACGGGCCACCTACTCGCACCGTGCCTATGCGGCCGAGAACCCGGGGCGCTGGCGGGCATACGCGGATTCGATCTGGGGGCTCACGGCTTGCGACGGGCCGGGAGACACCACGGTGGACGTCGATGGCAGGGCGAGACGGTTCATGGGCTACAGCGCACGCGGAACGTCATTCGATTGGGTGAGTGACGACGGAACGATCGCCCCGACGGCTGCCGGAGGATCGGTCGCGTTCGCCCCGGAGATCTGCACTCCCGCGCTGAAAGCCATGCGCGCGCGGGACGGGGGGATCCTCTGGAAGAGATACGGCTTCACGGACGCGTTCAACCCCTCGTTTGTCACGCCGGCCACAGGGCCGTCCGGGTGGGTCGACCGCGATTATATCGGCATTGACCAGGGGCCGATCGCGATCATGATTGAGAATCTCCGGAACGGATTCGTGTGGGAAGTCATGAAAAAGAATCCCTCCATCGTCAGGGGGCTGAAACGCGCTGGATTTTCGGGTGGATGGCTGGACAACAGATAGGCCTCCAAAATTCACGATCGTATTTCTGGAAAATCAGACAATATGAAGGCCGACAATCCGGGGCTCTGCCGGTTTCCGAACGCTCTCTACGGTGCACTCCTCCTGATATGTTCCACCTCCCCTTCTGCTTCTTCGCAGTCCATGCCGCTCGACGACTTTGAAACGCTTTCGGGGTGGAAGCCGGTGACCAGTCACGGCGACGCATCAAAGATGAGCATCGCGGCCGGTGAAGGAAAAACCGGAAAAGGGATGCTGATGGAGTTTTCCTTCCTTGGCTATATGGGGTCCGCGTCGGCGGAGAAGAAATTCGGCATCACGCTCCCCAAAAACTATCAGATCTCGTTCGACGTGCGAGGTGAAGCGCCGATCAACAATTTCGTTATCAGGTTGATGGATTCGCTCGACAACGTGTGGACGGTTAACAGAACGAACTTCGAGTTTCCCCGCCGCTGGACGAAGATGACCGTGAAGAAACATCAGATGCCCTACGGGTGGGGGCCTTCCGGCGGCGGTGAACTCCATGTCCTGGACCGCATCATGCTTATGATCGACGTGGTGGAGGGAGGGCAAGGGAAGGTGTGGATCGACAACCTCACGGTCGAGCCCATCGCAGAGGGAAAAGGAGGCCCTTCCCGGGTTGATGTTTCGTCAGTGGCCGGAGGTGACACGCCGCATGTACAGCTGGACGGGAAAGCCGTGGTCGGCTGGCGAAGCTCGGGGAAGAGCGAGCGGGAATGGCTCACGGTGGACTTCCCCGGCAGAGAGGCCCTGGGGGGCTTGGTCATCGACTGGGACAGCACCGACTATGCCACGGCGTATGACGTGCTCCTCTCCGACGACGGCAGAAGCTGGACGAAGGCCTATGGGGTTTTCAATGGGAGCAATAGGCGCAGTTATATCTTCCTCAGAGATGGGGAAGGCAAGAAGGTGAAGCTCAATCTGGAAAAGAGCAGCCGCGGGAAGGGGTATGGCATCACGAGGCTCGAATTCAAGGGGCCGGACTTCGGTTTTTCCATCAACGATTTCTTCGGGGCGCTCGCCGCTGATTCGCCGAAGGGCTTCTACCCGAAGTATCTTCGACAGCAGCAATCCTACTGGACCGTTGTGGGTGCGGCAGCTGATTCAAAGGAGGCGCTCATCAACGAACAGGGAATGATAGAGACAGACAAGCTGAGTTTTTCCCTTGAACCGTTCCTCTATCTGAACGGCCGGCTCGTCACCTGGAGTGACGCGACGATCACCCAGTCTCTCGAGAAGGAGTGTTTACCGATTCCCGCCGTGCACTGGGATTGCCGCGGAGGTGTCCGGTTGACTGTGCAGGCCCTTGCCGACGGACCGGCAGGAAAGAGTGTTCTCCTCGCGCGGTATGCGGTCGAGAACAGGGGAACGAATGCGATCCGGGGAAAGCTGTTTGTTGCCGTTCGTCCCTTTCAGGTGAATCCCCCCTGGCAGACGTTTACGATCATCGGCGGGGCGGCGCGTGTGGACAGCATCAGGTATGACAGCACCCTCAAGGTGAACCGGAAGGAGGTCATCCCGGTGACAAGGCCGACCGCCTGCGGTGCTGCCGAATTCGACCAGGGACACGTCACGGAGTACTTGAGGCAGGGGGAGGTCCCCCCGTCGACTGCCGTTCACGATCATTTCGGATATGCTTCCGCAGCGCTTCAGTACGATGTAGATCTGCGGGGCGGCGAAAGCAGAGAGATCGTTGTGGCTGTGCCGTTCCACGGCGATGCCTCGTGGGTTCGCCCGAACATGGACGACCCGGGTGCAACGGCTCTGTACAAGCGGGCCTTCACGGAAGCGGTCCGCTTCTGGGAATCAAAGCTGAACCATGTCGGCATTCTGCTGCCCCCGTCGGCGCCCCCGATCGCGAACACGATCAAATCCAATATCGCGTATGTTCTCATCAACGCCGACGGTCCCGGCACCCAGCCGGGCTCGCGCAGTTACGAGCGGTCGTGGATTCGCGATGGCGCGCTGACGTCAGCCGCGTTGCTGCAGATGGGGCTTGTCGATGAGGTTCGCAAGTACCTTGACTGGTATGCGGGGTACCAGTACTCCGACGGCAAGATTCCCTGCATTGTTGAATCTCGCGGGCCGGAACCGACCCCTGAGCATGACAGCCACGGCCAGTTTATCTACGCCATCATGCAGTATTTCCACTTCACCCATGATACAACCTGGCTCAGGGGGAAGTGGAGCAACGTGGTGAATACCGTTCGGTACGTGCAATCGCTCCGCGCACAGCGCAAGACGGATGTGTATCGGCATGGCACCCCGGAGCAGCGTGCTTGTTACGGCCTGGTTCCGGAGTCGATCAGTCACGAAGGGTACTGTCCGAAACCAATGCATTCTTACTGGGACGATTTCTTCGTGATGCGAGGCCTGAAAGATGCAGCGGCCATGGCGGAAATCCTCGGCGAAAAGAAGAGAGCCCGGGAGTTTGCAGCCGAGCGGGATGACTTCCGGAAAGATCTTTACAACTCCATGCGCCAGACGATGAAGATGAAGAATATCACATTCATCCCCGGATGCGTCGAGCTGGGCGACTTCAGCGGCCTTTCCACGACCATCGGCATCTCACCGTGTGATGAGCTCGGCAACATTCCCGAGCCGGAACTGACGTACACGTTCGACGAATCGTACCGCATGTTTCTCGAACGAAAGAACAACGCGGTTGTCTGGGACGCCTATTTGCCGTATGAAGCCCGCTTCGTGGGGGCCTACGTATTCCTCGACCGGAAGGAGCGGGCCCTGGACATTCTCGAGTACCTCATGCACGACCGACGCCCGCAAGGGTGGAACCATTGGGCGGAGGTTGTGTGGAAAGACCCGTCAGCGCCCCGGTCCATCGGCGACATGCCGCATTCGTGGGCCGCATCGGATTTCATCCGCTCGGTCCGCAGCATGCTTGTGTATGAACGGGAGACCGACGAAACCCTGGTCGTCGGCGCTGGACTACCGGGGGCGTGGGTGGCCGATCCCTCCGGCGTGAGCGTGGTTGGCATGCCGACGTATTACGGCCGCCTGAGCTACTCGATGAAAAAGAGCGGTGATCAGGTGATCGTCGAGCTCTCCGGTGATCTCGCGATGCCGAAAGGGAAGATCCTGGTACGATCGCCGCTCCGGGAGTTGCCGAAATCGGTGGCCGGAGATGCGAAGCGCGGCGCCGATCCCCGCGACGCGATCGTGAGTGTGCTTCCGGCTCGCGTGGTGTTTTCGTACTAAACTCTGCTGAGGAGTCCATGACGTGCCCCCGATTCGCTTTCGCTGTCGTGTTGCTCACGTTCCTGCTGTCCCACGACGCACGCCCGCAGCGGGTGCTGCTGGATGACTTTGAAACACTCGCGGGCTGGACACCGATCGTCTCCGAAGGGGCAAAGCTGACCATTGTGCCGGGGGAGGGAACATCCGGCCGGGCGATGGTGATGGATTTCAATCTCGCCGGCGTGTACGGGTACGTGATCGCACAGAAAGAGTTTGCGCTCGAGCTCCCCTCGAACTACCAGTTTACATTCGACATGAGGGCGGAGGCGCCGGTCAACAATTTCGAATTCAAGCTGATTGATGACCAGGACAATGTGTTCTGGATCAAGAAGCTGAGCGTCGAGTATCCCAAGACATGGACGAGACAATCGATCAAGAAACGGCACCTCGCGTTTGCCTGGGGCCCGGCGCGCAGGGAAGAAATACGGACGGTACGGAAGATCCAGTTCGTCGTGTCGGTTGCGACCGGCGGCACAGGGAGGGTCTTTGTCGATAATTTCCGGTTCGAGCCGATTGACGACCAGGCGGGGCAGACGGCGCGTGCGGAGGTGGAAGCCTCATCGTCGGCAACCGGCAGCCTGCCACGCATTGATGCGGCAGGGACGGTGATGACGGACTGGAGAAGTGGAAAAGGAGGGGAGGAGCAATGGGTGAATGCCGGCTTCCACAGGCTCAAGGAGGTTGGCGGGCTCGTGATCGACTGGGACTCCACAGACTTTGCTGTCTCATACGATGTGCTCCTATCGGATGATGGCAAGGAATGGACGAAGGCGTATTCGGTCAACAACGGTAACGGTGGCCGGGACTATGTGAGCACGAGGGAAGGTGAAGGGAGATTCTTCAAGCTCGCCCTGAACAAGAGCAGCAGGAAGAACGGGTACGGGATCCGTCGCATGGAGTTGAAAGGACCGGGATTTTCTACTTCTCCGAACCACTTCTTCCGTGCGATAGCGGCCGATGCGAAGCCGGGTCTTTATCCAGAGTATCTGCAGGACCGGCAGTCGTACTGGACGGTCATGGGTGTCGATGGTGACACGAAAGAGGCGCTCATCAACGAGCAGGGGCAGATCGAGGTTGATAGATTGCAGTTTTCTCTGGAACCATTCCTGTATGTTGACAACCAACTCGTGACCTGGAGCGACGTGACGACCACGCTGTCGCTCCTGGATGACTATCTGCCGATCCCGTCCGTTACATGGACGTACAACAATGTCTGGAAGCTCACGGTTCAGGCCGTGGCGGCCGGCGTTCCAGGAAATTCGCTGCTCGGGGTGAAGTACTCATTGGAGCGCAATGCCGCGCAGGCCAAAGCCCGGCTCTTCATTGCCATGCGCCCATTCCAGGTGAATCCCCCCTGGCAGGCCCTGAATATCGAAGGCGGAGTGTCGCGGATTGACAGTGTTTCCTATCAAGACGGCGTTGTTCAGGTCAACGGCGTCAACGTGATTCCCATGACGCCCGCCACCAGGTTCGGCGCCGCGGAGTTCGACAACGGGCATGTCACCGAGTTTCTTGCGCGGGGGGCAGTCCCACCCGACCAACAGGTTCGGGATCACTTCGGATATGCCTCCGCGGCGCTGGAATACGAATTCGATGTCAAGCCCGGTGAGACGAAGGAGGTGTACCTTGCTGTTCCCTTCCACGGGTGGAGGGGAAGCCCGACACCCAACATGAGTCCGCAAAGCGCCCAGATCTATTACAGCTTGATGCTCGCGCAAACAAGAGGCCTGTGGGGAAGCAAGCTCGACAGGGTACAAATAACGCTCCCATCCTCCGCACAGCCGGTGATCAACACCATCAAATCTAACCTGGCGTACATCCTGATCAACCGGGACGGTCCCGGCATTCAGCCCGGGTCGCGCAGCTACGAGCGGTCCTGGATTCGCGACGGTTCGCTGACGTGCTCTGCCCTGCTGCGGACCGGTCACAGGGACGAAGTCCGGGAATTTATTGACTGGTATGCAAAGGGTCAGTTCCCCAGCGGGAAGATCCCGTGCGTGATTGACACGCGCGGTCCGGATGCGGTTCCCGAGCATGATAGTCACGGGCAGTTCATCTATGCGGTCCTTCAGTACTTCCTCTTCACGAAAGACACTCTGTGGCTCCGCGGGAAATTCGATGCCGTGGCGAAAACCGTCCGCTATATCCAGTCTCTCAGGGCGGAGCGCAGGACCGACACATACAGGAATGGGACGGCGGAACAGCGCGCGTGCTACGGGCTTGTTCCCGAATCCATCAGCCACGAGGGGTACTGGGATGTCCCCCGGCATTCTTACTGGGATGATTTCTTTGTCCTCCGCGGCTTGAAGGATGCGACGACGATTGCCGGCGTTCTGGGAGACAGGAAGCTGGAGAAGGAATTCGCCGCTGAACGGGATGATTTCCGGAAGGACCTGTATGCCTCGATCCACCTTGCCATGGAGAACAAGAAAATCGAGTACATCCCGGGTTGTGCCGAGTTGGGCGATTTCGATGCGACATCCACCACGATCGCGATTGATCCGGGAGGAGAGCTGGGAAACATCCCGGAACCGCAGCTGCGGAATACGTTTGACAAGTACTATGCGTTCTTCGTCGAGCGAAAGAGGGGCGATTTCCTCAACTACACCCCGTACGAAACACGCGTGATCGGCAGTTTTGTCCGCCTGGGTCAGAAGAAGCGGGCGGTGGAAGCACTTGATTTCTTCATGCATGATCGAAGGCCTCCGGCATGGAATCACTGGGCTGAGGTTGTCTGGCGCGATCCCAACACGCCGAAATACATCGGGGATATGCCGCACACCTGGGTCGGGTCCGATTTCATCCGCTCGGTGCTGAGCATGTTTGTTTATGACAGAGAACACGACGGGTCTCATCTCCTTGCTGCGGCAATTCCTGATGCGTGGGTGAGCGACACGGCAGGAGTCCGGATCAGCAATTTGCCGACCACGCACGGCACCCTGGACTATGCCCTCCGGAAGAAGGGTAAGAACGTTGTGGCGGAAGTCTCGGGGAGTTTCGACGCCCCGAACCATCCACTCATCCTGGCATCGCCCCTCCTTGCACCGTTGCGCGGGGTGACTGTTGACGGCACGAAGGTTCCGCTGTCCCGGTCGGGTGAAGTAGTGATCAAGCGCCTGCCGGCCAGGGTGGTGTTGACGTACTGACGATGAAGAGTCCCGCCGTGTGACGGAAGAACAGGCCCTCCGTGGCGGGCGATCCGGGAGAAAACAGGCCATGATGCGACCTCCGGTTTTCACTGCTGCGCTCCTTGTGTGCGTGATGATTCACGCAGCGGGGCAAGCGCAGGTGCGCGTGCTCGACGACTTCGAAGACCTCTCCCTCTGGAAGCCCATTCCTTCCGACGGTGTGGTGATGAGGCTGGAGAAGGCAGCCGGTGTTCGGGGAAACGCCATGGCGATCGCCTTTGATTTCCAGGCCGGTTCCGGCTATGCGATCGCCCAGAGAAGGCTGCCTCTGGATCTTCCGGAGGACTACAAATTCACCTTCCTCCTTCGTGGAGAAACACCGGTCAACAATTTCGAATTCAAACTCCTCGATTCAGTCGGCAACGTCTACTGGCTGAAGCAACTCCAAGTTCGGTATCCTGCGGTGTGGGGTCGGAGGGCCGTCAGGCGGAGACAGATCAGTTTTGCCTGGGGCCCGGCCGGAGAGGGTATGCCAGGGCATATCGACAGAATTGAATTTGTGGTGTCTGCAGGGAGTGGTGGAAAGGGAAAGATCTTCATCGACGACTTCCGGCTCGAAGAGCTCAGGGATACCGCTCACTCGATTCCCGTGATCCGATGGTCAAGTGCACAATCATGGGCCGAGCCCCGGTACGGGTTCGGCGGAGAAACTCTGACGGAGTGGCGGCCGGTAGGACATGCGAGAGAGTGGTTGCTGGTCGATTTCCTGCGGCAGCGCGAGATTGGCGGGCTGGTGATCGACTGGAGTAAGAACGATTATCCCTCCGCGTATGATGTCGAGGTCTCCGATGACGCCCGGGAATGGAGTACGGCCTACGCCGTCAGCAAAGGCAAGGGGGGGCGTGACTTTGTGCCCCTGCAGGACGTGGAAACCCGGTACCTCCGCCTTGCGTTGAAGTCCAATCCTTCCGGCAACGGATATGCGATGAATCGGCTGGAGATCAAAGGTCCGGAATACTCGGCTTCCCTCAACACGTTCTTTGCTGCCATTGCGCAGAACGCCCCGACAGGCTGTTACCCGAAGTATTTCACCGGGCATCAATCGTACTGGACGGTCGTCGGGGTAAGCGGCGATTCGAAGGAGGCGCTCATCAACGAGGAGGGAGCCATCGAGGTGGACAAGGGCGCCTTCACGCTCGAGCCGTTCGTCTATGCGGAGAACCGGCTGCTTACCTGGAGCGATGTGCGGACCACGCCGTCACTTGATCATGGGTATCTCCCCATCCCGGCCGTGACCTGGGATGCGCCGGATCTCCGGTTAACGATTAGCCCGTTTGCCGCCGGATTACCCGGCGAGTCGGTGTTGATGGCCACGTACCGGCTTGAGAACAAAGGCGTGAAGCTCCGCAAGGTGAGTCTCTTCATTGCCGTTCGTCCGTTCCAGGTGAATCCGCCCTGGCAAAATCTCAACATGGAGGGTGGCGTTGCGCCCATTGCGTCCCTGCGCTATGATGGGTCGACGGTCTCGGTCGGGGACGCACAGATGATTATCCCTGTTTCCCGTCCGGACGGAGTTGGCGTTGCCGAATTCGATGAGGGAGATATCACCGAATTTCTGAGGGCAGGGGTTCTCCCCGCGGCAACCAGCGCGCGCGACCATTTTGGTCATGCCTCGGGAGCTCTGCGCTATGATATCAACCTTGAGCCGGGAGCGTCGCACGACATCCTGCTCGCTGTTCCGTTTCACGGAAAAGCCGGAATTGTGCGGGCGAATATGGACCCGGCCCAGGCGCGGTCCCTGGTGAATGGTCTGCTCGAGACAACCCGGAAATTCTGGGAGGAAAAGGTCAACACCGTCAGCATGACACTTCCTCCGCCGGCCATGCCGGTCTTCAATACCTTTCGCTCGAATCTCGCCTATCTCTTGATCAACCGTGACGGCCCAGCCATTCAGCCCGGCTCGCGCACCTATGAGAGGGCGTGGATCCGTGACGGGTCCCTCGCTTCAGCGGCATTGCTCAGCACAGGCAACACGACCGAGGTGCGGGAGTACCTGGACTGGTATGCCGGGTATCAGTATCCCAGTGGCAAGATCCCCTGTGTGGTGGATACGCGGGGAGCGGATCCCCTGGCCGAACACGACAGCCACGGCCAGTTCATCTATGCCGTGATGCAATACTTCAGGTTCACGCATGACACGACCTGGCTCGCCGGAAAGTTCCGGCATATTGTCGGCGCGGTTCGGTACATGCAGTCACTCCGTGCCGAGCGGAAGACGGGAATCTACAGGACCGGTACGCCGGAACAGCGTGCCTGTTTCGGACTGGTTCCCGAGTCGATCAGTCATGAGGGTTACTCGGCGAAGCCCATGCACTCGTATTGGGACAACTTCTTCGTCCTGCGTGGTTTGAGGGATGCTACGGCCATCGCCGGGATACTCCGCGAGAAAAGCCTCGAGCGAGAATTCGCCGCTGAGGAGGCCGACATGAAGATCTGTCTGACCGCTTCATTGCGCCTGGCGATGTCGAACAAGAACATCGACTTCATGCCGGGGTGTGTGGAGCTCGGCGATTTTGACGCCACCTCCACCGCAATTGCCGTGAACCCCCTCGGTCAAACCAGGGACATCCCTGCCGCACCGTTGTCGACCACGTTTGAAAAGTACTACCAGTTCTTTGCCGGCAGGGCGAGGGGCGACATGCAATGGAAAAACTACACGCCGTACGAAGTCCGAATCATCGGTGCGCTCGTGAGCCTCGGCCAGAAGAAACGGGCGCATGAATTGCTGGACTTCTTCCTGGCCGACAGGAGGCCGCAAGCATGGAACCACTGGGCGGAGGTCGTGTTGCATGACCGTGGAACGCCAAACTTCATCGGCGACATGCCGCATACCTGGGTGGGCTCGGATTACCTCCGGTCGGTCCGGACCATGTTTGTGTACGAACGGGAATCCGATAACGCCCTCGTCCTCGGCGCAGGGATCCCGGAAAGCTGGGTGACAGATTCTACAGGGGTCGCAATCAGGGGGTTTCCCACCTACTTTGGCACGGTGAACATGCGGATGAAGGCGCAGGGGGATTCGGTGGTGACGGAGATCGGCGGGGCGTTGACAGTCCCATCCGGAAAAATCGTCGTGAAGTCCCCTCTCGATCTGCCTGTGCGTGAGGTACGCGTCGATGGGAAGGTCCTCCGGGTCTCGCCCGGTTCGGAGATCGTGATAGGGACCGTCCCGGCGAGGGTGGTATTTCGCTATTCACCGGGCGAGACGAAGTAGTTCCCTGAGGAGAAGTCATGAATCCTCGCCATCGGTTTTTCCCAAGAGAAACAGGAGACGGAAAGATGAGCTTTGCTGCGACAAAGGGATGTTTTCTGAAGGATGGCAAGCCGTACTTTGTTCTGTCCGGTGAGGTTCACTACTTCAGGCTTGACCCGGACCTCTGGGAGAAACATCTTGTTCTGCTCAAACGCTCCGGTGCAAACACGACATCGACATATATTCCCTGGGATTGGCATGAATACGAGGAGAACCGGTTCGATTTCTCAGGGGAAACGCATCCGGCCAGAAATCTTCTAGGGTACATGGCCCTGTGTAAGAAGGTAGGACTTCACCTGATTGTAAAGCCGGGTCCGTACATCCTTGCCGAATACGAATTGCACGGCCTGCCCGGCTGGCTTCTAGAACGATGCAGCAAGGACGCTCTTGCCATTGACGAAAATGGAAATGTCATTTCTCCTGACGTGATGTCGTATATGTCGGAGGAATTCCTGCGGTATGCTTTCCTCTGGTATGATCACATCATGCCCCTTGTTGCTCAGCACCAGTACAGCAGGGGCGGTCCGATTACGATGATGCAGGTCTGCAATGAGGTCGGCGTGTTTCAGTGGCTTTCCGGCAAGATCGACTATCACGGGTCTGTCCTCAAGTTGTATAGACAGTTTCTCGGCGAGAACTATGGGGTCATTGAGAACCTCAATGGGGTCTACGGAACGCAGTATGACACGTTTGATGGCGTGATTGCCCCGCGGGGGAGCATCGTTACCAGACAAGACTACTGCGCGTATTACGACTTCCATCTTTTCTACCGGCACTACTTCGCGATGTACCTTGATACCCTCGTGAAAAGAATCCGGAGCTACGGCATTGACCTGCAGCTCACGCACAACATTCCCGGGTGGATCTACGGGCATGCCGCTGAATTGCCGATGCTCATCAGCACCTATGAAGAAGTGATGAGGGTGCGCACGGACATCATCTTCGGGCTCGACCATATTCCCGAATTTGTCTCTTTCAGAAATGCCCACTCTGATCTTGCGTGTAACAAGATCCTTGAAGCCATGCAGCCGTACGGGCCTGTCTGGGCGGCGGAATTCCAGGCGGGGACGCGCGAACACCATGTTAAGAGCGATGCGAATGACATGGCCATGTTCTACGTCGCCTCGCTGGCCCATGGCTTGAAGAGCTTCAATTACTATATGTTCTCGCAGGGAAGAAACCCGAAAGGGAAGGGCTTCTTTGGAAAAACCTTCTATTTTCAAACACCACTCAATGCCGGCGCTGTGAAATCGCCTCTCTACGGGGTCGCCAAGAAGCACGCAGACCTCATCCATCGCGGGAAAGACGACGACCTGCTGTTGAGTAAAACGAAGGCCAGCATCTGCGTCGGGCTCTACATGCCCTATTTTTACACCGAGCTCACGGTCTCTCAGATGCTCAAAGAGCGAAGACTCCGCGTCGAAGCGCTTGGCCTTTCGCTTGATCCGAAGTTTGTCCGCGAAGAGATCCTTTTCAATGGGCTCCTGCGAGGCCTGCAGACCCTGAACTACCCGTATGACATCCGCGATCTTGAGACCACTCCGCTCGATTCGCTCCTCCGGTACAAACAGCTCTGGGTCGTGACCACGGAATTCATGGACGGGGATACACAGAAGATGCTTGCTGCATATGTGAAGCAGGGGGGACATCTGGTGGTCTACCCGGTCATACCAACCCTGGACAACTACCTTCAGCCATGTACCGACCTGAAGGATGAGCTGATGCTTCAGTTCGAGAAGAAGCCGAGTCCCAACAAGGTTGACGCCTTTGGCATCGAAGACCTCTTCACGCTTTGGCGGGAAAAACTCGTCTTTGAAGTTTCTCGCGGGGAAGCGGTGACACTGACGAAAACGGGGGAGGTGTGCGGTTTGCGGAAGAAGGTGGAAAAGGGGTGGGTCACCGCGCTGGGGTATGCCTTCGGGTATTCGACAGATGAACATCTGGAGCTCTATCAACGGATTGTCTCTCTCAACAGAATCAAGAAAGAGGTGCAGGTCTCGGACCCAGACATTCAATTTGTCGTCCGACGGGGCAAGAAGCACTCCTATCTCTTTTTGCTGAACTATCATAACGAGAAGAAGACGTTTACTGTTGGTTCACAACGCCACACGATGGCGCCACTTTCGAGCAAGGTCATCAAACGACGAAATGGCAAAGCCTCCTGGTGATAGCCAACATCCTGAAGAGCCCGATTGGGAGCAGGTGGCAATGATCGGATGCCGGCGCGGCGTGAGTGGCGCCACGATCGCGGGGATGGTGAAACACCCTTCACCAGGGCTGCTGCTGTGGCGCCGGTCCGGAGTCGTTCTCCTGCTGGCGCTTGTAGCGCTTGTAGCCGGCTGCTCTCCTCAGCGGGAATCACGGACCCTTGTCCGGTTCTGGGCAATGGGGGTGGAGGGGGAGAATGTGCAGAAGCTGATGCCGGAGTTTGAGCGCCGCAATCCCACGATCGAAGTCCAGGTACAAATGATTCCGTGGAATGCGGCCCACGAAAAGCTCCTGACTGGCTATGCGGGAAGTTCATTGCCTGATATGTGCCAGTTGGGAAACACCTGGATTCCGGAAATGGCGATGCTGGACGCTCTCGAACCGCTTGATCCCTGGATGAAGAGATCCTCATCTCTGCGGGACTCGAGCTACTTTCCCGGGATCTGGTCAACGAATCTCATCGATTCCCTGCTGTACGGCGTGCCGTGGTACGTTGACACGCGGGTGTTGTTCTATCGGTCTGACCTGCTGGCCAAAGTCGGCTACAGGAAGGCACCGGTGTCCTGGGAGGAATGGTTCGACGTTTCGGCGAAGCTGAAGGGGTCGGGGGCCGCGGACTATGCCATTCTTTTTCCCACGGCCAACGAGTTTGCCCCACCGCTCATTCTGGGGCTTCAGAAGAAGTCCTCCCTTCTGAAGGACGGCGACACCTACGGGAACTTCAGCGGCAGGGAATTTACCGATGCGATGCGTGTTTTCCACTCGTTCTTCAGGAATGGCTGGGCACCGGTGAAGACGACTCAGATTGTCAATATCTACCAGTCGTTCAGTGCGGGCCTCTTTGCCATGTATATTTCCGGTCCTTGGAACATCGGCGAATTCAGCAGGAGGCTTCCCCCGGAATTGCAGGACAAATGGATGACTGCACCACTCCCCGGCCCCGACGGGAACATTGGTGTGTCTCTGGCGGGAGGCTCAAGTCTTGTCATGTTCAGAGGTTCTGCGCAGAAGGCGGCGGTCTGGAAAGTGATTGAGTATCTCTCCGAGCCGGAACAACAGTTGCAGTTCTACCGGTATACCGGAAACCTTCCCGCACGCGTGGAGGCATGGCGAGATTCGGCGCTAGCCTCTAACACGTACGCCGCGGCGTTCTTCACGCAGCTGAATCATGTGACGGCGACGCCAAAGGTCCCGGAGTGGGAACAGATTGCCCAGAAGCTGAGGGAATCCAGTGAGCTTGTTGCGATGGATCAGTTGTCAGTCGAGGATGCCATGGCCGCCCTTGATCGGAGCGTCGACGTGATGCTTGAAAAGAGGAGATGGATGGTTCATGGAAAATAGGAAATCATCCCGTGCACTGATGTTTTTTCTCACACCGGCCCTGGCGGCCATCGGCGTGTTCTTCTTCGTCCCGGTGATTGCCGCATTCGTCATGAGTTTCACTGACTTTGACATCTATTCGCTCGGGAAGATTCAATACGCCCGGTTCATCGGTCTCAGGAACTATCTGCAGCTCGTGGAGGATCCTCTCTTCTGGAAGGCGCTGAGGAACACGCTGTACTTTCTTGTGGTCGGCGGACCTCTTTCGATTGCCGTGTCGCTGGCGGCGGCCCTGATGCTGCAGGCCAAACTGGTCCGTTTCACGTCGTTCTTCCGGACGGCGCTCTTCGCTCCTGTGGTCACAACGCTGGTCGCGGTGTCGGTCGTCTGGCGGTTTGTCTACCACCCGCGGTACGGATTGCTGAACTATGCGCTTTCGTTTGTCGGCGTCAGCCCCGTCGACTGGCTGGGTGATCCGCAGTGGGCGATGCCGGCCATCATCCTGATGGCCGTCTGGAAGAATTTCGGCTACAATATGATCATCTTCATCGCTGGACTCCAGAACATCCCGCCGCAGTTGTACGAAGCTGCGGCCATCGATGGGGCAGGGAGGTGGCAGCAGTTCACCATGATTACGATCCCCATGCTTGCGCCCACAACGCTGTTCATCAGCATCATCACCATGATTGGATACTTCCAGCTGTTCGCGGAGCCGTATGTGATGACGCAGGGCGGTCCCCTCAATTCGACCCTGAGCATCGTCCTTCTGATGTACCAGCAGGGCTTTCGGTGGTGGAACATGGGTTACTCGGCTGCTCTGGCATTCGTCCTGTTTGTCTTTATCCTCGTTGCCTCCGTCTTGCAGTCCCGCCTGCAAAAGAGGTTCGGAACATGAAGCGACACGTTGGAATGGCGCTTGTGTATGCGGCGCTCGCTGTCACGGCTGCGGTGACGCTCGCTCCCCTCGTGTGGATGGTATCAGCGTCGCTCATGCCGACTGGTCAGGCAAGCTCGTTTCCGCCCCCGTTCCTGCCGAGGCAGGTGACGTTCGAGCATTACGCGAGCCTGTTCACCCGTCTCAACCTCGCGCGCTATCTGTTCAACAGCGCATTGCTGGCCGTTGCGGTCACACTGATTTCGCTCCTGGTCAACTCCATGGCCGGCTATGCCTTCGCGAAATACCGGTTCCGTGGGCGCGATCCGCTGTTCAAGCTGCTGATCACATCGATGGTCATTCCCGCCCAGGTGACGATGCTTCCGCTGTTTCTGATGCTGAACAAGATGGGGTTCATCAACAGTTACATCGGGGTGATCATTCCCGGCATGGCGAGCATTTTCGGCATATTCCTGATACGCCAGTTCGCCATGTCTATCCCGGACAGCCTGATTGAAGCCGCGAGGATAGACGGCGCGAGCGATTTCAGAATCTATCGATCGCTCATCCTCCCCCTCTGCAAGCCGGTGTTGATCACGCTTGCGATTTTCACATTCATGGGAACATGGAACGACTTCCTCTGGCCGCTGATCGTGATGACCGATGACTCGATGTACACACTGCCTGTTGCCCTTGCCACGCTGTCCCTTGAACATGTCCAGGACACCGAGCTGATGATGGCAGGGTCGGTGATGACGGTCCTTCCCGTGCTTCTCCTCTTTGTCGCCCTGCAAAAGTACTACATTGGCGGGATCATGGCGAGCGGGTTGAAGGAGTGATCGGCGGATTCGGGCGACACGGTTTTCCGATATGCTCCTCACTGTCCAAGCAAGCTGCTGCAGTCGTCGTGCGCCTCGGTTCCGCCCTGCCGTTGATTCGCGGCGGTCCTGCCTTGATAATCAGCCCGTTTCTTCATACTGTAGCAGAGGGCCTCTGCGCCGGGAAGTCCCGGGACGACGGCGTCCGGGTCTCCGACACACTCCCCTTACTCCCCCCGTTTGCCTGAAAACGCTGTCGGGCCCGTTCCTGGTGCACCAGCAAAGGAAAGGATGCATGTCCAAGAATTCTCTTCCGCTCCTGATTCTCCTCGGCCTCGTTCTCTTTGTGGCCGCCGCCTTCCTCATGGATACGGCAGGAGTGTTCGACACAAATCAGGGGCAAGTGCGCAGAGTGTACTTCGCGGACAACATTTCCTCCACCCATCGTGACGTGATCGAGCGGTTCAACCAGAGATACCGCGGCAACATCGAGGTCGTCCCGGTTAATCTCCCCTTCACCAAATTCAGCACGAACGAGAGGAAAGAACTTCTGGCCCGTTCACTCCGGAACAAGAGCGACCGCATTGACATCTTCGCGGTTGACCAGATCTGGGTCTCCCGGTTCTCCAAGTGGGGCGACCCGATGGATCATTATCTTTCCGATGAGGAACGGCAAAACGTGCTCGGGTATGCGCTGGAATCCTGCTTTGCTGACAGCGTCCTCGTCGCCCTGCCACTCTACATCGACATCGGCCTCATGTACTATCGCCGCGATGCGCTCCGGAATCTGCCCGACCGTGAACAGGTGGAAGCTCGCCTGCGGGAATCGATGACATGGGACGAATTCGTCGCGCTGCGCGACAGGCTCAGGCTGAAGGGGGAGCCGTACTACTTGTTCCAGGCCGACGATTTCGAAGGACTCGTCTGCAATTACTTCGAATTGTGTGCCGGGCAGGACAGAAGGTTCTTTGCCCGAAATACCGTAGATCTCAAGTCCCCGGTTGCGGGCCGCGCGTTGCAGATGCTCGTAGATTTTGTTCACCGCCACGGACTGAGCCCGCCCGCTGTTGCGGAATTCGACGAAATCAGGAGCTACCAATACCTGTTGGACCGGAAGGGTGTCTTCGTCCGCGGCTGGCCGAATTTCCTGGAGGATTACCGGGAGTTCTACCGGGACACGATCGACGTCAACCAGTTCGGTCGGGCGGCGCTTCCACACTTTGCCGGTCAGGATCCTGTTTCGGTGTTCGGGGGGTGGAACCTGATGGTGTCGAGGAACTCCACGCAAAAAGAAGCAGCGCGAGAGTTCATCCGTTTTCTCCAGACGGAAGAGATCCAGAAATTTCTGTTTGAGTCAGGAGGATACATCCCGGTCAGCGCAACGGTGTATGCCGACAGTGCCTACATGGCCGCCCATCCGAATCTTGTCTACTACCGACACCTGCTCGATAGTGGCTTCCATCGTCCTGCGATGGCCGAATACACGCAAATCTCGGACATCATCTCGCATTTTGCCCATCGTGCAATCAAGGGGGAAATGACGGTCCAGGAAGCGCTCGCCCGCGCCTCCAGCATGATCGAGTCTAACCAGGTCCTGATCAAGTAACGGCAGATGATGGCGGAAAACAGTTCAAAACTGCTGGATGGCCTCACCAAGTATCGCCTGGAAATCAGGCATGTCACGGTGCTGTTTATCGTTCTCCTCATATTTCAGATCGTTGTCTCGATCCTTCACAAGGCGTCGTTGCAGAAGTCCCTCATCAACACCCAGGAATGGTACCAGCAGGATTCCGCCGAGAAACTCGCAAACCTGACGACAACGTCCCTTGAGCTCCTGATTGAGTCCCAAATGCACCCGCAGCCGACGGACGAACGCGACCGGCGGAAAATGGTGCAGGGGCTCAATATCATCCTGAGTCAGCAGAACCTGAATCAGAGCGTCCAGGAGATCTGCGTTCTCGTTCCTGGCGATTCCACAATCACGGCAATCGATGACGGGCGCGTGCTGTATGAGTACATGTTCGAGAGCCTGCGGGAAATTCCTCCCCCGGAAAAGCCGCACACCGAGGCGATCGCGATGTATGCGCGGGTCAGGGATCAGCTTCGCGCGAACGAGCAGATCCGTTCTGTTATTCAGGGAAAGCAGACCTTTCATGTCTTCGTCCCGTTTGTTCCCCGCGGCGAATTCGTCGGCGCGGTGTATATGCGCAACACCCCTAACTTCAGCTTCATTACCCGCGAGATCATATCGAGCTACGACGAAACATCCCTGACGTTTTCAGCTCTCATCCTCTTCGGGCTTCTCGCGATGTTCTACATCTCTTCATACACCTTGCGGGAACGGAATGATGCGCAACAGAAGCTCTTTGCGTCGGAAAAAGAGCACCTGGCAGCGCAGATCACGCACCAGAAAGAAATGCTCTTCACGAAGAGAATCTACCATACCCATCATAAAGCAGAAAAAGTGATGGGGTTCATCAAGGAAGACCTGAGGACCATGTCGGAGAAGAATATCGAGGAGGTCAAGAGCAGAGTGCTCAAGTACTCGAACTTCATCGCTCGCGTTATCTATGATATGAAGTGGTACGATCCTCCGATCCAGACCATCCGGGGTCCCCTCTTCCGGACGGACCTGAACAGCGTGCTACGCTTCATGGTGGACAATGTCTTCCTGCGAGTCTCGACGGACCACGGACAGTTCCGATTTGTCTGGGATCTCGACAGTCAGCTTCCCGCCGTGCCGGTCAACGAATTCGTCGTGTGGGAAGCCTTTGAACCGGTCATCCAAAACAGTCTCGTGCATGCCGGCGTAAAGGACCTGGTGATCACTCTTCGCACCAGGTTTGGAAAAGACACGCAGCGATTGCTGGTGATGGTCGAAGACAACGGCGTCGGCATCGAGCCGGGACTTCTGGAGCGCGACGAACGGGGCATCCAGAAGCTGTTTCTGGAGAACGTGACGACAAAAGGAGACAACGACCAGCATTCGGGGTACGGTTGCTATATTGCCTACGAGATTGCCACTCAGCGGTGCGGATGGAGCCTCGATGCCGTCAACCTCCCCGGTGGTGGTGCGCGGTTCACGTTCACGATTCCGCGCACAGCTGATTCGCCGGCGAGCTCGGACCATCGTCATGGTGACACCGCTGTTGCTCATTGACCCCGGCGCACTCCGGGGTCTTCTTCCGCCAAGCGAAGGGGATCGTATGTTTGAAGGGAATGTTATCGCACTCCTCCTTATCGAGGACGAAGAATTCGACGTTCGCCGGGTGATGAATACCATCAGTCCGTTTCACGACCGGATTGCCGTGCGCGACGTCGCGTCCACGGGAGCGCGGGCCCTCGAGCTCATCCAGAAGAGCCGGGACACCTATGACGTGGTCATCATGGACTTCCAGATTGCCGGCGGCCTGATGGGGGAGCAACTGATCCGCGAAATCAAGAGAATCGATTCATCCCTGCAGATCATCATCGTCACCAAGATGACGGTGAATATCACTGACTTCGAATTTGCCAACCGGCTCTTGCAGGCGGGGGCCTTCTGGTATTGCACGAAGTATCCGGGGGACATCGACGCGCACATTTATCAGCCCACAGACTTCATCCTCGCTATTTTCAACGCTTACCAGAAGCGGCTGCTGGAGAAGGAGCGGAACCGGTCGAACAGGAAACTGGCCCGCACGGTTGAGGGTATCCTCGAGCAGAAGAGAATTCTGGGGAATTCTTCACGGATGATCGACCTGAGGGCCCAGCTTCAAAAATGTGCGGAAAGCAACGCCAACGTCCTGATCAGCGGTGCGTCGGGGACCGGGAAGGAGTATGTGGCGCTGAATATCCATTATCTTGGCCCGCGGCGGCTCGAGAACTTCGTCCCTGTAAACTGCGGTGGACTTCCTGAAGACCTGGTCGAAAGTGAGCTGTTCGGGTACGAAAAGGGGGCCTTCACCGGCGCCCATGCGCGGAAACTCGGGTTGTTCGAAATCGCCAACCACGGCACCCTCTTTCTGGATGAGGTTGTTGAGCTTCCACCACAGTCCCAGGTCACGCTCCTCCGCGTCCTGCAGGAAGGTGAAATCGAAAAGATCGGGCGGACCGGGAAGATTAAGGTCGATGTCCGTGTCATTGCCGCGACAAACAAAGACCTTGCAGGCGAGGTGGAAGCGGGACGGTTCCGGGAGGATCTCTTTTACCGACTCAATGTTCTCCCGATTGCCGTTCCACCGCTCCGCGACCGGAAAGAAGATCTTCCGCTGCTCATTGACCACTTTCTGCACGAGTTCTGCGCCGATCTCAACCGTTCGAGGCCCACGATCGAACCTGCGGCCATGCAGCGTCTTGCCACCTTCGACTGGCCCGGGAATGTCCGCGAGCTGAAGAATGTCCTGCAGCGGCTGCTATTCGACAATGAACACGAGGTCACGGCGGCTCACGTGGAGGCAGCTCTCGGAAGAAGACCCCAGCTGACACCTGATGGCAAAGAATTCGGGATAGCCTTTGGACACGGCGACGAGATTCTTCCCTGGCGGCAAATGGAACGGACGTTGCGCGAGAAATACTTCCGCTTCGTACGGCTCCATTCGGTGTCAAACGCTGAAGCTGCCAAGAAACTCGGTCTGGCACCGCCAAACTACCACCGGATGTGCAAGGAGCTGGGAATCAAGTGACCGACCGGGGAAAGAAGGCTGCCTTCTGGGCGGTCACCCTTGCCTTTCCGTTTCTCGTGCTGGCGATCCTGGAAGGCCTCTTCCGGCTCACCGGCTGGTTTGCCGAGGAGCCGTTCATTGTCCCCGTCTCGAAAGGGGGGAAAGAATTTCTCCAGTTCAACCCGTGGGTCGCCAAACGCTACTTCGACCCCAACAGGGTTTCCGTTCCCGCCGTTTCACCGGAAACGTTCGCCCGCGTCAAACCCGCTCACTCGTTCAGGATCTTTTGTCTCGGTGAATCCACAACCGCGGGCTTCCCGTTCGACTGCCATGTGCAATTCCCGCGTCAGCTCCGCGCGATTCTCGAGCAGGCATATCCCGACCGGAAGGTGGAGGTCATCAATGCCGGCATCTCTGCCGTGAATAGCTACACGGTTCTTGATCTCCTCCCGGACATTCTGAAGACAAAACCGGACCTGGTCATCGTGTATCTTGGACACAACGAGTTTTACGGGGCGTACGGGAGTGCGTCGGCGATCTCCATCGGACGGAGCGACGCTCTTGTGCGATTCTTCCTGAAACTCCAGAAGATTCATGTCGTGCAAATGATGCGGCGAGGGGTGCAGGCCCTTGGACGCGTCTTCGCCAGCCCACCCTCTGGCAAGACACTGATGGGGGAAGTGGTCCGCGATCAGCAAATTCCATACGGATCGGAACAGTACCAACAGACTCTGGCCGCGTTCCGGACGAACCTCGGTATTCTCTGCGGAACCTGTCGGGAAGAGGGCGTTCCGGTCTTCCTGAGCACCCTGGTCTCGAATATTCGGGATCTGCCACCATTCATGAGCGCCACCTCTGCCCGCGCGGCTGCCTGGCTTCGGGCGATGGACAGCCTTCGTACGCTTGGAAAGAACGACGAGTGCCTGCTCGCCGGGCGCAAGGCCTTTGAGTCGGACTCCGGGAGCGCCGAGGCTCTCTTCGCGTTCGGTCGCGAACAGGCGTCGCGGGGCGACAGTCTTATTGCTGCGGAGATTCTGTTTGCTGCGAAGGATAAAGACCTGATGCGGTTCCGCGCGAGCGAAGACGTAAATACGATCATCTGCGAAACGGCGCGCACGTACAATGTCCGCGTTGTCGATATCCTCCAATGGTTTCGCGACCGCGCGCCGCTGGGAATACCCGGAAACGAGTGGCTGTGCGATCATCTCCACCCGACACCGGATGGCTACTACGAGATGGCGCGGGCGTACTTCGAGGCTATAGCCCTGTCAGGGCTTGCCGGGCCTCCGGATTCCTCCTTCCACCCGCAGGAGAAACCATACTTCGTGACCGATCTTGACTGGGACATTGGTTTGTTGAAGGTATACGGCCTGATGCGGCGTTGGCCATTCAAGGAGTCGCTGCTCGCCGGCAGAGAATATGTGCCCCATGGGGATCCTGCGGCGACAAAAATCGCACAGGATTACCTGACGGTGGGCAAGGTTTGGTCCCGGGCGCAGTACGCGATGGCCGACGAGTACATCCGTCGGAAGGACTATGCCTCTGCGCGCAAGCAGTACCGTGCAGTGGCCATGTTCGCCCCGGACGACCCCTTTCCATACCAGCAAGTAGCACGAACATATGAACTGGAACAAGACTGGGAAAATCGCGAGATTGCGCTCCAGAGTGCTTTGGAGCGGTCGTCCTCCAAGGGATTGATCCTTTATCATCTTGCGATGAGTCAGTGGAAGCAGGGGAGACTCGACAAGGCTTGCGCAACCATGGAGGCCGCAACGGTGCGGCCCGAACTGAGCCTTGAAGAACGACAAAACGCCCGGTTCTATCTTGCGGGGTTTTTCAACGACAATGGTCAGAAGGAAAAGGCAAAGGGTGTTCTGCGACTCATCCTTACTGAGAACCCGGGCTTCGCGCCGGCGAAACAATTCCTTTTTTCTCTTGAAAGGTCAGGCAAACCATGATGATCCAAGGCTCTTTCCCGGGTCTCCTCCGAGCGGCATGTGCCCTGATCGTGTTGATTTCCGGTTCCGACGCATGGGCGAAGGCCTACCGCGGAGCTGAATACAGGACCGTCCAGCAGTTCACCTACGGGCGCTTTGAGGTCAGGATGAAATCGGCAGCCGTCTCCGGCATGCTCTCCTCGTTCTTTACCTACCACGAAATCAGTTCGAACGCCGAATGGAATGAGATCGACATTGAAATCATGGGCCGATACAACAATGAGGTTCAGTTCAACGTCATCACTCCGAACGTGGTCAACCATGTCCAGCGCCAAAACCTCAAATTCAACCCGCACGCCGCGTTTCACATCTACGCGATCGAATGGACGCCGGATTATGTCGCATGGTCGGTGGACGGGACCGAGGTCTATCGTCAGACGGAGAGTCATATCGCGACCGTGAACCGTCCCCAGAAACTGATGATGAATATCTGGCAGCCGTCGGCGGTCGACTGGGCCGGGGGGTTCAACGCCGCTCAGCTTCCCACATATGCCTACTATGATTGGATCAGGTACTCTGCCTACACACCCGGTGTGGGTGACAATTTCACGCTGCAGTGGACCGACAATTTCAACGCATTTGATGCCTTCCGGTGGCAGAAGGCCACGCACACGTGGGACGGGAACAACAGCGTCTTCGTGCAGGAAAACGTTGTCTTCAAAGACGGGTACATGATCCTCTGCCTCACCGACAGCGCCCATAGCGGCTATAACAACAGCCCGGTCCCCGACAACGATGTTGATCCTCCCTCTCTAGTGGCGGCCAGGGCATACGACAACACGGTGCTGGTGACATTTTCGGAGCCTCTCGACAGAACGAGTGCTGAAGATGTTACGAATTACGCGGCAGGTGTCGCGATCAGAAATGCGGCGCTGCAGCCGGACACGAGGACGGTGCGGTTGACCGTTGAAGGGATGGACCTGTCCTCACCCTTCATCCTCTTCGTCTCTAACGTCAAGGACCTCGCAGTTCCCCCCCACTCCATGCCGCCGGTACAGACCATCCGTGTGATTATGCCCCTGGCTTTTCCGCTCAAGATCAACGTCGGAGGCGGTGCGGTCGCCGGGTATATCGCTGATTCGATATGGGCTTGGGCGAAAGAGTACGGTGGTACAGGCGGGGTACCAGTCCAGGTGCCCCCATCAACGGTCATCGCAGGGACAAGCGATCCCGATATCTACCGGTCGGCACTTGAAGGGATCGGTTTCTACCGGATCCGTGTCCCGAACGGGACATATCATGTAACACTGCTTCTCGCGGAGACGAAATTCACCTCTCCCGGCCAACGTGTTTTTTCTGTGAAGGTAAAGGGGCAGACCGTCCTGAGCAACGTCGACATCGTGCAGCAGGGAGGTGTGAACTCGGCAGTTGAAAAGACGATTTCCAACATGACGGTGTCCGATGGCCTGCTCGAGCTGTATTTTCTCCCGGTGACAGACAAACCGCTTCTGAGCGGAATCAGGGTAGAACGTGTCGTCAGCGGGATACAGAAGGGGGATCGGGAGCCCTTCCGTTTTGGGCTCGATGTCTATCCGAACCCCTTCAACGGAGAGGCCCAGTTGCAGTATTCGTTGCCCGGGACTGCGTTTGTGAATTTGAGCATCTACGACTTGTGCGGGCGACTCATCACAACGATTCCGGTGGGAACCCGGCAGGGAGGGGAGCACCGTCTTACATGGGCTGGTTCAGGTCTCCCGAGCGGAGTGTATTTTTGCCGACTCAGCGCGGATGATCACTCGCTTATCAGGAAGGTCGTCATTCTGAGATAAGGGGGTGATGCCAGGCATGGAGCCCATCACCCAAGAAAGGTACTTCTGTCGGCGGGCTTCTTCACCAGGGGACGATTCCCGCAGCACCCGACCAGGGTCCACGTCGTCCTGCTTATGGCACCAGGTGTTTCATGTCCTTGACCTCCCTGATCCATTCCCACTGCGGATACAGGAGAGGAGTGGCGACCATGACTCCGCCGAACCCGATGAATCGTCTTGTGACCATGTTCGCGGGGAGCACGGTGACCTTCGAAAGCCTGTTGCAGTAGATCTTCGGGCCATAGCTCTTTGCGAGGGAAGCGATGTACTTGTTTACCGCCTGCTGTCCTTTTTGCTCCTGTAAAACCTGCCGGACAACAGCCTTCAGAGAATCAAATGTCAGAATCGAGTCCGAGGGGTCCTTTCTTTTCCCGAGAACGGTAAAAATGCTGTATCTGTTCTGGATCCGCACAGGCCCGACCAGCTTTCCCGGGTCCTGATCGAGGGCTGGGAAGCCAAGCTCGGGGAACCCGGATACGCGGAAAAAGCCCGATTCCCCTCCGCGGTTTGCCCACAAAGCTCGTTTTGAAATCTGTCTCGCCAGATCCGCCATATCCGCCCCCTGACTGAGCTTCTCGATGTTGTCGAGCGCTTCGCGAAGACTGTCTGAAAGAATCTCGCGCACATTGACCTCGTACGGCTCGCCGAGCACCGTGCCATGTTCCACGAGGTACCGCTGGACGTCTTCGTCCGTCACCGTGGCAGAATGATAGATCTTTCGCTCGAGCAAGCGGGAGACCCAGTAGTCGGACCAGAGCCCGACATCGTGCCGCACTTCTTCAGTCTGGTGAAGGTTTTGACGAAAGCCTTCGCGCGACATAAGATCGGCCGCAACAATTTCCTTGATGCTGGCATTGAGCCGGAGCCGGAAGTCCTCTTCGTTCAGCGAAGGAAAGGAGAACTGGAGATTCCGGAACCCCTCGATGATATCGGCCATCGTCATTCCCCCGCCCTCGACCTCGACGAACTCCTCAGCGAGGTAAGGCGAGAGCTTTTCCGACAGGGGGTTCATAATCATGATGAGAGAGTAACTGCCGTTTTGCCTGTAATGCGCGGAGTCGGCGACGACGATGTCATGCGCGGTCCGCGCAAAGAGCTCAAACATTTCTGGCTTTGCGGTCGCCTTTTTCGGGGCCAGCACGGTGGCGTGATAGCGTGACCCCAGAACGTTTTCCTTGCGCTGTCTGATGTCTCGCTCCACCACGCGGAGGCGGTCCTGGAAGGTCCTTTTTGCATAATCCGGGTTCGTTGTGCCGTTGACCAGATACAAAACGACCCAGCCGAAGAATTGCGACTTGACCGGCTCGGACACCCGGTTCTTCAGGTCCAGCGCATATGCTACCTCTTCGAGGTTTTCGTCGAGTCCCCCGAAGTTCACCGTCAGTGAATCCAGGCGCGTGAAGAATCCCTTCGTGAATCGACGCACCACGCTGTCGGGCCTGACCCCTCTCCTCAAGACTTTGCAGAGTTCCTTTCCGTCCCCTTCCGATCGGACGCCAAACTGAAGGAGAGTCAGCTGCGAGGCGTATTTCTTCATCCCGCGACGGATCTCCTCGTCGGTAATAGTGACTTTTGCTTTCACCTCGCGCTTGAACAACTCGTCCCGGACCAGGAGGTGCTCCACGTTCTTGCGGTATTTCACCGTTACCGAATCGGCGCCGAGCCCCTGAGAAGAAGCCTCCAGAGCGAGCAATTGCTCTGCCACCAGGCTCTGCAGCGCCTTCACTTTCGCACTGTCGTGCTGGCGGGGCTTGTCTTTTCCCTGCCAGGGCATCAGTTCGATGCGCTCGAGCAAATCCCTACCGGTGATGACCTTCGTGCCGATTTCGGCAAGGGTGTCGGTCGGAAGCGACCGGTCTGTCTGACTGTGAGCGTTTTCAGCAAAGGTCCAAAAGGCGATCAGGATCAGCAGCTGGCGTATCAAGGTTGTCCGATTCCGAGTTATAATATTGATAAGGGTCCGTTATTACGGTAATAACCCAAGGACTAAAGAAACGTCTTTGGAGGGAAAGAATCCAGCGGTTTTGAGCCGATATCCCCATGTCGCCACGTGGCACAGGTTGTGCTCCTTATTTCCGAGCTGAATAGTGCCTACGACCCCGATCGTTTTTCCGTTTCATCGGCTTCACCCAACTGCACCTTCGAAGATAGAAATCATCGGATGCGGCAATCCCGGCGGACAGCTCAATTTTGTGGATTTCACCTCATCGGGTTCATTCTGGGCCTTTTTTCGGAATCGGTTCCGTTCACAGCGCAAGCACAGCTGGCTTCGCTTGAGGGAACGATTGTTGTACGGACGGTGAATGGCATTGCAGTGCCGTTTCAGAACGGTATGCCATACCCGTCCCTCGAAAAGCAACAGCGCGCGGCCTTCAGCCTCAACGGGCTCTGGAGGAAGCAGCGTTTCGCCGCCGATCACAATGTCTCGCTGTTGAGAAGGGACTCCACGGGGTACGCGAGGCTCCTGGCCGAAGCGAACAACCGTCATCGTGTGGATTATGATGATGGCGGCTGGGCCGGAAAGGTCATCCCGGCAGTGGAAAACACGATGGGGGCTTCTGAGAAGACACCAGAATATTACGAGGATGGCGTCTGGTACCGGAGGAGTTTCGTTCTTCCGGACTCGCTGAACAACAGGTTCTGCAAGATGGTGTTTACCGCGGTCAACTATGTGGCGGATGTTTGGCTGAACGGCCACTATCTCGGCTGGCATGAAGGCGGATATACCCCTTTTGTGTTTGATGCCACACCGTACCTCAGGTTTGACAGTTCTAATGTCGTCGCTGTCCGCGTGGATAATATTCCGTGGGGAACCAGGAAGGACATCGTTCCGTACTACACCTGTGACTGGTTCAACTATGCGGGCATCATCCACGAAGTCTACCTCGAATTCTCCGACCGCGTTTCTGTCGCCCGGGCCGACATCGTTCCCCTGGACGTCACAGGGGCAGCAGAGGTGACGGTGACGATGCTGAACCGGAGCAGCGTGGCTCAGAATGTGGAGGTGGAGCTGGAGGTGTTTACGGCAGCCATCGATTCCTCCAACGTCCAGACGGAGAAGCCGTTCGAGTTGATCGGTGCGCCGGTGATTGTCACAGGGGCAACCCGGCACTCCGCCGTACTGGGGTCGGATTCGACCAGCGCCTGGAAAACGGCGATCGGCATCCAGAACCCGAGACTCTGGTCACCGAAGCAGCCCAACCTGTATATTCTCCGCGCGCGGCTCCTGAAGGGAAGCCAGGTTCTCGATGAGTTTTGTACGCAATTCGGTTTACGGACCGTAAGAACTGCCGGGGATAAATTCCTCCTGAATGACAAACCGGCATTTCTCCCGGGCCTCGCCCGGCATGAGGATCATCCTTCGTACGGACGCAGCATTCCCCCATCTGTCACCTTTTCCGATTTGAAAGCCATTAAAGGTCTGAACGCGAATTTCCTCCGCACCGCTCACTACCCGAATCACCCGTACACGTATCTCATCACGGATCGTCTCGGGATTGCCGCCCTTGAAGAGATTCCGGTCTGGTGGTTCGACGAGAGCATTGCGTGGACCATTCAAAACGACGTCCGCCACATCCATGAGCAGATGTGGAAGGAGATGATTTTCCGTGATTACAACCGGCCGTCCATTATTCTGTGGAGCACGTCGAACGAGTGTAAGGACGTGACCGGCCGGAAGCAGTTCATCCAGCGTGTACGCCAGGAGTTAAGCACCTCCTATCCCGACGGCCGGCTGGTCACGCAGTCCGCCGCTGCGGACCGGCCGGGACCGTGGGATGCATCGCAGGCAGCGTGCGACATTGCCGGATGGACTATGTATTTCGGGATTTTCCACGGCGGTGCCTACTATGAGGGGACGAGGGATTTTCTCGCCGCTGCGCACGTGCAATACCCCGCAAAGCCGGTCCTGGACACCGAGTACGGGTTCTGGTCGAGCGAGGACGGTGTGAACGAAGGGCGGCAGGTGAAGGTGCTGGACTCGACCTTTGCGGCCTTTTCCGCGGCCGCCGTTGTTGACAGTAGCGGCCGCTACAATCCGGCGGGATACCTTATGGGTGCGACATGGTGGTGTGCCTTTGACTGGTATACTCACCAGAACAACGGCGGTTTCCAGAGCATGGGCGTGTACCGAATGGACCGCACAACGGGGAAACCGGTGGCATCGCGGCTACGGCAGATCTATAGGCCATACTATCAGAACAGCGAGATTGCCACCGCCGTCGAGGAAAAGGTTGCGCTCGCTATTCCTCACGCGGTCTCCCTGGAGCAGAACTACCCCAATCCATTCAACCCTTCAACCCGCATCCGGTACAGTGTTGCGGAAACCGGCAAGGTGAAGGTTGTCGTCCACAATATTCTGGGCCAGGAGGTGAGGGTCCTTGAGGATGCTGTGCGAGGTCCGGGGATGTACGAGATTGAATTCTCGGCGGCTGCCCCCTCCGTCGCACTTGCCAGTGGCATCTATTTCTGCACATTGACGGTCAATGGTTCTTCCGTCGTTCGAAAAATGGTCCTCGCCCGATAAACACATGTTCCGGAATTATTCCACATATTCAGCTCTCCTGCTCGTCGCGTACATTGCGGTGATTGCGGGGGTCGGCTACACGGTCACGCGTCGGGCCAAAGAAAGAAACTCCGAGGAATACTTCCTGGCCGGTCGGAGCCTGGGCTGGTTCACCATTGGAGCCTCCGTTTTCGTCACAACCATTTCCTGGGGGTGGTTCCTGGGTCTTAATGATTTCGGTAGTACACGGGAGGGATTCACGGGATGGGGAGGGATCCTTGGTTGCGTTTTCGCACTGATCCTGGGAACCCTTGTGATGCCGAAACTCTCCGGGGGTTTTCCTTACACGGTGCAGCAGGTTCTCGTACGCCGATTCAACGAGATGACGGGGATTCTGCTCAGCACGATTTCTATTCTCTTCAACCTGGTGGTGCGTATTCCGCTTGCGCTGATCGGGGGGGGCTGGATCCTGCAATTCCTGTTCGGCTGGGACATGCTTTCTTCCGCGATGCTGATCATCATCGTGACCGGGCTGTACACGATCGCCGGCGGTTTTGCGGCCGTGGTATACACCCAGGTGTTCCAGGCGTTTGTCGTGCTTGCAGCATCGGCGGTGCTCGTCGTGGTTGGTCTCTGGAGTGACGGGAATGCGGTATCACCTATGGTGAGCAGACTGAGTTCCCTCCCAGATCTGACCGCTTCCACGGAGGCCATGGCGTGGCCCGCACTCGTGGTTTCGGCGTTCATCATCGGGATCTGGTTCTGGTGCGCAGACCAGTACGTTGTCCAACGTTTGTTCGGGGCCCGGAGTATCCAGCTGGCGCGCAAGGGGTCGATGGGCGCTGCGTGGCTCCTCCTCCTGGAATCGGTCCTGCTCTTCGGTGTCGCAACGCGTTCCCCGGGTGCGTCCCTCACTGTAGGACTGGCGGGGATGCCGGAGGCTGCTGCCGGGATTATCGCTCTCGCTTTTCTCGCGCTGGTGATGTCTACACTTGCCAGCGCGTTTCACAGCACCGCAACACTCTTCGCGATAGATTTCTATCGGACGCTTCGGCCTTCGGCGGCGGAGAGCCAGGTTGTCCTTGCGGGGAGACTGTCGGCGACCGCCGTGGTCGTCATGGCGATCCTCATCGCCTCCATCTCCAGCCTCGTCGGAGTCGGGACGGTCCGGTGGATGCAGCAAGTTCCCGCGGACATTGCGCCCCCTGTCTCGGCTGTTATTGTCCTCGGGCTGACATGGAAGAGAGTGAACGGCAAGGGTGCCCTGTGGGGTCTCATCATCGGGGAAGCCGCGGGGCTTGCTCATTTTCTGCTGTCGCAGTCCGGAAGAGACGCAACGCCGTGGCTTCCGTCGGATACGCTTCCGGTTGCCGGGCTCCTGTTTGTCGCGACCGCCCTGGTGGCGATCGTTGTGAGCCGGCTGACGGAGTCGGGCGCGGAACTCGCTTCGGTGGGGCACGTAGATGGGGGAGTGCAGGTCAAGAAACTGTGAACACAGAGTCCCATGCGGTATTGACTAATCCACAGTGTGCGGCCGGTGGTTACCATGGGACGCCGGAAGCACGCCTATTCACTTCCATCAAAGGAGGAAAACCATGAGGAGAATTCTTTTACTCTCTCGATTGGTTGCATTACTCGTCCTGGTCGTCGTGATGGGATCGGGCAACGCTCTTGCCCAGTATCTCATCAACGGCTTTGAGACCGCGGCGTCGGATAGCATGTTCCAGTACATCAGGAACGGCGCCGGAATCAAGGCCTCTCATGTTCAGACGAACGACCAGTCTGTCTTCAGACAGGGAGCCGCATCGCTCAAAAACGTCTGGAAGGTCCATACGACGGAGGGTTGGGGCGGGTTCAATCAGCTCCTCTTCCTCTATCCCCGTTCGAAGGATACTTCGTACTACGCGAAGAACCACCGGGCGATGTACAAGGACAGCATGTACCTGAGCTGGGCGTCGGGAAACTACCTGAGCCTCTGGTTCAACAACCAGACGAAGTCAACTGCGCCTGCGGGATCTGTGCAAATGCGCTTCAAGATTCACGAATCCGGTGGAAGCGCGAACTATTGGAATAACGGCGATGACCATGAGGACTGGTACTTCCAGACGGCGGCGGTGTATGACACGACACCTGGTTGGAAGGAACTGATCATCCCACTGGTTGATGAAGGCTTCACGAACGCGCCGAACGCCCTGGGATTCTCGCTGACGGACTGGAGCGGGGTGAAGAACAACGCCGTGCTGGACTTCGACAAGATTGTCGGCTACAGCATCGAGTGGACGTCCACACTGCTCGGCGGTGACTCGACTGCGAGCGGCGTGATCAACTATGACAACCTCCGGATGATGGGCAACAAGTACACGCCGCTCCGTCTCTTCAATAATTACGCGAAGGACACGACGGACTTGAACCCCGTCCGTGGTGCGTACGGAACCGGTGGGCTCACTTTTGTCGAAGAGAAGGTGGACACGTTCATTGCGCCCTCCGCTCTCCGGATGGATTACAGGGTGAACTGCGGCGCGGACTGGGGTGGATATGCCAACTTCGACTATCTGCTCCCAAGCGGCACATTCTACCAGGACATCAACTCGAACACCGAATTGGTGCTGTACCTCAAAGTCGTCGAACCCGTCCACTCGTCGCTGCCCGGCGGCGTGATGCAGAACAAGCTGACGATGCGGGTGGTGCTGTTCGATTTCGCAGGCGCGCGTGAGGACTGGTTCACCGTTGCCAACGTGAAGCTCGACTCCTCCGCTCTGAATCTCGGGTGGCAGCGGATCAGCATGCCGCTGAACAGTCTCCCGGGCAGTTGGGGTGAACTCTCGTCGAAGGGCTTTTACGCCGTGAACGGTTCCGCCGACAACATCATGAATCTTGACAAGATCCGCGGGTTCAAGCTCGAATTCTCCGCGAGCCGCGACCCTGGCGAACCCTTTGCTGCCGATCTCATCTACTCCGGGAAGGTTCTGGTGAGCACGCTGTCAACCGGTGGATACCGCGAGACCGACAAGACCCCGCCGGCGAAGGTGACCGGTGTCGCCGCAACGAAGGGGAGCTATACGAACCTGGTTACCTGGACTGACGTTCCGGGTGAACCGTTATCGAATTACAATGCCTTCTTTAGCGAGAAGCCCTTTACGAAGACCACTGACGTCGGTGTCGAGGATATACCGCCGTATAACATTCCGCTCGGAACGCAGCTCCAAACGCATATCCTGCGTGCACCGGTCACCAATGCGGACGTGACCTACTATTACGGCGTGACGGCAACCGATAAGGCGGGCAACACTAACGACCCGGCGGTCGGCTCGCCGGTGACGAACAAGGCAAAGGGCGTCCCGACCATTTCGAAAACGGCTCCGCCAAGTTTTGTGTGCGACGGCAATCTGACGGAATGGGCAAGCATCAAACCGATCCTCCTCTCGGTGGACAGCCAGACGGCCTTCGTTGCTCCGAACAAGGTGATCACCAACGATGCTGATCTGTCGGTCAAGGCCTATATCGCAACCGATGCGACGAACCTGTACGTTGCCTTCGACGTGGTCGACGATGTCATCTTCGCTGACACATCGGCGGGCAGGGTTGGTTACCAGCAGGACAGCCCGGATCTGTTTATTGGTCTGTATGACTGGCGCGGGTTGAAACACGGGGCGTATAGCCACGGTACGACTCCGGATTATCATTTCCGGTTCGCCAGCAACCAGATCTTGCTGGACAATGGCGGGATCGTATTCTACGGGCTGGGTGCTAACTATGTCTGGAAGAAGAAGACTCTCTCGCCCGGCTACACCGTCGAGGCGAAGATCCCGTGGGCCAGGTTCAAGGAGCTAGTTCCCGCGGATAGCCTCTTTAAACCGCTGGAAGGGATGCGAATCCCGATTGACTTCTCGGTCAATGACAACGACGGCGTGGGCGGTGATGGTGGCCGAGAGGGGATCCTCTGCTACTCACCGTTGAACCAGGATCAGTCGTGGGGGAATATGTGGCGTTGGACGCATACCTGGATTGGCGAGAAGTGGACGGTGACGGGTGTCAACGACCAGCCGACGGTTGCGACCGTGTATGAACTGGCCCAGAACTATCCGAACCCGTTCAACCCAAGCACCCAGATCAGGTACAGTCTCGGCCAGACAGGCCTCGTGTCTGTGAAGGTGTTTGACGTTCTCGGCCGTGAAGTCGCGACGCTGGTGAACGAAGTCCAGCCCGCAGGGCAGCACGCAGTAACGTTCAACACGGCGGCGATCAATCATGGAATCTCAACCGGCGTGTACTTCTACAAGATTGAATCCGGTTCATTCCGTGACATCAAGAAAATGATGCTGCTGAAGTAACCTTTCCGGGGCATCCCGTCCGTGGACGGGATGCCCCTTCTGTATCTGTCACATCGTTTGAAGAAAGGGACTCACCGTGAAGCAGCGTACGACTGCATCCAGTACTCTTGCCATCGTGCTGACGCTGACCCTCTTCGTGGTCGGCCTGGCGGCGGCCGGGACCACCGGGAAAATCGCCGGGCGCATCAGCGATAACCAGACCCGGGAAGGCCTTCCCGGGGCGAGCGTTGTCGTTGAAGGCACCTACCTCGGTGCCGCGGCGGACCTGGATGGGTACTACTACATCAACAATGTCTCGCCCGGTACCTACAGCCTTGTTGTCAGCCTGGTCGGCTACCAGAAGGCGATCATCAAGAAGGTGATGGTCAACATCGATCTGACAACGACCATTGACGTCAAGCTGAATTCATCGGCGGTCGAAGTGGGTGAAGTGGTCATCACGGCGGAACGCCCCCTTGTGCAGAAAGATCTAACCTCGACGTCGGTGACGGTCTCGTCGGACGAGATCAAACTGATGCCGGTCGAGACGATCGGCCAGGTTATCAACCTCCAGGCGGGCGTGGTTGACGGCCACTTCCGGGGCGGTCGGTCGAACGAAGTTGCGTATCTGATCGACGGTGTCAGCGTGACCGATCCCTTCAATGGTGCCCTGAGCCTTCAGGTCGAAAATGCCTCGGTGCGGCAGATGGAGGTCATCAGCGGGGCTTTCAATGCCGAGTACGGACAGGCGATGTCGGGTGTCGTGAACATTGTCACGCAGGAGGGGTCTTCGACGTTCCACGGGTCTGTCTCAGGGTACGTCGGTGACTACTTCACCAAGAAGTCCGAGACATTTCCCAATCTGGACCACGTCGCGCTGGGGAATATCCGCAACGTCCAGGGAACCCTGAGCGGGCCCGCGGGCCTGGACAATCTCTCATTCTTCCTTACCGGGCGGTATTTCTACGACGAGGGATCCCTTTACGGGACAAGGGTCTACAAGACCACGGACGACGTTCCGTATTTCCCTGACAACAACGACCGGAGCATCTATATCAACAGAAACACCGGCGACGGCGCATACGTGCCGATGAATCCGTACAGAAAATACTCGTTTAATGGAAAGCTCGCATACATTCTTCCTGAATTCAAGGTGAGCTACGCGGCGTTCTGGGATGATAACCAGAACAAGTATTACGATCATTCGTTCGCTTACACACCTGACGGAATCATGACGCACTACAACACCAACTGGATTCATACTCTTCAGTTCACTCAGGTCCCGTCGCAAAGCACATTCCAGACCCTCAAATTCTCGTTCAACAATTTCAAGTACAAGGGCTATCTCTACGAGGATCCGTACGATCTCCGGTATGTCAATCCCAATCAGGGTACGCCCCTATCGAATTACACGTTCCGGTCAGGTGGAAACCAGACCGACCGGTACGAACGCGACACCAGGTCATTCATCGGCCAATGGGCGATTTCCTCGCAGGTCTCGAAGGAGCACAAAATCGGTGCGGGTATTGAGGGTCGCCTGCACAAGATCTACAACCATGGCCAGAGCATGGTGAACGCCACCGAAAACCTGACGGACAGCCTCGGGAATCCGGTCTTCACGATTGGTTACCGTCAGCTTGGTTCGCTCGGGAACCAGGAGTATACGAAGTATCCCCGCGAGCTTTCGGCATATGTGCAGGACAAGATGGAATACGAGATCATGATTATCAACGCGGGCGTCCGGTTCGACTACTTCGATCCGGCATCGCAGCTCCTTGCCGATCCCAAGAACCCGACACGGAACCCGAATTTCCCGAACCCGGGAGCAATGGTTGAGGCCTCCAAGAAGTTCCAGGTGAGTCCCCGGCTGGGGATCTCGTTCCCTATCACGGACCAGGGCATCATACACTTTTCGTACGGTCACTTCTTTCAGATTCCGAGCTTTGAAAACCTTTACATCAACTCCGACTATCTTGTCACTCCGGGCGCATCGCTCTCGTCCGTCATGGGGAACCCGGACCTGGAGGCGCAGCAGACGGTGAAGTATGAAATCGGCCTCCAGCAGGTGTTCTTTGATATCCTCTCCTTCGATGCCAGCGCATACTACAGCGATATCCGGAACCTCCTGGGCATGGAGATCATCAACACCTACGAAGGGATCAAGTATGCCCGCTTCACCAACCGGGACTATGCAAATGTCCGTGGTGTCGTGATTTCGGTGGAGAAACGATTCGCCGACCATTTCAGCATTAAAGCCGACTATACCTATCAGTTTGCCGAAGGAAATGCCTCTGATCCGTATACCGTCTACAACAACAACCAGACCGACCCGCCGATAGAGACGAACAAGAAGGTCCTTCCCCTGAACTGGGACCAGCGGCATACGTTGAATATGACGCTGACCGTGGGAACGCTCGGGGACTGGACCGCGGGGTTGATTTTCCAGTATGGTTCGGGACTGCCGTACACCGAGGATGTCCGGGTGTCGGAGGGAATTCGTTTCGAAAACGGGGGGACCAAACCGCCAACCTTTAACGTCGACCTGCGTGCCGAGAAGACATTCAGCGTCTTTGACGTAAATCTGAACGTCTTTCTCCTCGTGTATAACCTGCTGGACATCAAGAACGAGTACGGCGTCAATCCGACGACCGGAAGGGCAAATGTTGATATCTTCACGAAGTATGCCGGACCGATTTACGGACTGAACACGATCGACCAGTACCTGAACAATCCGGCGTCTTTCGGTGCGCCGCGGCAGGTCCGGATCGGAATGAACCTGGAGTTTTAGCCACTTCATGATGCAGGAGATGAGAATGAAGCGTTATCTGCTCGCAATGCTCGGAATGCTGACCCTCGGAGCGGCGGTCGCGGCGGGTCAGGTCGATCCGCAAACGCGGTTGTACCGGGACGATCCCAAAGGGAATATCGAATTCCGTAAGGAGGGCGTCATGGATGGCAACCTCGTCCGCACAATTTTCTACAATAGCAGCGAGATTGCCCAGTGGCCGTTCCAGCCCTCCGGCGAGTGGCCAAAGGGAAGCGGACACTCATATCTGGACGGCGTTGCATTGTTGATCGGGGCGAAGATCACCCTCGCCGATGGCAAGGTCGTTACTCCGGTCCAGTCACAATACCGCGAGGAAATGGACCGCGATCCCGTAACGAACCAGATCTGGGGACTGGAACCTGTTCCGGGCTACGTCAACCCGAGTGCCACCAGGCCCGCGATCAACAAGGATCCGTCGACCTTTCCGCCACAGTGGCCCGTCGCCTTGCAGCTCACGCCGGCCTGGGACGGCTTCTGGTACGGATACTTCGGACGCGGTGTCACAAACGCGGATTTTGAAACGTTTTTTGTTGTGGACGATTCGAAGGATGGTGAATGGAAACGTCCACCGTTCAACTATTACCCGATCGCTGAGGACTCGGCGCGCGGAGGGTTGGGACTGCGGATGGAAGTTCGTGGGTTCCAGTGGTCCCAGGTCCTTGCAGAAGACGTGCTTTTCTGGCACTACGATATTGTCAATATTTCCGACCACGACTATGATTCATGCGCGTTCGGTTTCTACACGGATCCGGGTGTGGGAGGGACCAACAACAACGGCAATAGCGCCTTGTTCAGCAGGCAGCTGGATATCTGCTACGCCTGGGCCCCGAGTGGCCTGGGAGTTCCCGGCAATTGGAAAACGGGGTATTACGGATATGCCTATCTCGAAAGTCCCGGGAATCCCTTCGACGGGACCGACAACGACGAAGACGGGCTGGTGGACGAGCGACGGGACGACAACATCGACAACAACAGCAACTGGGCGCCGTACTCCGATCTCAACGGGAACGGAAAGTGGGACCTCGATGAACCGCTCAACAATGATGTCGGGCGGGACGGGGTGGGTCCCTTCGATCCTCAATACGTTTCGGCTGATGAGGGTGAGGGAGACGGAAAACCGACTCACGGCGAGCCGAACTTCGACGAGACTGACAAGGACGAATCGGACCAAATCGGTCTGACCGCGGTCGCGCTCAACATCCTCGCCGACAAGGGCCCGACCGGCGTATGGCCGAAGAACGACGACGTGATGTGGAAAAGGATGAACAACGGATTCAAGGACACCGTCGTTCAGAATACGAACATCGGTATTGTCTTTGCGTCCGGGCCGTTCCCTCTCAAACGCGGAAGACGCGAACGGTTCTCCATGGCCCTCCTGTTCGGCAACGACCTGGAGGACATCCTCTTCAACAAGGTCACGGTGCAGAATATCTACAACGCCAACTACAACTTCTCCAAGCCACCGTACACACCGCACCTTACGGCAGCTGCTGGAGACGGCAAAGTCTTCTTGTACTGGGACAAAGTCGCGGAAGAATCCCGTGATCCCTTCCTCGGGTTCCAGAATGGCGATCCGAAGCAGGGGTACAAAAAGGACTTTGAAGGGTATCTGGTGTACCGGAGCACGGAGGCTGAGTTCAATGATATCAAGGTGGTTACCGATTCCAAGGGTGACCCGAAGTACTGGAGGCCGATTGCCCAGTATGACCTGGTGGATAGCGTCAAAGGGCCGGACCCCGTCGGGATTAACGGCGCGCGCTTCTGGCGCGGTGATGACAACGGTCTCCAGCACTCATACGTAGATACGGATGTGAAAAACGGTGTCCGATACTACTACGCCGTCGTTTCATATGACCAGGGCGACCCCAAATTCGGAACCACAGGTTTGCAGCCCACGGAGTGCACCAAGATCATTACAGAAGATTTCGCCGGAACCTTGAAGTTCGTCGACCAGAACTGCGCGGTCGTGGTCCCAAACGCGGCCGCCGCGGGCTACCTGCCGCCGGCGACCGAGGGAAACGTCAACAGGGTTACAAAAGGCCTGGGCAGTGGAAGCATGAAGGTCGACATCATCGATCCCGGAATGATCAAGAGCGGACGATCGTACAAGGTTCGATTCAACTCGACTGGTGCCTACCCGATCTACAGAACGTCCACCTATGATGTGGTGAGGAGCGCCGGCGCCGCGACGGACACGGTTATGAAAAACGTCAGTGCGACAGAGTTCGGGGCCAACAAGTTCAGCCCGCCGTTCGACGGGATGGTGTTTACCTTCCAGAACGACACCGTCGTCACCGTGAATGATTCGCTGACCGGATGGCTCGTCGGGAAGAGCAACGTAATTATGCGAGTGTCTCCAGACAACTCAAATAAGGGCCTCAATTTTGCATGGCCGGCGGACTATGAGCTCCGGTTCTCAAACGGCGCCGTGGATACGACGGCGTTTGACATTCCGCCGATTTACCCGCGCATGCCGGTGAACTTTACCGTCACCAACACAACATCCGGCCAGAGAGTGAAGTTTATTGTCCACGACCGCGACGCCTCAGGCACCTTGACTTTCGGCGACACGCTCCGCATTCTGGATGGTTTCGTGGATGAAAGCAATTTCAAAATCTGCTGGAAGGTTACCTGGACCCGTCCGAGCGGGATCGACGTTGTGCTTCCGCGGGAGGGGGACAAGTTCGTGATCGGTACCCGCAGGCCGTTCTTGAAAGACGATTACTTCTCGTACACGACGACGGAACAGCGCGTGGACCCGATAGTCGCATCGGACCAGATGGCCAGGATCGATGTGGTCCCGAACCCTTACGTCGCCACGGCGGCATGGGAACGGAGGACCCTCTACCAGACGGGCCGGGGTGACAGGAAGATTGATTTCATCAACCTCCCCGCCCAGTGCACGATCCGGATCTTCACCGTCTCGGGGTCGCTGGTGAAAACCCTGATGAAAGACTCTTCACCGACCACCGGCGCGCTCTCGTGGGACCTGGTGACTGAGGACGGCCTGGATATCGCCTACGGGCTCTATATCTACCATGTGGACGCCGCCGGCATCGGGGAGCACGTTGGCAAGTTTGCGGTTATCAAATAACTAACGAGTGTGATGACGACGATGAAAAAGATTGCTCTGCTCGTTGTAGCGCTGGCGGTGGGGGCAAGTCTCCTGACCGCACAGGAGTTCGTCTCGGACGTCTCCAAAAAGGGTACCACGGCGGCCACGTTTCTCTCGATCGGACAGGGCGCCCGTGCCTCGGCAATGGGAAGCGCCTTCGTTGCCGTGGCGGACGATCCGAGCTCGATCTACTGGAACCCCGCCGGACTTGCGAGCGTCGACGGGTACGGCTTCGTTTTTGACCACACGCGGTGGATTGCCGACATCCAGTACAACTTCATCGGCGCTACGATCGGGATCGGACGGATCGGGGTGCTGGGACTGAGTCTCACGGCGTCGAATGTCGGCGACATGCGGGTAACGACGATCACGGAACCGAATGGCACGGGGGAAACGTTCGGCGTCTCCGACGTAGCGTTCAGCCTTGCGTATGCCGTTCGGCTCACCGATGCATTCTCCATCGGTTTTAACCCGAAATTCGTCTACCAGAAGATCTGGAAGATGAGCGCAAGCGCCCTCGCGATCGACGTGGGCGTCAAGTATGAAACGCCGTTCAAAGGGATAACGCTGGGTATGGCGATCTCCAACTTCGGCGGGAAAATGCAGATGACGGGAAACAGCGCGCTGGTGCTGTACGATCCGGATCTGGAGAGTACCGGAAACAACGGACGCATTCCTGCCGAATTGCAGACGGACGAGTGGGCGTTGCCGCTGAACTTCCGCTTCGGCATCGCGTACCAACCGGTGATCAGCGCGGAGCACAAGATCGTTCTTGCGGTGGACGCCCTCCACCCCGGCGATAATTACGAGAGCGTGAACGTCGGCGCGGAATATACGTTTAACGATTTCATTTCATTCCGAGGCGGATTCAAGTCGCTGTTCCTCAAAGACGCCGAAGAGACCTTCGCTCTCGGGATCGGCTTGCGCCAGAACTTGATGGGGAATATTGCCATCAGGATCGACTACGCGTACTCTGATTTCGGGCGACTGAAGAACATCCAGAAGTTCACGGTCGGCATGACCTTCTAACCATGCCTCACGTGATGAGTTGTGCGGAGTGCCGATCCACCCGTGCCGGGGGAGGGTAGCTGCCCACCCTCCATTCCGGGTTGTTCCGAAGGTCCATCCTTAATTGCCGTCATGAAAACTCCTGCAATGCTTGCGCTCATCCTGAGCACGTCACTGGGTACCTCCGGTGGCGTTCCTCCCGCCGTCAATCAGGCCGGCTATCCCCGTCAGTCCACAAAATATTTCTTTACCTCCCAGCCGGCGGACAGCTTTAAGGTGATTGATGTCGCGAACCGCATAGTGCTATTGGGTGGCCGCTTGACACTGATACAGTCGAATGACGCTGCCACCGGATCGGCGGTCTATGGCGGCGACTTCACCTCTGTTCGGCAACCGGGCATCTACCGGGTGCTTACTTCCGGGGGCGACAGTTCGGCGCTCTTTGCGGTCGGCGACAGCGTGTACGACCAGGTTTACCGGAAGGCCCTCAAGGGTTTCTACTTCCAGCGCTGCGGCGTTGCGCTCCTCCCGGGCTCGGCCGGAGTCTATCAGCATCCAGCGTGCCACCCAGGCGACGGCTTCTACCACAGCACGGCCGATACTTCGGGATTCCATCTGTCTACCGGCGGCTGGCATGATGCAGGCGACTACGGGAAATATGTTGTCAACGCCGGCATCTCGGTTGGCACCCTCCTGATGGCCTATGAATATCAGCCCGCCAGTTTCGCGCAGGACGACCTGGGGATTCCGGAGAGCGGAAACGGCGTTCCCGACATCCTCGATGAAGTCCGATTCGAACTTCAGTGGCTCCTGACCATGCAGCGGAGCAACGGCGGCGTTTGCGCCAAGCTGACAAGGACGCAGTTCGAAGGGTTTGTGATGCCGCAGAACGACACGGGCACCCGATATCTCTATCAGATCGCGAGCACAGCGACGGCAGATTTTGCGGCCATGATGGCCAGGGCCGCCCGGGTGTACCAGCGATTCGATGCGGCGTTTGCACAGACATGCTTGAGCGCTGCCACGCTGGCGTGGGCCTATCTTCAGGCGCATCCACAGATTGTGCCGCCAGGGGGGTTCAAGAACCCGAGCGGGACTGCAACAGGCGAATATGGCGATGGAAACGACAGTGACGAGCGTCTCTGGGCGGCGGCGGAGCTCTTTGCGACAACCGGAACTTCGGCCTACCAGACCTACTACCTGCTCAACTTCGGCTCCTCCGGATCAGCCTTCGACGGCATGTCGTGGCCGAACGTACGCCCGCTGGCAAACATCACCTATCTGAAGACGAACCGGAGCGGGATGAATGAAACGCTCCGGAATGATCTTCGCCAGGCACTGGTCAGCTCCTGCCAGACCCTTGTCGGAAAGCGGAACTCCAGCGGTTACCGCGTTGTGCTTCAACCCGGAGAATACTACTGGGGGAGCAACTCCGGCGCTCTCAATGCGGCCCTCCTGCTCATCGTCGGGTATGGAGAAAGCGGAAACCGTGCATTCCTCGATGTTGCGTCGGATCAGCTCCACTATGTTCTCGGCGCGAATGCTCATGCGCTCTCGTTCCTTACGGGAGTCGGGGGCCGAGCGACACGGCACCCACATCACCGCCCCTCCGAATCCGATGGTATCGCCGACCCGGTGCCGGGGCTTCTGGCGGGCGGACCAGACCAGTATGGAGAAGACCCCGCGCTCAAATCGAAATTCCCCAGCTCAACGCCTCCGGCGCTCTGGTACATCGATACCGTTGCGAGCTATGCCTCCAATGAAATCTGCATCAACTGGAACGCCCCCCTGGTCTTCGTGGCGGGCTACCTGAATGCCCAGGCGTTGACCTCGGTCGGGGAACACCAAGGGGGAAAGCCTGAGGGTGACCTTCACCTGGAACAGAATTTTCCGAACCCGTTCAATGGGATGACGAATATTGTCTTTTCACTCGGAAGCAGGGAGTCGGTAGTGTTGAAGGTCTTCGACATGCTCGGGCGGATGGTGGTTGCGACGGCCATGGGGGAGTATCCCCCGGGGGAGCACCGGTTCTCCTGGCGTGCCGCCGACGGGTCCGGCCGGCCTCTCTCATCGGGAGTCTATCTCTACACCCTGACCGGCAAACGAGTGTCGGCGTTCCAGAAATTGATCCTTCTCAACTAATGACTCGATGCACTGTGTCCAGTCGTTGTAGCAGGAAATGACAGCGGGGAGGGGACTCGTTCCCCGACGAGCTCCTGAGGAACGATTCAATTGTGGATTACTACGCCAATACAGCCGCCCAAAAGAGGTCCTTATGATACGAACAGTTGCGTTCTTCTTCTCCCCCCTTGCCGTGTCGGTTGCCGTTGCAGCCGGCCAGCTGGCCACCGGGAGCAGGAATGCACAGGTGGAATCAATACTCAAGAACATGACGGTGGAGGAGAAGGTCGGCCAAATGACACAGGTGACGAACGAGATGGTGCTAAAATCCGCTCGCGGACCTGCTGATCATCATGAACTCGATCCCGCCAAACTTGAGGATGCCGTCGTGAAGCACCATGTCGGCTCAATCATCAATGTTGGAGGGACGGGAGGATATGCCGTTGACCACTGGCAGGCCATGCTGACGGAGATCCAGGATGTTGCGACGCAGAAGACACGTCTGAAAATTCCCATTCTCTACGGCATCGATGCCATTCATGGAGCGAACTACACCACGGGCGCAACAATCTTCCCCCAGCCGATAGCCCAGGCGGCGGCATGGAACGCGGATATGGCGGAAGAGATCGGGCGGGTCACTGCTCTGGAAGTGCGCGCTTCGGGCATTCCCTGGAACTTCTATCCCGTTCTGGATGTCGGACGCCAGCCGCTCTGGCCCAGGCTGTGGGAAACCTTCGGTGAGGATCCCGTGCTCGCAGCCACTTTGGGAACACGGTATATCAAGGGTCTCCAGGGAGACAACTATGGCGCGGAAGACAAGGTGGCCTCCTGCCTGAAACACTATGTTGGGTACAGTATGCCGCTGAACGGGAAGGACCGGACGCCGGCATGGATCGATGAACGAATGATGCGAGAGATCTTTCTCCCGCCGTTCGAGGCTGCCGTGAAGGCCGGTTCACCCACGGTCATGGTGAACTCCGCTGAACTCAACGGGATCCCAGGACATGCGAACTACCATCTCCTGACGGAAGTGTTGAAGGGTGAGATGAAGTTCAAGGGATTCGTGGTCTCGGACTGGGAAGACATCAAGAGATTGTACACCCGTGACAGGGTCGCCGATTCTCCGAAGGAAGCGGTCCGGCTGGCTGTGATGGCCGGCATTGACATGAGCATGGTGCCGATGGATTTCAGCTTTTACGATCTCCTGCTTGAGCTGGTGAAGGAAAAGCGGGTTCCGTTGGAGAGGATCGACGATGCAGTCCGGCGCATCCTCACCGTCAAGGCGGAGATGGGATTGTTCGACCGTCCCTACCCGAACGCAGCCATGAAGACGAAGTTTGCGACGAAGGAAAACGCAGAAATCAATCTCCGCAGCGCGCAGGAAGCGATCACGCTTCTGAAGAACGACGGTGCGGTGCTCCCGATAAAGAAATCCGCGAAAGTCCTTGTAACCGGACCGACAGCGAATATGCTCTCGGTGCTCAACAGTGGCTGGACGATCACCTGGCAGGGGAATATGGAGGAGCTGTATCCGAAAGACAAGCCGACGATTCTCGCGGCGGTCGAGGCAAAGGTGGGGAAACAGAACGTCCGGTATATCCAGGGGACTTCATTTGACGCACCGTTGAATATCGCGGCGGCGGCCGACGCAGCGAAGGACGCGGATATCGTCGTTCTCTGCCTTGGAGAGAAGGCGTATTGCGAGACGCCGGGAAACATTGATGACCTGACGCTGGATGAGGCGCAGCTGCAGCTGGCCGAGGCGGTGGCAAGTGCCGGCAAACCGGTCGTGCTTATTCTCGCGGAGGGGCGTCCCCGGGTGATCAGCAAGATCGCGGACAGGATCCCCGCGATCCTGCTTGCGTTTCTCCCGGGCATGGAGGGAGGACGGGCGATTGCTGACGTGCTCTTTGGAGACATCAATCCGAGCGGCAGGCTTCCGATCACATATCCCCGCCATCCCAACGGATTGTTCACGTACGACATGAAGCCACTGGAGACGCATCAGGATGTCAAGTATATTGACCAATGGCCATTCGGCTTCGGTCTCAGCTACACCACGTTTGAGTACCGTGACCTGACGTTGAACAAGGAAACCATGAAGACATCGGAGACCCTTGAAATGGCGGTCACGGTCAAGAACACCGGTTCTCGTGCCGGCAAGGAAGTGGTCCAGGTGTACCTCACAGACATGTATGGCACTGTCTCCAGGCCGGTGAAGCAGCTGAAGAGATTTGCCAAGATCAACCTTGACCCCGGGCAGGAACGGGTCGTGAAGTTCACTCTGACTGCCGAGGACCTCTCGTTTATCGGGCTGCAGAACACCCGGATCGTCGAACTGGGTGAATTCAAGGTGACGGTAGCGAACCTGACGAAGGGATTCGTCTTGGAGTAATTCGGAATTTATCTCTTGGGTCAACGATCAAGGGGTGTTCGCAATGGCAACAACAGACGTAGCGATCGGCATCGACATAGGGGGGACCAACACTGTCCTCGGTTTTGTTGACCACCAGGGCCGCTGCCTGAAGACAGGATCAATCCCGACACACCCGGAGCAGGATGCGGATCGCCTCGTGTTGCGGCTGCATGAGGTTATCGGCGAAATGCAACGCGACCCCGGTCCCGAGTGCACCCTGCGGGGGATCGGTATCGGCGCTCCCAATGCGAACTATTACCGTGGAACGGTAGAATCGCCTCCCAATCTGAGCTGGAAGGGCGTGGTCAATGTCGTTGCACTCTTCGAAAAGTACTACGACGTACCCGTGGCGATTACGAACGATGCGAATGCGGCCGCGCTCGGCGAGCTGAAATTCGGTGCAGGGAAAGGGATGAAGGATTTCATCGTCATCACGCTCGGGACGGGCCTCGGCAGCGGCATCATCGCCAATGGCGAGCTGGTGTACGGGCATGACGGCTTCGCCGGAGAATTGGGCCACACGACGGTCGATCCGGACGGCCGGGATTGCGGGTGCGGGAGGAAAGGCTGCCTGGAGACCTATGCATCCGCGACGGGCATTTGCCGGACGGTCTTTGATTTGCTCGCCCGGCGGCGTGCGGAGAGCGAGTTGCGCGGCGTGGCCTTCCGCGACTTGACAGCAAAGCTGATCTCTGACGCGGCAAGGCAAGACGATCCCATCGCGCTTGAGGCGTTTGAGGAGACCGGAAGAGTTCTCGGACTGAAACTTGCGGACGCCGTTGCCCACACCAGTCCCGAAGCGATTATTGTGTTCGGCGGACTGGCTGCTGCTGGTGACCTCATTTTTGAACCGACCCGGCGGCACATGGAAGCACACATGCTTAACATCTTCCGCGGAAAAGTCAGGGTGATCCCGTCGGGACTTCGTGAGGGAAACACCGCAGTTCTCGGGGCGGCGGCGCTGATCTGGAACGAACTGGACAGGAGAACGTGACCGGACAGGTCATTCCCTTGGGCGAGCTTTCAGCCCCCGCGAGCGAAGACTCTGCATAGACGGGTCTTCGCTCATCCTTTTATAGAGGGCCGCATACCGTTCAGAAAGGACAGAGTGCTCATGAGAAGAACCATCGTCATCCTCGCTTTCCTCTTCATTCTCCCGATCGTGCGATGCTCAGCGCGATCCCCGGGTTTCCCTCTGGGCGAGGGTACGGTCGAACGGAGAATTGACTCCCTCCTTGCTCTGATGACGCTCGACGAAAAAGCGGGTCAGCTCTCCCAGTACAGCGCCCGGTGGGCTGGCCTGGAGGGGAGCCTGATCCCCGCCCAGGAGGAGTTGATCCGCAAGGGGAAGGTGGGGAGTTTTTTGAACGTGTATGGAGCGAACGTCACTCGCCGGATTCAGGAAATTGCCGTCCGGGAATCGCGCCTGAAGATACCGCTGATCTTCGGTTTCGACGTCATTCATGGTCTTCGGACAGTATTTCCGATTCCTCTGGGGGAAGCCAGCACCTGGGACCCTGCCCTGATCGAGAAGGCTGCAAGGGTCGCGGCGACGGAAGCCTCCGCAATGGGGATTCACTGGACGTTTGCGCCGATGGTCGATATTGCCCGAGATCCGCGCTGGGGCCGCATTGCCGAAGGATCTGGAGAGGATCCGTGCCTTGGTGCAGCCATGGCCACGGCACACGTGAGAGGTTTCCAGGGCGCCGACCTCTCGCTGGAGAACACGATTCTCGCATGTCCCAAACACTTTGCGGCATACGGAGGAGCGGAAGGAGGGCGCGACTACAACACCGTGGATATTTCGGAACGTACACTTCGGGACGTGTATCTTCCTCCGTTCGAAGCGGCGGTCAGGGCGGGAGCGGGCACGATCATGTGTTCGTTCAACGAAATCGCCGGCGTGCCCAGCACCGGCAACAGTCATCTCCTGAGCGACATTCTCCGGAAGGAATGGGGATTTGATGGGTTCGTGGTGAGCGACTGGGGATCGATCGGAGAGCTTCGTGCACACGGTTTCGCCTCCTCCGATGCTGAAGCTGCACTCCTGGGACTGACAGCGGGGACGGACATGGACATGGAGAGCAACGTGTACGGGGAACACGTTCAAGCACTTGTCGGGAGCGGCAGATTGGGGGAGTCCGTCGTGAATGAGGCGGTCCGGCGCATCCTGCGAGCGAAATTCAAACTCGGCCTCTTCGATGATCCATTCCGCTACTGCAGCGCTGAGCGGGAGCATACGCTGATCCTCCATCCTGCGCACCTTACCCTTGCCCGCGACGTGGCGAGGAAATCCATGGTCCTTCTGAAGAACGATGGGAACCTCCTTCCGCTGAGCAAACACGTGCGGACGCTTGCGGTAATCGGGCCGCTCGCCGCAGATAGCCTGAACCCCCTCGGAACATGGAACGCCCTTGGTCGGCCCGCCGATGTTGTGACGGTGCTTGAAGGAATTCGCAAGGCGGTGTCCTCACAGACGGTCGTCCTTCACGCAAAGGGGTGCGCCATCGACAGCGGCACCACAGAAGGTTTTGGCGAAGCGATTGCGGCTGCGCGCCGCGCGGATGCGGTGGTGATGGTTCTCGGTGAGGCCTCTTCCATGAGCGGCGAAGCATCATCGAGGTCCGTGTTGGACCTCCCCGGGAAACAGGAAGAACTTCTCAAATCAATCCATGCCCTCGGAAAGCCGGTGGTGGTTGTCCTGATGAATGGCAGGCCGTTGACAATACCATGGCTGGATGATCACATCCCAGCGATACTGGAAGGCTGGATGCCCGGGGTTCGAGCAGGCGAGGCTGTGGCGGATGTGCTCTTTGGTGATTACACGCCGTCGGGGAAACTGCCAGTGACGTTTCCGCGCCGGGTGGGCCAAATCCCCGTCTACTACAACATGAAGAGCACCGGCCGTCCCCCGGACGACACGGTCAAATACACATCGCGCTACATTGACCTGCCGAGTACGCCGCTCTATCCATTTGGATACGGACTGAGCTATACCCGTTTTGTCTATGGTCGTCTCACGCTCTCCGCCACGAAGATCAGGGCGGGGGAGAATCTCCGGGTTGGTGTGGAAGTCCAGAATGCCGGTGACAGGCCTGGTGAAGAAACCGTGCAGCTCTATGTCCAAGACGAATTCGGCAGCGTTACACGTCCGGTCAAGGAATTGAAAGGGTTCCGGAAGGTCTTCCTGGCTCCAGGCGAGAAGAAGATCGTCGAGTTCACTCTGAGCGCGGCGGATCTTGCCTTTACATCGCTCGATATGAAGCACGTGGCGGAGCCGGGGTCATTCAAGGTCTTCGCCGGCGGCAACTCGCGCGACGTCGTCACGTCGTCCTTCGAGGTCGTGAGACCATGACGGGCCATGTCGTGCAGCTGGGGAAGCGGGATATGCATAGTGACACTCGATGCTGTTTACACACGAAAGGCTCCGGATCATGACATTCAGTGTCAAAACGCTGCTCGTCGTCGGTCTGTTCGTCGCCGTCTTCCGTCCGAGTCCCGTCGCGGCGCAAACGGTGAGCCTTCGGGATGCCTGGCTTTTCAAGACCGGCGATGACCAGCACTACAAAGCGATGGCGTTCGATGACTCGGGCTGGCAGTCCATTCGTGTGCCGGCGCAGTGGGAGAATGCCGGTGTTCCCGGATACGACGGCTTCGCATGGTACCGCCTGCATTTCAACGTGCCTCGTGCGTTGCTCAACCGTGAGCTCTATCTCTGCACCGGGACAATCGATGATGCGGACGAAACGTACCTGAATGGGACACAAATTGGTGCGACCGGCCGTTTTCCCCCGGCAGCGGCTTCGGCATGGAATGAGCAGCGGGCATACAGGATCCCGGCTCACCTTCTCCGAGAGAAAAATGTCCTTGCCGTTCGGGTGTATGACATGGGACTCGGCGGAGGCATTTCCGGGGGCACCATCGGCCTGTTCGACAAGGCAGGAATCGCCAGTGTGTTGAATCTGACGCCGGGTCCGAAGAAGTCGTTCTCCCGCCTCGTTACGTCGAACGGGATGATCGCTGCCGTCCTCGATGCGCGGACCGGGAGCATCGAATCTGTTCTCCCCCGAATCTTCCAGGCGCACGACTCGGGCAACGTCGTGTTGCCCTTTCTCACAGGTCTTCACCTCAACACAAGCGAAAGACCGCGCAGCGTCAGATACGTCCGGAATACCCATGTCATCGAGGTACGCTATCGCCGTTTCACGGTCAACTGGTTTGCCCCGTTTACGACCGGAGAGCGTGTGCTGTATGGAGTTGTGTCGGGAGAAAAGGGGCTTGTCGACACGGTCTCTTTTTCCATCACCCCCGGGTCAGCCGATGTCCGAACGGCAGAGGTGATATTTCCCGGCGGAGGCGGAACTGCCCACAGGTATCTCCTCTTTACCTTCCGTGATTCCACGACGGTTGGAGGAGGCGACCTCCGGCCGTCCCTGGCGCGACTGCACACATCGGGCGGGCGGCTGCGGGATGATGAAATTCAATTCATGCGGGTCACTATCGGACGGTGCCGGACTCCCAAAGCGCTGACTCCTGAGGAGAAGGACCTCTTTGAGCAATCCATCACGGTTCTCAAAATGTCGCAGGTCGCGCAGTATGAATCGTTCTCCAAATCCCGCGGGCAGATCCTGGCCTCCCTTCCGCCCGGTGGGTGGAACATCACCTGGGTGCGCGACGCCTCGTACAGCATCATGGCTCTCTCCCGAGTCGGCCTTTTCGAGGAAGCAAGACAGGGCCTGCAGTTTCTCCTGACCGCGGACGCCGGTCGCTTCAGGCAATATCTCCATACGGACGGAAGGGACTACGGGGTGGGCGCGGATTATCAGATGTCGGTCTGCCGCTATTTCGGCGCCGGGAGAGAAGAATCGGACTTCAACAGCGACGGGCCGAATATTGAGCTGGACGGGTTTGGCCTCTTCCTGATAGCGTTTTCCGACTATGTCCGCCGAAGCGGCGACACGCAGATGTTGAAAGACTATGCAACCCTGGTTGCCACGAAGGTTGCGGACCCGGTCGTCTTTTCGATCCGGGAAAATCTTCTGATCCGGCAGGATTCCGGACCATGGGAGCGGCATCTGCCGGGAAAGCAATTTGCCTATACGTCGATCGCGTGCGCAAAGGGCCTGAAAGAGTTTGGTGAGCTGTGCGGGGAGACGGGTATCCCGGGCCGACAGAAATACGTTACGGCGTTTGAACGCCTCCTGGCAGGCATCCATCAACACCTGATTGTCGGAGGCAAGTATCTGAAGGGGAACGCTGGTGGAAGGAATCCGGACGATCATGAGTACTTCGATGCGGCCACATTCGAAGCGTTCGGGTTAGGCCTTCTGGAAGACCGCACCCTTTTTGCCTCGCATCGAACTGTGTATGAGAAGTACCTCCGCAACGAACGTAAAGGGCGGGGCTTCTGCCGGGTCAATGGGGGGGATACGTACGACCGGTCGGAGTGGGTCTTCCTCGACCTGCGCATTGCATCGGCCATGGTCCGGTTCGGTGATAAGGCGGGGGCGCGGAATCTTCTCGATTGGGTGACGGCCCAGTCCCGTCTGAATTTCAATCTGATCGCCGAGCTGTACGGCGAGAAGACTGCGGCATACGAAGGGGCTGTCCCGATGGTGGGTTTTGGTGCCGGTGCCTATGTCCTCTCGTTGATGGACTACCATGACTAACGGTATGCGCTTCGGGTCGACTGCAGTCGCGTTCACAGCGGTTGTCGGAGTTCTGGCGACGTCGGCCTGCAGGGATCTGGGATCCAACCCTCCGCCGGCCGGAGGACCGGAGGCAACCATCGTCGAAAAGGTCGAGAATCTCGTCGGACAGATGACCCTCGACGAGAAGATCGGCCAGATGACCCAGGTGGACCGGGGCTCTCTCGAGAAGGAGAGCGATATCCGGGACTATTATCTCGGCTCTATCCTGAGCGGCGGCGGTTCTTCTCCCTCCAACAACTCTGCGGCAGGATGGGCAGACATGTACGACCGCTTTCAGTCCATCGCGCTCCAGACCCGGCTGAAAATCCCATTACTCTACGGCATCGATGCTGTGCACGGGCACAACAATGTGTACGGAGCTGTCATCTTCCCGCATAACATAGGACTCGGCTGTGCGCGGAATACAAGACTCATAGAAGATGTCGCCCGCGTGACCGGTGAAGAGGTCGCGGGGACCGGCATTGACTGGACCTTTTCCCCCTGCATCGCCGTGCCGAGAAATGAGCGTTGGGGGAGGACGTATGAAGGATTCGGTGAAACGCCGGAGCTTGTTTCCTCGATGGCCGCGGCTGCGGTGAGAGGCTATCAGAAAAACATCCTTGCCTGCGCGAAGCATTTTCTCGCCGACGGCGGCACGGCCGGCGGAGAGGATCAGGGGGATGCACAGATAGATGAGCAGATGCTGCGCGCACTCCATCTGCCCGGCTATCGAGCCGCCGTCCGGGAGGGCGTCGGGTCGATCATGGTTTCGTTCAGCAGCTGGAACGGCCAGAAAATGCACGGTAACAGATACCTCCTCAGCACGGTCCTCAAGGGAGAACTAGGATTCCAGGGCTTCCTTGTGTCGGACTGGGGAGGGATCGATCAGCTTCCCGGTGATTATGCTCAGAAGGTGGAAGCTTCGATCAATGCCGGCATCGACATGGTGATGGTGCCGTCCCGCTACAAAGACTTCATCCCCACGCTCAGGACCCTCGTGAATCAGCAGAGGGTTACGATGGCGAGGATCGATGATGCGGTGCGCCGCATCCTTATGAAGAAGTTTGAGATCGGTCTTTTCGACCGGCCGTATACCGATCGGTCCCTCACCCCTCGAGTCGGCGCTGCCGACCATCGAGTGCTGGCCAGGGACGCAGTGCGCCAATCGCTCGTCCTTCTGAAGAACGAAAACAAGGCTCTGCCGTTGTCGAAAGGTCTCCGGCGAATCCACGTCTCGGGGAGGAACATGGATGATCTGGGGAACCAGTGCGGTGGCTGGACGATCACGTGGCAGGGGAAGAGCGGGATGATCACAACCGGAACGACGATATTCCAGGCCATCAGGAATACTGTTGCGGCGGGGACAACCCTCACGACGTCTCATGACGGCTCCGGCGCTGAGGGCGCCGATGCGGCGATTGTCGTGATCGGCGAGACCCCGTACGCCGAGCGTCAGGGCGACCGCATCGATCTCTCGCTCAACACCGAAGATGTTGCGACGGTGGCAAAGGTCAAGGCGACCGGAATTCCCACGGTGGTGGTTCTCATTTCCGGTCGACCGATGATTCTCGGCCAGGTGCTCGACATCAGCGATGCCTGTGTTGCCGCCTGGTTGCCGGGATCGGAAGGACAGGGCGTGGCAGATGTTTTGTTCGGCGACTATCCTCCAACCGGCAAACTCTCACATTCGTGGCCGAGGATGATGGCGCAGATTCCTGTCAATCAAGGTGATCCCAGCTACAATCCGCTTTTCCCGTACGGGTATGGTTTGAGCTACTGACAAACCGGTCTACGCATCATTCTTCGTTCCGGGAAACAAGCAAGGGGTGGTCGAGCCGGGGAAATTCGAGGGGCTGAGAGAAAGGTTTCCCCGCCACATCCGGTTTCCGAGAAGCTTCGATGTCCAACGAGCGAATGTCGACAACGGAGGGCTCCATGCGCTGGTTGCTGATTGTGCTCCTCCTTGCATCGGGAAGAGCGGGAGGAGAATCTCCGGCGCAGCCTACCGGGTTTGTGAAGGTCAAGGGAGAAGAAATCATATCCCCCGATGGATCAGCGCTCCTCCTCCGGGGCATCAACCTGGGAAACTGGCTGGTGCCGGAAGGGTACATGTTTCAGTTCAAACACGCCTCCTCGCCGCGCCTGATCAACCAGGTGCTCTCCGAGCTGGTCGGCCCGGACGGGGCACGGGAATTCTGGCGGAAGTACCGCGATGCCTACATCACCCGTGACGACGTCCGCTTCATCAAACGCCTCGGGTTGAATTCCGTCCGCATTCCCTTCAACTATCGTTTGTTCACATCCGAGGAGCACCCCGATGTCTGGACAGGGCCAGGATTCGAAATGCTGGACAGAGCGATAGGCTGGTGCAGGGATGAGGGTTTGTGGGTGATTCTGGATATGCACTGCGCACCAGGTGGACAGACCGGCGACAACATCGACGACAGCTGGGGCTACCCATGGTTGTTCGAAAGCGCTGTCAGCCGGCGTCAGACGGTGGAGCTCTGGCGACGCATCGCCGAGCGGTATCGTGGTGAAACCGCGGTTGTCGGCTATGATCTCCTGAACGAGCCGATCTCGACGCACGCCGACCACCCGAAGCTGAACCCGCTTCTGGAGCCCCTCTATAGAGAAATCGTGGCGGCGATACGGTCGGTGGATGGGAACCATCTCGTGTTCCTGGGGGGCGCGCAATGGAACACCAACTTCAAGGTGTTCGGGACTCCCTTTGACGCGCAAACAGTCTATACGCCGCACAGGTACTGGTCCGATACCACACAGTCCGTCGTCCAGCAGTTCGTTGATTTCCGGAACCGGTACAACGTGCCGTTGTGGCTGGGTGAATCGGGGGAGAATACCGACGAATGGATTTCAAGCTTCCGCAGACTCCTGGAGCGGAACACCATCGGCTGGTGCTTCTGGCCGTACAAGAAAATGGATGCCACCAGCTGCATGGTCACGTTTGAACGGCCCGCGTCATACCACGTGGTCATTGCCTACGCCGACACCCAGCGCGCAAGCTTCGACCAGATCCGTGCACTGCGGCCCGACGTCGAAGAGGTGCGACGGGCCCTGGAGGGGTATCTACGCAACTGCCGGTTCGAGAATTGCAGAGTCAACGAAGGATATCTCCGTGCGCTTGGTCTCACGGTGCCGGGTAAGCAACGATAGCACACCGGAGCCCGATGTTCATCGGGGAGGCAGGATGGCATCTTCCGGACGATGAAAAGTGCGAATGTCTACAGGTCGTGATTCATCCGCCAAGACTCACGTCCCATGCGGATTCGCGTCTGTCCCTCCACGCAAGGGGCAATCCCTACTTCTTGAATGCAAAGACCACACACTTCGCCGCCTGGCCACCCTTGTTCTCCACGCTGTGCATACCCGCAGCATGCCACTCACAGCTTCCCTTCTTGTGGGTTTCCTTCTGCTCTTTCCCATCCGGCGTTTTGACGAGAAGCTCGTACGAGGTGAGTCCGTACACGAGCCGATTTAGTCCGAAATGCATGGAAACAGCATCCTTCACGTAGATCGTGACCTCAAAGACTTTCGCCTGGTCGCGATCGAGCAAGACCCTGGTGTTGTGAGGCGATGCCTTCGCCATATCCAGTCCGGACCCTTCGACAGCCGGGAGAGCCGCAGAGGTGCGTTCCACAACCAGAAAAACCGCCTTCTGTTTCCCTGCATTCTCTTCATTGTGAATGCCGGCAGGGTGGAAGTGGACATCCCCCTGCTTGCGTTTCTCTTCGGAGACCTTGTTGTCCCAGTGATAGCGGAGCGTATAGTCGGTCAGTGAGTAAATCAAACGGTTTCCGGTTTCATGCGGCTGCAGCGACTCCCCGGGATTGAGAGTGGCCTCATACGCACGGACGTACTCGTTTTCAAAGAGGAGTTTTTCCTGTTTGGGTGGATTCTGTGCGGGGGCGCTAAGGACGCAGAACAGTGCAGCGAGACCAAGGCTGACGGATAGCGCTTTCATGTTGCCTCCGTTCGGTTGTGCCGTTCTCTGGTTACCCGGTATAGGTGGGAGAAAGGTCAGGAAATTCCCCGAGAAATGCCATGAAGTCAATCTCCTTGAATCTGACAGTCGTGTGTCGTAAATATGGACAATCATTGCCGAAACCATTGAAAACCATCGAGGTGCTCTATGCGACTAACACTCTTCTGGTTCATGATTCCGGCCGTGATGCTCTTCGCTCCTTCACCTGCCCAGAATCCAGCGCCCCGTCAATCTATCCGCCCTCCCGCCGTGCCGCTTCTGGTTCATGACCCCTACTTCAGCATATGGTCTGCAGGGGATTCGCTCTCCGGTGAGTGGCCGAGGCACTGGACAGGGGCGACGCACGGGATGGCGGGGATGATCCGAGTTGACGGGCGGGCGTACAGACTGATGGGAAAGAGTCCCGCCGCAATCCCCGGATTCCCGCAGAAATCTCTTTCGGTTCTTCCGACGCGCACGATCTACGGATTTGAAGGGGGAGGCGTCCGGCTTTCGCTCATGTTTCTGACGCCGATGATTCCCGGTGACGTCGAACTGCTGAGTAAGCCTCTGACATACGTGCTCTGGGATGCGGAATCGACAGATCGTGCCGTCCATGAGGTGTCCATCTATTTCGACGTCACCGGCGAGGCTGTGGTGAACACCTCAGATCAGAAGATCACGTGGGGTCGGTATATCCTCGGTGACCTCGACGTCATGCGTATGGGTTCACAGGAGCAACACGTTCTGGAGAAGGTGGGGGATGACCTTCGGATCGACTGGGGGCATCTGTATGTTGCGGCGGCAAGAGAGCCGGGGAGTTCGACGGTCATTGCGGCTCATGAATTGGCGCGACAGGCCTTCGCTCTCGGGGGCTTGTTGCCACGCTCTGATGACCTGAGGAGTCCCCGATCCGTGAATGACGACTGGCCGGTCATGGCCCATGCGTACGACTTCGGCAAGGTCTCGGGCGGAAAACAATCGCACACGATTGTCGTCGCGTACGATGACGAGTTCTCCATCCAGTACTTCCAGAGAAATCTCCGACCGTACTGGAGGCGCAACGGGGCCGGGGCTGATTCGCTTCTTGCCGGAGCGTTCCGGAACCATGGAGCGATGGCCGCCCGTTGCCGGGCTTTCGACGAAGAAGTGGTGGACGATTGCGTGCGGCTCGGCGGGGATTCGTACGCCGCTGTTGCCTCCCTCGCGTATCGGCAGTGCCTTGCGGCAAACAAGATTGTTGCCGATATCGACGGAACGATGTTGATGTTCCCGAAAGAGAACTTCAGCAACGGCTGTATCGGAACTGTTGATGTTGTCTATCCCGCCTCACCGTTATTCCTCCTGTTCAATCCCGGCCTCCTCAAGGCGCAGCTGACGCCCCTTCTGGATTATGCCAAACTCCCCCGGTGGAAATTCCCGTTTGCCCCGCACGACCTGGGGACGTATCCTCATGCGAACGGACAGGTCTACGGCGGGAGGGAGCAAACAGAGAAGGACCAGATGCCGGTCGAGGAGAGCGGGAACATGCTTCTCATGATGGCTGGAATCGCGGTGGCTGAGGGGAACGCAGACTTTGCCGCGCGATACTGGGCTGTTCTTACGCGTTGGGCGGGGTACCTGAAAGAGAAGGGGCTCGATCCGGAGCACCAACTCTGTACAGACGATTTCGCTGGGCACCTGGCGCACAATGTGAACCTCTCCGCAAAGGCAATCCTGGCCCTCGGGGCCCACGCGAAGCTCTGTGCGATGCTCGGGAAGAAGGATGAAGCGGCGTCGTACCGGAAGCTCGCGGAAATCTATGCGGCACGCTGGCAGGCAATGGCGGATGACGGAGATCACTACCGACTCGCGTTCGACAAAACCGGCACGTGGAGTCAGAAGTACAATCTGGTCTGGGACAGCCTGCTTGATTTGCATCTATTCCCCGCCGAGGTCGCGCGCAGGGAAGTTGCCTACTATCTCACGAGGCAGAACACGTACGGCCTGCCCCTCGACAACCGTAAGGCCTACACGAAGCTGGACTGGGTTGTCTGGTCTGCCTCGCTCGCGCAATCAAAGAAGGACTTCGTGGCACTCCTCGATCCGGTTCTGAAATTCGTCAACACCACTCCGGATCGCGTACCGCTCACGGATTGGTATTGGACGACGGATGCAAAGCAGGTGGGTTTTCAGGCTCGTTCGGTGGTGGGGGGCGTATTTGTGAAATTGCTGATGGACGGCGAGGTGAGCAGAAAGTGGCGGGGGAGAAAATGACCTGCAGGGGAGCTATGGCCCGTCCTGCAGGCTTATCATCCTTTCCTTCGCTTTGCCGCGAGCGCCCTGTTCAACGCCTCGAGGTACGCCTTCGCGCTGCCGATGATCACATCGGTGCTGGCGGCGCGGCCGTTAAACGACACGCCGTCGAACTCGGCGCGCACGAAGACTTCGCCTATGGCGTCGTGTCCGAGACTCACCGATTTTATCGAATACTCGGTGAGCTTTCCGACAACGCCGGTGATCCGTTCAATAGCTCTGTAAGCCGCGTCCACGGGCCCGTCGCCGGTGGCCGAGTCGATGAGCCGCTGGTCTTTCTGGCGCAGCTCAACGGTGGCTGTCGGCCGGAGGTTGGTCCCGCTGGTTACCTGGAGATGGTTGAGATGGTAGAACTCCTCCGTCGAAACGGCCGTCTCTTCGAGAATGGCGACGAGGTCCTCATCGAAGACCTCCCGTTTCTGCTCAGCGATCGTGCAAAAGATCGGAAAGACGCGTTCCAGTTCCTCATCGGAAAGCGTATACCCCAGCTCATGGTAACGCTTGCGCACAGCTGTCTTCTCCGAGTGCCTTCCGAGGACCAGCGCACTGTGCTTGATGCCTAGCATTGCGGGAGAGATCAGCTGATAGGGGAGCGGTCCTGTCCCGCCGTCATCGTGGATGATCCCGCCTTCGAGAACGAATGCGTTGGTGCCGACCAGCGCCTTGTTGCGCTGCACCAGCATTCCGGTGATGCTGCTGAGCAGCCTGCTGGACCTGAATATCTCCTCTGTCGCGACTCCGGTCTGAAGGCTGAGCTTCTGTCGTCGGCTGGCGATGGCCATGACAACCTCTTCCAGGGGGGCCAGTCCGGCCCGTTCGCCGATTCCGTTGATCGTGCACTCGACCTGGCGTGCTCCGTTCTGGATGGCGGCGATCGTGTTCGCTGCGGCGAGTCCCAGATCGTTCTGGCAGCGGGCGCTCAGCCGTACCGTGCGGGTTCCGGCCACGTGCTCCCGGAGGAGACGGAAGAGGGCGCCGTATTCGTCGGGGAGGGCATAGCCGATGGAATCGGGGAGGGCAATGGTTGTCGCGCCCGCATCGATCGCGGCGGCAACGACCGTGCAGAGGAAATCCATGGTGGTACGTGTTGCATCCTCGCACGAAAACTGCACGTCGCCGCACAGTGTCCGGGCGTGCCGCACGGCTTCTGAAACCTCCTCGATAACTTGCCGGGGTTCCCTGTTCGCGATGCGTGAGAGATGGATGCCGGAGGTGCCGGCGGCGACGTGAATTCTCGGCTTCTTCGCGGTGTGGATGGCATCCCACGCCTTATCAATGTCGGCCTTCTGCGTCCGGGTTCTGGCGGCAACAATGGAGTGCTCCACCGCGCGGGCGATGAAACGGACGGCTTCAAAGTCTGCCGCCGATGCCCAGGGGACACCGGCTTCAATCACGTCAACCTTCAGCCGCTCCAGCTGACGGGCCATCCGTATCTTGTCTTCGAGATTCATGCTGCAGCCCGGGGATCGTTCTCCCGCTGCGAGAGTGGTATCAAAAATCAGAACCTGCTCTTCCATTCCCGATGGTTCTCCTCTTTACTGTGGACCGTGGATCAGTGTCGTGCCGCCGCAGCTTCCGGTGTGGAATGGTCCGGGACGGCTTGCCGCGCCCCCTTCGGGATCACTGTCCAGAAGAGGGGGAGATAGGTGTCCCAGTCCATGAGCACCTCCCGTGCCCGGGTGCTGTCCGTCCGTTCAAGATGGCGGTGAACAATCCGTTGAATGGAACGGGCTTCTTCATCTCCCTCAATCCTCCGGACGCGAAGGAGTTCGGGGTTGAATCTCCGCTCGAAATTACCGAGGAGGTCGAGCACGTACGCGGTTCCGCCGGTCATGCCGGCGCCGAAATTCCTCCCGGTGGTGCCAAGCACCAGCACAGTCCCGTTTGTCATGTACTCGCAGCCGTGGTCCCCGATCCCCTCGACAACAGCGAGAGCCCCGCTGTTCCGTACGCAGAATCGTTCACCCGCGCGCCCGAGGGCGAACAGTGAACCCCCGGTGGCGCCGTAGAGCACGGTGTTTCCCATGATGACATCCTGCGAAGCATGGGATCTCCGGATCTCGGGCCGGAGAATGATTTCTCCGCCGCTCATTCCTTTGCCGACATAGTCGTTCGCCTCGCCGGAAAGGATGAGCCTGACGCCATTCACGAGGAAAGCCCCGAAGCTCTGGCCCGCGGTCCCATGGAATCGCAGCTCGATCGTCCCCTCCGGCAATCCGCGGTCGCCATAGAGGTATGCGATCTCGCCGGAGAGCCTCGTCCCGACGGACCGATTGGTGTTCCGGATGCGGTACGTCCGGACAAGGGGTGTCCTGTCGCGCATGGCGTCTTTGACGTCCTGCAGGATTGTATCATCGAGCGGCTTGTCGGGCTTGTCGTTGCGATACCAGACCCGCTGGCGCTGATCCATTTCGGTGTTTCTCCGCGAAAGCATCATGCCCAGGTCCACGGTGTTTGCCTTGGGATGGTCCAGGATGACTTTCTGCTGCAGGAGGTCGGTTCTCCCGACGACGTCGTTCAGCGAGCGGAATCCCAGCTCCGCGAGGATTTCACGGACGTCCTGCGCGACGGCGTCCAGGTACCGTATCAGCATCTCTGGCTTTCCATCGTACCGTGCGCGGAGTTTGTCGTCCTGGGTTGCGATGCCGACGGGACACGTATTCAGATGACACTGGCGGACATATCGGCATCCGAGGGCGATCAAGGCGGCGGTACCGAAGTTGAATTCTTCTGCACCGAGCATTGCAGCGGTTACGACGTCGCGCCCCGTTTTCAACCCGCCGTCCGTGCGGAGGGTAACCCGCTCCCGAAGGCTGTTCATGACCAGGACCTGCTGCGCCTCGGCGACACCCAGCTCCCAGGGGGCACCCGCATTCTTGACCGAGCTGAGGGGAGAGGCGCCTGTTCCTCCCTCGTGCCCGCTTATGAGGATCACATCGGCGTACGCTTTGGCGACGCCGGCCGCGATGGTGCCGACGCCGGCTTCCGAAACCAGCTTGACGCACACTTTCGCCCGCGGGTTCGACTGCTTCAGGTCGTAGATCAGCTGGGCGAGGTCTTCGATGCTGTAAATGTCGTGGTGCGGGGGGGGCGAGATCAGCGAGATCCCGGGCACCGCCTTGCGAAGGCGGGCGATGAGCGGGGAGACCTTGTTGGCGGGGATCTGCCCTCCCTCTCCCGGTTTGGAGCCCTGCGCCATTTTGATTTCCAGCTCCTTGGCGCTTGCAAGGTACTCGGGCGTTACACCGAACCGTGCGGATGCCACCTGTTTGATGGCGCTGTTAGCCCAGTCTCCGTCGGCCCGGACCCGGAACCGGACCGGGTCTTCTCCGCCTTCGCCGCTGTTGCTCTTGCCGCCGATGCGGTTCATGGCGATGGCAATGGTCTCATGCGTTTCCGGGGAGAGTGCCCCGAGGGACATGGCGGCGGTCGTGAAGCGCCGTCGGATCTCTTCAACCGGTTCGACCTCCCCGATCGGAACAGGAGACTGGATCTTCCTGAAATCGAGAAGGTCCTTAATTCCCACGGGGGTAGTGCCTTCGAGGGCCTCCTTGAGATGCGAAAAATCCGTTCTATCGCCTGAAGTCCTGAGGCGCTGCATCGACCGCAACGCATCCGGCGACCAGGCATGTCGCTCGCCGCTCTTCCGGTACCGGAAGGTTCCTTCGTCATTAAGGGCGGGGGATCCGGATCCGAAAGCCCGCCGGTGACGTTCAAGGGCCTCGCGGGCGATGTCGCGCAGCCTGAGCCCGCCAATCCGGGTCGGCGTCCCCGCAAAGTATTTGTCGACAACCTCCGGTGCGATACCCAGCGCTTCAAACGTCTGGGCACCGCGGTACGAACCGAGAACGGAGATCCCCATCTTGGACATGACTTTGAGTATGCCAGCCTCGATCGCGGTCTGGAAATTCCGGAGGGCATCCTCGAGCGCGAGTCCGGCAGGAGTCCCCGAGGCGATCATGGCACGGATTGTGGCGAGGGCGAGGTACGGACAGACTGCATTGGCGCCGTAGCCGATGAGCGTTGCGAAATGATGGACGTCGCGGGGTTCTCCGGTCTCCACGACGACGCTGAGCCGGAGGCGCTTCCTCACTCGTAGAAGATGGTTGTGGACGGCTCCGACGGCGAGGAGCGGAGGAATGGGGAGATGCCGGTCGTCGACGCCGCGGTCGCTCAGGATCAGCAGGTAGTTTCCCTCGTCGGTGGCCTTCTCCGCGTTTCGGCAGAGCTCCACCAGTGCCGTCTCCAGCCCGGCTTCCCCGCTGCCCACATCGATGAGGGTTGATAGTGTGGCGGCCTGCAGCCCGGGTTCCCGGAACGACCGGAGGGCTTCGAGTTCCGCTTCCATAAGGAGCGGCCCCTCCAGTTCAACCTGCTCCGCATGCCGGGGAGTCTCGCCGAACCAGTTGCGGCGATATCCCAG
>Ga0209253_10000090_pt1 | contig 61651 bp, 64 predicted proteins | sample FrelakmetBRP12BR_FD_187145 | JGI IMG/M metagenome (GOLD analysis project Ga0209253, IMG submission 187145) | Freshwater lake sediment microbial communities from the University of Notre Dame, USA, for methane emissions studies - BRP12 BR (SPAdes)... | ecosystem: Environmental > Aquatic >...
GGTCCGGTCCCTGGCACTGGCGATGGCGACGAGGACGAGCACGGCCACCGTGTTCACCTTGATGCCGCCCGCGGTCGATCCAGAGGCGGCACCTATGAACATCAGGAACGCGACCACAAGGTCCGTCTCCGGCCGGAGCGCCGCCATGTCCAGGGTGTTGAACCCCGCGCTCCGCGTCGAGGCCGTGGCCTTGAGGCGAAGGCCGGGCGTTGATTCGAACGTGAGATGATTTCCGGCGAGCAGGGCCTTGGCCGCTCGGGCGTCGAAAGCAATCACGTGCGCGCCTCCATGAGATCAGGAAAAGTTACGCCGACTCCGCCATAGACCTCAATGTTACGCCAAAAGTTACGCTCAAATCGCAAGTGCGGACAAGCCTGAAGAAGTGCGCGTACGAGTCCCAAGAATCTCGCAATGCCTAAAAACATTAGTATGGACAATGACATAGGAGAGAAAGCGACGACCCGACCGAGATCTGGCGTCGACTCTATTTCAGCCCACACGCCGATGATGCAGCAGTACCTGCGCATCAAGGCCGAGCATCCGGAAACGCTGGTGTTCTACCGGATGGGCGATTTCTACGAAGTCTTCTACGACGACGCCCGGCGCGCCAACCGGCTGCTCGACATCACCCTGACGTCGCGCGGGTTGAGCGCCGGCGAGCCGGTGGTGATGGCTGGCGTGCCCGCGCACTCGATCGATGCCTACCTCGCCAGACTGATCAAGCTCGGCGAGTCGGTGGCGATCGCCGAGCAGGTCGGCGACGTCGCCACCGCCAAGGGCCCCGTCGAGCGCAGGGTCACGCGCGTCGTCACACCCGGCACCGTCACCGAAGGCGAGCTGCTGGCCGAACGCGCCGATACGACGCTATTGGCCCTGTTCGGGCGCGACGGCCATTGGGGGCTGGCCTGGCTGACGCTCGCCAGCGGACGCTGCGGGCTCACGCAATGCCGTGGCGACGAGCTAGCCAGCTGGTTGGCACGGCTCGCCCCCGCCGAGATCCTGATCGACGCGTCTGACGCGCCCGCTGCCGTGCTCGCCCATCGAGCGGCGAGAACGGTTCGCCCGCCCTGGCAGTTCGATGCCGAACTCGGGCACCGCAAGCTGTGCGAGTCGCTGCGCGTGGCCACGCTGGCAGGGTTCGGCGCCGAGGAACTCGCGCTGGCGCAGGCGGCAGCAGCAGCCCTGCTGTCCTATGCCGAGCACACGCAGGGCACCGCGTCGGCTTCAGTGATCGAACTGTCGGTCGAGCGCGCCAGTGATCTGCTCGAATTGCCACCGACGACGCATCGCAACCTCGAATTGACGCAGACGCTGCGCGGCGAGGACGCGCCCACCCTGCTCTCGTTGATCGACAGCTGCCGGACCGGCATGGGCAGCCGGCTGCTGCGCCATTGGCTGACCCGCCCGCTGCGCGATCGCGCACAGGCCGTGACCCGTCACGACGCCATCGACCGGCTGCTCGAGTGGGGGTTCGAAGCGCTGCGCGACGCGCTGCGCGCGATCAGCGACGTCGAACGTTGCTCGGCGCGTCTGGCCTTGAGGCAGGTCCGGCCGCGCGAACTGGCGGGCCTGCGCGCCACGCTGCTCGTTCTGCCCGCGTTGCAGGGCCTGGCTCCAGCGGGCCGGACGCTGCTCGACGCAATTCACGGCGCGCTGAGGCCCGATCCGGCGATCGCCGCGTTGCTGCAGCGCGCGCTGGCCGACGAACCCGCGGTGCAACTGCGCGACGGAGGGGTCATCGCGACAGGCCACGACGCCGAGCTCGACGCCCTGCGCTCGATCGGCGAGAACTGCGATGCGTTCCTGCTCGACCTCGAAGCGCGCGAACGCCAGCGCACCGGCATCGCGAACCTGCGCGTGCAGTTCAATCGGGTCCACGGCTTCCATATCGAGGTCACCGCCGGTCAGCTCGACAAGGTGCCAGCCGACTACCAGCGCCGGCAGACGATGAAGAACGCCGAACGCTTCATCACGCCCGAACTCAAGCAGTTCGAGGACAAGGCCCTGTCGGCCCAGGAGCGCGCGCTGGCGCGCGAGAAGCAACTCTGGGACCGCCTTCTCGACGAACTCATGGTTCATGTCGACGGCTTGGCTGCCCTGGGGCGCGCCCTGGCGAGCCTCGACGCATTGGCCAGCCTGGCCGAGCGCGCGCAGACGCTGGGATGGTGCCGGCCGCAGTTCGTGAACCACCCCTGCATCGAGATCGAGCGCGGCAGGCATCCCGTGGTCGAGGCACGGCTGGCCGAGACCGGCAGCCCCGGCTTCATCGCCAACGATTGCCGCCTCGACGCAAGAACGCGCATGCTGGTGATCACCGGGCCGAACATGGGCGGCAAGAGCACCTACATGCGGCAGATCGCGCTGATCACGCTGCTGGCGGCGATGGGTTCGTTCGTGCCGGCTCAGCGCTGCTTGCTCGGGCCGATCGACGCGATTCACACACGCATCGGTGCCGCCGACGATCTGGCCAATGCGCAGTCGACCTTCATGCTGGAGATGACCGAGGCCGCGGCGATCGTGCACGGCTCGACCGAACAGTCGCTGGTGCTGATGGACGAGATCGGTCGCGGCACCTCCACGTTCGACGGACTGGCGCTGGCCTCCGCGATCGCCGCGCACCTGGTAAACCGCAATCGCGCGTTCACGCTGTTCGCCACCCACTATTTCGAGCTGACCGATTTCCCGACCCATCACCCGCAGGCGGTCAACGTGCATGTCTCGGCCGTGGAGTCCGGACACGACGTCGTCTTCCTGCATGAGATCGAGGCCGGGCCGGCGAGCCGCAGCTACGGCGTCCAGGTGGCGCGCCTGGCAGGCATGCCTGCCAGCATCGTGCGACAGGCGCGCAGCACGCTCGAAGCGCTGGAGGACAAAGCACGGACCAGCACCCGGCAGGTCGACCTGTTCGCGCTGCCGGCACCACCCGTGAAGCCCGAACGCGAGTCGGACTTGATCCAGGCGCTGCGCGCCATCGAGCCTGATACGCTCACGCCACGCGAGGCGCTGGACGCGCTGTACCGATTGAAGGCCCTGCACAAGGACGACCAAGAATGACCTACTGCGTCGGCATCCGGCTCAATGCCGGTCTGGTGTTCCTGTCGGACTCGCGCACCAATGCGGGCATGGACCAGATCAGCACCTATCGCAAGATGATGGTCTACGAAAGGCCGGGCGACCGTTTCATGGTCATGTTGTCGGCGGGCAACCTGTCGATCTCGCAATCGGTGCGCGAGCTGTTGCAGGTCGAGAAGGTCGATCGCGGCCCTCACGAGACGCCGTTGACGATCTGGAATGCCACCAGCATGTTCGATGCCACGCGCGTGCTGGGCGCCACGGTGCGACGGGTCTATGAGCAAGACAACGAAGCGCTGAAGGCGGCCGGCATCGAGTTCAATGCTTCGATGATCTTCGGCGGCCAGATCAAGGGCGAGGCGATGCGGATGTTCCTTGTCTATTCGGCCGGCAACTTCATCGAGGCGACGCGCGAGACCTGCTACTTCCAGGTCGGCGAGTCCAAGTACGGTAAGCCGGTGCTGGACCGCCTGATCGTCCCGGACACGCCGCTGGAGACCGCGGCCAAGTGCGCCCTGGTCTCGATGGATTCGACGCTCAAGTCCAACCTGGGCGCTGGCCTGCCGCTGGACCTGCTGGTCTACCGCGAGGGCGAATTCAGCACCGACCATATCGTTTGCATCGACGAGGGCAACCCGTACTTCCACATGATCCGCAGCACCTGGGGCCAGCGCCTGCGCGAGGTGTTCGACGGCCTGGAGGACCCGGTCTGGGACGGCAGCGACTCGCGGCATCCGTTGCGGGTGTTTTCGCCGCGCTACGAACCGATGCGCAAGATCACCCATCCGGGGGAAAAGATCGTCTGAGTTGCGCCCGGCGGGTCGGCGCGCGCGGTGCCGCGCGAGTGCCGGCGAGCGGGCAGCGGATCCGGCCCGATCACAATCGTCCGATGAGCCGACCGACGATCGTCTTTGCGCACGGCAACGGATTCCCGGCGCCGACCTATCGCCTGCTGTTCGAAGCCTGGCGCGCACACGGCTATCGCGTGCTGGCGCCCGACAAGTTCGGCCACGACCCGCGGTTTCCGGTCAGCAACAACTGGCCGCGGCTGCGCGACCAACTGGCCGACTTCATCGATTCGAAGGTGGGCGCCCCGGTGTTTCTGGTCGGCCATTCGCTCGGCGGCCTGCTCAGCCTGCTGGTGGCCTGCAAGCGACCGGAGCTGGCCCGTGGGCTCGTGATGCTCGATTCGCCGGTCGTCACCGGCTGGCGCGCGCACAGCCTGCAGATGGCCAAGCTGACCGGCCTGATGCCGCGGGTGTCGCCCGGGCGGCTGACGCGCACGCGCAGGCACGAATGGCCCTCGCGCAAGTCTGCCCGGGCTCATTTCGCGGCCAAGCCCAACTTCGCACGCTGGGATCCGCGCATGCTCGACGACTACATCGCCAGCGGGGTGCGGCGCGTCGGCGGCAAGGTCGTGCTGGCCTTCGACCGCGATATCGAGACCCGGATCTACAACACCGTGCCGCACAACCTGGGCAACCTGCTCGAACGCCATCCGCCGCAGTGCCCGGTGGGCTTCATCGCCGGCACGCGCTCGGTGGAGATGCGCCAGGGCGGCACCGAAGCGGCGCGCGCGATGGCCGGTAGCCGCTACCGGCAAGTCGAGGGCACGCACATGTTCCCGATGGAGCAGCCCGAGGTCACCGCATCGATGGTTGCCGAACTGATCGACTCGATGAACGGCGGCGCGCCCCGACGCCCGAATCGCCACCGCAGTTGATGCGATCGGGGCCGTCACCGACGCCGATACAATCGCGCTTTACCACCACAGCGTTCGTGCGTGCCGCGCGGGCGCTGCTAGACATGACCAAGTTCGTGTTCGTCACCGGCGGCGTGGTGTCCTCACTCGGCAAGGGCATCGCGTCGGCGTCGCTGGCCGCGATCCTCGAATCGCGCGGACTCAAAGTCACCCTCATCAAGCTCGATCCCTACCTGAACGTCGATCCCGGCACGATGTCGCCGTTCCAGCACGGCGAGGTGTTCGTCACCGACGACGGCGCCGAAACCGATCTCGACCTCGGCCACTACGAGCGTTTCATCTCGACGCGGATGAAGCGCAGCAACAACTTCACGACTGGCCAGATCTACAAGAGCGTGCTCGAGAAGGAGCGTCGCGGCGACTATCTCGGCAAGACCGTGCAGGTGATCCCGCATGTCACCAACGAGATCCAGGATTTCATCCGGCGCGGCGCCGGCGTGGGTACGCCCGATGCCGCCCAGGTGGCGATCTGCGAGGTCGGCGGCACGGTCGGCGACATCGAGTCGCTACCGTTCCTCGAGGCTGCGCGTCAGCTCAGTCTGAAGCTCGGTCCCACGAACACGGCGTTCGTGCACCTGACCTATGTGCCCTGGATCGCCGCGGCCGGCGAGTTGAAGACCAAACCGACCCAGCACACCGTACAGAAGCTGCGCGAGATCGGCATCCAGGCCGACGCGTTGCTGTGCCGTGCCGACCGGCGCATTCCCGACGAGGAGCGCGACAAGATCTCGCTCTTCACCAACGTGCCGATACAGGGTGTCATCTCGGTATGGGACGCCGACACGATCTACAAGGTGCCGCGCATGCTGCACGAACAGGGTCTGGACGAACTGATCTGCATGAAGCTGCAGTTGCTGACCCGACCTGCGGACCTCAAGCGCTGGGACCGTCTGGTGCATGAGGTCGAGCATCCGAAGACCTCGGTGCGCATCGCGATGTGCGGCAAATACACCGATCTTTCCGACTCGTACAAGTCGCTCAACGAGGCGCTGCGCCATGCAGGCATCCACAACCATGCCCGTGTCGACATCGAATATGTCGATTCAGAAACGTTGACGCCAGCCACCGTCGCGCAATTGGCCGGCTTCGACGCCGTGCTGGTTCCGGGCGGTTTTGGCAAGCGCGGGATCGAAGGCAAGATACTCGCCGCGCAGTACGCGCGCGAGCAGCGCGTGCCCTACCTTGGCATCTGCCTGGGCATGCAGGTCGCCTCGATCGAGATCGCGCGCCACAAGGCCGGCCTGGAGCGCGCGAACTCCACCGAGTTCGAACCCGACACGCCGCATCCGGTGATCGCGCTGATCGAGGAATGGCAGGACCGCGACGGCTCGATCCAGAGGCGCAGCGCGCAGTCCGATCTGGGAGGCACGATGCGCCTCGGGTCGCAGAGTTCCGACGTGAAGCCGGGCACGCTGGCGCACCGCATCTACGGCCCCGTGGTCACCGAACGGCACCGCCATCGCTACGAGGCCAATGAGAAATACCTGGATCGTCTGCAGGCGGCGGGGCTGGTGGTCTCGGCGATCACGCAGCGAGAGAAGTTGACCGAGATCGTCGAATTGCCGCTCTCCGTGCACCCCTGGTTCATGGGCGTCCAGTTCCACCCGGAGTTCAAGAGCACGCCATGGGATGGACACCCGTTGTTCATCAGCTATGTCCAGGCCGCACTGGCGCACAAGGCCGAACGCGAAGGCCCCGCCGATCAAAGGGCCGCCGCATGAGCGCCACGCGGCCGCTCCGAAGGCTGAGGTCCGCGGCTCCAAGCCGACCTGCGTCGGCGTGGACGGACCGAAGGCCGGGCGCATCTTGCGCACGCCGCGACCCATCGGTCGGGATGGCCCGCGGGCCCAAGGGGGCCGCATGAGGTTATGCGGCTTCGAGGTCGGGCTCGATCGACCCTTCTTTCTGATCGCCGGCCCCTGCGTGGTCGAGTCCGAGGCGCTGCAGCTCGAGGTGGCCGGGCGCCTGAAGGAGATGACCACGGCGCTCGGCATCCCGTTCATCTTCAAGTCGAGCTACGACAAGGCCAACCGGTCCAGCGGCTCGTCGTTCCGCGGCCCGGGCATGGAGCGTGGCCTGCAGATCCTGGCCAAGGTGCGCACCGAGCTGAAGCTGCCGGTGCTGACCGACGTGCACACGCAAGCCGAGATTCCGGCGGTCGCGGCGGCGGTCGACGTGCTGCAGACGCCCGCATTCCTGTGCCGGCAGACCGATTTCATCCGTGCCGTGGCCCAGAGCGGCAAGCCGGTGAACATCAAGAAAGGCCAGTTCCTTGCGCCGCACGACATGAAGAACGTGATCGACAAGGCCCGCGCCGCGGCGCGCGAGAAGGGTCTGCCCGAGGACAGCTTCATGGCCTGCGAGCGTGGCGTGAGCTTCGGCTACAACAATCTGATCTCCGACATGCGCTCGCTGGCGATCATGCGCGAGACCGGCGCGCCGGTGGTGTTCGACGCCACCCACAGCGTGCAGCTGCCGGGCGGCCAGGGCACCACCAGCGGCGGGCAGCGCGAGTTCGTGCCGGTGCTGAGCCGGGCCGCGGTGGCGGTCGGCATTTCCGGGCTCTTCATGGAGACCCATCCCGACCCTGCCAAGGCGCTCTCGGACGGTCCGAACGCCGTGCCGCTGAAACACATGCGGGCCCTGCTCGAGCAACTCGTCGCGCTCGATCGCGTCGTGAAGCGGCAACCGCTGCTCGAGAACGACTTCACCTGCTGACGGATCCCGACATGCCCGCGTACATCATCGCCGACGTCACCGTCACCAACGAGGCGCAGATGGTCGAGTACCGCCAATGGAGCACGCGCGCGATGCACGAGCATGGCGCCGAGGTGCTGGTGCGCGGCGGCGCGCCGGCGCCGCTGGAAGGCGACTGGGACCCGCAGCGCGTCGTCGTGCTGAAATTCAAGGATCGCGCCGCCGCGCGGGCCTATTACGACAGCGAAACCTACACCCAGGCGCGCAAGGTGCGCGAAGGGGCCGGCCGCATCGACATGATCATCGTCGACGGCGTCAATTGAATCGAAACTGCCAAGGAAAGAACCGCCCATGAGTGCCATCGTCGATATCGTCGGCCGAGAGATCCTCGACAGCCGCGGCAACCCCACCGTCGAGTGCGACGTGCTGCTGGAGTCCGGGACCATGGGCCGCGCCGCCGTGCCCTCAGGTGCGTCGACCGGCTCGCGCGAGGCGGTCGAGTTGCGCGACGGCGACAAGGCACGCTACATGGGCAAGGGCGTGTTGCGCGCGGTAGAACACATCAACACCGAGATCAGCGAAGCGGTGCTCGGCCTGGACGCATCGGAACAGGCCTTCCTCGACAAGACGCTGGTCGACCTGGACGGCACCGAGAACAAGTCGCGCCTGGGCGCCAATGCGACGCTGGCCGTCAGCATGGCGGTGGCGCGTGCGGCGGCCGAGGAGTCCGGACTGCCGCTGTACCGCTACTTCGGCGGCTCGGGTGGCATGAGCATGCCGGTGCCGATGATGAACGTCATCAACGGCGGCGCGCACGCCAACAACAACCTCGACTTGCAGGAGTTGATGATCATTCCGCTCGGAGCGCCGAGCTTTCGCGAGGCGGTGCGCTACGGCGCCGAGGTGTTCCACGCGCTGAAGAAGATCATCGACAGCAAGGGCATGAGCACGGCGGTGGGCGATGAGGGCGGCTTCGCACCCAACGTCGCCAGCCACGAGGCCGGGCTGCAGTTGCTGATCGAGGCGATCGACAAGGCCGGCTACACACCGGGCGAGCAGATCGCGATCGGCCTGGATTGCGCGGCCAGCGAGTTCTACAAGGACGGCAAGTACCACCTGAGCGGCGAAGGCATGATCCTCACGGCCGCCGAATGGACCGACATCCTCGGCACCTGGGCCGACAAGTTCCCGATCATCTCCATCGAGGACGGCATGGCCGAGGGCGACTGGGACGGCTGGAAGCACCTGACCGACAAGCTCGGGCCTAAGCTGCAACTGGTTGGCGACGACCTGTTCGTCACCAACACCAAGATCCTCAAGGAAGGCATCGCCAAGCGGATCGCGAACTCGATTCTCATCAAGATCAACCAGATCGGCACGCTGAGCGAAACCTTCGCGGCGATCGAGATGGCCAAGCGCGCAGGCTATACCGCGGTCATCAGCCACCGCTCGGGCGAGACGGAGGACGCGACGATCGCCGACATCGCGGTCGGCACCAATGCGGGCCAGATCAAGACAGGCTCGATGAGCCGCAGCGACCGCGTCGCCAAGTACAACCAGTTGCTGCGCATCGAAGAGGACCTGGGTGATGTGGCCTACTATCCGGGCCGCAGCGCGTTCTACAACCTGCGTTGAATCCATGCTCAGCGCGCGCACCGTCACGCTCACGCTGGCCGCCCTGCTGGCGCTGGTTCAACTCGGCCTGTGGCTCGGCAAGGGCAGCGTCCCGCATGTCTGGAACCTGCAGTCGCAGTTGCACGAGCAGCGACGCATCAACGAGGCGGCGACCCAGCGCAACCTGCGGATCACGGCCGAACTCACCGACCTGCGCGAGGGCCTCGAGATGATCGAAGAGAAGGCGCGCAGCGAGCTCGGCATGGTGCGGCCCGACGAGGTGTTCGTCCAGGTCACCGGCCGGCGCTGACCGCGCGGGCGAAATGCTCGACCTGCCCGACCTGCTCGACTGGGCGGCTCCGGCCCTGACTCCCGCGTTCGAGGTCTGGGGCAGTCCGGTCACCTGGCTGGAGCTCGTTGCCGTCGTGCTCTCGGTCTGGATGGTGGTCTGCAACATGCGGGTCGATCCCTGGGCGTGGCCGCTGGCCATCGCCTCGTCGCTGCTGTATGGCGCATTGTTCGTGTCGAGCCGCCTGTACGGCGAGGCGACGCTGCAATTGTTCTTCGTGGCCGTGTCTGCCTGGGGCTGGCACCAATGGCTGCGCGGCCGCGGCGACGGCGGTGCGCCGTTGCGTGTGCACCGTCTGCCACCGCGTGCGCGGCGGCGGGTCGCTGTCGCGACGCTGGCCGCGTGGCCGGTTCTCGGGTTGCTGCTGCAGCAGGCCACCGACAGCGATGTGCCCTTCCTCGATGCGTTGCCCACTGTGGGCAGCATCGCCGGACAACTGCTGCTCGGGCGCAAGCTGATCGAGACTTGGCCGGTCTGGGTTGCGGTGAACGTCTTCAGCGTCAGCCTGTTTGCGCTAAAGGGCCTGTGGCTGACGGTGCTGCTGTACGCGATGTTCGCGGCCATGGCACTGCTCGGCTGGCGGCAGTGGCGCGCGCGACTCAAGTTCAGCCATGGCTGAAGGCAGGGTGATCGCCATCGTCGGCGCCGAGAGCACCGGCAAGACCACGCTCGCCGGCGCGCTGCAGCGCGCCATGCTGGCGCAAGGCCATCGCGTCGCGCTCGTCGGCGAGTACTTGCGCGAGTTCTGCGTCCGCGAGCGCCGCACGCCACATGCCGCGGAACAGCCGATGATCGCGAACGAACAGTCGGCGCGCATCGAGGCTGCGGCCGCGGCACACGATCTGGTGATCGCCGATACGACTTCGCTGATGACGGCCGTGTACAGCCAGCTTCTTTTCGACGACCGGACGCTGCTCGATGACGCGATCCGGCAGCAGGCGCGATGCCACCTGACCCTGCTGACGACGCTCGACCTGCCATGGGTGGCCGACGGACTGCAGCGCGACGGCGAGCATGTGCGCGAGCCGGTCGAGGCGGCGCTGCGCTCGGCACTGCTCGGCGGTGGGCTGTCGTTCGCCGTGATCTCGGGCATTTGCGACGCGCGAACCAGCACTGCGCTGGCAGCCGTGCAGTCCGCGTTGCGCCCGCAGCCCTTGCCGGGACAAGCGCGCTGGCGCCACCTGTGCGCCCTATGCGGCGACCCCGATTGCGAGCGCCATCTGCTGCCGCGTTGAACGCACAACCTGTGATGGAGACGGCCGCGCAGCAAGTCTATACACAGGTTGTCAGTTGATGGCCTGCGAACCCGGGCCCTGATCGCGCTGCGGCGCAAAGAGCCCGCCGACGTCGACCGCATCGAAGCGGTACATCGCGCCGCAGAAGTCGCATCCGACCTCGACTTCGCCGCGCTCGGCGACCACCGAGTCGATTTCTTCGCGGCCCAACCCCTTCAGCATGTTGTCCACTCGCTGCCGGGAGCAGGTACACGAGAAGCGTGGCCGCAGCGGCTCGAAGATCCGCAGGGTTTCGTCCCAGAACAGCCGCCGCAGGATCAGCTCCGGCCTCAGGGTCAGGAGTTCATGGCGCGTCAGCGTCCCAGCCAGCAAGGCGACGCGGTTGAAGTCCTCGCTGCGACCGATCTGATCCTCGTCGCCGGATTTCCAGGCCGAGCCCGAAAGGTTGCCCTCGCCCTGGCCCGGCAATCGCTGGACCAACAAACCGGCGGCGCATCGGTCGTCGGCAGCCAGCACCAGGCGCGTGTCGAGTTGCTCGGACTGCAGCATGTAGTGTTCCAGCACCTGCGAGAGCTCCTGCAGCGGTTCGCGACGATCGCCATGCAGGGGCACGACCCCCTGGTACGGTTGCTGGCCGGGCAAACGATCGCTCGGGTCGAGCGTGATCGCGCAGCGCCCATGGCCATGCAGGTTGAGCATCGCCGCCAGTCGCGCATCGGCGGCCACGTCGCCCACCACCTTGGCGGTGGCGCGAAATCCCAGGTCGCAGCGCGCTTCGGCGACGGCAAGTTTGACCGGGCCGTCGCCGAACACCTGAAGGATCAGACTGCCGTTGAACTTGATGTTCGCCTGCATCAGGCAGGCCGCCGCACTCATTTCGCCCAACAGCGAGCGCACCGGGAACGGGAACGCATGCCCGCCGTCGCTCGCAGTCGACCGGCGTGACAGCAACTCGGGCCAGCCCTGCTTCAGTTGCACCAGCATGCCACGCACGGGCAGACCCTCGAAGAGGAATTTGTACAGCCGATCCACCATCACCGGTTTCCTCGCGGTCCCAGGGGCCACCATTGTCGCGGCGCCCGCGGGCCAAGCCTACCGCGCTCGGTATCATCGCAGCGATGGAATTGCGCCGTCGCGCCCTGGAACTGCTGACACTCAGCGATCCTGAGGCCAAGGCGCAGGGCACGCGCGCGCTGGTCGAGCATCTGCGCAGCGGATGCCGACCCGATCCCGACGCCAGGCTCGACGAGCCGGCTCAGCTGCCCGGCCGCCCTGCTCTCCCACGCCTCGTTGCGCCATCGCGTCTGGCGCGCCGTTCGGCGTTCACGGTCGAGGGCCGCGCCGCCTTGCTGCATGCGCTGACACACATCGAGTTCAACGCGATCAACCTGGCGCTCGACGCAGTGTGGCGTTTCGCGGACATGCCCGAGGCCTACTACCTCGACTGGGCGCGCGTGGCGTCCGAGGAGGCACATCACTTCAGCCTGCTTGCCGGGCACCTGTCGTCCCTTGGGCATCGGTACGGCGACTTCGATGCGCACGACGGACTGTGGGCGATGACCGGGCAGACGCGCCACGACCCGACCGCGCGCATGGCGCTGGTGCCGCGTACCCTCGAGGCGCGGGGGCTCGACGTCACGCCGGCGATGCGCGCGCGCTTCGCCCAGGCCGGCGACGCGCGTGCGGTGGAAATCCTCGACATCGTCCTGCGCGATGAGATCGGCCATGTGGCCATCGGCAATCGCTGGTATCGGTGGCTGTGCGAACGCGATGGCCTCGACCCCATCGAGCACTACGACCTGCTCGCCAGCCGCCACCATGCGCCGGTGCCCCGGCCGCCCTTCAACCGTGAGGCGCGCGCCGCCGCTGGTTTCACAGAGGCCGAGCTGGAACGGCTCGCGCGATAGCGCCGCCGACAGCAAACCAATTCCGTTGGAGACGGCTTCGTGCCGGTCCCCACCCGGTCAGCCACGCGGGTGGTGCCGGGCGTGCAACTGGCGCAGCCGCTCGCGGGCCACATGGGTATAGATGGTTGTCGTCGAGATGTCGGCATGGCCGAGCAGCATCTGCACCGCGCGCAGATCCGCGCCATGGTTCAGCAGATGGGTCGCGAACGCATGTCGCAGGGTGTGCGGCGACAGCGCTCCGCGTACGTCAGCGGCCAACGTGTAGCGCTTGACCAGCTTCCAGAACATCTGGCGCGTCATCGCGGCGCCCCGCGCGGTAACGAAGAGGGCGTCGGTGTCGCGGTCGGCCAGGATCGCGTTGCGCGCCTCGCGCAGATAGCGTTCGATCCAGGCCTGCGCTTCAGCGCCGAAGGGCACCAGCCGCTCCTTTGAGCCCTTGCCCATCACGCGCAGCACGCCTTCGCTCAACCCCACGTGCACGGTCTTCAGCTCCACCAGCTCACTCACCCGCAGGCCGCTGGCGTACATCAGCTCAAGCATCGCGCGGTCGCGCAGCCCGAGCGGCGAGCCCAGGTCGGGCGCCGCGAGCAATGCGTCGACCTGCGCCTCGGAAAGCGTCCTGGGCACGCGCATCGGCTGCTTGGCCGAGGCCAGGCGCAAGGTGGGATCGGCAACGACCCCGCGCTCGCGCAGCGCCCAGCGGAAGTAACGCTTGAAGACCGTCAGCCGGCGGTTGGCCGTCGTGGCGCGGCTCGTCGCATGGCGTTGCGCCATGTAGGCCAGCAGATCGGATTCGGTACTGGTGTCGATCGCACGGTCCGCGCTCGCGGCCAGCCATTTCGAATACAGGGTCAAGTCGCGCCGGTAGGCCGCAGTGGAGTTGGTGGCCAAGCCGTCCTCGATCCACAGCCCGGCGACGAAACGGTCGATCGCCGTCAGGCTTTGACGCAACGACGGATCCGTCACCGCCGCGAGCGCGGCGGTGGAAGGCCTAGCCCGCACCTCTGCCGGCACGCCAGCGCCCCAGCTCGTCGGCCAGTACCTCGGTCGCGCTGTCCCGGCCCCACGCCGAGCCAATCGACGTGGCGGTGATGCCCAGATCCGCCAAGCCAGGCAGCGTGCCGGTCGCGACATTGGGCACCTGCATCGAGCGCAGGTTGTCGCGCGACATCAACGGCCCGCCGGGCATGTGCTCGAGCAACCAGGCCTGGAAGGCGCCGAGCGTCGCTGGCAGGCCAATGATGGGGCGCACGTGCCCTGCCCGGCGACCGGCCAGTCGAACCAGCTCGCGCAGCGTGAATACCTCGGGGCCCACCACTTCGAACACCTTGCCGGCCGTATCAATGCGATTGACGCAACACCATAAGGCCTGCGCCAGATCGCGCACCCAGACTGGCTGAAACCGAGCCGACGCACAGGGCAGCGGAACGAAGGGGCTCAGCGCCTGCAGGCTGGCAAATAGGTTCAGGAAGCGGTCCTCGGCACCGAAGACGACCGACGGCCGAAGCACAGTCAACGCCAGCCCCGCATCACGCAGTACGGCTTCTCCGTCGGTCTTGCTGCAAAGGTACATCGATGGCGCCTGTGGCCCCACGCCGAGCGCACTGACATGAATCAGCCGGCGCATGCCGGCCACACGGCAGGCCTGCGCAATCGAGCGCGGCAACTCGACGTGGATGCGCTGGAAATCGGCGGCTCGCCCGTGCAGGATGGCCACCAGATTGACCACCGCGTCCGCGTCGCCGAACAGCCTGGCCAGTGCATTGGCGTCGTGCACATCCGCCTCGACCAGATCGAGGCCCGGCAATGACCGCAGCACTGCGCCATGAGCGAGGTGACGCGTTACGACGCGTAGGTGCAGTTGCAGGCCCTGGGCGGCGCAGCGCGCCGCGAAGGCACGGCCGACAAACCCTGTGCCGCCCAGAACAACGATGCGTTGTGCCATGGTCGCGCCCAGGCCTAGTCGAGCTTCAGGTTCTGCGCTTCCACAACCTTCTTGTAGACGTTGAACTCGGCCTTGATCTGCTCGCCGAACTCAACGGGCGAGTTGGCCACGATCAATGACCCGGTGTCCTCGATGCGCTTGCGCACCGCCGGGTCCTCCAGCGCCTTCTTCACGGCGGCAGACACCTTGTCGACCACCTCTTTCGGCAGGCCCTTGGGCCCGAGCACGCCGTAGTACGCCATGCGGTTCACGGCTTCAAGTCCGACTTCCTTGAAGGTGGGGACGTTGGGCAGCACGGCCAAGCGCTGTGGCGCCGCGACGACGATTGGAATCAATCGGCCGTCTTTGATGAACGGCAGCGCGGAGGGCATGTTGTCGAAGATCAGCGGCACCTGGCCGGCCACCGTGTCGTTCAGCGCGGGACCCGCACCGCGGTACGGAATGTGGGCGATGAAAGTGCCCGACAGGCTCTTGAACAACTCCGTCTGCAGATGACCGATGCCGCCGGTGCCCGAACTCGCATAGCTGTACTTGCCCGGATACCTCTTCAGCTCGGCGATCATGCCCTTGTAGTCGCGCGCCGGAAACGACGGATGGACGGCGATCACATTGGGCGTGGCCGCAATGTTGATGATCGGGGTGAAGTCGGTCAACGGGTTGTAGCCGATCTTCGGGTTGATGGCCGGGTTTGCGGCCGTGGTCGAGACCGTCGCCATGCCGAGCACATGACCATCGGGCTGCGCCTTGATGACTTCCAGCGCTCCGATCGAACCGCCGCCGCCGGACTTGTTCTCGACCAGCACCTGCTGACCCAGCGCCGCGCTCATGCGCTCGGCGACGATGCGCGCCACGATGTCGGTGGTACCTCCCGGGGCGAAGGGCACCACCAGCCGAACCGGCTTGCTCGGGTAGCTCTGCGCTGAAACCATCAACGGCGCAAGCAGCGCCATGGGAATCGACCATTTCCAAACGCGACGAATCATGCCGATTGCACTCCAGGAGAGTCACACACACACACAACGGGCCGTCTCCGGCCTTCCAGGGAGTCGATTGTGCCCGCGGAAGGGCATGACGCACGGCGGGGCTGGCGCCGGTGACCTCCCGCGCTGGCACACTGGGCCATGGCCTACGCCCTGCTGCTATTGCCCGACTTCGCGCTGATCGCCTGTGGCTTTGCGCTGTGCCGGTTCACGCCGCTGAACCGAGAGTTGTGGGACGGTGTCGAGCGGCTGGTCTACTTCCTGCTGTTTCCGGCCCTTCTGTTTACCGCCATCGTGCGCTTTCCGCTGCGCATCGAGGCCTTGTTCCAACTCGGCGGCGTCGCATTGGCGATCGTCGGCGCAGGGGTAGTGTTGGCCTGGAGCCTGAAGGCCTGGCCGGGTGTCGACGCCCATCTACATGCCTCGGGTGCACAGATCGCGTTTCGCTTCAACACCTACGTCGCGCTGGCGCTGTCCGAACGCATCGCGGGAGTCCAAGGCCTGGCCTGGGTCGCACTGCTGGTCGCCGTATGCGTGCCCGCGTGCAACATCGCCGCGGTGTGGCCGCTGGCGCGCCGGGGTCGGCAAGGCGTCATGCGCGAACTGGCGCGCAACCCGTTGATCATCGCCACCGTCACCGGTCTGCTCGCCAATCTGGGCGGGGTGCAGATTCCCGAGCTGCTGAGCGTGACGCTGCAACGCATCGGCGCGGCCGCGCTGCCGTTGGGGTTGATGGCGGTCGGCGCGGGTCTGCGATTCGGCGCCTTGCGCGAAGGCCCCGGACTGGCGCTCGGATTGCTGGGCATTCGCCACTTGGCACTACCAGCGTTGGCCATCGGCCTCGTGATCGCCCTCGAACTGCCCGCGCTGCAACAGGCCGTGGTGGTGGCGTTCGCGGCCATGCCCACTGCCAGCAGCGCCTACGTGCTGGCCGCCCGGATGGGCGGCCATGGCAGCTATGTGGCAGGCCTGGTGACAGTTTCGACGCTATTGGCGATGCCTGGGTTGCCGCTGGCGCTCGCCGCATTGTCATGGCTGCGCTGAGCACTGCGACAAGGCCCATTCGATGTGTTCGCGCAGCATCGGCGTCGCGCCATCCAGCTCGCTGTGCAGCGCATGCGCGATCGCCGCGTCGCCGGTCGTTCTCAGCGCGTTGCCCAGCGCCACCGCCAGGTTGCGACGCCAGCGGGCGAATCCGATGCGACGGATCGCGCTGCCTTGGGTGTGCGCGAGGAATTCGGTCTCGTCCCACCCCCACAGCAGCCGCAGTTCCGCGCGACCGAGCGGCGCGCGCGCATCGAAGTCGGGCAGCTCCGATCGACGGGCATATTTGTTCCACGGGCAGACCAGCTGGCAATCGTCGCAGCCCATGATTCGACTGCCCATCAGAGCTCGGAGTTCGATCGGGATCGGACCCTCGTGCTCGATCGTCAAATAGGAGATGCAGCGCCGCGCGTCGAGCCGGTACGGGCCGACGATAGCCTGGGTCGGACAGGCGTCGAGGCAGGCCCGGCAGCTGCCGCAATGCGCGTCGCCGGCAGGCGTGAGGGGCAATTCGAGATCGACAAAGATCTCGCCGAGAAAGAACATCGACCCGGCATCGCGCGACAGCGCCAGTGTGTGTTTGCCGCGCCATCCAATGCCGCTGCGTTGCGCGAGTTCGACTTCCAGCACCGGAGCGGAATCGGTGAAGACGCGGTGGCCGAACTGGCCGATCTGCTCGCGCAGGCGATCTGCCAGGCGCTGCAGTCTCGACCGGAGCACCTTGTGATAGTCGCGCCCCCTGGCATAGATGGAGACCGTGGCGTGGCGCGGGTCGTCGAGCGATGCAAGCTCCGCGTCCTGCCAGCCGTCGCCCGTGTCGCGCGGCAGATAGTCCATGCGCGCAGTGATGACGCGCAACGTGCCCGGAACCAGTTCGGCCGGTCGGGCACGCTTGAGTCCATGTGCCGCCATGAAGGCCATATCGCCATGAAAGCCGGCATCGAGCCATGCGAGCAGACCGGGCTCGGCGCCGCGCAGATCCACGTCGGCCACGCCGATCTGTGAAAATCCAAGCTCCAGCGCCCAGCCGCGCAGCAGTTCGAGGGTTTTGACGCCATCGACTTCGTGTTGACCCGCACCGACCGCGTGACGCATTCGCCGATTCTAGAAACCCGCTCGTACGACTGGCGCGACGAGTCCGATTGCGCCGCCTTCGCACAACGCCTGGCCGCGCGCGCGCCGGTGTCCGAAGCGTTCATCGCGCTGCAGGGTCCGCTGGGCGCGGGCAAGACGACGTTCGCCCGGCACCTGCTGCGCGCGCTGGGTATCGGCGGACGCATCAAGAGCCCGACCTTCGCATTGCTGGAGCACTACGAGCGGCCGGGCCTGCAGGCGGCGCACCTGGACTTCTACCGTTTCAGCGATCCGCGCGAGTGGCTCGACGCCGGACTTCGCGACGTGTTCGCCGAGCCCGGCCTGAAGCTGGCCGAATGGCCCGAGAAGGCCGGCAGCCTACTGCCCGACCCCGACCTGCAAATGCAGATCCATCCGGTCGACGAGACCCGGCGGCAAGTGGTCGTGCACGCCTTCACACCGCGCGGAGTTGCTCTACTGCCATGAAGCGACGCGATCTGATTCTGCAGGGAGGCGCCCTCGCGTTGCTGCTGGGCGCCAGGGATCTGGCGTATGGCGCCACCATCGTCGCGGTGCGGGTCTGGCCCGCGGCCGACTACACGCGCGTGACGATCGAGTCCGATCTGGCACTGACGGCCCGGCACTTCATGACTGACGGACCGCCGCGACTGGTCGTCGATATCGATCAACTCGAGCTCAACCCGACGCTGCGCGAGCTGCTCGGCAAGGTACGCCCGGATGATCCGTTCATTGCTGGCGTGAGGGTGGGTCAGTACCAGCCACGCGTGGTGCGGCTGGTGGTGGACCTGAAGCAGGGTGTGCGGCCGCAGCAGTTCACACTGGCACCGGTGGCAGCCTACGGTCATCGGCTGGTGTTCGATCTCTATCCGCTGCAGGAACGCGACCCGCTGCTCGAACTCATTCGCGACAAGGAACGCGCGGAGAAACAGGCCGATCAGGCAGTGCGCGATTCCCTGGGTGAACTGATCGGTCGCGTCGAACGGCCCACTGCCGCCTCGGCCGCGCGGCCGGCGGCATCGGCTCCGGTGCTGACGAGTCCCGCCCCCGCGCCACCGCCAAGCGCCGAGCTGCGAGGCAGGATCGAGCGCCTGACCGTCGTCGCCATCGATCCGGGGCATGGTGGCGAGGACCCAGGCGCCTCCGGGCCTAGCGGGTTGAAGGAGAAGGACGTGGTTCTGGCCGTGGCGCTGAAGCTGCGCGCTCGCCTGAATCAACTGCCCAGCATGCGCGCCATGCTGACGCGCGACGCCGACTTCTTCGTGCCGCTGCAGGATCGCGTGCGCAAGGCGCGGCGCGTACAGGCCGATTTGTTCGTATCGATCCATGCCGACGCGTTCATGACGCCGAAGGCGCGCGGCGCTTCGGTGTTCGCGCTGTCTTCCGGGGCGGCGTCCAGCGCCGCCGCGCGCTGGATCGCCTCCAAGGAGAACGCGGCCGATCTGGTGGGCGGTGTGAACGAGCACGTCATCAAGGACACCCAGGTGCTACGCGCCATGCTCGAGATGAGCACGGCGGCGCAGATCAAGGACAGCCTGCGCGTGGGCAGCGAAGTGCTGCAACGCATCGGCACGATCGGTCATCTGCACAAGGGCCGGGTCGAGCAAGCGGGTTTTGCGGTGTTGAAAGCGCCCGACATTCCGTCGATCCTGGTCGAGACCGCGTTCATCTCGAACCCGGAGGAAGAAGCGCTGTTGCGCAGCGCAAAGTACCAAGACAAGCTGGTGGACGCCCTGGTCACGGGGATTCGCCGCCACTTCGCCAAGCACCCGCCGATGGCGCGGCAGCGGGTGCTGTAGCCGACCTGCGGACCCGCAGCGGCACCGGCGCTGCGACCGTCAGAGTACCCTTGCGCGCCGGGCGCGCCAGGCGCCGATGAACGCGACCATGCCGGGCAGGATCACCATGGCCCAGATGATCTTGCTCAGGTTCGCCTGCACCCAGGTCATGTTGCCGAACAGATAGCCCGCCGTGACCAGCGAGAGCACCCACAACGAACCGCCGGTCACGTCGTAGAAACTGAATTTGGACCGCGTCATCTGCGCAACGCCGGCCACGAACGGGGCGAAGGTGCGCAGAAACGGCAGAAAACGCGCCACGACGATGGTGATGCCGCCGTAGCGCTCATAGAACGTATGGGCCTGTTCGAATGCGCGCTTGTTGAACAGACGCGATTGCTCCCACTGGAACACCCGCGGCCCGACGATGGCGCCGATGGTGTAGTTGGTCTGGTTGCCCAGGACCGCGGCCGCGATCAGCAGCACCACGGCCAGCGGGTAACTCATCAGACCGGCACCGGCCAACGCACCCACGACGAACAACAGCGAATCGCCGGGCAGGAACGGCATCACGACGACCCCGGTCTCGATGAAGACGATCGCGAACAGCAGCGCATAGACCCAGGCGCCATAGAGGTCGACCAACTGGCGCAGGTGCAGGTCTATGTGCAACACGAAATCGATCAAGGTGCCGATCATCTCCATGGCTGAGGATTATCCGGGCAATCGATGGGCCTCCTACAATCAGCGCCGATGCAAGCCCTAGTGGACGCCACGCGACGCCGGCCCATCCGGGAGCTGCCGAGCGACCTGATCAGCCAGATCGCCGCCGGCGAGGTGGTCGAACGCCCCGCATCGGTGGTCCGCGAACTGCTCGACAACGCGCTCGACGCGGGTGCTCGTTCGGTCACGGTGCGCTTGATGGCAGGTGGAGTGCGTGCCGTTGTGGTCGAGGACGACGGCAGCGGTATCGCACCATCCGAACTGGCGCTGGCGTTGCGGCGCCACACCACCAGCAAGATCGCCTCGCTCGACGATCTGGAGCAAGTGTCGACGATGGGTTTTCGCGGCGAGGCCCTGGCGGCGATCGCCTCCGTGTCGAGTCTGAGCCTGACGAGCCGCAGCGCCGAACAGTCGACGGGCCATCGATTGGACGCGCACAGCGGCGAACTGACCCCCGCGGCCCGAGGCACCGGCACGACCGTCGAGGTGCGTGAACTGTTCTTCAATACGCCGGCCCGGCGCAAGTTCCTGAAGACCGACGCGACTGAACTGGCGCATTGCACAGAGGCGCTGCGACGCCAAGCGCTGGCGCGACCCGATGTGAGCTTTGCGCTGTGGCATGACGGTCGGCTGGTCCAGCAGTGGCGCGAGGCTGCGCCGGAACAGCGCCTGCGCGACGTGCTCGGTACGGAGTTCATCGCCGGCAGCCGCGTGCTCGCCTCCGAGATCGGGCCGATCACCTTGCATGGCCGGGTCGGACTGCCCGACGCGGCCCGCGCGCGTGCCGATCTGCAGTATGTGTTCGTCAATGGCCGCTTCGTCCGCGATCGGCTGATCGCGCATGCGGTGCGCGCTGCCTATGAGGACGTGCTGCATGGTCAGCGCCAGCCGGTGTACGCGCTGTTCCTGCGCATTCACCCGACGCTGGTCGATGTGAATGTGCATCCGACCAAGATCGAGGTTCGGTTTCGCGATGGACGTGCGCTGCACCAGGCCGTGCTGAGCGCCGTGGAAGCCGCCTTGGCGATGCCACGCGACATTGGATCGCCCGCGGCTGCGGCGACAGGATTCGAATCCTGGCGACCGTCGAGCTCGGATCAAACCGGTCTGGGCCTTCAGGCCGCCATGCGCCTGGAGGCATCGGAGCCGCTTGCTCCCTGGCCCACCGAACCCATGCCGACCCGGACGTCGGAATCGAGCCCCGGTACCCACGATCCACAAGATACCGATTGGCCGCTAGGGCGTGCGCTGGCCCAGTTGGGCGGCGCCTATGTGCTGGCGGAGAACGCCCGTGGCCTCGTCATCGTCGACATGCACGCGGCGCACGAGCGCGTCGTCTATGAACGGCTCAAGGCCCAAGGCGACCTGCGGGGCATGCAGGCGCAACCGCTACTGATTCCGGTCACGTTCGTGGCCACACCGGCGGAAATCGCGGCGGCAGTGGCCGGCGAGCAGGCGCTGCGCGAGCTGGGGCTGGATGTGGCGCCGCTGTCGGCGCAGACCCTCGTTGTGCGCAGTCGGCCGGCGGCACTGCCCGAAGCCGATCTGACCGAGCTGACGCGGGCGGTGCTCGCCGACTTGATGCAGACCGATTCCAGCCGCGTGGTCCGGCGCGCCCGCGATGACCTGCTCGGGACGATGGCCTGTCACGCCGCCGTGCGCGCCAACCGTCGCCTGACGATCGACGAGATGAACGCGCTGCTGCGCCAGATGGAAGCGACCGAGCGCGCCGATCAGTGCAACCACGGACGGCCGACCTGGCGCCAGGTGACCTTGCAGGAGCTCGACGCGCTGTTCATGCGTGGTCGATAGCCGACCATGGAACGTGCCCGCCCTCGCCGTCTCCGCTGGTTGTGGGTGTCGCTGCTCTTCGCTGCGAGCGCGCTGGCCGGCTGCGCCGTTCTCGACGAGCAGCAGCGCAAGTGGATCTTCCAGCCCAGCAAGCAGACCTGGTCGGGCGGCACGGCCGCGGCCAGCGGCATGGAGGATCGCTGGATCGAATTCCAGTCGCGCGAGAGCCGCGAACCGGTGCGGCTGCACGCCCTGTGGCTGCCGCAACCCCGACCCGACGCCCCGGTGCTGCTGTACCTGCATGGCGCGCGCTGGGATGTGCGCAGCAGCGCGTCGCGGATGCGCCGCATGCACGAACTCGGTTTCGCGGTGCTCGGCATGGACTATCGGGGCTTCGGCCAGAGTTCGGACGTGCTCCCTTCCGAAGCGATCGCCAGCGAGGATGCACGCGCCACCTGGGACTGGCTAAGGCGCGAACACCCCCATGCGAGCCGCTTCGTCTACGGGCATTCGCTGGGCGCGGCGATTGCCGTCGAGTTGTGTGCCCAGGTCGACGACGAGAGCGGCCTGATGATCGAAGGCAGCTTCCCCTCGATCGTCGACGTGTTCAACACGATGCAGTTCGGCTGGCTGCCGGTGGGGCCGCTGATCACGCAGCGTTTCGATGCCGGACGGCGCATCGCCGATGTCGGATCGCCGGTGCTGGTGGTGCACGGCGAGTTGGATCGCTGGATTCGGCCCGAACTCGGCCAGGCGCTCTACGACCGGGCGCGCAATCCGAAGCGCTTCATCCTGGTCACCGGCGGCACGCACCACAACACCAGCGCAGTCGGTCAGGATCAGTACCGGGAAGCGATGCAGTCGCTGTTTGGGTTGCGCATCTGAGCGCCGGGAATCGCACCGGTGCCGATGGCGTCCGGCTCTCCAAGGTGATGGCCGAACGCGGTCTGGCGTCGCGGCGCGAGGCCGACGAGTGGATCGCAGCTGGCTGGGTCAGGGTCGATGGCATTGCGGCCGTACTCGGGCAGCGCATCGACGCCGGCCAGCGTATCGAGATCGATCCAGCGGCGCGGACCGAACAGGCTCGCCGCGTGACGATCCTGCTGCACAAGCCGATCGGTTATGTCAGCGGCCAGCCCGAGGACGGTTATCCGAGCGCCGCGATGCTGGTCAGCGCAGCCAATCGATGGGCTGTCGATGCAGGCCGTACGAAGTTTCACGCCGCCCACACGAGAGGGCTCGCACCGGCCGGGCGCCTGGACATCGACTCGACCGGTCTGCTGGTGCTGACCCAGGACGGGCGGGTGGCCCGCCAACTGATCGGCGAAGACAGCCCGATCGAGAAGGAATACCTGGTGCGCGTGCAACACCCGGGCCCGGGGCCGCTGCCGCCGGCGCAGTTGGCGCGGCTGCAGCTCGGCCTGGAACTCGATGGGCGCAGGCTCCGACCGGCCAAGGTCAGCTGGGCCAATGAGGATCAATTGCGTTTCGTCCTGCGCGAGGGCCGCAAGCGCCAGATTCGCCGCATGTGCGAGCAGGTCGGACTAGTGGTTCTCGGCTTGAAGCGTGTGCGCATCGGTCAGATCACCCTCGGCCAACTGCCACTCGGCCAATGGCGCTACCTGGGTACGCATGAGCGGTTCTGAATGCCCCGGGGCAGCCGCTTCGTGGCGACCTGTTCCCCGCGGGGAACAGGGACGGCGGCAGAGCCGCACTTCCTTGAGAGCGCCGTCGAGTCAGGTCGACGCGCGATGCCCGTCGATGCCCGTCCGGTCGGTGCGTTCGATCAGCCCCGCCAGATCGTCTGCCGTGTCGACATCGACCAGCACACCCGGGTCGTCGACTTCGAGACCGAAGGACGGATAGCGCGCCGCCACGCGGCGAGCGCCTTCGTCACCGGTCAACTGCACGAGTTCGGAGAAGAGCTCCGCCGAAAACCCCACAGGATGCCCGCGGCGGCCTTGGTATTGCGCGAACACCACCGCGTGCAGTGGCAACTGCGCGGCCACTGCGAGCAACGTCGCGGGCCGCACCATCGGCATGTCAGCGGGCAAGATCAGCCAACCCGCGGCATCCGCGCTGGCCGACACACCGTTGGCGATGGAGAAACCCATGCCCAGACGTGCGCTACCCGGCTGCGACGGATCGGGAAGCTCGACGATATCGCGCAGCGCAACGTGCCGAGCGGCCTGGCTTGTCAGACCTGGCATCGTGACCACGCGCATCGGTAGACCGGTTTCGATCGCGTGCTTCAGCGTCGAGCCCAGCACCGTCGTGTTGTCGAACGGTTGCAGCAGTTTGTGCGCGTTGCCCTTGAACCGGCTGCCGGAGCCGGCAGCCAATACGATGACGGTTGGTTGCTTCTTCATAGGCGGCACCTCACCGCGACGCAGACCCCTCCACGACGACCGGCATGACGCCTGGTGATGTCTGCAAGCATGGGTGCGCCACGCCGTTGCAGACAGTGGGAGCTTCACTTAGGGCGTTCCACGTAGGGTGCAGCCCCAGGGTCCGGCGCGGCCGTGCATACTGGACGCATGGACAAGACACTCGCCGAACTGCGCAAGAGCTACGAGCGCGCCGAGCTGGACGAATCCGTCTGCTCGGAGGATCCATTGGTTCAGTTCCAACTGTGGCTGGACCAGGCGCTCAAGTCCCAGTTGCCGGAGCCGACCGCCATGACGCTGGCTACCGTGGGGGCGAATGGCAGGCCGTCAAGTCGCGTCGTGCTGCTCAAGGGTTGCGACGCGGCTGGACTGGTGTGGTTCACCAACTACGAAAGCCGCAAGGGCCGCGAGCTGGCGCACGCGCCGTTCGCCGCGCTGCAGTTCCATTGGGTCGAGCTGGAACGTGTCGTGCGCATCGAGGGTCGTGTCGACAAGGTGGCTGACGCCGAGTCCGACGCCTACTTTGCATCGCGTCCGCTGGATTCGCGCATCGGCGCTTGGGCATCGCCGCAGAGCCAGCCCATCTCCTCACGCGCTGTGCTGGTCGCCAGCGCCGCAAAGTACGCGGCGCGCTATGCGCTGCACCCACCACGCCCGCCGCATTGGGGCGGCTACCGGCTGGTACCCGACCGCTGGGAGTTCTGGCAAGGGCGCCGCAGCCGCTTGCACGACCGCCTGTGTTATCGGCTCGGCGACACTCGATGGGTCCGCGAGCGGCTGGCGCCCTAGGCGCAACATCGCCTATGGCTGGACGGGTTGCGCATCGACGATCCGGTAGAACAACCCGTAGGGATCATTGGTCAACACGGCGATCTTGCCTTCGACCATCACAGGCTCCAGCGTGTACCTCACTGGCGCGCGACTGCGCACTTCAACCAGCCCTTCGGGACCGGCCGGCACGCAGAACGAGCAGGTCGTCGGCACCGAGGACAGCAGGAAGTGGCGCTGTTTCTCGCCGGGTTCCAGCGGCATCATGAAACCTTCGAGCTTGACGCTCTGGCTGTTCAGCGCCTGGATCGCTTCAGGAAAGACAGGTACCAGCCGGTTCTTCTCGGTGCGCGACGTCACCGACGACAGCAACTGCCAAGACACCACCCCCTCGCGAGTCGACAGCGGCTTGAACGGGCTGCGCGGGTCGTGGTACCCCGGGCCCTGACCGGTCAGCGGCGAAGCCAAGGCCGGTGCGGCCTCGGACTTCTGGGCCTGGGCCGCGCAGCCTGCGGAGATCAAGGCAACCGCGACGAGTGCACGGGCGGACTCAGTGTTCATGGCGCATCCCACAGTGTCATCCGATCGCAGGTTCAGACACAGCTTGCTTGTCTGGAGCTCATTCTGACATTTCTCACCCGGCTTAACGCTTTGCGTCACGGCAACGATCAGGACGGATGTCAGGATCGTTATCGGCGCGCCGCGCGAGCGAACACGGCTCCGAATTCAGTGTGGGGTTTGCAGCAACCGCGTCACATCGAGGCGGATCGCCCGCCAGGCCGGCAACGCGCAAGCCAGCATCGACAACACGAGGAACCCAACGATGCACCATAGCTCATCGCGCGTCCAGTACCAACCAGTGATGACCAACGACCGTTCGCGCGCCAGCATCAAGCCCAGCAAATGTGCCAGGCCATGGCCCAGGGCCAGGCCGATGGCCGCACCCAGGCCGGCGAGCCACAGCGCCTCGAGGCCCACCAGCGCCGCCAGCCTGCGCGGTGGTGCGCCCAACATGCGGATCATGGCCAGATCGGGCTCCCGGTCACGCACCGCGTGCAGCAACGCAACGAAGACCGACATCGCCCCCACCAACACCAACAGCAGTGCAAAGCCGCGCAGCACTTCGGTTCCGACGCCGATCATGCGAAACAGCCGTGCACTTTCCAGCGCCGGCGCCGCCGCCTGAAGCCCCTCCTGCGCGTTGACCCAACGCGGCACCGTGACGGCCGCCAGCGGCGTGCGATAGCGCACCAGCAGCAGCGTCACTTCTCGCTCGTCCTCCAGGAAATGCCGGTCCTGCTCGTCGTGAGCCAGTCCATGCTCGTGGACCGCCCACACCGACTCAACGCCCGTGAGCACCAGGCGATCCAGCACGCAGTCACAGCGCGCCAACCGCCCGACAACCGTGTACGGCGTCGTCGCGTGGGATTCGCCTTCCATGCCCAAGCCGTGCGACCCAGCGATCTGCTGCCCGATTTGCAGCGCGAGACTGCTTGCGACCCGGTCGCCCACCAAGGTCTCCAGGGGCGCGGACCACACTCGACCCTGCGCCAGGCGCGCGCCGTAGATGTCCAGGTACGCCGGTGTGGAGCCGACAATGCGGTATCCGCGCAGGCTGTCGCCGAGCGCGAGTGGAATTACCTGGGCCACCAGCGGGTTGTCACGCAGGGTCTGTACGGCGGCGAGCGTGATATTGCCGGTGGGCACGTCGAGGTGGAACACGCCAGCCAGAATCAGTTGCAGCGGGCTGCCCTTGGCGCCGACCACGAGGTCGATGCCGGCCAGATCACGCTGCAACGAGCGCTCAACCTGTGCGCCGACTAGCAGCAAGAACACCATCGCTGCGACGCCCAGTGCCAACAAGGCCAGGTTGAGACCTGCCACCAGCGGTCGCGCCCAGAGGTAACGCCACGCCAGCGCCGCCAGACTCACCCGAGCGCCTCCATGGCCTGACGCGGCAGAACCAGCTCGCGCGCCCCCGACAGCGCCTTGTCTACACGGGCATCGTGGCTTGCGATCAGCAGCGTGGCCTGCGAATGAGCGGCAGTGCGCATCAGCAGGGCCAGCACCGCCGATACCGCGTCATCATCCAGATTCGCCGTCGGCTCATCGACGAGCAGGACGCGTGGCCGTCGAACCAGTGCGCGCGCCAGGGCCACGCGCTGGGCCTGCCCGACGCTGAGTTCGTAGGGCCGACGCTGAGCCAGGTCACCGAGCGCCAGTTCGCCGAGCAGTTCGCGCAGGCGGCGCTCGTCTACCGCCAGTCCGGCACTGACATAGGTCAGCCTCAGGTTGTCGAGGACGGTCAGGCTCGGACTCAGGTGCAGCCGCTGCGGGACGACGCCGAGCGTGGCCCCACGCCATGCATCGAGGCGGGACAACGGCATCGAGGCGAGCTCGCTGTCGGCGACCGTCAGCGAGCCCTGTTGAACCGTCAGTAGGCCGGCACATAGCGCAATCAGCGTGGACTTGCCGCTGCCGGACGGACCCCGCAGCAGTACGCGCGAACCGCTCGGTGCCTCGAAGTCTGGAAACGCCAGCGCCGACGCGCCCGGATACCGATGCCTCAAGTCGTGCAGTGCGAGCACGTCACCCTCTGCGCAGGCGCGAGGCAAAGGTCTTGCGGAACTTCTCGACCTTGGGGCCGACCACGAAGCTGCAATAACCCTGATGCGGATTCCGAACGAAGTAGTGCTGGTGCTCGTCTTCCGCGCGCGAATAGTTGTCGACTGCGCGCAACTCGGTAACCACACGGCCCTTGAGACGTGCATTGACCTCGTCCACGACCTGGCGCGAAAGTTTCTCCTGCGCGGCATCGTGAAAGTAGATGCACGAGCGATATTGGGGCCCCATGTCGTTGCCCTGGCGATTGAGTGTGGTCGGATCGTGGATGGTGAAGAAGATCTCGAGAATCTCGCGCAAGGTGATGCGCGCCGGATCGAACACCAGGCGAACAACCTCGGCGTGCCCCGTCTTGCCTCCGCAGACCTGTTCATAGCTCGGATTGCAAACATGGCCGTTGCTGTAGCCCGACTCCACCTCCAGCACGCCATCGACCTGTTCGAACACAGCCTCCAGACACCAGAAGCAGCCGCCGCCCAGTGTGATCGATTCGTTCATCGTGCATTGCTCCGATCGCGCCCAGAGCCCAGGGTAATCGAATCGGCCCCGCCGCGTTGATCGCGCGCCCACTGAGTCGATAGCGACGACTGCATGCTGGGCCGCCACTGCGCGTCATTTGCCGCCGGGGCCTGCACCTTGGGTGCCGCCAGGCACAGGCGATCGCCCGCAAGCCCATTGACGACCGGCGCGTCCCGCACCGTCAGCTCAGTGTCGAGCCGCGCAGCGACCGGACTCACAAGCAGCGCCCGCTGCCAGGACTTCATCGCCGTTCCTTCTTGCCGATCGATATCGATGCTGCCCGACATGCACGAGGGGTAACAGCGGGTTTCCATTCGGACCTATTGCACGGCCCCCACGCGCTCGGGCGGAGCAGAATGAGCCGCAACTCGAGCGCAATCAAAGTGAACGACCTCTTTACTCTCCTGGGAATCCAATCGTGGAAACCGCTGCTCACCGCGTTGGTGCTGCCGCCGATTCCATGGCTGGCGGTCATGCTCGTCGGCGCGCGCATGATGTACTGGCGCCGCAGCGTTGCGTGGTTGACGCTGTTTCTCGGGGCCGCCGGCGTCTGGCTCAGCGGTAGCGCCGCGGTTGGGGAATGGTTGGAGCGCGCCTTGCTGCAACCGCAGGCGCCGATAAGCGCCGAACGCATCGCGGAGGTCAAGCGTGCCCTTGCTGGCGGCAAGAAGATTGCCGTCGTCATACTCGGCGGCGGCCGGGAGGCCGTGGCACCGGAGTACGGCTTGTCGAACCTGAATCGCAGGTCGCTTTCGCGCCTGCATTACGGGGTCTGGTTGTCGCGACAGACCGGCGCACCGATGCTGTACTCAGGTGGTGTCGGCCTCGCCGAAAGCGTGGGCGTATCGGAAGCCGAGACCGCGGCGCGGATCGCCGATCGCGACTATGGCCACCCATTGACCTGGGTCGAATCAGAATCGCGCGACACGCGTGAGAACGCGGCGCGCAGCGTTGCACTTCTGAAACCGGCCGGTGTTAGCGAAATCATCCTGGTGACTCACGGCTGGCACATGCGACGAGCCGTTCGCGCATTCGCGTCGGAATCGCAACGCGCCGAGGCGCCAATGCGAGTCATCCCGGCATCGATGGGCCTGGCCGACTCCAGCGAGCGAGTGGCATTGCGCTGGATACCGTCGAGCGAAGGCTTCGAGCGCGTGCGCATGGCGCTGCGCGAAGCGGCTGGCCTCTTGTTCGGCGCGTAGCGCCGGTTGGGTATTCTGCCCACCGCAGAAATGCAAAACCCCTCCGCATCGTGATGACAGGAGGGGCGGGTGACTGCTGTCACCTGGCGAAGCTCCGGAGGGTGTAGGTCCAGGGCTCCTGTCGCGCAGCAACTGCGCATCTTCAATATACCTGCATGCAGGCATTTGAAGAATAGTCCGCACCGAAGCGAATTGCAAGAACTTGACTTGGAGTTCGTCGGTCTGGCCCGTCTACAGGCCGCTCGTCGGGCCGGTCGCGGCCTCGCCCACCAATCGTTCGAACAGCGACGACATTCGCGCCTGGATCCCATCATCGGGCCGGATGACATTTCCCCAAGGCCGGGCGGATTCGCCGGCCCACTTGTTTGTCGCATCAAGGCCCATCTTGCCGCCCAGGCCGCTGACTGGCGATGCGAAGTCGAGGTAGTCGATCGGGGTCTGGTCGACGAGCGTCGTGTCGCGTACCGGGTCCATTCGCGTCGTGATCGCCCAAATCACGTCCTTCCAATCGCGGATGTTCACGTCATCGTCTGTCACGACGATGATCTTCGTGTACATGAACTGCCGCAGGAAGCTCCACAGCCCGAACATGAGGCGCTTGGCATGTCCTGGATAGCTCTTGCGGATCGAGATCACCGCCAGTCTGTAGCTACAGCCCTCCGGGGGCAGAAAGAAGTCAACGATTTCCGGAAATTGCCGCTGCAAGATCGGTACGAACACCTCGTTCAGCGCCATGCCGAGAATCGCAGGCTCGTCCGGGGGCTTGCCTGTATAGGTTGAGTGATAGATCGGGTTCGATCGATGGGTGACCCGATCGATGCGAAACACCGGGAACCACTCCTGCTCGTTGTAGTAGCCCGTGTGATCCCCGAAGACGCCCTCCAACGCATGCAGGTAGCCGTTGATCGATTTCCACGGCACGCCATGGGCGCTGAGACCCTCGAAGTCACCTTGGGCAACTGGAATATGACCTTCCAGAACGATCTCGGCGCGTGCCGGAACCTGCAGCGGGTGATCGGTTTCGCCGACGGACGCATCCACGACTTCGGTCGGTGAGCCGCGTAACAGGCCAGCAAACTGATACTCAGACAGGCTGTCGGGCACTGGTGTCACGGCACCCAATACCGTAGCCGGATCAGCGCCCAGCGCCACAGCCAAGGGGAAGGCCTTCCCCGGATTGGCTCGGGCGAAATCCCGGAAATCCATCGCACCACCGCGATGGGCGAGCCAACGCATGATTACCTCGCGCGGGCCGATCACCTGCTGGCGGTAGATGCCCAGGTTCTGCCGGTGCCTGGGTCGTGGCACGCTCTGGGGACCCCGAGTGACCACCAGGCCCCACGTAATCAAGGGTCCGACGTCACCCGGCCAACAAGTCTGGATCGGCCAAGCCGCGAGATCGATTTCACTGTGGTCGGCCATGACCTCGCGGCACGGTCCATCGAAACGATGCCTCGGCTTCATATTCCAAAGCGACCTTGCAAGTTCCAGCAGGCGCCCGGTGTCAGCCAGCCCTCTTGGTGGTTCGGGCTCCCTCAGACTGGCCAGCAATTCCCCAATTCCGCGAAGACTTGTTACATCTTCGGCACCCATTCCGAGGGCGACGCGTCGCTGAGTCCCAAACAGATTGGCCAGAACCGGCATCGAATGGCCGCCTGGATGCTCGAAAAGCAGCGCCGGCCCGCCTGCACGCAGCGCTGCGTCAGCAAATGCAGTCATCTCCAGCTTTGGCGAGATCGACTCGGTCACCCTGAGCAACTCGCCATCCCGATCGAGCCTCTGCAGAAAGTCCCGAAGGTCACGATACGACATGTCTTGATTATTAGAAATTGATTTCTTATGCTTGACTGGTTATTTTGACACTACATAGAATCGACTTCAATCGAATATCAGGGTTAACCCTGTCTGATGGTATTTACAGCACTACGGTTGGAGTTTGGGCATTATCGTCTTGCCTAAGTCTTCAGCCGGCGGGTTCCGTCCCGTACTTGAATCCGACCGCAGTTGAAGGAAGGAATGGAATGTCGATCCGTCAACAAATCCGAGCGATGCAGACCGCCTGCGGGAAGGCGCTCGGTGCGTTCGCGCGTGACGTTGGGATCGGAATGCTGGAGGTCAGTCACAACGGCCTGGCACTGGTCGGCTTGGCCGTCGTGGCAGGCGTCTTGCTGTTTTCCGCGGCAAGGCCCGACCTACGCGCCGGGGCTGAACAACGCGCGCTTGATTGGCTGCTTGCACGCCAAGAGGCTCGCGACACCCAGGATGGTGTGCTGCCGGCCGGCGCCAACGCCGCCGATGCAGTTGCCCGGGCGACTGCCGCCGATCCTTCCTCGTTGCCGCGCCAACAGGCCAGCGTCGCGGGTTGGCTCTCGCGCCGCTATAAGGTGGCACCTGAGCCGATCAGCCGTCTGGTGCAGGAAGCGTGGACCGTTGGCCAGCGGGTCGGGCTCGACCCGACACTGATCCTGGCTGTGATGGCGATCGAATCGAGCTTCAACCCCTTTGCGCAAAGCTCGGTCGGCGCACAGGGGCTGATGCAGGTCATGACCCGCGTGCACGACGATAAGTACGGGCCATACGGCGGGGTACTTGCCGCGTTCGACCCCGTGACCAATTTGCGCGTGGGCGCGCAGGTGCTCAAGGAATGCATCGCCCGTGCCGGCAGCCTGGAAGCAGGATTGCGGTATTACGTGGGCGCGGCGAATCTTGTCGACGACGGCGGCTATGTGATGAAGGTTCTGGCCGAGCAGACAAACCTGCGCCGCGTCGCCGACGGCAAGATGGTGGCGTTCACGGTCCCAATGCCGACGTACGGTCCTGCGAGCCCCGCGATCCGCGACATTGGGACTCCGGGCGCAGATCAAGACAAGGCGGCCGAAGAGCGCGATCACGTGGCGTTCCTGCGCTGAACTGGCGCGGTATCCATCCAGAACGCACGGCAGGTAGGGCTCCGTTAGACTGACGATTCGCGCGACTGGCGATAGGGCCTGCACATGGCCCGAGGTGGATCACCACTGGGAAGCGCGACCGGACTGCGTGCCAGATCCGGTTTCCGCCGTTCGCCTGGGCAGCCTTTGGTGCGGAGATCGGCTGCGGCCGACCGAAGTGCCTGTCGGCAGGCGCATCACAACGAAGCCACCACCCATGTTTGACCGCACGACCTCCACGATTCCCAAGGTGGATCCCGAAATCTGGGCTGCCATCAGCGCCGAAAACCAGCGTCAGGAAGAGCACATCGAACTGATCGCGTCCGAGAACTACGCGTCACCGGCGGTGATGGCGGCGCAGGGCTCACAACTCACCAACAAGTACGCCGAAGGCTATCCCGCCAAACGCTACTACGGAGGATGCGAATACGTCGACCGCGTCGAACAGCTTGCCATCGACCGCCTGAAGCAGCTCTTCGGCGCCGAACACGCGAACGTGCAGCCGAACTCGGGCTCGCAGGCCAATCAGGCGGTGTTCTTCGGCCTTCTTCGACCGGGCGACCTGATCATGGGTCTGAGTCTGGCCGAGGGTGGGCATCTGACTCACGGCATGGCGCTCAACATGAGCGGCAAGTGGTTCAAGGTCGTCAGTTACGGGCTGAACGCGCGCGAGGAGATCGACTACGACGCGATGGAACGCCTGGCCCGCCAGCACAGGCCCAAGCTGATCATTGCCGGCGCGTCAGCCTACGCGCTTCGCATCGACTTCGAACGATTTTCCAAAGTGGCACGCGATGTCGGTGCGTTGTTCATGGTCGACATGGCGCACTACGCGGGCCTGATTGCGGCCGGTGTCTATCCGAGCCCGGTTCCGTTTGCCGACGTGGTCACGTCCACCACGCACAAGACGCTCCGAGGCCCCCGCGGCGGGCTGATCCTGATGAAGGACGCAGTTGCCAAGGCCGTCAACAGCGCCATCTTTCCGGGCATACAAGGCGGGCCGCTGATGCACGTGATCGCGGCCAAGGCGGTGTCCTTCAAAGAGGCGCTTGATCCGGCCTTCAAGACCTACCAACAGCAGGTGGTCACGAACGCCGACGTAATGGCCCAGACGCTCACGAAACGCGGGCTGCGGATCGTGTCGGGACGCACCGAAAGCCACATGATGCTAGTGGACCTGCGGCCCAAGGGCATCACGGGCAAGGATGCAGAGACGGTGCTGGGCCAGGCATTTATCACCTGCAACAAGAACGCCATCCCCAACGATCCGCAAAAGCCGATGGTGACTAGCGGCGTGCGCTTGGGGTCACCAGCGATGACCACACGCGGGTTTCGCGAGGCTGAAGCCGCGATCACCGCCAACCTCATTGCCGACGTGCTGGATGCGCCGAATGATCCGGTGATTGTTGCCTCTGTGCGGGAGAAGGTTGCCGCGCTGACGCGGGACTTTCCCGTCTATCGATAGCCGTGTCTTGACAATCATTCCATTCGCCAGATAGGACCTGAGGCACATGCGCTGCCCCTACTGCAGCCACACCGAGACGCAGGTCGCCGAGACACGCGAATCGGACGAAGGCGACGTGATTCGCAGGCGCCGCCGCTGCCTGAAGTGCGACAAGCGATTCACAACCTACGAGCGCGCCGAGATCTCGATGCCGATTGTGGTCAAGAAGGACGGCGCACGTGTCGAGTTCGATCCCGCCAAGCCCCGCGGCTCGATGTTGCTGGCCTTGCGCAAGCGACCGGTCAGCATGGAACAGGTGGACGCAGCACTGGAACGCATCCAGGACAAGCTGCTGGCCACCGGCGCCCGCGAGGTGCCAAGCACCCGTGTGGGCGAATTGGTCATGCGCGAGCTCAAGCGGATCGACAAGGTGGCGTATGTCCGCTTCGCCTCGGTCTATCGCAGCTTCGAAGACGTTGACGAATTCAGGCAGCTAATTCGAGATATCTGAACCGGGGCGTCTACCTTGCCAGCGGCCGACGGTGCCGACTGATGAACCCGTTGGCAGCCGCGCGCATATCCCCAAATTGTGGGCACCCCTCCGTGCGAATGCCTGAGGGGGTACCGGTGTTCCCTCCCGAGGGCGACGCGGCGCAATCGACGGCTGCATAAAGTGACTGGCATCCGCCCATCACTCTCCAGGAGCATGCCGTGACCCACCCGCAATCATCCCGTCTACGCTCACAACACGGCCTTACGCTGGTCGAGTCTTTATGCGGCCTGGCGGTCGCCTCGGTGGCGCTCGGTTTGGCAATTCCGGGTCTCGACGCGTTGCGCCAACGCATGGAGTTGCACGGCGTTTCCGCACAAGTCGAGACTGATCTACAGTTCGCGCGCAGCGAATCCGTGTCGCGCAATCGGACCGTTCGGATGACGCTGCGCGAGTCGAGCGGCGGCACCTGTTACCTGGTCCATACGGGGCCTGCAGCGGCCTGCAGCTGCGGCATTGCCTCGGGCGCCAGTTGCGGCGCAAACGGCGAAGTGCTGAGATGGTTCTCCACGCCGGCCGACGGCCGCGTACGGATTCGATCTGCGGTGAAGACCATGACCTTCGATCCCGTAAAGCGCACTGTCACACCGACGGCAACACTGCGGGTTGAATCCGCAGACGGCCGCGCGCTGCATCAGGTCGTCAACCTCTTCGGCCGTGTCCGGACATGCAGCCCTGGCGGCAAGCTGCCCACCGAGAGGACCTGCTGAGCCGCGCTGTCTCTGTCAAATTGCGTCATGCCAGGTCCCGACCGACGGTTGTCGCGGGCGGATGAGCGGTCGCCCGGGCCATAGTCAAACGGCCTCGCATCAAGATAATCGTGAAATGCTTCACGGTCTTCGCACCAGCCAGACTCCGCAGGGCTTCACGCTGATCGAATTGATGATCGCCGTCGCGATCGCGACGCTGCTGTTGGCGATCGCGCTGCCAGCGTACCAGGAGTCCACCAGAAAAGCGCGCCGGGCCGATGGCGTTGCGGGCTTGACTCGGCTGCAGCTGGCGCAGGAGCAGTTTCGTGCGAACAATCCGAGCTATGCCGCATCGGTGCCGGCACTTCCCGGAAGTCAGGTCGCCTTCTCTCCGGAGCGTCACTACAGCCTGACCATCGACGCCGCGAGTGCCACGGGCTACACGATGACGGCGTCGGCCCTGGCCGATTCGCCACAGTTCGGTGACCTGAAGTGTCGCGGGCTGCGGGTCAGCATGGCCACGGGCAATCTCGCATACAGCTCCGTGGACGCTGGCGGAAGCGTCGACCTCAGCAATACAAACCGGTGCTGGGCGCGATGAACACCTTGCGCCGCCGCCAGGCCATCCGCGGGCTGACGATCATCGAGTTGATGATTGTGGTGGCGGTCGTCGGGGTCCTGATCGCAGTCGTGGCGCCGTCAATGCGAGGCATGCTGGCACGCCAGCAGGTACAGGGAATCAATGCCCAGTTGGTGACGGACCTGCAGCTCGCACGATCCGAGGTAACGCGCCGCAGCGGAGCTGGCACGTCCGTTGGCGTGACCTTCGGGGGCGACGCCCAGATAACCTGCTACACAGTCCATACGATCGGCGTGGGCGCGAATTGCGACTGCACCAGAACGCCCGGCCAAGCCTGCCTGCCATTGGGCGTGCTGGACGAGATAAAGACAGTCCAGGTGAGGCGCGCCAGCGGTGTCTCGCTGGCGGCCTCGAGCGCTGGCGGCACTGCTGTGACGTTCGCCCCCCCGCAGGGTTTCGTCGCTCCCGCCGACCTGATGGTCGATGTCCAAGGCGACGCCAGCGGCCGATTGCGCACAACCGTCAATGCCTCGGGCCGACCAACGGTTTGCTCGCCAGACAGCTCAATCCGCGGAGTACCCACCACATGTGCACCCTGAAGACGCAACAACCGACCAGCCTTCGCGCGCTACGCGCTGGGCAACGAGGTCTATCGTTGGTGGAGTTGATGGTGGGAGTTGCGATCGGGCTGTTCGTGGTTGCCGGCGCCACATTGCTGGTATCCAACCAGCTCGGCGACAACCGGCGGCTATTGCTCGAAACACAGATCCAGCAGGACTTGCGCGCTGCCGCCGACATCATCGTGCGCGACCTTCGCCGCTCGGGCTATTGGGGCGCGGCGGAATCCGGGGTCTGGCATGCTGGCGCTGTCGCGGTCTCGACCAACCCCTACACGGCAGTGTCACCGGCGGCCAGCGGAGTAGCGGCCACCGAGGTGAATTTCGGCTACTCGCGCGGGGTGGAAAACGGAGCACTGGATGCCACCGATCAATCTGGCTTTCGCCTGACCGATGGCGTGATCGAGATGCTGGCCGGTGGTGGCGGCTGGCAAGCCCTCACCGACGCCACGACCTTGCGCATCACCGGCCTTCAGATCGCCGTGAACACCCAGGAAATCGAGCTTGCCTGTTTCCAGAGCTGTCCAGTGGGGGCTGTGAATTGCCCGCCCAAGCAGGCGCTGCGTGAGGTCGCGGTACTGATTTCCGGCCAAGCAGCGAACGACGCCAGCATTCAGCGCAGCGTGCGCAGCAACGTGCGCCTGCGCAACGACATCATCACCGGCGCTTGCCCCGCTTGAACCAGGAGCCCACATGCAATACCGATACCCGTCGATCAGCGCAGTGGCCCGGCAGCGAGGTGCGGCGGCCTTGCTGGTGGTCGTCGTGCTGTTCTTCATCCTGGCGCTCGTGACGGCGTACACGAGTCGGAACCTGATCTTCGAGCAACGCACATCGGCCAACAACCAGCGCTCGACCCAGGCGCTCGAGGTCGCCGAGGCCGGAGTCGAATTCGCTGTTGCGTTGCTCGGCGGTGGCCGCGTCGACGCAGCCTGTCTAACGACGAACGACACGGCGCAGAACACATTCAGACAGCGGTACCTGACGCAGGACACAAGCGGCACCTTTGTCGCTGACGGCGTGCAGCCGAACCTGCGCCCCACCTGCATGCTGCTGTCCGGCGGCGCCAGCTGCAGCTGCCCGGTGGCTGGTGCGCCCGATCTCGTCCTGCCGGTCGGGTTGGCGCCCACGTTCCAGGTTCGCTTCGAGACGGCCGGACTGGCGCAGCCCGGCATCGTCCGCGTCGTCTCCAAGGGCTGCAGCAGCCTGGGCTCGCAATGTTATGCAGGCGTGGCCACACCGGCCGACGCGGAGGCCGAGGTTTCGGTCCTGCTGGGGTTGAATTCCGCACTGGCCACTCCGCCAGCCGCAGCAATGACCGTGCGCGGCAGCATCGATCTCAATGGTGGATCGATCGGCATCTCGAACGCCGACGTGCCGACCGGCGGCATCACGATCGACGCCGGAGGCGCAATCGTGAATGCCGCCAACGCACGCTTGAGCAGCTTGCCGGGCACACCCGGATCCGCGTCGCTTCAGGCCTCCGATCCTTCGTTGACAGCGCTGAACCCCGACCGGATGTTCGTCTCGCTGTTCGGGATGGACCGCGCGACTTACCGCTCACAGCCTGCCGCTGTGCGCGTGAACTGCAACGGCAACTGCGCGGTCGCCATCGCGTCGGCGGTGTCGGCCAATCCGGGGCGCATCGTGTGGGTCGAGGGCAACGCAACGATCGATGCCAATCAGGTGCTGGGTTCGCCAGCCGCTCCAGTGATGCTGTTCGTACAAGGCGACTTGACGGTTGCTGCAAACCTCGAGGTCCATGGTCTGCTCTACCTGCATGCGAGCACGGGGTCGAATAGCTGGACTACGAATGCCGGCACGACCCTTGTCAACGGAGCGGTCGTCGCAGAAGGCAATCTCAACGTTGCCGGTGCGCCGAATGTCGCGTTCGACGCGGATGTCTTGCGTACGATCAACCTGACCCACGGGTCGATGGTCCGGGTACCCGGCAGCTGGCGCGACTTCGCCGCAGGGAGCTGATGATGTTGAAAAGTCGACGCTCTGCACGTGGCGTTTCGTTGGTCGAGGCCATGGTGGCCCTGGCCGTGATGGCATTCGGCATGCTGGCCGTGGTCGGCATCCAGGCCACGATGAGGTTGAATGCCGACATCGCCAAGCAGCGGTCCGAGGCAACTCGAATCGGGCAGGAAATGCTGGAAACCCAGCGCGCGTTCACGGTCATCGATTCGACCGCCGGACAACGCGCCTGGTCCGACATCAACACCAGCGCGGATGACGTGGTCACCGGTCTGACCACCAATACGACCTATCGGGTTGGCCGTTCGGTGGTGACCTATGACAATCCGCCGGCCAAGGCCCTCATGGTCACCGTGAGATGGGACGACCGCACCGGCCAGCCTCAGCAAGTCATCCTGTCGAGTGCCATCGCGGCAGCGGCACCGGCACTTTCTGGCACGTTGGGTGTTCGGCCCGGGACCGCTTCGGTGGCGCCCGTCAGACGCCCCTATCGCCGTCATCCGTCGATTCCGGTCCAGGCGCGCGACTTCGGCACCACCAGCGCATGGGTGCCGCCGTACAGGCCCTCGATGGCGTTCGTGTTCAACAATGTGTCGGGCCTGATCACAAGCATATGCATGTTCCCCTATGGCAACGAAAGCTCCAATGAAACGATCACGTCTAACGACGTTGAAAACTGCGGGAGCACGCTCGCGCAATCGCTGGCTGGATTCGTCCGATTTCAGCGCGCTACCGGCGGCGGAGATTTGACAGCCGCCGATGTCGAGGATCCACCAGGACCGGCGTTGAACATGCGGACGAACATCATCCTGACCAGTAGCGGGCATCCCAGTGGATCGTTTTGCATTGATGATGCGAATTCGCTCAGCACCGCTGACGGACAGATGCAATTTGCAAGCTACTTCTGCGTGATCTACTCGAATGCCGGCGGGATTTGGTCAGGTACCACCACCGTCGCGCCCCGCACAACATATAACGGCGGCAGCCCCATGACGTGGGAGATCAGCGAGCTCGCGGACGACCTCTACTCCGGCGTCAAGCGGTTCCGCGTGTGCCGGTATACGCCCGCAGCGAACGACGCTCAAAGTATTCCCAACCGGGACCACCCGCGCGACTATGCCGACGTCAGCGGCAACCTGACCAACCAAAACTTCGTGGTCATCGCGTCGAGCAAGACTTGCCCGACCGATGTTGCCGCCAATCCCGCAGCCGGCGACCTCGTCAACAGTAACACTCTGCAGCACCAACCCGCCCCGTGATCCTGGCCCTATGCCGATCGACGAAGACAACCTGCGGCAACTCCGGCGAGCGCTTGAACTGGCCGAGACCGCGATCGGCCGATGCGATCCGAACCCGCGGGTGGGGTGTGTGGTGCACGACGCACTTGGCAGGCTAGCCGGCGAGGGAGCGACCCAACAAGCGGGCTCCGCACACGCCGAAGTGGGCGCGCTGCGCGCGGCGCAGGCGGCCGGTATCGACGTTGCCGGCGGGACCGCCTGGGTCAGCCTTGAACCCTGCTCGCACCGCGGCAAGACACCGCCGTGTTGCGACGCGCTGATCGAGGCCATGTTGGCCCGCGTCGTCGTGGCGTCGATCGATCCCAATCCGCTGGTTGCCGGGTCGGGCGTCCAGCGACTGCGTGATGCGGGTGTCACAGTGGAACTTGCGTCGGGTGACGTCACGCAACTGACCCGTGAGCTGAATATCGGATTCTTCTCTCGCATGTTGCGTCAACGCCCCTGGGTGCGAATGAAGATTGCCGCGTCGCTCGATGGCAGGACCGCGCTCGACAACGGCCAGAGCCAGTGGATCACTGGCGAGACTGCGCGCACCGATGGACACGCGTGGCGTCGACGTGCGAGCGCTGTGCTGACCGGCGCCGGAACGGTCATCGAAGACAACCCGCGACTCGATGTGCGGCTGGTTCCCAGCGAGCGGCAACCGCTACGAGTCGTGATCGACTCCAGACTGCAAACGCTGCCAGCGTCCAAGATCTACGACGCACCTGGTCAGGCCCTGGTGTACTGCGCCCAAGCCACTGATGCATTGGCCGGTCCACTGCGGGCAAGGGGCGTCGAAATCGTGGAACGGCCCGGCGCCAATGACAAAGTCGACCTGATGGCGGTGTTGGCCGACTTGGCTGCGCGAGGTGTGAACGAACTGCACGTGGAGGCCGGCGAGCGCTTGAACGGATCGTTCCTGCGCGAGGGGTTGGTCGACGAGTTGCTCGTCTACCTCGCACCCAAGCTACTCGGTACAGGCCGCGGCATGTTTCTTGGCCCGCAGTTGGAGCGTCTCCAAGACGCCGATGCGCTGACCTTTGTCGGCGTCGACCGCGTCGGCGGTGACTTGCGCGTCGTGGCGCGTATTGCGGGCCGCGACGCGTTTCTGGCCTGAGACAATAGACGGATGTTTACAGGCATCGTCACTGCGATCGGCGACATCGTCGCCATCACACCGCTGGGCCAGGACCAGCGATACGGCAAGCGATTGCGCATCACCACGCCGGCGCACTATCTGGACGGTGTCGCAATCGGTGACAGCATCGCAATCAACGGTGCCTGCATGACCGTGGTTGTGCTGGACCCCCAGGCTCCAAGCTTCGAGGTCGAGGTATCGGACGAGAGCCTGTCCCGTACTGCGGGCCTTGACCGGCCGGGCCCGGTCAACCTCGAACTGGCCATGCGCGCCGATGACCGCCTCGGTGGCCACATGGTCGCAGGGCATGTGGACGGCATCGGCACGGTTTCGCGCTTCGACCTTGTTGGTGAATCGCGCCGATTGGAACTGCTGGCACCGCAAGCGCTGGCGCGGTTCGTCGCTGTCAAGGGCTCGATCGTGGTGAACGGCGTCAGCCTGACCGTCAATCGCCTATCCGACGAAACCAACGGCTGCCGTCTCGAGATCAACCTGATACCGCATACGCTGCAGACGACGACCTTGGGTGCAATCGAGGTAGGAGCCGCTGTCAATCTGGAGGCGGACCTGGTGGCCCGCTATGTCGAGCGCCTGTTGACCGCACCGCGGTCTTGATCCCCCTCGTTTCGGGACACCTGAATCGGTGCAAACCCGGAGTTTCGACGGCCCGCCGAACGCAAACGGAAACATCCTGCGGGCAATCCTGACGCAAACTATTCACGCGATAGAGTGGCCGCTCAGTGAGCGGGGAACTACGGAGTGCGACCGAAATGCAGGACTTCAACGATTCGACCCTATGGCGTATCAGTGAGTTCGAGCGTGTCCGGATCGAAACCGGGAACAGTGGGTACGCGCGCCTCGGCGGGCCCACCGTGCTGCCGACCACGTTGGTCAGCGAACTGGCGCGTCTCGATTTTTCGCCAGAGGGCAACGACGCGATCGAGGTTATCGCGGCCTGCATGCGCCATCGCGAACCGGCGCTGCTCTACCTGAAGCATCTGGGCCTGATCTGGCCTGTGACGATCTTCCCACGCGAACGTCTATATCATTCGCCGAGGGACGTGACGCCTGAGATCGAGCGCGGGGTTCGTGAATTGAAGGTGCACAGCGTGGAGCCGCCGGGCGTCCGCGCACCGGGTCATTTCATGACCGAGCGCGTCGCGGAGGAAAAGCATTACCGACCGCTCGACCCGCTGCTGTGGGCCATGGGCCTTTATGGTCCGCGCGGGACCTTGATCAGCGAAATCGGCGGCAACGCAGCCTACCGGATAGCACCGGACTTCCAACTTGGCTCGCTGCCCCTGGGCGGCGCTCTCGGTCCCGCGATCACCCGCCTTCGGCGCGAGACGGAGTCACTGCGCACGATTGCCAAGTGGCCTGGGATGAACATCGATCGAGCGATTCGCATGCTCAACAGCCTGTATCTGCTGTCGGCCCTGATGGTGTTTCGCACCCACCCGGCGGCCCGGATGGACCCTTCCGCGACGGGCCGGGACTGGCTGTCCTGGATCAAGAAGCCTCAATAGCGTCACCCGCCTGCGTTGCGTCGGACGGCGTAGCAGCCTTCGCAAGGTGCAGTGGCCGACCAGGCCTGGAACGATGCGCCGCGCGCGTCCGTCGCGCCAGACCCCCCGCCTACAATCGCGGGATGCCGATTGCATCCGTTCCCGAATTGGTCGCCGAGCTGGCAGCCGGTCGGATGATCATTCTTGTCGACGAGGAAGACCGCGAGAACGAAGGCGATCTGATACTGGCCGCCGACCATGTCAGCGCGGACGGTATCAACTTCATGGCCAAGTACGGGCGCGGGCTGATCTGCCTGACCCTGACGCGCGAACACTGCGCACGGCTGCAGCTGGCGCCGATGGCCGCTCGCAACGGCACGGTGCACGGCACGGCATTCACCGTGTCGATCGAGGCCGCCAGCGGGGTCACCACGGGGATCTCCGCCGCAGACCGTGCGCGGACCGTGCAAGCAGCTGTCGCGCGCGACGCCAAGGCAACCGACCTGGTGCAACCCGGGCATGTCTTCCCGCTCCAGGCGCAGGATGGGGGAGTGTTGATGCGCGCCGGCCATACCGAAGCCGGCTGCGATCTGACCGCCATGGCGGGCCTCACGCATGCTGCCGTGATCTGCGAGATCATGAATGATGACGGCAGCATGGCGCGGCTACCCGATCTGGAGGCGTTCGCCAAGACGCATGACCTGAAGATCGGGACCATTGCCAACCTGATCGCCTTTCGCAGCCACAACGAAAGCCTGATCGAGCGCATTGGCGAACGCGAATTGCTGACCCCTCAGGGGCCCTTCCATTGCGTCGTCTACTCCGACCGAGGCCACGGCCTGCACGTCGCACTGCGCCACGGTCAATGGCGGCACGACGATGAAGTTCTGGTGCGCGTCCACGAGCCGTTCACGTCGATGGATCTGCTCGACGTCGGTGCCGGTCAACACTCCTGGCGGCTGCCAAATGCGCTGGAGGCCATCCAACGCAGCCCGTACGGGTTGGTGGTATTGCTGAACTGCAATCACGACGGCTCGGCGATGCGCGCGCAAATGCTGCAGTCGACCCACCCGGTGCCAGCGACGCCGAACAATGCGCAGGATCTGCGCACCTATGGAATCGGCGCGCAGATCCTGCGCGATCAGGGAGTCGCGCGGATGCGATTGCTGGGCAGCCCGCGTCGCATGCCCAGCATGACGGGCTATGGGCTGGAAGTCACCGGCTTCGTCGCGCCCTCCGATTGAAAGGTTTCAACATGCAAGCTGCCGACAAGGGCGACACGGCCAAACTGGACGGCGAGGGACTGGTGATCGGCATCGTGCAAGCCCGCTTCAATGCACCACTGACCGACAAGCTGGTGCAGGCCTGCCGCTACGAGCTGGCTGCATTGGGCGTGCCCGACAAGCACATCACTCACGTCAAGGTGCCGGGTGCGTTGGAAATTCCTGTCGCCCTGAAGGCCATGGCCGACAGCGACGACTTCGACGCCTTGATCGCGATCGGCTGCATCATCCGTGGCGCGACCTACCACTTCGAGCTCGTTGCCAACGAAAGCGGTGCCGGAGTCACACGCGTGGCGCTGGATCACCAGATACCGATTGCCAACGCCATCCTCGCCGTCGACAGCGAGGCGCAGGCCTGGGAGCGGGTCGAGGACAAGGGGCGCGACGCGGCACGCGTCGCCGTCGAGATGGCGAACCTGATGGGTGAGCTGTGATGGTGGCGAGTGCCGGCGGGAGCACTTCGCCGCGACGTGGCAGCGGCGCGAAGTCGGCCCGGCGCCGGGCCCGGGAGCTCGCTCTGCAGGGCCTGTACGAATGGCTGGTCGGCCGCGGTGAGCCGGCGGCAATCGATGCGCATATGCGCGAACAGGAAGGATTCGACAAGTGCGACCGGCTGCATTTCGCGGCCCTGTTTCACGGCTGCGCCAGTGAGGTGGCCGACCTAGACGCACTGCTGACACGCCATGTCGACCGCAAGACCACCGAGCTTTCACCAGTCGAACATGGCGTGCTGTTGATTGGTACCTATGAGCTGAAACATTGCCTCGACGTGCCGTACAAGGTCGCCATCAACGAGGCGGTCGAACTGGCCAAGACCTTCGGCGGTACCGATGGCCACAAGTACGTCAACGGCGTGCTCGACAAGGCGGCGCTGGACCTGAGGCCACTCGAGGTCAGGACCGCTCGCGACGCGAAGGCCGCACAGGCCTGACCGCCCGCACCTCGCGATGAAGACCGCCCGCAGGCTCGACCGCATCGAGCCCTTCTATGTCATGGAATGCGCCAAGGCGGCGCATGAAATCGCCGCCAGCCCGGCCTGTGACCCGGCGCGGGGCGGCAGGCCGATGATCTATCTGAACATCGGCGAGCCCGACTTCGGTGCGGCGCCGCTGGTGCGCGAGGCCGCGCAACGCGCGATTCGGGACGGACGCACGCAGTACACCCAGGCCACTGGCCTGCCGCAGCTACGCGAGCGCATCAGTGAGTGGTACGCGGCGCGCTTCGGTCTGGACATACCGGCACGCCGCATCGTCGTCACCGCCGGCGCATCGGCCGGGCTGCAGCTCACCTGCGCCGCGTTGTTCGAGGCCGGCGACGAGGTGCTGATGCCGGACCCCTGTTACCCCTGCAATCGCCATTTCGTCGCGGCAGCTGATGCGCAGGCCCGCCTGCTGACCACGAGCGTGGCTAGTCGGTTCCAACTCGATGCGCAGGCGGTCGCGCACGCCTGGACCGCGGCGACACGCGCGGTGTTGCTGGCCTCGCCGTCCAATCCGACCGGCACGTCGATTGCATCCGATGAGTTGGCGCGGATCGCCTCGGTCGTGCGCCAGCGGCAAGGCGTGTGCGTCATCGACGAGATCTACCTGGGTCTCAGCTACGAACCGGCCTTCGGACACAGTGCGTTGCGCTGGTCGCAGGATGCCGACGATGCGATCGTGTCGGTCAACAGCTTCTCGAAGTATTTCGGCATGACCGGGTGGCGCCTGGGCTGGCTGGTATTGCCCGAGTCGCTGGTCGCGCCGATCGAACGTCTGGCTCAAAATCTCTACATCTGCGCATCGACGATCGCTCAGCACGCGGCGCTGGCGTGCTTCGAAGCCGATTCGATCGACGAGTTCGAGCGCCGCCGTTTGTTGTTGCGCGAGCGCCGCGACTATGTCGTGTCGGCGTTGAAGGCCCTCGATCTTCCGACTCCGGTCGAGCCCGATGGGGCCTTCTACGCCTATGTCGATTGCTCGCGCCATGCGACGAGCAGCTGGGACTTCTGTTTCGACATGATGCGACGTGCCCAGGTTGCGTTGACGCCAGGACGCGACTTCGGGCAATCCGCGCCGGAGCGCTACCTTCGCCTGTCGTACGCGAGCGCGATGCCGCAACTCCAAGAGGCGATGGCGCGGTTGAAATCCGTCCTGTGACATATGTCTGTCGCCTCGCCCTGCGCGGGTGACAAGGCGTTACCCAAGGGCCTCCATGCATGCGTTTTGACGCGTGGGGTCCGGGCTATCCACATAAGCTCCGAGGGTGGAAGCACGAGACAACCTGCACGAGAAGACGGACGCCCTGCCGAGATCGAACATGGGGCCGATCGCCGAAAGCGACGCCGCGTCCGCCGCCGATCTGCCGGGGTCGGACTCCAGTGCGATCGAATCGCATTCCAATGGCTTGACGATCGGCCACATCGGACGCTATGCGCTGAAGCAGCGTCTCGGCGAGGGCGGTCTGGGTACGGTTCATGCCGCCTATGACCCGATCCTGTCGCGCACGATCGCAGTCAAGACACTGCACCTGAACGTCGCCGAGGGTGATCGGGCCGCGCTCGACGCCTTGTTCCTGAACGAAGCACGGGCCGCTGCGGGCCTCAACCACCCGAATATCGTGACGGTCTACGACGCCGGGCTTTCGGAGCAAGGTGTCTACATCGCGATGGAGCGGCTGCGCGGGCGCGACCTGCGCCAGCTGCTCGCCAACGGCTGGCACCCCGACATCGTGCAAGCGGCGCAGATCGTGCGCCGCGTTGCCGATGCGTTGAGCTATGCCCACTCCAAGGGCGTGATCCACTGTGACATCAAGCCCGCCAACATCTTCATGGTCGGGCGTACGCTACCCAAGGTCGTGGACTTCGGCATCGCCCGGGTTGCCAATGGTCAGGTGATTCCGGCGCTGGAGGGCGTGGTCGCCGGCTCGCCACATTACCTCGCCCCCGAGCAACTGCGAGGCGAAACCATCGACCGGCGCTGCGACGTGTATTCGCTGGGCGTCGTCATGTACGAACTGCTTGCGCGTCGCAAGGCCTTCACTGGCCAGACCCTGGCCGAGATCGTCGATGCCGTGCAGCAGACCATACCACCGCCGGCACACGAGGTTCGACCTGCCGTGCCAGCCTCGCTGTCCGACATCGCGGCTCGCGCGATGGCTCGCGAACCGCAGGAGCGATACCGGTCGGCCCGCCAGCTGAGCCGGGACTTGCGGGATTGGCTCGAAACCGAAGGCGAACTGGCGCCGGACGAGTCGCCCGCTGCAGCGGCCCGGCGCCGCTGGCCGATGTTCGCCTCGATCGGCGCGATCGCCGCCGCCGGCATCGTGGCGATAGCGCTATGGCACGGCGCGCCGGACGCACAACCGGACACGGTCGGCGCGACCACGGCGGCGCCGGCCGCCGCTCTCTCGCCGATGCCAACGCCAGAGCCTGCCACCTCGCCCAGCGCCGCCAACGATTCGGCCGACGGCGCGAGCCCGGCGAGTGCAGCCGTTGACCCTGCCACACCGCGACGTCCTGGCGCGGACGCGCGTCCCGCAACAAGACCTGCAGCCGACCCGGCGCGCGCGGCCAACAGAGAACGCCAGGCCCGTAACGCTACGGCGAGCGCGAAGACCAAGGCTGCTGCGCCCGCGAGCGCTGCGCCGACCATCGGAGTGGTTCAACTCGCGATTTCGCCCTGGGGCCACATCGACGTCGACGGCGCCAATGCTGGCGTCACGCCGCCCTTGTCCAGACTGTCGCTATCGGTCGGCGAGCATGTGATCACCGTGCGCAACGACGACTTTCCTCCCCACACCGCCACCGTGCGCGTCAATGCAGACCAGCCCGTGGTGGTGCGACATCGGTTCGGATCATGAGGAGCCTGGCGATGAAGATCCTGATTCCCCTGTCGGTCGTACTGGCCGTTCTCGCTGGTTGCGCGACGCCTACACCTTCGGCCGGACTTTCGGAAGTCATCGAGCGTCCTGCGGAACGGGCGCTGCTGACAGGCATCCGGGCCTACGACGACGCGCAGTATGCGCAGGCCGAACGCGCACTGACCACAGCGCTCCAGTCGGGACTGACGAGCCCGAGGGATCGCGCCAATGCGCACAAGCTGCTGGCTTTCATCTACTGCACCAGCAGTCGGCCCTCGGATTGCGAGTCGTCGTTTCGCGCAGCGCGCGATGCGGACCCGGGTTTCGCGCTCAGCCGAAGCGAACTGGGCCACCCGGCCTGGGGCCCGGTCTACCGGCGCACGACGAACTAGGGTCGGTCATCCCGCGGCCGATGCTCACGTATCATCGCGTGAGCCCATGAAGCCGCTTGCCACCAGACCGTTCCGACATTCGGTGAGGGTGTACTGGGAAGACACCGATGCCGGCGGCATCGTCTTCTACGCCAACTACCTGAAGTTCTTCGAACGGGCGCGCACCGAGTGGTTGCGCAGCCTGGGGGTGGAGCAGCATGTGCTGCGAGCCCGAACGGGAGCCATGTTCATCGTCAGCCAGACCGCTTTGCACTACCGGAGACCGGCACGACTGGACGACTTGCTCGACGTGACAGTTGACGTGCTCGATGCGGCCCGTGCCACGATGCGCATCGCGCAACAGGCCCTGCGCGGCGAGGAACTGCTGGCCGATGGAGAGATTCGAATTGCCTGCGTCGACACGCCGAGCCTGCGGCCGCGCCGGTTCCCGGATGAAATCCTGCAACACCTGGCATGAACCAAGACCTGTCGATATTCAACCTGGTGATGCACGCGAGTTTCGTCGTGCAGATCGTGATCGTGGGCCTTCTCGCCGTATCGCTGGTGAGCTGGTCGATGATCTTCGGCAAGGTGTTCGGTTTGAAGCGCATACGCCAGCTCAACGATGCGTTCGAGCGTGAGTTCTGGTCGGGCAAAAACCTGGCCGAACTCAACCAGGCCGCCGGAGCCAAACATGCCAGCGCGCCGATGGAGCGCATCTTCGCCTCGGGCATGCGCGAATTCCTGAAGCTGCGCGAGCGCCATCTGGATGCCAGCGGACAACTCGACGGTGCTCGCCGCGCGATGCGAGCGAGTTTCCAGCGCGAGCTCGACACGATCGAGGGCAACCTGGGGTTTCTGGCGTCGGTCGGCTCGGTCAGTCCGTATGTGGGCCTGTTCGGTACGGTCTGGGGCATCATGCACGCCTTCGTCGGCCTTTCGAATCTGCAGCAGGTCACGTTGGCCACCGTTGCACCCGGCATTGCCGAGGCACTGGTCGCCACGGCGATCGGGTTGTTCGCCGCGATCCCGGCGGTAGTAGCCTATAACCGCTTCGCCCGCGAGATCGATCGGATCGCCACCCAGCTCGAGACCTTCATCGAGGAGTTCTCGAACATCCTGCAGCGCAACGCCAGTGCACCGCCCGCACCGGCTCGATAGCGTTCAGCATGCCAGCCGTTGTCGCCCGCAGTCCGCGCCGACGTCGCTCGATGAGCGAGATCAACATGGTGCCATTCATCGACGTGATGCTGGTACTCCTGATCATCTTCATGGTCAGCGCGCCGCTGATTACCACCGGCGTGGTGGATTTGCCGTCGGTCGGCAAGGCAAAACAGCGTGCCGCCCATGTCGTGGAGATCGTGGTCGGCGCCGACGAACAACTGCGCCTGCGTGTCGATTCGGGTGAGACGTCCACGGTGAATCTGGGGCAACTGGCCGGGCGCGTGAAACAGGCGCAAGCCGGCAATGCCGACACGCCGGTAGTGATCTCAGCCGATCGGAACGTCAAGTACGAGCAGGTCGTCCGGGTCATGGATACCCTGCAGCGCGCCGGTATCGCGCGCGTCGGGCTTTCGGTGCGTCAGGCCGGTTGATGCGATGAACAGCACGCTGACCCACCGCGACCTGCTGATGCCCCAGCAGCCCGGCGGCCTGGGCAAGGGCGCGGTGCTGGCGTTGATCGCGCATGCGGGACTGATCATTGCCTTGGCGTTCGGCGTCTCGTGGCGCAATCAGGAGCCCACCGGCTTCAGCGCCGAATTGTGGGCTGCAGTTCCGCAGGTGGCCGCACCGCCCGCCGTGGAGCCTGCGCCGGCACCTCGCCCACCGGCGCCGATCGTCAAACCGGTCGAGGTCGTGCCCCAGCCAGCGCAGGTCGACGCCCAGATCGCGATCGAGAAGACCGAACGCGAGCGCAAGGAGCGCGATCGCGTAGAGAAGGAGCGCAAGGAACGTGAGCGGATCGAACGCGAGAAAGCCGAAAGGCTTGCAGCGGAGAAACGCGAGCGCGAACTCGAGGCCAAGCGCCTGAAGGCCGAAGAGGAACGCACCGCCAAGCAGCGGGAGGAGAACCTCAAACGCATGATGGGCCAGGTGGATGGCACCGGCGCGCCCAACTCGACGGGCACTGCCACGCGCGACGCGGGCCCCTCGGCCAGCTATGCCGGTCGCATCAAGGCGCGTGTCAAGCCCAATATCGTGCTGACCGACGACGTGGCCGGCAATCCTTCTGCCGAAGTCGAGGTGCGTTGCGCCGCCGACGGCACGATCATCGGCCGCAGACTGCTCAAGTCCAGCGGCAGCAGGGAATGGGACGAGGCGGTGCTGCGCGCGATCGACCGTACCGAGGTTCTGCCGCGGGATATCGACGGCCGCGTGCCTGGCACTCTCGTGATCGCGTTTCGCCCGCGCGAGTGACGCTCCAGACTCGGGGCCTGGGTCGTCCGGACAGGGCGCCCGTCACGCGTTCGAGGTCACGACCGGCGGCGGCCCTGAATACCGCTCGATGAAGCGCCGGTCGATCCGATCCTTCCAGTGCCAGACCCACCGACCCTGCGCGCACCAGATGCCCCACGACGCAATCGCACGCCGTTCGCCGCAGGACAGCAGGTACAGCGAACGCGGCGAAGTCTTCCAGGCTTGAAGATCGCCCCCCGCGAGAAAGCGGCGCAGGTTCAACGCCAGGGCGGGCCCGGCACGCACTGCGTACACCCCGCTGCGCGGCAGCGCCACGTCGCTGCGCGACGCCACGTCGCCGGCGGCGAACACTTGCGGCTGCGACAGATTCTGAAGCGTCGGCCCGGTGGCGATGAAGCCTAGCGGATCGAGCGCCATGCCGCTGTCGCGCGCCCAGGGCGGCGCCACGCTCGGCAAGGCGAGCAAGGGTACGTCGCAGGTCAGGCGAGCGCCGTTGTCCAGCAAGGCATGGGTCGGCCCGATTTCGACACAGCGCTGGTTGACCACCGTGACGCGAGCACTCTTCAGCCGCTGCAAGGCCAGTTGCCGGACGCCGTCGCCGAAATTGGGCAGCACGGTGCTGTCTCCGGTGACCAGACAGATGCGCGCCCGTTCTTCACCGCCGGCGCAGAGTCGATGTTGCAGCGCCATGGCCAGCTCGAATCCCGCCGCACCACCGCCCACGACCACTATGTCGAGCACGCGCTGCGAGGCCAGTTTCAGGACCTCCTCGAACAGCATGACGAAGCGTTCGATCGGCCGCACGAAGACCGCATGTCCGCGCGCGCCGGCGATCGAATCACGATCGAACACCGAGCCCGTATCGATCGACAAGGCGTCGTACTCGGCCACCCGGCCGTCGGACAGTGTCACCGTGCGCTGTGCCGCGTCGACCGCCACGGCGGCCGCCAATGCAAGTTCGGCCCCGGCTGCGCGCGCCAGCGGCTCCAGAGGAATCGCGCATTGATCCAGGCTGTAATGGCCGGCCACCCAGCCGGGCAGCATGCCGCTGTAGATCTGGCGCGCGTAGGGCGTCACCAGCACCGTCTTCACGCCAGGCATAGGCTCGCGGGCCAGCGCCGACAACACGTGGACGTGGGCATGGCCTCCGCCCAGGAGTACGAGGCGTTTCATTCGAACGTCATGTCCGACACATAGGCCAGGCTGCGACCCTGGGTGTTGTCTGCATCGGCCGCCACCACCACCGCAAGCAGTGGTGGCACGACCGTCGACTCGTCGCCGAACAGGCGCAGGAAATCAGCGCGCACGTCGCGCCGCTCGCTCGACCACTCGCCAGTGCGTGAACCGGTGCCACGCAGCACGATGATGCGCATCCGGTTGGTGAACGCATTGGAAAGCTCGGTCCCCTGCGCCAGCTTGTTGTCCCACACATAACACACCGTCGCACCGGGTAGCTCCTCGCCCGCCATGGCACGAGCGGCACGCAAAATCTGCCGGTCGGTGAACGGGATCGACGACAACGGCAAGTCGAACATGGCGCACACCTTGACCGCCGTGTCATCGCCCGAGCGTACGCGCTGGTCGGCGGTGGCGATCACCTGGTCGACGCGCCAGCGCCACGACAGCATGCGCATCGGGCCATCGTGCGCAATACGGTGCATCAAGTTGCCGTAGGAAGCGTCGGCCTCGACGCGCAGCACACGCCTGCCCTCGAAATCCACCGCGTCGAACCGCGTCAGGGGCTTCTTCTTCGTCGGCATGCCAGCCGCCTGCCAGGCGGGCGACAGCAGGCCCCGCTCATCGATCAGGGGCGCCAGCGCCTGTGCATGAAGCAGCGACGGCAACGCCAGCATGCCGGCGACCAGTACCCATGAATGCGCCAGCGCAGTCATCAGCGTACCGGCGCGCCGGCGTGCTCCCTCACCCCCGCCTCCATGCATGCAGTCGTTCCACCCATCGCAGCAGTCCCAGCGGCTGGTGCGCGCGCTTCCACTGGCCTGCAGCGTACTTGTTCGCCTCGGCCAGCGTGGGATAGGTATGGATGGTACCGAGGATCTTGTTCAGCCCCATTCCGTGCTTCATCGCAAGCACGTACTCGGCGAGCAGGTCGGCGGCGTGCTCGCCGACGATGGTGACGCCGAGGATCCGGTCCTTGCCCGGCTGGGTCAGCACCTTGACCCAGCCTTGCGCAGCCGAATCCGCGATCGCGCGATCGAGGTCGTCGATCCCATAGCGCGTCACCTCGTAGGCGATTCCCTTTTCCCGGGCCTCCCGCTCGTTCAGACCGACCCGCGCCACCTCGGGGTCGATGAACGTCGCGCACGGAATCACCGAATAGTCGGCCTTGAACTTCTTGAAGCCCCCGAACAGGCCATTGACGGCCGCATACCAGGCCTGATGCGCAGCGGTGTGCGTGAACTGATACGGCCCTGCCACGTCGCCGCACGCCAGGATGTTGGGATATACGGTTTGCAGATACTCGTTGGTCTCGACAGTGCGCTGCGCCGGAATGCCCAGTTCCTCGAGACCGAAGCCCTTCAGCCGCGCCACACGACCGACTGCGCAGATCAGTGCGTCGAATTCGATGCGCGTCTCGCCGCCACCCGCCGCCACGACGATGGCCTTGATGTCACCCGTTCCTTCGCAGCGCAAGGCACTGTGCCCGGTGAGCACGGTCACGCCATCGCTCTCGAGCGCATGCCGGGCGTGGACCGATACGTCCTCGTCCTCGCGGACCATGATGCGGTCGAGCATCTCGATCAGAGTCACCCGCGAGCCCAGGCGCGCAAACGCCTGTGACAGCTCGCAGCCGATCGGGCCTGCGCCGAGCACCACCAAACGGCCGGGCAGCTCGCGCAGCTCCCACAACGTGTCGCTCGTCAACACGCCGACGTCGGCCAGCCCCGGCAGCGGCGGCACGAATGGCGAGGCCCCGGTCGCCACCACAATGCTCCGCGTCGAAAGCGTTTGGATGCTGCCGTCGCCCTTGGTGATCTGCACATGCCAGGGATCGACGATCTTCGCAGTGCCCTGCACCACATCGACGCCCAGCTTGGTGTAGCGCTCGACTGAATCGTGGGGTTCGACCTCCCGCACGATGCGCGCGACGCGCTGCATGACGTCGGCAAAGTTCATCTGTGCCTGCGCCGACGCGATGCCGTACTTCTGGCTGCGCCGTATCTGCTGCATCAGCTTGGCGCTCCTGATCAAGGCCTTGCTCGGCACGCAGCCGTAGTTCAGGCAATCGCCGCCCATCTTGTGGTTCTCGACCAGCGTGACCTTGGCCTTGACGGCCGCGGCGATATAGCTGCTGACCAGCCCCGCCGCTCCGGCACCGATCACCACCATGTTGCGGTCATACGCTCTGGGCTTTCGGTGAGTCCAACGCGCGTAGACACGGCGCGCCCTGATCGTATCGACGATCTTCTTGGCGACGATCGGAAACACGCCCAGCAGGACGAACGACCCGAGCAGACCCGGCGACAAGATGCCCTTGAGCGAGTCGATCCCCGCCAACTGCGTGCCAGCGTTGACATAGACGATCGTGCCGGCGAGCATACCGATCTGGCTGACCCAGTAGAACGTACCGGCCTTCATCTTCGTCAAGCCCATCAGCAGGTTGATGACGAAGAAGGGAAACAGCGGCACCAGACGCAGCGTGAACAGGTAAAGGGCCCCTTCCCTGGCCACGCCCTTGTCGAAATCGGCCAGCAGCGCGCCGAATCGGGCGTTGACACTGTCGCGAAGCACGAAGCGCGACATCAAGAACGCCAGCGTCGCGCCGATGCTGGACGCGAACGAGACGATCACGGTGCCCACCAACAGACCGAAGAGCGCGCCGCCGGCGAGGGTCATGATCGTGGCACCGGGCAATGAGACCGCCGTCACGCCGACGTACACCGCAAAGAACACGCCTATCACCGTGCCCGGGTGCGATCGGTACAGCATTTCGAGCTCGGACTGACGAGCCTTCAGAGCCTCCAGGCTCAGGAAGCGCCCAAGATCGAACACGAAGAAACTGCCGAAAGCGATCAACACCGCGATCACGACGATCAGCTTCTTCTTGTTCACGGTCTCGGTCTCCTCGTGGAAGCAGCCGGATCACGTCGAGCCGGTAATCGCGACCAGCCAATCCCTGGTCAATGCGTCGTGCAGCCATTGTTCGAATGAAAACGCGTCGCCAACCTCCTGCAACGCGTCGCCAAGGGATGCACCGTCCAGCAGCGCCCGGGCAAAGGTGAACTGGGCGGAGTCGACCGCATCGACCACCCCGCGCCAGCCGTCGCGCCAGACCAGCACGTTCTCGGCAATACCGCGGTCGAACGCTTCGCGCACCGACACGAATCGGTCGGCCTCGCCGCTGCGGTGCGCTCGCCAGATGCTTGCCACCGGCCAATTCGAACGCAGCGCCGCGAGTCCGGGCCGCAGCACGAGCCTGATCCGATCCGGCTCAACGCTGGCAAGTAGTTGCAGGCCCGGGGGTGACCCGTCGACGTCGACGGCCTGCTCGATGCAGTGCACGGCCCAGTCCGCACGCGCCACGTCACCCAGATACGGCTCACTCGCAAGCTGCGGATCGGTCTCGATGAAGCCCGGCAGTTCTGCGCCCAATTGCGCCAGGTCGCCACGTCGGGGTGCATGTCGATGCCAGAACGCCTTGGCCAGGCTCGCGAAGGACTCGACGCCCAGCAATTGCTGCACCGTGGGAAACGCCAGGGCCAGCGCCCGATCGGCGACGGCTGCCGCATTGCCCCGGTAGGCGGCGACTGCCAGGGCAGCACGCGCGCCCGGTTCGCGCAGCCACGGCGCCAGCGCCACATCGCCGGTACGGCGCCACAGCGCGCGAATCAGCTGCTGTTGGCGAAAGGCCTCGCGCTGCAGGTCTGGTGCTCTGCTCATCGTGCAAGCTCAAATGCGTGGTGGTCGATCACGTCCTGCGCGAGGCGGGCCTCTGACAGCAGCACGTCCAAGTCCGGGATCGCGGTGTCCCATTCGATCAAGGTCGGCCTCGCGCCGAGCCGCTGGATCGCATGCCGGTAGACCTGCCACACCTGCGGACGCACGCGGCTGCCGTGATCGTCGATCACCAGGTCACCCGAGTCGTCGTAGCCGGCCAAGTGAATCTCGGCCACGCTGGAGATGTCGATCTCGTCGATGAAGCTGCACGGCGCTGCCACCGGATCGACGCCCGCGTTGATCGCGTTGACGACCAAGTTGTTGACGTCGAGCAGCAACTGGCAGCCCGTGCGGCGCGTCAGCGCGTTGAAAAACGACGCCTCGCCGATCGAATCGTCGGCCCAACGCAAGTAGGCGGATATGTTCTCGACCGCCAGCGGACGCTTCAGACGTTCCTGCACCTGCTGCACGTTGCGGGCCATGATTTCCAGCGACGCGTCGGTGAATGCGATCGGCAGCAGGTCGTTGCCGTGCACCGGCGGGACTCCCGTCTCCAGCTGAGCGCGGGCGAAACTGGCATGGTCGCTGACCCGCACCGGGTCAATCCGTGACACCAGCCGCGCCAGGCGATCCAGGTGCCAGCCGTCGAGGCCGGCCGCCGAGCCCAGCGACAGACCCACGCCATGCAGGCTGACGGCATAGGCCTCGCGACCGCGCGCGAGCGCCGCGACGGCCGCACCGCCGTCAGCGAAGAAGTTCTCCGAGTGCACCTCGATGAAGCCGAGTGCCGGTCGGCGTTCGAGCAAAGCCGCGTAGTGCGGCTGCCGCCATCCGATTCCGACCTGTATGGCGGCTGTCATCGGTCCAGTGAACGCGATGCGCCGCCTACTGCTTGATCTTGGCCTTGGCCTCGGTTTCGGTCATGCCCTTCATGGCCTTGCAGGTGCCCTTGGCCACGTACTTCCATTCTGCGGGGTCGTTGTCGGCCTTGTTCTGGCCCGCGCAACTGTGCGTGTCCGTCAGGTTGGCGCAGTCATTCTGGCCAGCCTTGGCAACGCCATAGCACTTCTCCTTCTCCTTGGCCTGGGCTGCCGCCTGGTCCACGAGGCCAAGCGCCAGCACCGATGCCAGAGCCGAAGAAACGATCAACCGTTGATTCATCGCGCAAGCTCCTTCTGGGGTTTGTCGATCTCCACCGCCACCTGGCGCGACGTCGCGTGCAGTGTCGTGCGAGTAGGCAGCTTGCTTGCATTGCACCACACGCCGGCTGCTGCCACGCAAGCACTGGCAATTCTGCCTTCGAGCGCTGGACCCCGGTACAGGCGACGCAGCTGGCACCGAACGGCGCCACGCTCAGCGTGCCGACCGCCCCCGCCACTTCACGCAACGCGTCGGGTCTGGCGCAGGTTGACGCTAAGAAGGCACGCCATAACCGCCTCCCCCAGGGGTTTCGATCACGAACACATCGCCTGGCTCCATCGCGGCCGAGCCGATGTGCGAGAGCGTCTCGACCCGGCCGTCGACCCGCTCGATTCGGTTGATACCCGGCCGCCCCGGATGACCGCCCGCCATGCCGAATGCCGGCACCGCGCGGCCATTGCTGAGGATCGAGGCCGTCATCGGTTCGAGGAAGCGCACGCGGCGCGTTCCGCCGTCGCCACCGTGCCACCGCCCTGCCCCGCCGGAGCCGGCGCGAATCGCGTAGCTGTCGAGCCGCACCGGAAAGCGGAACTCGAGCACCTCGGGATCGGTCAGCCGCGAATTGGTCATGTGCGTCTGCACGACGCTCGTGCCGTGGAACCCGGGCCCGGCGCCCGAGCCGCCCGAGATCGTCTCGTAGTACTGGTGCGTGTCGTTGCCGAAAGTGAAGTTGTTCATCGTGCACTGGCTCGACGCCATCACGCCCAGCGCACCATAGAGCGCGTTGGTCACGCACATCGAGGTCTCGACGTTGCCCGCCACCACGGCCGCCGGCGGCCTCGGGTTGAGCATGCAACCCTCGGGAACGATCACCTGCAGCGGCTTCAGGCAACCGGCGTTGAGCGGGATGTCGTCGTCGACGAGCGTGCGAAAGACGTACAACACCGCGGCCATCGTCACGGCCTTGGGCGCATTGAAATTGTTGGGCAGTTGTGTACTGGTGCCGCTGAAGTCGATGGTCGCCTCGCGCCGTTCTGGGTGCACGGTGACCTTCACCTCGATCTGCGCACCGTTGTCCAGCGCCAGCCTGAAGGCGCCGTCTCGCAACGCCGTGATCACACGCCGCACCGATTCCTCGGCGTTGTCCTGCACATGCTGCATGTATGCGTGTACCGTCGCGCGACCGAACTGCGCCACCATCGCGTGCAGTTCCTGCACGCCCTTCTCGTTGGCCGCGACCTGGGCGCGCAGGTCGGCAATGGTTTGATCCGGATTGCGGGCGGGGAAGGCGCCGCTGCCCAACTGGGCGCGCAGTGCTGCCTCGCGCAGCGTGCCGTCGCGAACCAGCAGGAAGTTGTCGAACAACACACCCTCTTCGTCGATCGTCTTCGAGAACGGCGGCATCGAGCCGGGCGTGCTGCCGCCGATGTCGGCATGGTGGCCACGGCTGGCCACGTAGAAGCTCGGTGTCGCGGCGGCCGGGCCATCCCCGGACTCGAGATAGACCGGCGTCACGACGGTCACATCGGGCAGATGCGTGCCGCCGTGGTACGGATCGTTCAGAACATATACGTCGCCCTTGCGCATCTGCGGATTGCGCGCGATGACGGTCCTGATCGATTCACTCATCGAGCCCAGGTGCACCGGCATGTGCGGCGCATTGGCGATCAGCAGGCCCTGCGCATCGAACAGCGCGCAGGAGAAGTCGAGCCGTTCCTTGATGTTCACCGAATAGGCCGTGTTCTGCAGGCGCAGGCCCATCTGCTCGGCGATATTCATGAACAGGTTGTTGAACACCTCGAGCATCACCGGGTCCGCGTCGGTGCCGATGGCGTGTTGCGTGGCGCGCGGCCGCACGCGGTGCAGTTCGAACGGTCCGGCTGCCGTCAGCCTGGCCTGCCAGCCCGGCTCGACCACCGTGGTCGCATTCTGTTCGGCCACGATGGCGGGGCCGTCGATCAGCGCGCCGGCGCGCAACGACTCGCGCACGTGCAAACGAGCGTCGGTCCAGGCGTCGCAGTACATCCGGACTGTCGCGTCCGGCACCGGCACATGGGTGGCCGGCTCGACGATTGCGGTGGCCGCTTCGTGCTGTTCTCCGGCGCCGACCGCCTCCACCGATACAGCCTCGATCACGAGGCCGCGGTCGGGCATCAGGAATGCGAAGCGCTGGCGGTATTCGACTTCGAACTCGCGCCGGACGGTGTCGATCGAGCCGAACCCGACCACCAGTGCCGTGTCGGTACCCTGGTAGCGCAGATGGACCCGCCGGTGCAACGCGATCCTGTCCGGCGCCACGCCCTGGCTCGCGACCTCGTCGCGGGCGGCCGCGCCGAGTCCGACCAGTCGGGCTTCGGCTGCCGCGAGGCCGGCGGCGTCGAGCGGCAACTCGACAGAGGCCTCGCGCATCGCGATCTGGTCCGCCAGCCCCATTCCGTAAGCGCTCAACACGCCGGCCAGCGGATGCACGAACACGCGTGTCATGCCGAGCGCGTCGGCCACCGCACAGGCATGCTGGCCGCCGGCGCCACCGAAGCACTGCAGCGTGTACCGGGTGACGTCATAGCCGCGCGCGACCGAAATGCGCTTGATCGCATTGGCCATGTTCTGCACCGCGATCTGCACGAAGCCGGCGGCGAGCGATTCCGGCGTCGTCGGTCTGCCGGTGGCCTCGCGCACGCGCGTCGCCAAAGCGTCGAACCTGGCGCCGACGCCTTCGCGATCGAGTGGCTCATCGGCGTGCGGGCCGAACACCCTTGGAAAGTAGTCGGGCTGGATCCTGCCGAGCAGCACATTTGCATCGGTGGTGGCCAGCGGTCCGCCGCGGCGGTAGCTGGCCGGCCCCGGATTCGCGCCAGCCGACTCCGGGCCGACGCGCAGCCGCGCCCCGTCGAAGCCGAGGATCGAGCCGCCGCCGGCAGCCACCGTGTGGATGCTCATCATCGGCGCGCGCATGCGCACCCCCGCGACCAGCGTCTCGAACGCGCGTTCGAATTCGCCCGCATAGTGGCTCACGTCGGTCGACGTGCCGCCCATGTCGAAGCCGATCACCTTGTTATGCCCGGCCGCAACCGCCGTGCGCACCATGCCGACGATGCCTCCCGCCGGGCCGGAGAGGATCGCATCCTTGCCCTGGAACCGATGCGCCTCGGTCAGGCCGCCGCTGCTCTGCATGAAGAACAGCCGCACTCCGGGCATCTGCGCCGCCACCTGGTCGACATAGCGACGCAGGATCGGCGACAGGTAGGCGTCGACCACGGTCGTGTCGCCGCGCGAAACCAGCTTCATCAGCGGGCTGACTTCGTGCGACACGCTCACCTGCGTGAACCCGATCTCGCGCGCCAACCCGGCGGCGGTGCGCTCATGCGCCGTGTAGCGATAACCATGCATGAAGACGATGGCACAGGCGCGGATGCCGCCGTCGAATGCGGCCTGCAGATCGGCGCGCAGCCGCTCGACGTCGAGCGGCACGAGCAGTTCGCCGTGCGCGCCGAACCGTTCGTCGGCTTCGATCACAAGCTCGTACAGCAGCTCGGGCAGCACGATCTGGCGCTCGAACAGCCGTGGCCGCGCCTGGTAGGCGATTCGCAGCGCGTCGCGAAAGCCGCGCGTGGTGACGAGCACCGTGCGGTCGCCCTTGCGCTCGAGCAGCGCGTTGGTCGCGACCGTGGTGCCCATCTTCACGCATTCCACCTGGGCCGGCGTGATCGGTGCGCCGGGCGCGAGCTGAAGCAGACGGCGAATGCCTTCGACCGCGGCGTCGCGGTATTGCTCGGGGTTTTCCGACAGCAGCTTCAGCGTCTGCAATGCGCCATCCGGCGCGCGGCCGACGACGTCGGTGAAGGTGCCGCCGCGGTCGACCCAGAACTGCCAGCGCGGGTGTGACTTCATGAGGACTCTTTCAATACCTGAAAGCGTTCGTGCAGCAGACCGACGATGTGGTGAACCGGCAGTCCCGTCGCACACATTACGGCCATCGCGTAGGGTGCGAGGTTGGTGCACTCGAAGACGATGTCGCTCACCTTCGGCGATCGAGCCAGCAGTTCCCGGGCAGCGGCGACGGTGTCGCTCTCGGCGCGCACCATGTCGAGCGACTCTTCGTCGTTCATCAGGGTTTGTTGAAGGCTGCAACCTGGGGCCAGACCGACAACCGGCACATCGCCATCGGCGCCGGCCGCACGCAAATGGTCCGCCGTCAGTGATGCGGCATCGACGGTGATCACGCCGGGGGCCCGCAATTCAGGCAGCTTCAGCAAGCTGGACGTCCAGACCGGCACGGGCAACGCGGCGGCCAGTTCGGCCTGGAAGATCGCCAGGAATCCGCAGCTCGTGGTAATCGCCGCCGCGCCCTCACGCACGAGTTGTCGGCCGGCTTCGATGAAGGGCTGCAGCAGCCCGGCCGCCCGCTCACGCACCACGCGCCCGGGCGTCGCGCCCGGAACCACGAGGTACCGAACCGGAAAGCCAAAGCTGCCCGGATGGCCGATATCGCCCAGCGGGCGCGGGAAGCGCGTCTGCAACATCACGATGCCGAGAAAGCCCGCAGGATTTCGGTGCAGACTCATGTCGCACAGCGACGTGATGTCGGATTCAATGCCCGCAGGGCTTCGGTGCAGATTCATGTCGCGCAGCAATGTGAGCAGGAACCGGACCGCGACGCCGCCATGTCACTTACAGCGCCGAGGCCGAACGGGCTGCCTGGTCGTACATGCCCGACATCGTGCGCAGCAGTCGTGCCAGCTCGCCGATATCGGCGTTGAGTTCGGTGTCCAGGTTCTTGACCAGGCACTCTTCGCGCACCTGGCGGTACTTCTGGACGATGGCCTCGCCGCGCGGCGTGGGGCTGTAGAGCACCTCCTTGCCTTGCCTTTGGGCCTGCAGCAGCGTGGCGGCCACCAGCTTCTTCAGCGAATAGGCCACCACGTGGCTGTCCTCGTAGTTCAATACGAAGCAGATGTCGGCCAGCTTCTTGTTGCGCGCCCTGTGTTGCACATGGTGCAGCAGCAGGACATCGGTGATCGTCAGGTCCGCGCAGCCGGCCGCCGCCATGCAACGCACGGCCCAGCGCGAGAACGCGTTCCAGGCCACGATCAGCCCGAACTCGAGTTCGGACAGCTCCATGCTGCGCGGACTGACCAGGTGCGACGACGACACGATGGCGCCGGACTGCGGCGCGCGGACGGATGGAGGGCTCTTGCGCGACATCGGGGATTTCAAGCAAATTGTTGAAGATTTATTGACAATTTATATCTTCGGTTCCTAGACTGCAAGTCATGCCTTGGGCGGCTCGGGGCAAATCCCCTTCCGCCACCCCGGCGTCACGCCCCATGCTTCGCACAGTGCATCAACCCGCTTTCACCCAAGGAGTGCCGATGAATTCGTTTCGCCCCCTCGCGTTGCTGGCCCTCGCGCTACCGCTGGCCGCGCTCGCGCAGACCAAATGGGACCTGCCCGCCGCGTATCCCGCAACCAACTTCCACACCGAGAACCTGGTGCAGTTCGCCAA
>Ga0209253_10000091_pt1 | contig 61150 bp, 69 predicted proteins | sample FrelakmetBRP12BR_FD_187145 | JGI IMG/M metagenome (GOLD analysis project Ga0209253, IMG submission 187145) | Freshwater lake sediment microbial communities from the University of Notre Dame, USA, for methane emissions studies - BRP12 BR (SPAdes)... | ecosystem: Environmental > Aquatic >...
ACCAAGCCCTTCTCGATAAAGATATCACTGTGTTTGGGGATGGTTCCCAAACACGTTCGTTTACTTACGTAATTGATGAGATTGAGGGCATCCTAACTGACCTTTGCACCCCTCAAGCGAAAGGGGCAGTAATTAATATAGGAAACGATCACGAAATCACAATTTTGGAATTAGCTCACTTAATCATCGAGCTTACACATTCAAATTCGGAAATTGTACATCATTCATTACCTATTGACGATCCCATTCGGCGAAAACCACTATTGAAAAAAGCTAATGTTATTCTTAATTGGAAACCGACTACATCTTTGAAAGATGGTTTAACACGAACGATTGAATGGTTTAAAACAATCATTGAGAAGAAATAGGATTCACTTTTTAGAACTAATTTTTACATTATCAATTTTCATAAAGGGAGCGTAGTGAGAGCCATACCGACTAATCTCCTTTCCGATCCCTGATATATTATTATAAAAATCCAATAAATTCATTCCAAATAGGCTTTCTCGCAAAGCATTTTTAACTATCCCTTCTTCTATTAAGTATCCGGCGGAGATCATTCCTGAAAATTCCCCCGTCACAAAATTCGGACTATCATAAGAAGCTTCCAAGTAGACACCTGTTTTGATATCTTCGATGAGATGGTCAAAAGGTATATTACCAGGTCGCACTAATAGATTCGATGGTTGAATTCCAATTACAGAGGATCCCAAACTTCGGGATGCATGTCCTGTACTAACGGTTTCAAATAAATTCGCGGTATAAGTGTTGTGTAAATATGTTTTCAATACTCCGTTTTCCACAAGTTTTTGTGGTCGGGTGGGAGTTCCTTCCATATCAAACGGAAATGTTAACATCCCATTTTCTAGCCACGGATTATCTGTAATTTCAAGTTGTTCTGAGGCAATTTGTTTATCTACTTGATTTCGGAGGAAACTTCTATTCTCGTAGATTGCTTGAGCGTTTGCAGCGGAAGCTATAATCTTATTAAAAAACAGCATAACTGCTTGGGGGGGTAATATCACTGGATACAAATCGGTGGAAATTTTGGATTTTGTTAATCCCATTTTTGCTTTGGTTAATGCTGAACCGAGAATCTCTTCAGCTTCCACTTGGGTGAAAAACACGTAGCTCTGCCCCTCAAATCCAACTGAATTTTCTTTATTTCCTTTAATCATTTCTTCCATAGTTATTTCCGCTGATAATGACAACGTAGAAGCTTTATTTTGTAGATTAACTCCATTTGAGTTTAAAATGAAATAATTGACATCCGCACTCGAAAAGTTCCCAGAGACTGATATGATGCGTTCATCTTGGACTTTTACATTCATGAATTGATCAACAATCTCCCCCATATCATCAACAGATAGAGTTTTTATTCTCGAGTCATATGGAGTTTGTACATTGGGATAATTATCTGCGGGATGAGATAAGCTTTTAAAATCCCAATTAGGCAATGATCCTTTCATTAGATCGATGGATTTTTCTATAGAACTATTCAAAAAAGGTAAAGAGAGGTTCGTTATATTTACACTACCAGTTTTTCCTTTTTCCCCAAACAATCGGATATTAATTGAATATTGCGTAGAATGTTCAGCTGTCTTTAAAAATCCTTTTTCAATCACTACTTCGGATGCGGTAATCTCACCACCAAGAACATCCCAAGATTTTACTTCAGGAAAGGAATTGCAAATGGACCCTGCCTTTTCGACAATATAATTTAACGAATCCATTTATAATCCTCCAATTACCACATTGTTGATGCGAATATACGGACTTCCGGAGCTTACTGGTATTTTCTGCCCAGATTTTCCACAAGTTCCATCATCTAGCAATTTTTTATTTCCGATTGCTGTAATATTGTTTAAAACATCTAACATCATCCCTGATAATGCGGCATCCCGTAACAATTGAATTTTTTCTCCATTGTGAATTTCCCATGCACGAGCCATTTTGAACATAAATTGCCCAATTGCTGGTTCTGTATAGCCATATTCCCATGATTCGCACAGTATTCCGTTTTTTAAGTCTTCTAGCATTTCCTCGAAAGTCCAATCCCCCGGTTCGATAGAAGTCGATCTCATACGAACCATCGGGATCGATGAGAACGAAGCAGCTCTGCCATTTCCTGTAGGTTCGATTTGCATTTTGCTTGCTGTTTCTCTATTATGCATGAACTCATTCAAAATCCCTTCTTTAACTAAATAAACCTTGTGTGCTTCCATTCCTTCTGAATCAAACCGAACAAAACCATAATCCCCGGCCCTTGTAGGGTCATCAATTACATTGATATTCTCATTTCCCATTCGCTGTCCAATCTTGCCAGCAAGCTGGCTCTCCCCAGCTAAAACACCATCTGCTTCGCATGCATGCCCGAATGCCTCATGGATAAAAGTTCCGGACAGATACGGATCCGCGATGATATTGAACACACCTCCTTTTACAGGTTTTGCATTCAAATTTTCGATGGCTTCCTTTGCTGCATCAAATCCTAAAGTGTCAGCTTTTTCGATAATTTCGAATCCACCCGTTATTCCTTTTGATTGCCGAGCTTCTTGTAGAATTCCACCTTCCATCGAATTGGTTAAAATCATTATTCGAGCAAGACTCTCCGTTTTATCCACAATTCGATCGTCCGATGTTACAATAATTTCATGAGATATCCTATCTATATAATAAGAATTCGTGTTGACAATTCTCGGATCATATCCTGTTGCTGCTTTGTCCTGATCTAATAAAAACTGGATTTTCTCCTCATTACTAACATCAAATAGATTCTTTTTTTGCTCTTGAACATACGATATTTTGAGAGGATCATAAGATTTCATTTGGAATTTTTTTTCTGCTTTTCTACTACTCCACGCAGCTAAGTTCGCAGAACGTTCAAAAATTCGATCTAATTCTGATAAGGAAATCTCGTTACTTGAAGCAAATCCATATCCTCCATCCACAAAAGTTTGTACCGAAAATCCATACTCATTGTTACTATCATTTTCTTGCATTTTTCCCTTGTTAATGTGGATCTTTGTCGCCGATAAGACATTAAACCGGGCGTTAAAATATTCAATTCCAAATTTCTTTTGTAGAGTGTACAGATGCTTCTGATATGCTTCATCTACTGGGAGTTCAAGGATGGGTTCAGTAATCATGGTAGTTTCCTATAGTGAATTCTCTTCATCAAGAACGGGGCGAATCTTAAAACTATCCTGTGCAGTTGCTTTTTTTTCTTTTAAGTTCTGCACTATTCTTACAGCTTTTTGGATATCAAATGTTGTAGTAAATACAATCACCCTTTCCAGATTTATGGATTTCCTACATCTTTGGTTTGGACACATTCGAGTTTTTTGTCCCTCTTTAACGTATTGGATCAATCCACAATGTGGGCACTGAATGATTTTATATTGGGTAAAAATTTCAATCACCCATAGTCTTGATAGACAATTTGATAGTACACTGAACATAATAAGCAAATTATATTTTATGCTATAATATAGATAACTTGTAATATGCCGATCCATCCAATCGAGTATCGATACTTCACGGAAGAAATGAAAAGGATTTTTTCACAAGAAAATCAAGTCGCTATGTGGTTAAAAATAGAGGCTGCACTCTCTAAGGTCCATGCACAATTCGGAACCATACCCAAAACAGCTGCGGAGGAAATCTCTAAAAAAGCTACTCTATCCTACGTAAAATTAGAACGTATTAATCAAATTGAGCAAGAAATTGATCATGACCTAATGGCAATGGTTCGCGCCCTTTCGGAAGTATGTGAGGGGGATGCAGGAAAATACGTTCATCTGGCTGCCACTTCTTATGATACTGAAGATACAGCAACTGCTTTAATCTTATCCCAAGCTGTTCAAGTAATTTTAAAGAATGTTCGCTCTGTTCTTTCAATTTTAGTCAAACTCTGCAAGACACATATAAACCTCGTTTGTGTTGGAAGAACGCATGGACAACACGCTCTACCCACTACCTATGGAATGCGGTTTGGAGTATGGGCGGCTGAATTTGCACGACACATCGACCGCCTAACCGAAACACTGCCTAGGATATCAGTCGGAAAAATGTCGGGAGCGGTAGGAACTATGGCAAGTTTTGGGAAAAATGGCATATCTTTTCAAAGAAGAGTAATGGAGTTACTTAATCTACAACCAGTTTTAATTGCCAATCAAATAGTTCAACGAGATCGGCATGCCGAATTGATACTTATTCTAGCTCTAATTGCGGGAACAATAGACAAGATTGCACGACAAATACGGATATTACAAAGGAATGAAATTGCGGAACTGTTTGAACCATTTAAACAAACACAAGTCGGATCTTCGACCATGCCCCAAAAACGGAATCCCCACAAATCAGAGCGATTATGCGGATTGAGTCGAGTAGTTAAATCTAATACCTACATCGCACTGGAAAATATCTCCCTTGAAGATGAACGTGATATCACTAATAGTTCTGCTGAGCGTGTGTTGTTTTCAGAAACATTCGTTCTGTTGGATTATATGCTCATTCAATTAGCTTCCATTCTCTCTGGATTGGAATTTAATATAGAAAATGTAAAACGAAATTTGCATCTGACAGAGGGAGCATTCTTATCTGAACGACTTATGATTGAATTAGTTGGGAAAGGAATAGGGAGACAAGATGCTCATGAAGTTTTACGTTCTACCATTGTTGAAGCACGAGACAAGAAGAAATCCGTTCGGGCAGCGTTACAATCCATTCCCCTCATTAAATCCAAGTTCAGTCCGAAGGAACTTGATGAAATTCTGGATCCACAAAACTATATTGGTACTGCCGTAGAACAGGTGGAAGAGTTAGTGAGATATTTACAATCTCGGTATCTAATGCAATAGAGGATTCAAATGAACAAAAGGATTGGGTATGACAAATTAGGGGTGTCCGCATCCAAACATGAACTTCACACTGCATTGCAGAATCAAGACAAAGGCATAGTTCCTGGTGCGTTTTGTAAAATTCTTCCTGATATTAGCGGAGATCCAGAATATTGTTCCATTTTCCATTCTGATTCCGCAGGAACCAAAGCAAATCTTGCTTATATGATGTATAAAGAAACAGGGAAAGTATCCTACTTTAAAGGGATTGTGCAAGATGCAATCGTTATGAATGTGGATGATGTATTATGTGTAGGTGTTACGAGCAACTCCTTAATCACGGACACTATTAGCAGAAATAAACGACTTATCTCGGGGGATGTTCTCTCGGTGTTAATACAAAGTCATTTCTCCTATTGTAATTGGTTATCCCACCATGGATTTACGACGCAACTCGCAGGGGGAGAAACGGAAGATGTGGGAGACTTATGCCGTACATTGGAAGTGGGTGTCTCGCTGTTTAATCGAATGAAAAGGTCGCAAATAGTGGATGCAAGTCGTGTGCGCGCGGGAGATGTGATTGTTGGTTTGGCAAGCGCGGGGAAAGCCTCCTATGAAGAAACTTATAACAGTGGGATCTCCAGTAATGGTTTAACTCTAGCTAGGCACGGAACATTGTCCCATTCTTATTTCTTAAAATATCCCGAATGCTATGATCCGGGAATAGAAGAAGAATTTCTATTTTATGGAAAACACAGTTTAATGGAATCTGTTCCTGGAACAGAATTATCCGTAGGAGATGCTTTATTATCTCCCACACGGACTTATTCTCCCCTTCTTGTGGAGATTTTACATAAACATCATTCCCAAATTCATGGAATATACCATATTACTGGCGGGGGGCAGACCAAATGTCTTAACTTCGGGATCAAATTAGCTTACATAAAAGACGATTTATTCGAGATCCCCCCCATATTCCGATTGATTCAAGCATCCTCACAAGTGCCATGGGAGGAAATGTATCAAGTTTTTAATATGGGGCATCGTATGGAGATATTAATACCTGAAGAACTATCCGCTCATATCATCCAGATTTCAGAAAAATTCAAAGTGTCAGCAAAAATTATTGGACATGTAGAAAAATCTAAGCAATCCAATAATTCCAATACCTTACTCTTACAAACCCCAAAGGGAGATTTTCAATTCATAAAAAATCTGGGATAAATTGTTTAGGAATTAGTGTATGTCATTAATTAAATTAGTAAATTGAAAGGCATCAGAAATGACAGATTCATTGCGCGATGATCCATATTATGAGAATCCTTATCCTGAAGAGGAATCTTCCTATTCTACCCATATTGTACCACGAAGATTCTACGTATTTTTAGAAGTGTTCATGGCTATGCTTCTTAACTTTTTAATTTTCTTAGGATTCAGGTATTTAATTCCCCTTCTCCCGGCATCGGATTATCGAGGATTGATTATTTTTAGTGCTCAGCTGATATCAATAATCATATCAACCGTTTTGGCTCTTATTTTTATTCATTTTGTGTTTTATAAGAGCAATATGCCATTAAAGAAAGCTGAACCTCCTCTTAAGGAAACGAGTTCGCTGTTTACATTTAAGAAAATTGGTATGCAAATTCTATTCACCTTTTTATTACTGTTTCTTGTATATATCCCTCTCGACTTTCTCACCTATGCCCTACCAGGCGGATTAGAATTTTCACGAAGATCTCTGCTGAGTAATGGTACATGGGGAATAAATGCGTACCTGAATTTCACCCAAATTGGTCCATTTCTCTTATATGGCATATTATTGCACTTAATGGTAGGTGTTCGAGAAGAGCTGTTCTTTCGAGGATTCCTATCTATCCGAACTGAAAAATATAATAATGTTGGTTCCTCAGTGGTTATTTCATCAATTTTCTTTGCCTTATCTCATTTTACATACATTTTTTACAGTTCAGAAATCCGCTATGACTTATTACCCGCTTTCGTTTGGACTATAGGAGCTTTTTTTGTGAGTTCAGTTTCTGCAGTCTTCATATTGAAAACTCGATTTATCTGGCCTATTATTCTCGCTCATACAATAAATAATGTAATTTCTTCATCCGTTCTTTGGTTGAACAGTATCCAAAATGTGGATTTCTGGAATATTGCAAAATGGCTATATCTTCCATTACTGAGTATTTCTATATTGCTTACCATTATTTTCTTTGGTGAAGTAAAAGCTGGGATAAAATCCTATTTTACAGCCTTCCAATCCTATAAAACTGAATTAACCGAGCGTAAAACGCGTTATAAAACAATTTTAGCTGATATAATCTTTGGAATCTTGTTTTGGGCGATTGGTATGTGGTTTATATAGAGTGAAAGTGATCAGTATGGAGATTGGTATTCTATCAGACACTCATATAAGTCCAAATATGAATTTTTCAGACTTATATGATCAATTAACCAAAGCTTTTAGTGAGGTAGAACTAATTTTGCACGCTGGAGATGTGACAAATGTGCAATTTATTACTGCATTGGAACAGATTGCTCCAGTTGAGGGGGTAATCGGCAACTTGGACGATAATTCCATTCATGAACGGTTTTCCCCCTTTGTAAAGATCGAAATAGAGCAAAAAAAAATTGGAATAATGCATCAAATGCCCGTCTATTCCTTTGTCACACAGGAAATGCTGGATATCCTTGTGACTGGGCATACCCATGTTCCTATAATAAAGGAATATTTCGAGCAAAACCATGGATTCTTGCATTTGAATCCCGGATCCCCCACACAACCGCGAGCCCCCCCTTTAAATACAAGATATAAAGTGCAAAGAAAAGCACTAGCAACAGTAATAGTTCTGGAGCTAACTCAAGATATTAGTTCAGCATATATCGTAACCCTTCGGTAACTATCAAAAGCTATATTGGGATTAAAGAGATAAAGATAAATATTACAATTTTATCGAAAAAAGATAGGGGATTTTAAAAACAATGTCAACTTCACGCTTGATGGAAATTTTAAAGCAATTGACCGAAAATGGGTATAAGTCCGTAATTTTTGCATTAAAAGATGGATTACCAATTGCTTCCAAAAATACTGGAACTATTAACGAAAAAATGGTTGCAGCTATGGGTGCGATGCTCTCGGAAGCAAGTGAACGCGCTAAAGAGGATTTGGGACTGTCAGATTTAGAGTATTTTAAAACTATCTATTCGGATGGGTGCCTCCTTTGTCAAAACATAAAAACATCTACAGGGAAAGTATATTTATTAGTCGGATTTACCAATAAACCTGAAAACCATGAAGTTGATAAATATAATAACGATTTGTTTGATTGGGCTGTGGAAAATGCCTTACCTGTTCTCGAAGAGTTATCAAATCTCTAGGGCATTCACAAAATCCCTTATTATTTCTCCTACGAGTTGTTCCTTTCCTGCATAAAAATGATCCGTTCGTATTGTTTTTAACGTTATAGGCATATGGAAATTACGAATAAGGAGGTGAATTTGTGAAATTGGAATTAGTTCATCCTGTTCTCCGTGTATCAGTAATATAGGAAATTCTGGATTATAATTTGGATCTGCATAATCCAAAAATCCTCTTGGGTACGAAATAAGAGCCATGCCTATTATATTTTTCAAGCGATCTGAGGCAGCTAAACTGACTAAGCCTCCAAACGAATACCCAACAATGAAAAGCTGTGAAAATTTCAGCTTATTCAAGCAGAAATCACACACTGAAATAAAATCTTTTTGTTCTTCAATCCCCTTACCCCTTACTCCTGAGGATTTTCCCACCCCCCGAAAATTAAAGGTTACACAAGGATACTTTCCTTTAAGCAATTGAATTCGGACCCCCACAACCACATTATTACTCATAGAACCACCCCAAAGGGAGTAGGGATGTGTAATGATGCATACAATAGATTTCGCTTGATTGGGAGCATATAGAACTGATTCTAGCTCGATCATGCCCTCGTTCGTAGCTACTTTAATCATATAATCAGTGGTTTGCATAATCTTTTTTGTGTGCTTGGTTTATATTATTGTATTGATGCATTATGGCACCTATGGTTTCACTTCAACTTTCCGATGATATTCTGCTAAAATTTGATAAAATTCAACGCGATTCCGGATATTTGTCGCGTAGTGAAGCGATGCGAGATGCAATTTTGAAATTTATTGGGGAATATGAACGAAAACAGGATAGTTCCGAAATTAAACGGTCGATTGTTACCATGTTATACTCTCCCGACATTGCGAAATTGGAAGAGATTTCCTCAATTGAATATCGATTCGAAGATATTGTGAAATCCTTTTCCGAATATGTTTTGGAGAATCAGACACTCAGAATCTATATCGTAATCGGTAAAGCATCTCGTATCACTGATTTCATGCAATCCTTTAATAAGATAAAAGATACGCTCATCGAATCCTTATTTATTTAATCGCGCAGGATTTCCAGAGAGATATCAATCTTTACATGAGGAAATAAGGTGAGTTGACTGGTACTAATGATGTCCACTCCACAGTTTGCATAGTCAAGTATATTATCTAACGTAATATTACCTGATGCTTCCATTATAGGCATCTGCTTAGATATTGCAGTTTTATGAATTTTTTGAATAGTAGATTGTATTTTTGAGGGACTCATATTATCAAACATGATAATATCCGCCTGGGATTGCGCCGCAAGTATTGCATCTTCAGGGCTTTGTACTTCCACTTCAATTTTTTTGGTAAAGGAGGTACTTTTTTTCGCATCTGCAATTAATTCGGGGAGTCTTTTTCGGGAAGCATTTAAATGAGTATCCTTAATCAGCACCATATCATCAAGACTCCATCTATGGGAATCCGAATACCCTTTTCCTCCAACAATTACTGCCCGTTTTTCAAATAATCTAAATCCTGGGATAGTCTTTCGAGTTGCTGCGATCTTTACGTGCTTATTTACAGATTGTATCTTTGTGATAAATTCGTGGGTTGTGGTGGCAATGGAACTCATTCGCATCATGATATTGAGAAGAGTTCGCTCAATCCCCAATATATCATATAAATTCCCTGATAACGCCATTATTTGTGTCCCCTTTTCCACTTGCTCCCCATCCGGGATTGCATCGATGACGGACACATTTCCAATTTCACATAGCAATCTTGCTTCTTCGACTCCACATACTAATCCCTTACTTTTATATAAAACCAGAGCGTGAACAGGGCTATTCTTCAAAATTTTTGTAGTAATATCCCCATATCGTATATCTTCTTCAAGAAACCTTTCTAATGTTTTTTTTAATAGCTGTTTTTCAATTGTGGAGAGTTCCAAAGTTGTTCATTCCTCTACTTTTTTTTTCATTTATAGGTTCGTGCAATATATTTGCCTTTTGTCTGGGGAACTTTTTTTCCCTTCAAAAAGACATGTTCGATTTGCACGGTAATTTTCTCTAAGGGATATGGACAAATCCGAGATTTACTGTGAAATGATTCTATGGAGATTGTGTAGGGCTGCATTTCACGAAAAACCACTAGATCTGCGTCATATCCGGCATTGATTACCCCTTTGTTTTTAATTTGGTAAATTTGAGAAGGATTATAGGAGGAGTACAACACAAATTTCCGTAGATCCCTCCCATTCTCCAAAAACCTGGATAGGATGAATTTAGGATAGATGTCTAAATTAGGAAATCCGGGCGGTGCATGGTCAAAATCAAGCTTTTTTTCCTCTAAGGAGTGTGGTGCATGGTCAGATCCGTAAAAAACTTGACAATGATTGCTAGAATTCAAGAATTGTTGTATTTCTCTATTATCCACTTGTAAACGCAATGGAGGGAGTACTTTACCATATGATGGAATATCTAATTCGATATTTTGATGCAAATACGTATGATGAGGAGTAATTTCAAAATAAATAGGACAGGAGAGCAATTTTGCATTCAGTTTTTCAATGAAATGTATTGCTTCTATAGACGAAACATGACAAAACGTGATGGATGGAATAAATTTAGACTCACAATTTCGCAGAAGGCAAAAGACGAAATAAATATGCAATAGTTCCTGAAGTTTACTATGGTTAGCAGAATGAGACACTAACGGGGATTGGTGGATTCCCTCAAATGTCTTAAAACGAATCTCCCGGATTTTCGATTCTAAGGGAATATCTGCGTGAAACAGCAAATGAAGATGATACTTGCTGATCATTCCAATTACATCTACCCATCCTGCTATATTTTCTCTAAATTGGGATGATGGATAATTCAGTCTTATGTATTCATCCAATTTCTCTATGAATTCGTCTAAGTTTCCCAAGTATTCATTCATTTCCTCCTTTAAATCCTCCCACATTTGAAGTAAAGGATTCCAATTTAACAAGTTTGGAGAATCTCCTGGATATATTTTGATACCAAAGACTCCAATTTTTTGTAAGTTCCGTAAATAATCTGATAGATCGGTTTCCGGTAATACTGCATAAAGTCCTACATCACATACTGCTGTTTCCTTAATTTTGTTGATATAATCTTTAATAGAATTAATCGAATTCAATCGGGGAATTGTATTGGGCATACCGATTACCATAGTTACTCCATTTTCAATTGCTGCCTTTGTACAAGTATCAATACTCTCTTTGTGATGTTGATCAAAATCTCGCAGATGTACATGCGGATCAATAATCCCAGGGATGATAAAGCAATCGGTACAGTCAATGGTTTCCTCTTCCCGAACTAATGGAAGATTATCTGCTTTGTCGTATATTTTGGATATTTTTGAGTTTTTTATCAATATAGAACCCAGAAATATTTGGTCGGGAGTTATGATGTTTCCATTTTTTAGGAGATAGCGCACTTGTATCTTTCCTCATTTCGTGATTTTTGCTTGTATATATGTAATCAATTCACTCTCGTAAAATTTTGCTTTCCACGATTGGTTTACAAACACAAAACTGGTATGCTCTACTGGTATGATTGGATTTTTCGAGAACACCAAGATGATTTGTGGGGTTAAAATTTCAAATAGTTCCTCAAACGAATCCAATCGATGAGTAGCATAAGGATTATCATCAAAGAAAACATATTTCGAATCTGAGGGAAAGTAAATGTTCCATATATCACCCCAATTTCCGTTTTGAACATAGATTCCGGGGGTGCTTTGGGCAATGGATTCGCTCCGAAATTTATTATATTCTCTTCTTTCCCTTTTTTTTCCTCCCTTACCATTTATAATTTTATCAATTTTTAAGAGGAGGAATAAGATACCCCGTTCATCTGGAGCCAGATAGCGTAATTTGACACCTTTAAATAAAATTATCAATCCTTTTGGAAAACCCTGAGATTGGTTACGACAAAACAATACGAAATTGTTGTCATGTATGAAAGAATTGGATAATAAAAAGGTAGAGCGAAGAAAATCTGCTATTCTCATTAATTCCTGAGAAGTCTGACCCTGATTTATCTCATCCTTGGTAAGAGATGGGAACTGATCTACGCCTAAAATAACATCCATACCTAATCCCCAATGTTACATTCCTAACTTCGAAAGATCCGGCATCCCTGGGGGCATTCCAGGCAGTCCTTTCTTTCCCCTTCGTGGTTTTGTCAGTTGGGAAATCATTTTTTTCATATCATCATATTGTTTTAGCAATCCCTTGATATCAGAATAACTTTTACCACTACCTTTCGCAATTCGTTCAATTCTCGTTTTTTTGATCACTTGAGGATTTTCTTTTTCATACTGAGTCATACTCGTCAGGACGATTTTCCAATTTTCCAAATTGGATTCTGCCATATCTTTCATCTCATCGGGGATATTCTGCCCTCCCATCATAGAAAGGAGTTTTTTGAATGGTCCCATTCTTTTAAGGGATTCCAATTGTTGATATAAATCATCAAGAGTGAATTTTCCTTTCATTAATCGCTTGACCATATCCTTGTCTGGTTCTATCTCCGCTTCCTTAATTTTTTGAAGAATTCCTCCAATATCAGGAATCCCTAATAGATTTCCTACAAAGACTGTTGGAACGAAATCTTCCAACGCCTCTGTTTTTTCACCGACACCGATGAACTTTATTGGTGCTCCTGTTGCAGCAACCGCAGATAACGCTCCTCCTCCTTTTGCAGAACCATCCAATTTCGTCACAATTATTGATCCCACATGAGTAGCTTCTGAGAAAGCTTTCGCTTGTGCAAAGGCTTGTTGTCCAAGTGATCCATCTATGACCAAAATCACTTCGTCGGGTTTAATCATTTTTTCCATTTTTTGAACTTCGTTCATCAAAGCTGTTTCTTCTTTATGTCTTCCCGCAGTGTCTACGATGATGATGTCAACTTTTTCATTTGCGAAATATCGGATTCCTTTTTTAGCTAATTTTAATGCGTTTTTTTCTTCAAGGTCTCCATATAGAGGTATTTTCAGCGGATCCAATAACTGCTGGAGTTGCTGATATGCGCCTGGTCTCCATGTATCCACACAAATTACTCCTAATTTGAATCCGTTATTTCGGTAATATTGTGCAAGCTTTCCTACAGTGGTTGTTTTCCCCGAACCTTGAATACCAACCATTAAGAGAATGTTCAACCTATTTGATTTGAGTTTTCTCGGAGTATGAGCTCCTCCAAGAAGTGTAACCAATTCATCGTGGATAAGTTTGATTATGAAATCCTTTCGTGCTATACTATCTGCGATTTTTTCATTGAATGCACGTGTTCGAATATTTTCTGTCAAAGCGAGACAGATCTCCACATTTACATCCGCAGAAAGTAAAGCTCTTTGTAAATCTTGGATGACGAGATTCAAGGCATCTTTATCGATTCGAGGGAGTTTACGAATTCTTCGAATCATGTTATCTAGAGCTTTTCCAAACTTTTCCATAACCATGATACTACCTTTTAACCGTATGAAGCACTCATAATAAAGATGTAATAAAATTGTTAATCCTCGAAAAATTTCAAATATCTGAGTTTCTTAGATAAGAACACAATAGAAAAAACAGTGAGTAATATGAGTCTAAGACGAACCTCAGCAAATAAGTTGAAAAAAGGGAACTACTTCATGGTAGATTCAGAACCATGCTTAGTAATAGGCACGGAGCATTCAAAATCTGGAAAACACGGGCATGCAAAAATACGAGTCAGTTGTGAAGGATTATTTGATAAAAAGAAAAGAAGTGTAATGTTTACGGGAGACGCCATGCTAGACATTCCCGAAATTATAAAAAGATCGGGACAAATCACCGATATTTCAGATACTACCGTGAGTTTGATGGACTTAGAAAGTTTTGAAACTCTGCAGTGTGAGTGGCCAACGGATGAAGAAGATGTAATAAAGAAATTACAATCACTTAAAAACAATCCTGAACAAGTGGGGAATTCCCAAGCCGAATTCTGGGATGTTGTAGGTAAAAAAATCATCCGAAGAGTAATAACTCAATGAAATTCGTTGTTCCCATGGCGGGTGCGGGCACTCGACTGCGTCCGTTCACATTTAGCAAACCTAAAGGATTTTTTAAGGTAGCGGGAAAACGACTGATTGATCATATTTTAGACTTATTCAAAATGGTCGGGTCGGATCCGTCCGATCTACTCATCATAACAGGTTCTGAAGAACGAGCCGTGCGAAACTATATTCGTGATGTATATAGTTCTTCATTTGATATTTCTTTTATCTCTCAACAACCGAAGGGATACGATGGGAATATACCCTATTTTGGAGGATTAGGCCAAGCAATTTTACTCTCAGCTGAATGGTATGCAAAAAAAGTATCCAGTTATGACTCCCTACGGTCTGAAGATTTCGTAATTATCAACTTAAATGACATGGTACCTCTAAAGGGATATGATGATTTTATAGAAATATTACAAGGAAAACAAACACGGTCAGATGACGTAGATGGTGTGATCGGCATCATGCGAGTTCCGAAATCCACCATTAGTAGTTACGGAATTGTTATGGTGAATTCAAAAACTGGTTTTATCGAAAATTTAGTAGAAAAACCCAAATCGTCCCCCTCCAACCTTGCTATCGCGGGAGTTTATGGATTTAAACCAAGAACGATGAAAAGCCTGTATGCTTTTTTGGAAAAAGAAGTACAGAAATTCGAAGGTAAAGAAGGTGAAGCCCAGCTCACTCCTGCACTTCAAGATCTAGTGGAACATGGATTTAAATTAGTTGCTATGGAGTTTAAAAGCGGAATTTTAGATTTTGGAAAGTATTCCACTCTGTTAGAAGGAAATAAAATTCTGTTATCCGAGCGTAATTTTCCAATTGGAGACAATCTCAAAGATTTTCCTCATTCCTCTATGAATCCTCCCATTTTTATCGGAAAAAATGTGAAAATAAATGACAGTGTGATCGGACCCTATTGTTCCATAGGAGATAACTGTGTATTGCAAGATTGTATAATTAAAAATTCAGTTATCGGGGATGGCTGTCACCTAGAGCGAATTATCACTCAAAATTCCATTATTGGCGATAATGTCTACATGGATATTATTATCAAAGACAACATGCTTATTGGGGATCAATCTAATATTCGATCGCCAACAAATAATAAATCCAACTCGTTATAACAAGTAACAGTACAGTGTTGTAAAAAAAGGAATGAATGCTAAAATGAACAACGAGTCTTATAATGTAGCATTTGATGAAGCTCACAAACCTCGTGGGAGGATCACTGGGAATTACAGTCACATGAAAGAATTTTTAGAAAAACATGGATTTTCATGTCATTCCTATATGGAATTTCCCATAACTCGGCAAAATCTCTCCCCGTTTGACCTTCTTATCATTCCCTGCCCAGATTTTGCAAAATTTTCAACCAATGAAATTGATGCAATTACACAATGGGTGAAAGAAGATGGAGGAGGATTATTATGTCTATCTCATGCAGGGGGGGATAAAGGAAGAAGATCCAACCTCAGTGAATTAGTAGAAAAATTTGGCATGAGTTTTGAGAATGATCAAGTGTTGGACTATACAAAGAATTTTGAGCTGGAGAACCTTCCTGAAATCACAAATTTTACTCCCCCTCATCCCATAACGGAGGGAATTACTTCTCTGTGTTTTCGAGCTGGGTGCAGCCTAAGCACACTGGGTTTGAATGTGGTACCAGTTGCAATTTCTAACGAGGAATCCGAACCTTTTTCGACTCCTCTAATTGTTACCGCTGAAGTCCAAGAGGGAAGAGTGGTAAGTATTGGGAGCTATGAAATGTTTCGAGATGAAATTCCCGGAGGATTTGAGCATCCTGGACATAAAGAATTCTGCTCCAATATTTTCGCATGGTTAAAAACGGAGTATCGGGTGAAATTAAAATCAGGAGAAATCCAACCAAAAATTATCATCCAAGAAGTTCCAATGCAGATGAATGGTGAATCTCCTTTAAGTGGAATCTCTTCTAAGTTTAGTGAATCAAAACTTAATTTATCCTCCCGGATTGTCATTTCCGACAAATCTGACCTAGCTAAACTGTTTTATGGATTACTAGATGAGGTTACCATACTTAAGGATCAAATTAAATCGGTGATTGATGCGATTGTGTCATCGGAGGAGCAAATTTTAAAAAATAAGCCAGTACTTCCCCAGGAGTTGCCACTGACAATTGAATCTCTACCCTTGCCTGAACAAAGACCCCCCTTAACAGAGATGCCTGAAAGGCCACAATCGATGAAAGAATTGGAACAAAAAGAAGCACTTAAATCCCCAAAGAAGAAAAAAGAAAAGACTGATCTTCCACCGGAACCTTTAAAACTAACCAAAGAACAGATTGCAGCAGAGCTTGAAACATTAAAAAATAAACTCAATTCCATCGAAAATTTAAAAGATCTTGTGGAAAGCAAATATAAAAACAAATCCTATTCAAAAGATCAGTACGAAAAACAAATTGAGCGACTGACTAGTGACTTGAATCGAACCTTAACTCGAATAAAAGAATTGGAAGTATATTATAAAACGTAAAATTAGAGGTTAAGGGATGTCAGAAAAATCTATAAGATGGTTTTGCCCAACGTGTAACGATTTTGTGAGTATCCTGAAAACTGAAGCTTTAAAATCCTCAGTAGAGCACGCAAAACGACTTCCTTATCCCATCATTATCAAACACGGGAATCCTATCCACTATACGATTCTACAACTGGATATTGAACTCCGAGATCGAGGTACGTTAACTACAATGGATTTTTTCGACCTTGTGAATCCGCAAGAAGAAACTTCTTCTACTTTTCTCAAATCAGACATTAGGAAAAAATTAGAGGAGATTTCAGAGAACATTTCGGGAATTCAGCGAAAATTGTGGAATTTACTCGAGGAATAACCAAATAATCACTTTTTCATTTGAATCGACAACTGATTTCGTATTTTTTCTCCCATTTGTTGTGTAGTGACTTTTTTCAGATTGTTCGATTTTATTCGCGGGTAAATATCAACAGTTCTATAAGTTTGGATAACCTCATTCACAGAATTTTCAATGAGGATCCCAATTGTTGGGTTATTCAGAACGTGCTCGAAAAGAAGCTTTACTGATAGAATCGCAGCAATCGGATTTGCAATGTTTTTTCCTGCTATATCTGGTGCTGAACCGTGAATTGGTTCAAACATGGAGATTCCTCCAGGATTCGGATTGATATTTCCACTAGCTCCCATTCCCAAGGATCCTGTTAAATAGGCCGCTTCGTCACTGATGATATCCCCAAACATATTTGAAGAAACCACTGTTTGAAATTGGGAAGGCGCTCGAAGCAACCATTGGCAAAATGCGTCAATATAGAAATTCTCCTTATGGAGAGTCGGATAGGCTTTTCCTAATTCTTCGAATATGGATCGCCATAATTTTGAGGTTTGTAATAGATTCGCTTTATCCACTGAACAAATCTTGCTACGGTGATTTTTTACTGCGAAATTCAATGCATATTGTAAGATTCGTGTCACTCCTTCTTTGGTAAATACCATGGTATCGATACTTACGCGATTTGGTATGGTTCCCCCAATATTTCGATAAATTCCCTCACTATTCTCTCGAACGATTACCATATCAATCCCTTCACCAATGAATTCTTCCTTCAATGGACAAACATCCCGTAAAGGTTCATACAATTTAATAGGTCGTAGATTAACATACTGGTCGAATTCTTGTCGAATCTTTAAAACCGCTGATTCTGCTACTCCCTGAGGTAATCCGGGAACCCCCAATGCTCCTAATAAAATCGCATCCACGGATTTCAATAGGTTGAAAGATCCATCAGTAATGGATTGTCCTGATCGTTTCCATTCCTCACCCCCTGCTTCTACCTCCTTAAATTCAAATTTATAATCCGAATACTTTTCGACCGTGTTCATAATTTGCATCGCTTCAGGAATTACTTCTTTTCCAATTCCATCCCCTCGGATCAGAGCAATGGTTATTGACTTCATACATTTTTAGTAGCAAGTCCATCAAAATAAATAATTGGCTATTTAAGGAATTATAAAAAAAATGAATTTAGGAGCAATTCTATTTATTTAAATGAATTAATAGTTAATCTTGCAGAATTTACCAGACCATTCCCAGTTTCAACACCATTTCTAAATTTACTGCTCTTATTCCAAATATACCTGCGATTTCCTCTGATGATCTCCAGATTAGTGACTGGGCTTATGAGATCTGGCAGAAATTCGAATTTCTCCAATTTTTGTCGAACTCGTAAATACTCATCCAAAATCCCATTCTCCGTTAAATTTATTAATGTAAATCACTATATTGTTCATGAATGCTCTGGAAAGGGCTTCTATCTAAAAAAAAAAAAAATCATTGCGGAGGAAACAATCATGCCAAAAGTATTTGCCTGGTCCCCCATTAAAGAACTTATGAAAAGCTGTGGGGCTGAAATGGTTAGTCGAGAAGCAGTAGATGAATTAATTTCGTATTTAGAAGCAGTCGCTAAAGAATTAACAAATAAAGCTTTAGAACTCTCTCGACATGCCCAACGTAAAAAATTGACCGAAGAAGACATGAAACTTGCTATCGATTTAGAATAAACTCATTCTTCTTCATAACTTTATTTTATTTTTTTTGTTTTTGGAATCCTTTCTTATTCTTATCAGTTACGGGGGTGAGATTGATAGTTCCTGGAATGGGACTGAAAATTATTCCATCATTTTTCAACTTCTCTAGTAATCGTTCAATCCTTCCTCGTTCTATATTTTTGGAGAATTCCATATCGTCAATGAATTCCTGCTCGTTAATAGCATCGCCTTTATTTGCATCGATTTTATGTTTGATCGCATCAAGAAATCCCGTTATTTGTGCGGTTACAGCAGGCAATCCGGTTAATACCCGGTCTACATCCAGTTTTCCGGTGTTTGGATCCGTACTGGTATCTTTTAAGCTCCGTTTTGCAAGTTCCAAGGCATTTTCGGCATCTTTTTCGGTTACATAATTCCGAAGCGCCATTTTTGCATATGCTTCTGAGATCCGAATATACCCTTCTAAATGTCGTGCAACCACAGCTATAGCAGCACTCTCATCGTTTCTATCTGCTTTTCGAAGATCTATATAAAAATCACGTATTATTTTTCGCGCTTCGGGAGTTAATTTAGGAAAGATTTTACTCCGTGCATATTTTATGTATTTTTGTAAAACCATGCTTGGAATAAGAGGTTCCTTATTCGGTCCCGTAACTGTTACACTCTCTTGGGTATTCAGATCCAAGATGAAATCCGCCATTTCTTGGTCTAAAGTTGGATTGGGTTCATCTTTTACCACAAAAATCAAGTCAAAGCGGGAAAGAATCGGGGGACTAAGATTGATGTTATCCGTAGGAGTGTTATATTCGGAATATCGTCCCATTTTCGGATTTGCTGCTGCTATAATGGAAGTACGTGCTCGTAAAGTCGCGATTATCCCTGCCTTGGCAACACTTACGGTTTGCTGTTCCATCGCTTCATGGATAGCAACACGATCACGGTTATCCATTTTATCAAACTCATCAATAATTGCATTTCCTCCATCCGCAAGAACAAGCACTCCTGCTTCCAATGATAAACCTGATGCATCGTTCTCTCTTACAACAGCTGCGGTAAGTCCTGCTGCAGAAGATCCCTTCCCGGAAACATATATTGCCTGCGGAGAAATATGAGCACATTGTTTCAAAATTTGACTTTTTCCGGTCCCCGGGTCTCCGATAAACAATACATGTATATCTCCCCTACGTGCACTCCCGTCTTTGAATTCTTTCCTCACTCCTCCAAATAAAGACAACGCTGCAGCCATTTTTAAATGATCTAATCCCAATATAGAAGGTGCTACGGATTTTGCAATCAATTCTTGGATGCTAGGTTTTGCAGCCAAACGTCGATATTCTTTTTCATCTTCTGGACTGATGTTGAGGTCTTCTTCTTCAGCATTTTTCCCTTCGATGCTAAGGATTCTTAAATAGGGTGTAAATAGGGTCGATTTTTTCCCCCGGGAGTTTTCATTTACAAATGTCTTGAATATCCCCGTTATTTTTACCCGATCCCCGGGTCGTGCTTTATCTACCAAATCATGGGTTAGGATTCCTTTAATGGAATATGGTACTCTTCCGGGTGAGAGTTCCTCGGGTAGTTCTTGGACTCTTATGCTCTGCCAGTCAATAAAGGTGGAATCTTTGGACGTCACCATAAATCCGGATTTATTTTTACAGTTTGAGCATTGCTTAGGAGCAATTAAGACATCCTCAATCTGATCCACTTTAGTGACTTGCTGGCATACGGGGCATTCAAAGTAGGCTATCGTAATTTGAGGAATAATCTGTGAGGCTCGAATCAGAATCCCATAAATATAGACGAGTTTGTCAATATGAACCGCTCGCAATTTCCGCAAATTTTCTTCATTGGAATTATTATCGGTCTTAATCCGGACAAAATAGTCCAAATCCTCATCAATTTTTCCACCTGCATAGAATTTCAAGAGATCCTTAAGTGCATCAATCCCCTCTCGCAAGGTTTCTTCGGGAGCTTCTCGTAACAATTCTGCTAATGGGGGATCATATGATAAAATATCCTCAAATAGAACATAGATATACGTTTTCTTCCGCAATGCTGCTCCTTGGATCTCTTCCCGGTATTTGAAATGATTTGGAGAGTCCTCGAAATTTTTAAAAAAATCTTCGAAATTGTGTTTTGGGTGCGCTGGATACTGATCGATATCAATTACCATACTCTATTTCCCCTATTTGCTTGTTTTGTGTGTTCTAGTCGGTGTTTGGTCTAGTATTAACTGTCCAATATCTCTTAAACGGTCAAATCGGTAAAGACATATTTTTGTCTGTATTATTTAAACTATATTATTAACCAATTGTAGGTTTTCGTTTCTCTATTATAGTGGTAGAAAGAAAAGAAAAAAAAATGCAAGAGTGGTTTGATTAATCCATTATTAAATGCACTAAAACGATGTATTCAAAAGAAAGTCATCGAATCCAACGATCTCTTACCCATTTAGGTGCAATGTAACCTATATATATACTTAGACCGGCGAATGACCCTAAAACCCATCCTAAAGTAACAGTAATATATTCTCGTATAGGAATCATTACTAACACTTCCTGGAAAATGAACATACGGACAGCTACGAACATTAAAAATCCCATGAGACTTATATATTTCCGTCCCTTTTTGACAAGTATGTCTTCATTTGTTTAATGCTCATGTTTCTCTGTAATTTTGTAGCATTCTTGATTAAAACAACGTAAATCGTGAACGAACACAATATATGTACGCCTAAAATGATAAGTTCCATGATTTCGAAGTCTAGTATTATTGAAAAGATGAAGAAATAGATCATCAAAAACGGAATTACCAGCAATTGAAACGTATTTACGATATAATACAAGATATTACGCACTTGTTCCCCAAACACTTCCAGAGTAAAATTATACAAGAATACATTGCTTATCGCATTACAATAAAATGAAATATAGCTTCCAAGGGTGACACAATCAAAGGATTCCCTCACTAAAAAAATCCTTTTTTTTCTCATGGTGTATCCTCTCGGGGATGACTTTCAATCTAGCATTTTTAATAAATCATAATTCCATTACTTGAAAATATATTCCCGAAAGAAATAGATGATGTAGAGCGGACCCGGCAGGATTTGAACCTGCGAAACCCGGCTCCGCAAGCCGGTACCCTATCCTGGCTAGATAACGGATCCTTATCTTGAAAAGATGTCTAGTAGTAGTAGGTGATAAATTAGCACGATACAAAAATTTTTTTAACGCCCCGAATATGTTAACACACAATTCAGTTGAATACACAGAAACACGTGGGACAGTGGTCTAGCCTGGTATTTCTTCCCGTTAGTTTAATAGGAAGATAAACAGATTGATTCTCGGCTGGGGAACTCATTTCTATGAGTACAGAAGCCGAGTGGTCGGGAGTTCAATTCTCTCCTGTCCCATTATCCTTTTAATAAAATGGGGATTCATCAAAATTCAAAGTTCGTTGGATTGCTCCCCAATATTCTTCAATACCTGTGAATTCTACACTGGATACACTAATTAAGGGAGGAAAATTCTGAAGTCGATGAAAAATTTCTGAAATCCCACTATCCAGTTCTCGCACTAATCCCCTTTCGGTTTTATCAGTTGCTTCCATTAGTTTGTCAAAATCCTCACTCCATGAAAGAATGCGTTCTAATGCTTCTGGCTCCAATAAATCGGATTTTGTTAACACATTTAGTTGGGGAATATTTGCAAAGCGATATAACACAGACCCCGCTAAGAACATTGTGGAGATGTATCCATTGGGAATGCGACAAATTGCGGGATCAAATAAAAATGAAACCACTTTTTGCACATCCCCATATCCCAAAGAACTTACAACCATAGGTCCCGTATTCCGGAATGCGAACAACTCCATTTGTCCGGGTGTATCGATGAGCACAACATCGGGATCACTGTATTCAGAAATTTCAAATTTCAGATCCTCAACATTTTCAATGATTAAGTCGGTTGCAGCGATCAATCCTCCATTGGGACCTAATCCATATTTTGCCATGACATCTTCCAAGACAATATAATCCCGTATGTCCACATCGGGGGTATAAGGTAAATCTCTAACCCCTGGATCCAAATTTACCGTTATCACACGTAATTCTTTGTAGTTTGCGATCAAATAATTATAGGTAGTAGCTACCAAGGTAGTTTTCCCCGATCCCGCGGGACCTATACAATAATTAAATATCACCCATAACATCTCTACACTGTGTTCACATTCCAATATTCTTAGTCCCATATCATTTTTTCCTTTTTCAAAAACACCATAAAGATTCATTAATAAGTTAAAAACAGCAAAATCCAATTGTTGACTAGCTGAGGATTTTATAGATGAAATACCGATTCTCCAGTAGAGAAGTGCGAGATCTACTCTATGATTATAACTTTGATACCGGTGTACTCCCTGAAGGGCATCCCACAGAAGTTAAAATCTGGGATGAAACTTTGCGAGACGGAGAACAATCTCCCGGAGTGTATTTGACTCAAGAAGATAAAATTACAATCGCAAAAGCACTAGATGAAATAGGGGTTGCCTTAATTGCTGTGGGATTCCCTGCTATTTCTCAAACCGAATTAAAAACAGTAAAAGCAATAACAAATGAGAAATTCAGCCAGAGTAAGATTCTAGCCATTGCACGTCCTCGAATATCTGACATTGATGCATGCATTAAAGCCAATGTAGATGAAATTGTTCTATTTATGCCTATTTCTTCTTTAATGATGACGATTCTAAAGCTCACTCCCTCCAAGGAGCTTGAAATAATCCAAGAAATGATCACCTATGCTAAAGACCATGGTTTAGAAGTAAATTGGGTTTCTGAGGATGCATCTCGGGCTGAATGGGGTCATATCCTTAATATAAATAAGGTAGCAGTGGAAAATGGCGTAAAACGCATCATCTTCAGTGATACAGTCGGAGTTCTCGTGCCATCTTCTATGGCTTACTTGATTCAAAAAATCAAACAAGATGTCCACGGAATTAATGGATCTGTAGGATTGGGTGTACATATGCACAATGATTTCGGACTCGCTGTAGCAAATACTGTTGAAGCTGTTTTACATGGAGCCCAATTTCCTCACACCTGCGTGAATGGATATGGTGAAAGGGCGGGGAATGCTGCGTTAGAAGAGGTTGTGATGAATTTGGAGCGATTGGGCATAAAAACCGGGATTAAATTAGAAAAACTGTATGAAGTCAGCCAACTCGTAGAACAGTTATTTTGCCTTCCGTTGAGTATGCATAAACCCGTTGTGGGACAATTTGCGTTCAGTCATGAAAGTGGATTACATGTAAACGCTATTTTAAGCCATCCGTTAACATATGAACCTATTAATCCCAAAATTGTCGGACGAACTCGCAAGTTTTATCTAGGCAAACTCTCAGGGAGTGGAGCTATCATCAATGCACTCTCTGAAAAACTTAAATTAATCGATATGGACTTTCCCAAAGAAATCTTGCGTCAAATCGTAGCAAGAGTCAAAGAACATCAGGAAAAAGCACCAAAAGACGATATACGAAAAATTTATAACCGAATTAAAGACGATCTGGCAAAAATAACCTCAGGAGTAACTGATAAAGAATTTTATGCGATCGTTCGTGAAATTGTAGGAACAGAATTAAAAGAATACTTAAAAGATACGAAGAACAAAAACTTGATTAATCCATAGAGATAACTTACGCCTTTTTCTGCCCTATATATGCAAAACATTTTAATTTGGCGCCATCTAAGGTTTAGGTAACTCTCTTAAAGGAAAATAGAAATGCAGCGATCAAATCGAGATCCTATTGAAGAACTACGAAAAAGCTTGAATAAAGTAATTTTAATTAAAATAAAAAAAAACCGTCTGTTTCGGGGTGTATTAACCAGTTTTGACCAGCATCTTAATATACTCATCGACGACTCAACGCAGATTTATGAAATCGAGAATGAAAAAGGCGAGCTTGTCGAAGAACACGAAGAATTAGGTGAAATTCTGATTCGCGGCGATAATGTCGTTTTCATCGAATTTGGTCAATAAGGTCGGCGTTTCCAAGACTTACTCCCCCTCTTTCTGTTCCTTCATTCCACACATTTAAATATATCAGTAACTATTTTTTATAGCAAGTCGTACATTCGACAAAAATCTATCATTACTATCATCACTATCAAAAAAAATACAAAGGACTCATAAAAAATGCCAGAAGAGAGAAATGACGAGAAAAAGGACGACCTTTCGGTATACATTGGAAACAGCCCCAAAATTAATTATATCACCGCTTCGATGCTGATCATAAAAAAAAATCGGTTTGTATCCCTAAAAGCGCGAGGAAGAGCAATTAATGCCGCAGTCGACGTAGCAGAGATACTGAAAAATAAATTTGTCCCTGAGGCAGAATACGAAGATATTCGACTCAATACAGAGTTGCGTCCAAATCCCGATGGCAAAACATCAAATGTCTCCTCAATTGAAATTGATTTAATCATTCCAGAAACTGAAAGGCAAAAACTTCAATAGATACTCTAGCTCCTCTATTTTTCCTTTTTCCTCTGATCGTGAAGAAATTTACTCCCAACAAGATTCAATCGTTAGTTTTCAAAAATTTTAAATATTTTTATCATCTAAATGACAAGTCGTACAGCTGTACAACGACAACATCAACATACTGTCAATTCATTTGGTACAAATCAAAAAAGGTGAAAAACTAACAAAATTAACATCCCAGAGGTTAAAGACATGGCTAAAAATGATAAAGATAGCGATCAGAGCGTATACATCGGCACAAGACCCATTATGAACTATGTAATGGCTGTAATGGTAATATTAAACGAGCAAGACCAAGAAACAGGTAAAGCTAAGCACTGTACTATTAAAGCGCGAGGTAAACGCATTAGCAGAGCAGTGGATGTCGCTGAGATTCTCAAGAAGAAATTTGTGACCGATGCAGAATATGTAGATATCCGATTAAGCACGGAACAACTAAAGAACGCCGACGGAAAAGTGAGCAATGTTTCCTCGATTGAAATTGAAATCGCGAAGAAATAATCAGAGATATACTTCACTGCATCCAGAAATAACACTAACTACACGAAATCCCGCCTATTAATGATTCCTTTTTTGTCTTAAGGTGGAGTTTAGTTGACAAAATGTACTTGTTTTCCTTTCATTGAATATTCCAAAACCATTTTGGATCCTCCCCTAATAATGTCATATACATGAATTCAGAGATCAGTTGCGTAGTTTGTCATACAAAAATCCTTTTGAATCCTCAAGTCCATTCTGAAGATAGAAATTATGCCACTTGTGAGAATGGGCACTATTTACATATTGATCCCTGTTTGAAGATGTGTTTACTTTCTTCTGAGCTATGCCCTGTCTGTAATAGTAATTATCCAACAGACATAGTTGAGATTTACTCGAAAAAATCTCAAATCGAAACCATTTTACCACCAGAGGAATCCCATAGTGAACAATTAATTGAGGAATGCATGGTGGTGATTGACAAACTCAGTCGTGCAAAAAAACTTCTCTTGGAACAAAAATTTGCAGCTAGTCTAAATATCATTTTCGATGTGCTGGATCACGACGACCCGGATAATGCGGAAGCAAATTTTCTTCTGGGTAAAGTCTACTTCCTCAGTGGACGATTTGATCTGTCAGTAGCGACACTCATGCGTCTTTTGAAAAAGCACTATGATTATCCTCTAGCATTTTATTATTTAGGAAAAAATTTCGAAAGTCTGGGACTGGATGATAAAGCTTTATGGGCTTATGAACGATCATATATGAACATAAAACAGTTGATGGCAGAAGAATCACGGGATGCTTTGAATAAATCTAAATTAGCTAATATTCTAGCGGAAGTTATTTATATTCTTGAAAAACTCCGATTGGAACAAACTTCCTAGCTACTGCGTGATTAAATGAATTGAATAATTAAAATGACGAATTAATAAATTGACCATTATAGTTTCACGCCAGCTTATGTTTGAGCCATAATCTTCAGCCAACTGTGAGCCATAATACGAATTTACAAACACCGTGTGACCGATGGGCAGAAGTTTGACAAGAAAAATTGGTGAACCCAAATGCAAAAAAATACTAAAATCATTGATGATAAGTGCAGAATTTTGGTTGGGATATTTGGAAAGAATGTTAAGAACAGAGCGGAAATCATTAAAAATCAATTCATAATTTTCCAAACATACCTTCAACACATCTATATAGTTCGTAGATTTACTGCGGGGTGGAATAATCATATAGGAAAAATAAATAACCCGCTGATCTTTCTTGAAACTATCATCAAATTCGGATAGTTTACCTCCCATGGCCCATTCCTTTGTCTGAAAACGCTCAGGTGCCATATCAAAAACATATATTTTCTCGATCTTGGGAAATGACAATAAATATGTCAAATACCTGGAAGTGATTTCTGTTTTTCCAACATTGGTTTCGCCATATAAGAGAATTGATTTTTTTAAACATGAAGCAAATTCCAAATCCTGTTTATTTTGCGAAAGATGGGGATCTGATGCTAGTCGCAATGTATTTTGCCTAAAACACGAAAGGGTTGTGTAGTATTTCACTACATTATCACATTCTTCCCATGACTTAGATAATTTATGGTTATATTGCGTTTTCGTAATTCGTATAAGATCCAAAAACCAAGTCCTGATCCCAGCATAGAAGAAAGAGAAAATCCCACCCATAGAAATAAACTTGATGTCGCTCCCATTAGTAAGCTGATTACTGCCCCTATTCCTACGGTTCCAATTGGTTCGCTTAACGCTGCAAATATCCGATATTTTTCTTTAAAGAATAGGGATATAATGATAGCTGTAATACCGACAACCAATGCTCCTGGAATCCCACCAGGAAATGCAAATAGCGTTCCAATGCCGACAACAAAACGGATAATAGCGATAAATGTGGCGATAACAACCCCCCAAATGGGACCTAAAAATACTCCTGATATTGCATTTATTAAGTGGACAAATGGATTTATTTTGAATCCTCCGAGCTCAAAATAAGCAAAAGGATTAAGGAAGCTTAGAACCACTCCTAACGCCGTTAATATTGAAGCTAGTGATACATTTAACGATAAATTATATCCCTGAATTTCCTTGATGTGTGCATAAACAATCGCTAGAAACACTATCAATAAACCGCTAAAAATCAGCAATACTTCACCAAAATAGGCTTGATTTCGTAAATTCACATCTTTGATTAGGGCAAAAAGTTCAAAGTTTCTAACCCCAAAAGCAAGGATGAGGGTGAATAATCCCCCAATAAGAATTCCTTTATGATAATAGAACTGATCTTGCTCTTTTATTATCGATACCACTACAATCAGAAAAACTACAGGGATTGTTAAGAAAATATAGGTTAGGATCGAGATATCAAAAGGGATCGTTGAAATCATTACAAATGCAACTTCAACCAAATAAAATGTCCCAGAAATAAAGGTAATAAGTGCATATTTCTTTTTTAAAAGCACCAGCAAACTAATCGCAAGAAGGGCGGTATTTCCTACTGCCAGTGTGAATATATACTGTAATTTTTGCTGAATAAAGGTTAATTCAAAGGATGATAGCAATACAAATATTCCTTGAAGCAAGAATAGTATCCCAAATAATACCCGGTGATCGAATCGGGGGGTGTCCGATTTTACTGTAATTATGATTATCAAACTGCTAAGAATTAGATACAAGCAACAAAAGAGAATATTTAGGATCAAATCTTGCATAACAGTATACTGCAATTAATTCCCTAAAAATCTTGTACTCAGTACTCGTGATTTTCCATATGAAACTGCTAAAAAATGAATCCCAAGAAATCCTAGATAAAGTCAAACTTATTGCGGATTTTATCTCAAGTGTTCAAAAATTCACAAAATTAATACCCGAAGTTCGAACTAATATAGCAGTTGCGCGACCTAATGCGAAATCCTTGGAAGATGTTGCCGGAGTAGATGGTCGCATTACGATCGTTCAAAATATGCCGAAATTAGCAGGTCCAATCTGTTTTGGAGCAGCCAATCACACGGGGAGATTAGTTCTTACCGCACAAAAGTATGATCCTTCCATAACAGCTATGATCAATTTGCGATATTCTCCCGATCTTATTCAAAAACTAACTCAACAAGGGAGATTATCGCTAATGCAAATCGATCGAGAACTGCAAGCAAAGGAGATAAAGCAAACTGAAGACTCATCGATGTCTTGGATCATTAAACAAATCTACGATAAACGCCATAAAATACCTGATATTGTATGGGATGTGGGGGAACTTGGGAAAGAACCTATGATTCGTCTCTTTGCGAAGAATGAATTGGATCTAATTAAAAAACTGAAATTGATTCTGAAATTAGTAGACTAATTTTTTTTCGTATCTTTTCGTATCATATCATCCAAAATCTTAATCGCACACAAATTTCCACACATTGTACATGGTTCATTTCGTTCAATGGGACCATCTCGTTCCCGAATGATTCTGGCTTTATCGGAATCTATAGCTTGATTTATTTGCTCATGCCAGTCTAAGTCTCTACGCGCCCTATCCATCTTTTTATCCCACTGGGATGCTTTTTCCCAATTGCGTGTCAGATCGATTGCATGGGCAGCAATCTTAAATGCTATGACACCTTCTTTTACTTCTTCTAAAATTGGAAGACCTAGATGTTCTGCAGGTGTGACATAACACAAATAATCTGCTCCACTCATCCCCGCTATTACTCCACCTATTGCTCCTACAATATGATCATATCCTGGGGCAATATCCGTCACTAAGGGTCCTAACACATAAAATGGAATTCCATTGGTTACAGATTTTTGCAAGCGGATGTTTTCTGCAATTTGATGAGCTGGTATGTGCCCCGGCCCTTCGCAAATTACTTGGATGTTTTTTGCATGTGCTCTTTTTACTAATTTTGATATTGTAAGAAGCTCTTGAATTTGAGGATAATCCGTTGAGTCGAAAATGCAACCAGGCCGGAATCCATCTCCCAAAGACAGAGAAAAATCGTAATTTTGAGCCATTTCAAGTAAATAGTCATAATTGCTATAGAAGGGATTTTCAAGATTATTTTCTAACATCCATACCGCTGTAATCGTCCCCCCCCGACTCACAATTCCCATAAATCGCGGATTTTTCTTAATATATTCTGCAAGGTCTTTGGTTACTCCTGCATGGATCGTGAAAAAATCAACTCCTTCTTTGGCTTGTTCTTCAACAACAGAAAACATATCATCTTCCGTCATATTGACAATACCCCCTGCCTTTTCAATTGCACGTAACGCGATTTGATATATAGGAACGGTACCCAGAGGGACGTCAATATTGGACAATATTGCTTTTCTTACATCCCGAATCGATTGCTCAGAGGGACCTGATGTGAGATCCATTATCGTATCAGCACCGTATTTCACGGAAATTTTTGCTTTCTCTATCTCTTGTTGGATATTATAAACTTTTTGGGATGCTCCAACATTACTGTTTATTTTCACCGACAGCCCTTCGCCAATCCCTATTGGATTGCATGTGCTAGTCAAACTTTTGAATATGACGATCCTTCCACTTGCTATTCCTTTCCGAATCCTCTCGGAAGAGACTTTCTCCGTTTTGGAAATAAGTTCCATTTCCAGGGTGATTCTTCCCGCTTTTGCTTCCTTCATCTGGAGCGTCATTACAACATGATCAATCCATCAAACCAAATTAATCTATGGATGTAAAATGTAAGAATTAGAGAAAGGAAAGATCAATTAAAAGAGTTTGAAGTGATTTTGTGATTTTATATTGCGAGATCTCATCAATTGGTACAAATTGGATATCCGCAGCATCTGATTGAGCTTTTAATTTCGGGATATGCTTGTCATTTGAGAACCGCTTATCCATAATCTCCATAAAATAGTTGATGAGAACATAGTGATACTTAATTTTGTGCAGTCCATCATAAATCACTGTGTCTACCAATCCCGCAAGTTTTACTGCTTTCACTTTAATAGTGGTTTCTTCGAGAAACTCCCGTTCAGCTCCCGCTTGACAAGTCTCCCCGAGTTTTAAATGCCCTCCAGGAATGGACCACAAATTTGCACCAGGATCGTATTTACGTTTTATGAGTAAAATATTGTTTTGATATAAGAGAACGCCACCGACTCCAACATGCGGTCGTACGGGATATTTTCGTAAATCATATTTCAACTTATCAAAATCTGTTTTCGGTGCCTGTTTCATATGATTTTCCTAATGGTTTAGTTATGTAAAAATCTCTTTCTACAATGAATTGACTTAACACACCTGCTTCCATAATAATATATTTGCATGAGAGATTGACTTTCCTATACTAAGCAATTCTGTTGCATGAAAATTAATGTATTTACCAATTCTGTTTTTGAACGGAAACCAAAAATCCCTTTTTTTTATGAACCTAAGTTGGGAACTTTAAGTACCGCCTAAAACTGTTGATTATCATATGAACAAAGTAAATTTAGAAAAATCCGATAAGGAATGGAAAGAATTACTTACACCTGAACAATTTTATGTATTGCGAAAAAAAGGGACGGAACGACCTGGAGTGGGTAAGTTTTTACACAATAAGGAAAAAGGGGTTTACGTGTGTGGCGCATGTGGTTCTTTCTTATTTAAATCTAACGCTAAGTTTGAATCCGGCAGTGGATGGCCTTCTTTTTGGGAACCTGTTAGCCCAGAAGCTATAATCGAACAAAAAGACACTTCCAATGGCATGATTAGAACGGAAGTTCTGTGTGGCGCTTGCAAATCACATTTAGGTCATTTATTCGACGATGGTCCCCGAGATAAAGGCGGATTACGATACTGTATCAATTCCATTTCGTTGGATTTCGAGAAAAATAATGAGTAATTATCCAAATCCTTTGCAAAAACTGTCAAAATTGGTTGGCATAAGACGATAATTATATCCTCCTTCGAGTAACGCATAACGCCGTCCTTGGCACAACTTTAGACTGTATTCTTTTAGCAAATTACCTATAGTGTTATAAGACTCAGTTGACAAAACGCCCCCCCAATCGCCAACAGCATTGTCAAATCCGGCACTCGCAATAATAATATCAACATTTGATATTGATTCTAATTTTTCTTTAATTTCCTCAATATACTTTTCTTCATTATGGGAATATGGATTAAGAATGTAAATATCAAATTCCTCCAATATATTTATGGTGCCATCTCCTGTGTGTAAATCAAAATCCAGAATAAAAGCGGAACCTAATTTGTACTTATCCATCAGATATAGTAAGCTCACTGCGATGTTGTTAAAAAAACAGAAACCCCAACAAGAATCCCTACTCGCATGATGACCGGGAGGTCGAATTAACCCAAAACAAGCTGTTTTTTCACGATATGCGATTTCTGCTGTTTGAATAGCTCCACCAGCTGCAAGCAAAGCCATATTAAATGCCAACGGGTCGACTTCAATCCGATGATAATGTCTATCCGTATGGGCTTTCAAGATATCTTTCTTCTTAGCGAGTTTTGCTTCCACAAACTCATAAAAACTATCATTCTGTATTCGTTCGATAATTGGTTCCAATCTTCCTGCAGATGCTGCAGGATCAGATTCATATACTTTAAAAAAATCTTTATGAAAAATAACTTTCATTACCCCAAATTAGTATAATGAAAAATAAAAATTTACAGCCTTCTTATGTCTCTCGACTTATCGATCCTTCCTTTTGATCTATTTGTGTTTTGTTTTTTCCTTCCTTAGAACGTTTTACAACTCATGAGATGAAAATAGAAGAATAATTTTTATTAATACGTTCTACGGCTTAGGTTTTATATTTTAGCTTCAATTAAACCAATTATGGTAATACAATTTTCTGATTTATCTGTTTCTAAACCAATTTGGGAAAAAATACGTTCACAATTGGAACAAAAGGCTCGCCCATTAGAATTAGCTCTATTTAATTATTTTTTTGAATCAGGGTCTGAAAATGGCGTTTTTTCTACGATAGAAGCATATCAAAATTTTGATGGTGGTTTTGGTCATGGAATCGAACCAGATTTTTATTTGCCTGAATCTTCTCCGATGGCAACCTCAATGGCTCTTCGAATTTTGTCAAAACTCCCAAAAAGCGGAAAAAGAGATACAATGGTAAAAAAAACCATTACTTACTTGAAAACATCGTTTAGCGTAGAACGAATGGGATGGTATGCTGTACCAGAACAAGTGAATGATTTTCCACACGCTCCATGGTGGGAGTATGATAAAAACGAAGGAAAAACTGTAATTGATAATTCATGGGGTAATCCAAATGCAGAAATTCTTGGATATTTATGCTATTATCGAGATTTGTTGAATAACTGGGATATTGTTCCTTTAATTGAACATGCAATCCATTATTTTCAAAAAAAGCAAGAATTTTCAAGTGAACATGAAATTTTCTGCTATTTACATCTTTATCATTATGTTCCATTTCACAATCGAAAAAGATTGTTCCCTAATTTAAAACAAGCAATAGATAGTTTGATTGAACTTGATTCTTCGAAATGGTACGATTATGTTCCGATTCCATATAAATTTGCCCTATTTCCAGAAGATATAGAACCATTTATTTCTTCTGATTGTCTTCATCAAAGTTTATTTTTTCTGAAAGGAATATTGGAGCAGCAATATATAATAAAACCTTCATGGGAATGGCATAGTTATCCAAAACATTGGATTATTGCTCAAAAAGAATGGATGGGAGTTTTGACTATAGAAGCATTACGACTTTTATCTCAATATTCTGCGGATTAATTTCAATCGGCGATTAACATTACATGTAAATTAATTATTTTCAAGAAAATTTAGAGACTGTCAAGCTAATTTACGTTCGTGTTCCCATTCCGAGCCATTTACAGTGCATTATTATTCCAATTCGCTGTTATCTCGAAACTTGGATACAAGAATAAATCTAATAATTGATATACGTCAACACAGATGTTAATAGAATATGTACATGCAATACAGTAAGTATTTCGTGAAGTAAAGGTCTGTTCACAGACTGTGGAACCGTGGGGGGAAAATATCCTAGTGTTTAGTCACGGGGAGTGCCCATAAGCCACGATTCTATATCTATTCTCGAAAAAAATAATGAAATTGTTTTTGTATTCGCAAACACACTATCCCTACCATCATTCTCGCTGCCCGCGTGCAAGTAAGGCATAAGAAAAAAAGGAACAAATTTTTTTACTGTGTTCTTCAGATGAAGATACTCACCGAAAACTGATTTTCTTACTGTAATATCGGAAGGGCAGAGGTAGTTCTTTGCGCGGAAATCCCTTGAGTTCCTTATTGATTGTTTTTTTAAGCTCGGTTAAGCCTATTTCTTGGATCTGTTCGCTTGTGATCCCATTTACAAGTTTTTCTCCGATAAGACGTCTTCGAACGGATATAGTTTTATGTGTCTGTTCTTGTGCTCCCACAATAACGGTATAGGGAATCCATTCCACTTCCGCAGAGCGGATCTTCTTACCGATCTTTTCATCGCGGTCATCATAGTCAGTACGAATCTGCGCTGCATTGAGTTTGATCATAATCTGCTCAGCATAGTCCTTCTCTTTCTCCGTGATTGGAATCACGCGTACTTGAACGGGGGATAACCATGTTTTGAAACCCGTGATGATCTCATCCTTATTACGCTCACTTGATTCCAGAAGTGCCCAAAGAATCCTCTCAAACGCTCCCGATGGGGATGTATGTAAGATAATAGGATGTTCTTTACTTCCATCTTTGCGTGTATAGGTGATATTATATTTTTGTCGTCTTTCTCCAAACTGCTCGATGTAATCTTGGCTGCTTTCCACATCAATTTGAATCGTTGAAAGGGTTGCAGAGGAGCCTTGAGAATCAAGTACAGGCCATTCGAATTTTAAAATGAAGTAATAGTAACGTTCGGGCCACAATTCAAAGATCACCGGTTGTCCCCACTCCTTGATATTTTGGATGATCCACTCTTTATTTTGGTCCCAGAATTCCTCGGTTGTTCGGAATACAATATGTGACTGGATTCCTAAGTCATTTAGAATCCGATGCACCATTTTGAACTCTTTTTTAAATTCTTGTATAGATTGTTTTAGGTCTTTGCATAGCGTGTGGAGATCTGGCATGACGAATGCACGTAGGCGGCGTAATCCCGATAGTTCTCCTGCTTGTTCTCGTCTAAACGCATATTGCTCCCATTCGTATACACCTAATGGAAGGCTTTCTTCCTTGATCTGCATCTGGGAAAATAAATTAAATAATAGAAAATCATTCGCAAACCGGAGTAAAAAACGATCGTGATGACTTTGCACCCAATAAGTTTTTGCGGGAAATCGGGCGGTCTGTGCTGTTAACTTCTTATTTCTTACGGTATACATCACGGGTGTATCCGCATAAATGGCACCATTTTCTACTATGACATTTTCCAAATAATCCTTGATTAAATTCTTCATTAATACACCCTTAGCATACCACCGAAGATTACCTGCATCAGTAGCATCGTCAAAATCAGCTATTTCCATAGATTTCATTATTTTGATATGCGGGGGTTCTTGTTTTGGCGATTCACGAGCTCTCAAGACCTCATCCGTGATCAATTCCTGAAAATTCTTCCATTCCTTTCCCATGTATCGGTCAGGTATAATGGATTTTTTATTGGATTCTTTTACGGGATCATATAGATGCATTATCTGTCCATCTTCCGTTAGGATTTTAAAAACAGAACTTGGTCGGACCTCGTCTGCAAGGATTGATAATTTCACATCCCGATACATTTCGGCAACTTCATGACCCAAGCAGTTTAGACTGAAGGATTTATACCATCCAAAGGGAGAAAAATCTGCATTATACCCCCGATCTTTCAGAATCGATGCGATTTTTGGACAAACTTCCATGGACTCTTTTTCTTGACTTAAAAAATTGCTTAAATGAGCCCACGGGTAGACTAAAATCGAATCAACTCTATAATAGGAAGAATCCAAGATGAGTTTCTTTAACTCTCTTGGATTTTCACTTGGGGAAAGTATTTTGGGATTATCCTTGGCAAGTTGCTTTTGTCTTTCCAGTTTTTCATTAAATTTTTGGATTTCATCATTTTGTTCTTTAATCCTAGCGGGAAATCCCTCGATTAATTCGATAGCTTCCTCAATAGTATTTGCTCCTTGTTTAGCAATAATCGATGTGTCAAATGTGTCTTGATCTTCCACAGAAACGAAGGCGAACAATACTAATCCCTCAAGATCTAATTTCTTTCCTTCGAAATCCTGGGGATGGGAGGTAGCTATTGCTTTTTTCTCCATGGAAGCTCCATCGGAATGGATTAATAGAATTTTCATATAATCACCTACTAAATTTGGTCATACATAAATTTCGTCATTCACTTTTCTTACGCTAGATTATCCAGAGTTCATATATAAATCTATGGGATAGTCCGAAATGCTAATTACTCTTAATATGATTAACATTAAATATCAAAATTAGTAAATATTTAAGAAAAATATATTCTCAGCCCGTAACAATAAGATCGCACATATAAAAAAACTCTCGTTCTCGATTTCACGCCTGTCTGAGGGATTTTGAGAGTTATTTAAATTTGAGTCGTACTAGTGGTTGCAGTGGTCAATCTGACCAAAACCAGATATAAAACACTTGTATTACTAATGACAGGCGCAACCATAATTATATCACATATTCGAGATGGATTTAATTGTCGGGGAAAACATAAATAATTTTGGGACCGACATGTTCATCCATTAATCAAACTTAAAGCAGCTGCGATCGTTGCTAAATTAGACAGATATAGAGATTTTCCCGTACCTAAAACCAGCACATCTGCATCTGTAAATGGAAATTCTAGGGATTTCGCATTAATAGCGACGGATATACTTTTTCCTTGATTCAGAGAAGTGGATGGAAAATGAAAAATACCATTTTTCATGATGAGACAGGTTGCACCCGAACCCCCGACTTTAATGGCTTCGTCTCTTTGCTCCATTCCCGATTCTATATGATTTATTCCATTATATACGATTGAATAGCGAACACACTCTCCGATTACAATCTGGGATATATCAAATTTTGGTTCCAGTGGAGGGGTAAGAATTTTATCAACTTCACGCAAAATCTGCTCTCCCCGTTCAGACAACATATGCCCGTTCATATTGTCATCCACCTTCACTAGTTGCATACGTTTCATATGTTTTAGTAAGGACCGAACCTTTCCTTCCGATAAACTAAGTTCCACTTCCAGCCTATATCTTCCAATTCCTTGGGGTTGCTGTTTGAATACAAACAATCCAAGGAGAACATGAACTAATTGAAAGCTGGGTTGAATAGTTTTACTCATACGTATATCCGATAGTTGATCAAGTATGTTCATAAAATAGTATCCAGTGTTTAATTGGATAGATTTAAATAAATTTTTTTTTATCCGGATTATTTTAAACAGTATGGACTCGGTAGAAAAACGGATTTTAATTGAGGCTCTAAAGAATGCAGTAAAATTTGGTGAAGCTCGAGATAACGTCGTTATTGGGAAAATTATGCAAGATTTCCCCGAATACCGTTCGAAATTTAAAGAATTAACTCCAAAAATAGCAAAAATGGTTAAAGATGTTAATTCATGGAATGCAGAAAAACAACAAGCAACTTTGATCGAGTTGGAACCGCAAGCACTGGAGCATAAAAAGAAGGAAGCGGAGGAAAAAGTACTCCCCGATTTACCCAATGTCACAAAAGGTAAAAAAGTAGTAATGCGATTAGCCCCATATCCAAGTGGAGCGTTGCATATCGGTAATGCCCGTATGTTGGTATTAAATGACGAGTATGTGAAACGCTATAAAGGAAACCTCATTTTAGTCTATGATGATACGATCGGAGCTACAAAAACTGCGATTAAAGGTGATCCAGATGCAAAATATATTATCCCCGAAGCGTATGACTTGATTCAAGAGGGATTGGACTGGCTAGGAATAGACTATGATAAGAATAACGTGGTATATAAAAGCGATCGCCTTAATATCTACGAGAATTATGCACAAGAATTCATCCATAAGGGAGATGCATATGTTTGTACCTGTGATGCAGAGGAGTTTCGAGAAAACTTCAAGAAAGTAGGTAAACCATGTCCGTGTAAAGCCCTTCCCATCGAAACTCATCTAGAACGATGGAAATCGATGTTAGATGGCACCTATGCAGAGCAAGAAGCTGTAGTTCGACTAAATACAGGCATGGATCAAAAAGATCCCGCATTACGAGATCATGTAATCATGCGTATTTCTGAAGCAGAGCATCCCCGAGTGGGTACGAAATTCCGTGTGTGGCCAATTTTAGACTTTTCTTGGGGAATCGATGATCATGATTTAGGAATTACTCATATTATTCGAGGTGCGGATTTGCAAAAAGAAGGATTTATTGAGCAATTCATATGGGACTTGATGGGATGGGAAGCTGCTACAATTTTACTCTATGGGAGAATGAAATTCAGTAACGATTTTAAACTCAGTAAAACTCTCGCAAGACAAAAAATCAATACCAAGGAATACGATGGGTGGAAGGATCCTCGAACGTGGTCTCTTCAATCTCTGGAAGCGCGGGGTATTCAACCCGATGCTTTGCGCCAATCTCTAATCGATTTGGGAATGTCTCAAAGTGGAATTAATTTTTCCGAGAAATGGCTCTATGCAAAAAACACAAAAATAATCGATGCAGATGCCTTTCGATACTGGTTTGTGGAAAATCCCATTAAATTGGACATCAAGAATCTTCCTAAAACGAAATACTCGTCTACTCCGTTGCTTCATCCTAGCAATGAGAGTGCTGGAACCCGAAAAATTCAGTTGAATACTGAAAATAATCTCGCATCTGTGTATATTTCACGGTTGGATACAACGATTCAATATTCTCGAGATGGGAGTGAAATTCGATATCCCCAAATCACAAAAGGAACACAATTCCGACTCAAGGATCTATTTACAATTGAGATCCAATCGGTTCATTCAAAAAAGGTTAATGCCATCTTCCTTACCGAGAACCTGGATCCATCGATCCGAAAAATCCAGTGGGTGCCTTATGATTCGAATATAGTTGTCCATGTGCTAAAACCAACTGGAGAAATTACCCAAGGAAAAGCAGAAAATACAATCAAATTCCTACCTATTGGAAAAATCGTGCAATTTGAACGCTATGGATATGTGAAAATCCAAAAAAAACAAAAAAACGAAATATATTGCTACTTCACTCATTAACGGACTAAATTTTGCGTTTTGCAGTATTTACATTCGACAAATTCCCCGGGTTTAGGAAAATAGGGCAATGTTCCTCCACATTCCGTGCAAAACAAATCATATATTTCTTTTTCACTACCAACAACATTCGATATCAATATTCTTCGTTTCAAATCCGTGGAAAACGAAGTTAGCAAGGCGGAAAGGATCTGTTCATTTGTACTTGATGCATAAAATTCAATTTTACTATTGATAACCTGACCTACAACCAAGATTTCAAATTGGGCATCCTCAGTTACTCCAAAAAACCAAGCAATCTTCTTTTCTTCTTCAGTTATTTTGGTTAACAAATGGAAATTCTTGGATCGAATGATTTGCACGATATGATTAAATGCGGTAATAGGATTGAGTTTATCGGGTAAGCCATAGGATCGGATATCCTTTCTCATATGGCTTGCAGTATTGAATTGTTCAATTAATTCTTGAGGGATCTCTTTTGGGAGGATTTTAGGGACGGTGAGATTATATTCCAATTCATCTATCAGTAATAATCGTACATATCCTTTATAATTCAAGAATTTCAGTTTCCCAGAAATCTTTCCTCTTCCCAAGATTTCAGGATTCAGATAGAATTTTCCTTCGAAATTCTGTTTTTGTGGTAACGATGGAATACGTGCAACAATTCTAGAATCGGATTTCGTCAAATCGAGTTTGGGTGTTGTACGAAATATTTCCATCTTTGGAGAAAATTCTAATATCACTTCAATTTCATTAATGGGAAAATCACTCTTATTCGTTATTCGAATCATAAAGCGGATATGACTTCCTAAATAGCCTAAATTGACATCTAACTTGATAAAATCCTCCTGAGAGGTTTCACTGGTTTTTGCTTTTATAAACGTAGTTTGCCCATCACTATATTGCTGGATCGGTTCTGGTAGATTCTGAGTTTGGGTAGATGAAGACGATGGGGAGATATTTCCTCCAGTGATGAACATGTGGGCTTTCTTATCAATTCGTCCTTGAATAAAACCTGTGAAAATCATACGTTCAAGCGTAAATAGTAAAATTTCCAGTTTCATTTCGAGTAACGCAGCAATTTTGTCTAAATCCACTTGGGGATCAACAGACGCAAATTTTTGAATAGTCGACTTGATTAACATATCCATACGGGTCAAATAACTCCCTCACTGCATACTTGAAGTAATGAAAAGTATAATCCCTTACACACAAGTAATTCCTAATAAAATTACGCAAACAGAATAAACGTGATCCATATTATAATGGCAAAAATTGTTATACAACACCCCCTGTTCGAAAAAATGGTAAATATTGCACGATCTCACCATCCGGAAGAGTCATGTGCCGCAATCTTTGGCACATCCTCCAAAATTGAAGTACTTACCTATCATATCTCCCAAATTATTGAATTACAGAACACCGTCCATTCACCGGTCGAATTTCGAATTGATGAAGAGGAACTATATCCTCTTTGGAAAAAATATACCAAGATGAAATTAGACTTGCTCGGGGTGTTCCATTCCCATCCCGACACTGCATACTTATCCAGTTATGATAAAATGACCATAAAACACATCTCCAAAGCCTATCCCTCATGGATATGGATCGTATATGGAAGCCGTTCCCATCAACTTAAAGCTTTTATCCTACAGTCACACCAATTTGTGGAAATCCCTATATGCGAAAGGCAATAAGTGGACATAATTAACCTTATGAAGCAATGTTACTTCTAGAACCAAACATCCAAAGGTATGCATGTATGGACGATTCATCAGCAAAACACTCCATTTTAAAATTCTGTCCTGGTTGCGGTACTCAAATAGAGTGGAATCGGGATGTCCGGTTTTGTATGCATTGTGGCATGTATATAATTCCATTTATCCCTCAAGATCAAATTCAGGAATGGCTAGGAGAATCTTTGACACCCGAGGAAATACATGAATTATATTCCCAGCGAGAACAAAAAACAGTCCCTCCCCCTGCTACCCCCCCCTCATACTATCTTTACCGCACTCGCAAACCATGGAAAATAGGTGCAGCCCTAGGCGTACCCCTGTTAGCGGTAATAGCTAAATTCATTGCGTCGTTCATTATTTTATTTGTTTATATTTTAATCACAGTGGAGGATTTCGCAACAATTGATATTGAATCGTTTTTAAATGAGAATCTGCTTCCCATTACGATAATCGAACTACTCACGCAATTATTGTTCTTGCTTATATCATACTTATTTACGTCTATTTTTTTCCCCTACAAAGCACCTGCGAAAGAACGATGGGAATCCATAGGAATTCCATTTGGTTTAAAAGGATCACAATGGTTAAAAGAAATAGGGATTGGAATTGCCTTCTCCCTAATAATGACGGGTTTAGTGTATGGAGTTCAGTGGATTTCTGCGTATCTAACCCAATTTCTATTTGGTATCTCCGCTCAAGATTTACTGACCTCGGATACAGACAGTATAACATCCCCATTTCCGAATACGATTCCATTTTTAATCGTTTATTCCCTACTAATGATCTTTTCTGTAGCACCTTCAGAAGAAGTCTTATTTCGAGGTTTCTGCCAAAAAGGGATTCAAGACACCTTTCGTAACCAAAAAACTGGAAAAGTCATGGGTTTAATTATTACAGCGGTTTATTTTTCATTATTCCACATATACACGTTGGTTGTATATCCGCCAATACTTTTTTTTGCTTTCTTTCCTTATTTCAGTCTATCGTTAGTACTAGGATTTCTCTATATGTGGAGAAAAAATCTACTCAGTGCGATTACTGCGCATGCACTATATAATATCATTCAATTCCTAATCGTAATACTCATCATACCTTAAGACGTTTTGGAGGAAAAAAATTGAAATCAAGCATATTGGACATAATAGAAAGTAATATCATAGGAAATAAGTATAACATATTAATGGGGCTTGGGGAAGAAATCGATCAAAACCAAAAAATCCAAGTTATCTGCGAACAATTTGCACAACAACATAAAACCCTCATTATCCTGGTGGGAGGATTTGAATCCTATCCTCAAGATAAAAAAGACCCTGAAAAGAAATTCTATGATCTGGCGATCGATCGCGAGATCGGCAATGTTTTATTCTCAAAAGGGGATGTGATTTTTGGAGTAGATGACACCCTAAAACCCACAGACGCCTTTAAGGGAGAGAAAGTCGTAAAAATTAATGAATATTTAGAACATGTGTACCAAATCATACGGATACTGTATCAGAAAACTGAAGATATTAGGAAATCAGGGGGAGTGTTTAAAATATTGAGTTACCATCCCGAACGGGTTCTCCTCAGTATCATTTTTTACGACGTCTTAGTGGAATTGACTACTTCCAAACCAATTAACTATTTTATAAAAGATGCGGATCTGCTGGGATGGCTTCACCAATTTTCAGGAGTACGGGGGGCTATATCTGCAGCGCGCTTCATTCAGTTTCTAAAGGATATATTGACATCATTACGTACAGATATGTATGATATATTACGCATCTCCCGCATCGCCCTGTTAGAATCAGCCGATGGTCTCCAATTCCTTTTTGCTCCAGTAGGAATTGATGAAGCTACAAATTTCGAGAGAAAAAAATACATTTTGAATAATGCTGCCCTCTTATTAACGGAATTAGGGATTGAACCCCGTTTATCCGTGATGAGTGGGGGACGTTTTGGGGATGTAGGGCGAAATAAGGATGTGGATGAGACTTTGAAAACCGCGGAGTTACTTGTGACTTATTTTGAAAAAGAGGCTCCAATAAAATACCATATTAGTAATGAACAAATCTTGATTGAACAAGCAATAACTAAAGGGAACTTTCTTCTCGCCCCTGATGGGATTTCAGGGAATTTTATCTATCGTACCTTAGTTTATTTAGGTAAGGGAAATGCATATGGCGCCTTGTTTTCCGATGTCTATTTTAAACATAAAAAAGTTCTAATTGATACTTCTCGTGTAGCAAAAGACTGTGAAATCCACGGAAGTCTTATTCAAGCTGCTGGCTTCACCTTGTTACTACAAAAAGAAAATAAAAAGAAATAACGATTCTAGGATTCGATGAGGAAAACTTTTCCTCCTACTTTCTCTATTTCTTCCCGTGCGTACTCACTTGCGGAACGAACTCGAACTTGCACTTTTTTTCGAATCGAGCCCTTAGCTAGTATTTTTTGGATATTTAATTTATCCAAATCCACGGAGTATGTATCACCGGTTTTTTGCGCTAATTCCAGTTTTACCCAGATATCGAGTTTTGCATCCAAAGAGCTGATATTAATGATATTTTTCTTGTAGATTCTTACTTGGGTTTGAGGACGTTTAAATCCATATTTTCCAAATTGCCACGGACTTCGCTTTACTTTCTTGCCAAATTTCTCGGTAGGATAGCCAAGTGCTCTCTGCTTCATCATGTAGGTTTTCATCCCTTTTTCATAACCAGTGGCAACACCATGGCCATGTTTGCGTCCAGTTTTTCTGCGTCCTTGCTGGTGTCCATATCCGTGCGTCCGAGTTCCTCGTAGTTTGGTAACATGTTTTCTAAATTTCATTGTCATGATGTTTTTTCTCCTATATCATTTTTCTGGCGAGTATGTTAATGAACTCTCCCACATGACCAAGAGTTCCACCGGAATGGAAATGCTTTTTAATAGTCCCTCGATGCCCTCCGATGGGAGGATGCAATCGAAATATGGGTTTTAGGTCATTTATATCCTTAACTTTTACTTCACCATTTATTAATGCATCTGCAAATGCTTTCATGGTAGTGAATTTTGAGTATTTCTTAATATGCTTTTCAGTGAGAGGTAAATTACCCTTGACCAACCCTCGGTTCGTAAGGAGTTTAAGTACAGTATCTTTATCCACTTCCCCATATGCAATATAGTCTTTTGCTTTCCGAAGCATTCCCATCACACTCTTATCTGCAATAACTAAACAGGCGTGATTCACCTTATGCAAGCGAAGCATCTTCAGTGTATCCAAAATCTTGTAATTCATGACAGGCGATCCTCGTATCCGAATTACAAGCATGAGCTTATTATTCTCTATATTCGTACTATTTGTCCCCTTTGTCATTTTTCACACCTTGAGTATTTTATCTACTCCATTCAGAAGGAGCCATAATTTTATATGCATTCTTTAGAGCATCTATTACTGCTTTTGCAGTATTTTCCGCATTTTTCGAATTTCCTTTAATGTATACATAGCAATCTTTTATGCCAGCTAACCGTAAGGGAATTTTTGCGGCATCTGATGACACTAATCCTGTTCCTTTGGGGGCAGGCATGATTCTAACCTTTACACTACCGGTTTTTCCTTCAGTTGTATATGCAATACTGTGATTGTCTCCGCAGTTGCACTCCCAGCTTCCACATCCTCTTTTTACGGGGATAATACCTAATTTTGCCTTATGTATACTTTTTCGTATTGCTGGACCAACTTCCTTATGTTTGACCGATCCTATACCCACATATCCCTGACTATTGCCAACACAAACAGTTGCTTTAAACTTCGATTGTTGTCCTGCATCCGTCTGTTTCTGTACCATATTAATGTCGACCACTTCTTCGCTCATGTTGGGAAGAAGCATGTCAAAGATTTCTCTTTCTCGTACTTTATAATTATTTTGAAAGATCTCTTCAATCGAAGTAATCAATCCACTTTTTACAGCTTCTCCCAGGGAAGTTCGCGGTATCCATTCGGGAGGTTGCGGTTTTCGCCGTATTTTTCGTTCCCTTCCCCTACGTGGGCCGGATCGTGTTTCTGTATTAGACATAAATTTACCTTTCTTATGGTTTCTTCAGTATTGTATTCTTAATGATTTCAAAATCCTCAGGAATTTTAGTTGGATCTAAGCCATTTTTCAGATATCCTGAGAATTCCTTCTCAAATGTCTTTTTATCTTTCTTTTTGATTAATTCTGCATACTCTTTTATATGAACTCCATTCATTCGGGATTCGAGATTTGCTTTTTCAAATAAGGATTTCCCGTGTGGAACAGTAACACCCGCATCTAAAAATCCTTTAAGTGCTGCATAAACTCGATGTTTGTGGATTAATATTCCCACATCCAGTATGCATTCTGTGATTTTTCTATTTTTTGCTCGTAATCCGCATAAATATCCTGTTAAATAAGCAGAAGGAATATTTCCAGTACAGTATTTCCATCCATAGTCTGCCAACTGATTTGTATGAGCACTGACTAAGACAGTATCTCCGTTTACATTGGCATCGATTACCTGAACTACTATGGATTGGATACTCGCTCGAACGACCAAGCGTGATTTCCCAGATAATACCAACCGTAATCGTGCGTGGTAATTAGTTTTTCCTTCTCTGCGTCTTCGCATGGATACGCGGCGTCGTGGACCTGTCATTTTAAATCATCTTTATTTTTTCATGAGTTTATTTTCTCGTAGATAACGGTTGAGTGTTCCTACTGATTTGAAGGATCCACCTTTTGCACGAAGATACAATTTGCGATATATAATTCGATCGATTTTTCCTGTATTCCGTAATTGTTTGAGTTCTCTTCGTAAAGGGCGTATTGAATTAATCCATGCACGTTTTGTAGGATTACGTGCACTAGCAGCACCTTTTCTCTTCCCTAATCCACGAGCTCTTCCTCTTCTTTTCCTTTCTTTTCGTAAATTAGTTCCATATTTACTAATACCCAGTTTTTGTCGTTTCTGAATGATACCTTGCTGGATCAAATTCCGGACATCCTCTCGGGTAATTGCCATAATTACTTCATCAACGTTGTCTTGTTCAATATATACCCGATTAATGCCGCATTTCAGGATTTCAGCAGCCATCCGTTTTTGTGGTGTCACATTCATTCTTTATCACCTACTTTTTCACTCGTGATTTTTGTGCTTGCTTTTTTCTTTCGGGACGATTTCTTTTTCTTAGCTTGCTGTTTCTTTTCTTTGGGTTCCTCTTTTATTTGAAACAATTCCGAATATGGAATTCCTAAATTCAAGATTTTGAACCCTTTTGCCTGAATTTGTTCTACAAGCGTCAATCGTTTTTTAATTCCCAACTTTGATGAGATTATGATTCCATGAATTTGGGGATCTAATCCTTCGATATCCTCAAAGTGCAAAACATGTTTTGTCACTAATCCGGATGGATGCAAACCTCTGACTTTTCGCGGAGTAGAATACCCTACATTGGGACTTTTTACTCCACTTTTCAGTTTTTCACGGGTTTGGGAGTCAATTCCTTTTGCAGCTCGCCAACCTCCATGAACACGTTTATATCTCCATGATTCAATCCGTTTGAAGGAAGGCTTATTTTTCTGAATCTTTTTTCGTAACCTTAATAATCGTTTAATTTCCGCCATATTTTTTCCATCCTTATACCTTTATTTTCCACAGGAGTTCTTCTCCTAGGTATTTTTCAAACACATAAATACCATCTTGGAATATTCGTTTATCCTTTTTCCGAATTCGACATGTTTTTTGGATATTTGCGGCTGTTTGACCCACCTCTTCTTTGTCGATGCCACTGATGACTACATCTTCTTTGCTTGCTTTGATTTCGATGGGATGTGTCCCTGCTTTAAATGTGATACGTGGGCTACGTTCTCCGATGAAATTTTTAATGAGAATTCTATTTTTATCGATGTCCACCGTAATGGGAAAATGGGCGTAGGCGATCTTCATTTTGTAGGTGTATCCTTTGGTAACCCCATCAATGGCATTTTGGATAATAGATCGAAGGGTTCCCAGTTTTGCTTCCGTAGATTTTCGAGGGAAATAGGAGGTAAGTGTCACCTTGTTATCTTGATATAGAATTTCCACTTTTTTCACATGGGAAAAGTCCTTAGTTATTTTACCTTTCTTTCCTTCGATTGTGACCATCATATCTTTTATATTTAATGAGATATCTTCTGGGATCTCGATGATTATTTCTGATTTAAATGATTTTACCATTTTTTATCCCTCTCTAGATTAATTAATAAGCGAACGCTAAAAGCCGTCCACCTAAATTTCTACGTTTTGCTTCCATATGAGTCATAATCCCTTTGGGTGTAGAGATGATGAGTAATCCGAAATTTACAGATGGTAAGAATTGCTTTTCCATCGATTCGAATTTCGTCAGTTTTACGGACTGTCGTGGTTTTATTACACCACATTTGTTAATTCTTCCAAGCAATTCCAGGCGAAATTTTCCTGTGCGACCGTCATCGATGAATTCAAATTCACCAATGTACCCATTTGCTTGGAGTATGCGTAAGCAGATACCGATAAGTTTGGATGCGGGGCGAATAACCACAAACCGCTTTCCAGAATGCTCTGCGTTTTTGATGTTCGAAAAACAATCTGCTAATGGATCATGTAACACTTTTTTAATCTCCTAATCATATTTTTTAAACCCGATTTTTTCTGCAGTTTCTCGAAAGCATCGACGACATATCATTAATCCATAGGATCGAATGATCGCCCTGTTCGTACCACATCTTCGGCAGAATCGGGTTCCCTTTGAGGATTTCCTCTTGGACTTCTTCTGTGAACTCATAATATCACCTTAATAGAACCTTTCCTCCATAACATCAACAATTTCAACTTTGAATATATTTTTCATATATTCGATTGCTTCATATTTGCTGACATAATGATGTTTTGGGATTTTCGAGCGTTGTTTCCTCCTAACCTTTACCCGAAAACCAGGACGTACAAGTCTAACAGACATATCAAATCCTGTGATTCCCAATTCTGGAATATATTTTGTATCGGGGAGTTTAATATGCTCATCTACGCCAATGGAAAAATTTCCATAATTGTCAAAGGAACTGCGTAATATCCGATTATCATAAACAAATAATACCCGTTTTAGAAATTTATTTGCATTTTCTCCTCGTAATGTGGATTTGGCTGCTATAGATTGTCCTTTTCGAATTCCCCATTCTTTTACGTTTTTTTTCCCTCGCACTGCTACTGCTTTGCTTTGGGTAAGAAGCTCGAGAATGCGTTTTACCTTATTTAATTCCTCACCAGCTTGTCCCACACATATATTCACCACAACCTTCTCAATTTTGGGTTTTCGGAAAGGATTTGAATTCCAATCTTGTGCGAAATCAGCTTCGATTTTCTTTTTTGCCATGAATCATCACTTCAAATTTTGCCTACTCCAATTTGATTACGGATTTGCTTTTGCCTAATACAAAAGAGTAGACATATGCAGTCTCATGAATTTCCTCTTGGGGGGTCTTAATCTTCACTATGCTTGCATTTGATCCGAATCTTTTTTCAATCTTGGTCACTACCCCATTCATTCCAAGGTTTTTTCCTCGAACGACTAATATGGGGGAATTTTCTTTTAATGGATAATACTCCACGATTTCTTGGCTTGGTAACTTGATTTTGAGAACCCCCATCGTATTATACGTATCTTCTTTGGGTTTTTTCGGATCCTTTACACTGATTTGGATATTTCTTCCATCATGCAAGTTTAGCTGAACATACCCGTTTTTCACGATGGTCTTGTTCTCAATTCTGCACAGTTTGAAATCACTTTCTTTCTTATCAACTTCTTGAGGGACTAATCCCTTCTTTGCCTTTGGAAGAATTCTGTAGATCTTTTCTAAATCAGGTATTTCAACAATATCCATCAATCCTACAGGAAATCGAGGCTCCGTACGGACTACTCCATCCACCAAAACTTTCTTCATTTTAATGATTTTACGAGCTTCGGTCAGGTTATCCACTACCTTCAAAATATCTCTTAAAAGAGATCCGAGAGGAATGGAAACTCTCTTGGGATGAGTCCCCGCTCGCGTATTTAAGTAATATTTCCCATTTTTCTTGTCAATATGTGTATATTTTGATGTATTGAATCGTTTTACATGTCGTTTATTTCCTTTCGATCCCATTATGATTTTCCTCCTTTCTTTCCCGCAGTCTTTTTCGATTCAGCTTCCACTGCAAGTTTTTGTTTTCGATCAATAATTTTTTGTCGCCAGGGATCCATTTTTTTCCCCCCGAACTTGGTTAAAATCACATTAGAGGGAGATATAGGGATATAGTACGTAGCACCACTTTTTTTCTCTAATGTACATTCCTCTATTTGGATAGTGCGAGTGCGGCGATTCAAACTCAATACTTTTCCTTCCACATCGGACATTTCATTTTTGATCACCCGGACCTCGTCATCTTTGCGTAATGGCATTCTCTTGATCCCCCATTCTTCTTGCAGAGGTTCATCTAATCTCACCATAAATATTTTCGAAGTTTGGTGATGCTTCAATTGCTGTAAAGCTGATCGTTGTTTACTGGGTTTTTCTGACTTTACCTTCATTCTAATCCTTCCTTAGATAATTTGACTTGCCACACTTGCCACTCGTGGGAATAATTCTGCTGCTTCACGTGCTATCGGTCCACGAATATCCGATCCTTTCGGTTCTCCATCAGGAGATATAATTACTGCAGCATTATCTTCAAACATGATACGCGTTCCATCCACTCGATGAATCATTTGTTTCTGCCGTACGATTACTGCACGCAAAATTTTCTTGCGTGTTTCCGGATTCCCTTTTTTTACACTCACCACAACGGCATCCCCAACTGCTGCCGCTCCAAGTCGGTTTAAACGAGTTTTTAGACGTAGTACACTAATTATTTCAACCACTTTTGCTCCACTATTATCCGCTACTCTTATCCGAGCACCTATAGGTAAACCACGTGTAACTTTCTTCCGGAAAATACTTCCTTTCTTTCCTATCTTCCTCTTCTTTCCCATTTTTCATTCCCCTATTTTAATTTTTGAATTATAACAGAGGAGATAGTTTTACTGATTTTTCTGCATTGCATAAATCGTATTTCGTCTCCTGGAGCTACTTCAATACATGGTGGCGAATGAACACTCATTTTTGTATTTCGACGCTCGTATCGCTGGTATTTTTTATTATATTTATCATAATTGATTTGAACCGTAACTGAATTTGTCATTCGATCTTTTACCACAGTCCCCGTAAAGATCCTACCGCGCACTTTTAAAGATCCATGAAATGGACAGTTGGGATCATCACATTTCTTACCGGGATCGGTTACTCCCTGAATCCCAATTTTCGAGGTGAGGCTCATTTTTTTCACATTCTTATTTTTCTGATTTGCTTTATCCGATTTTCAGGACATTTGAGGAGGTTTTCTCCATCTACTTCAATTGAATTGAACCCATTTGCGTTATTGGGTACTTTAAACCGAAACATATATTGGCTTTTTACGTATTTTTTTATATTTTTTTGATAATCCTTGAGATTATCGCAGGTGCTGGTAATTATGAGGTTATATGTCTCATCAAGCACAGTCCCAATAGCTGTAAATTCTTGGGATTGGGTTTTGAATTTATGCTTAATCCAAGCAGGTAATCCTATCATATCCCGATAGATGAAATACCTGGGATCATGACTAATTTTATACATACATCACGACTATGAATGCTTTGTACTGAGAGATTCCTCAGTTTCGATTGTCTTTAACCGAGCAATCGCTTTTTTGATTAATCGAATACGGGAAGGGTTATCCAACGCTCCTCCCATCGAATTTTTTGATTTCAAGAGCAGTAATTCATCATACAGATCTTCTAAACGCTTATCCCGTTCAATTTTACTGAGTTTATGTAATTCTTTTATGGAATCGGATTTTGGCATGGATTATTTCTCCTGTTTCTCATTTTTTTTCCGGGATGATCTCTTTCTGAGGAATCCCTTTTTCTTTTCGGGTTTTTCTTCGACGGATTTTTCTTCTTTGCGAACTTCTTTTACTTTCTCTTCTATTTCCTTTTTGTCTGATTTAATTTCATCAATTTCAATTTCTTCAATTTCCTCTTCAATCTCATCAAATATGGAATCTTCTTCATCTCCAGCATCCAGAACTACGCTCTTGGAATCCTTGTCAATCAGTACTTCTCCCCCCTCTACAGTTTCCTCGAGTAAAAGGGCTTTCTTTTTGTGTGCTTCTAATCTTTCTTTCAATTCGGGGTCTTTCAGAAGGATTTCATCTGGCATTTGATAATCCAATGACATAATTTTCACCACGATCCCGATAGTACCCGATTTCATCACTACATGGGATACACCTTTATCAACTCCCTCGAGAGCAGGGATTCCACATTTGGAGATGACACCCGCTCGAAAAATTAGAGCTTTAGCTCGCTGGGAGGTAGATTTCCCAGAAATTCTGACTTCTACTCCGCGTGCTCCCGCTCGAATAACTCTTCGCATGATATTGTACGCTGTTCTTCGATAGTTCTGCCCCTTGCGAATACCAAATGCGATCGCTTCCGCCATTATTTGGGAATTCAATTCGGGATTCTCAATTGCTTCTACATCGATCTGTGGGTTTTCCAATCCGAACATTTCCGTTAGTTTTTCTCCTATTTCGCGAATACGCATTCCTTTTCTCCCGATAACTAAGCCCGGTCGAGCGGTCTTAATTGTAATCTGGTATCCTAATGGGTAACGTTTTTGCAATTCTACTCCCGCATACCCTGAATTCTCCAATACTTTCGCAAGATACTCATCAATTTGCATCAATTGTATTCCCCGGCTCACAAAAGCTCGTTTTAGTGGCATAGTTTTTTATTCCTCCAATAAGACAATCTCGATATGAGTGAGAGTGTCGAAATAAGGGCTACTTCTCCCATGTGCACGTTCAATATACCTCTTGATCGATCGTCCCTTCATCACTGCTGCATGAATGATTCGACATCGTTCTGTATCTAATCCTTTATATTCAGCATTAGCTTCAGCGTTACTAAGTACCTCATACACAACACGTGCAGATTTTTCAGGAAAACGTCCCGAAGCCCATTTAAATCGTCCCGAGAGACCATGTCGGTGAGCAACTTTCTTATTATGACGTTTGAAGGGGACAGGTTGTCGCATGAAGATCACACTTTCAAGGAACCGTTTTGCCTGTTCTACATTCATTCCTTTGATGGTTTTAGTAACTTCCCGGGCGCCCTTTGGACTAACCTTAATGTCTCTACCACTAGCTACGGCAGTTTTGTCTTTATCAAATCCGGTGATTGAATATCCGAAATTTGGCATAGTATTTTACTCTGTTTTGGTTTCTTAACTACATTAAACGGTGTTACCTTTCAATCTGTAGATTGAGGATCCGTATCAGTGTTCCAGCAAGTGGACGCAAACCTGTGATAATTCTATCCAGCGTTAGCGTTGATCGGATATTTGTGGATCCGGTGTCACGCAGTAACACTTTTCCTCTGGGTGATCGTATCCATCCTGAATAACTGCGAATCAACCTCTTTGCAGAGATGTCCCAGTATCCCTAGGTAGCTACTGCTAACCTATAAAGATGAAATTGAAAAGCCAATATTATGCGTTTGATTTAAATTTTGTCTCTAGCGATCGTACATGAATGTGCACAATGGGAAAAATGGAGGAATACAAGGAAAGCGGTGATGATCTTGTAGTCCAATGGTAACCATACAATACCCTATCAAAATGGTCAATCAGTAAAAATAAAGATTGTCTATTAAAAACTCTGAAGACAAAAAATTGGTGGAGAATTAAAAATAATAATCTTATTTAGAAGCTTCCTCTTCCCGTTCAAGTTCCTCTTCCAATTCCTCTAATGGGACGGGTGGAGGGGTAGTAATCATAGAATAACCGATCCAGATCATCACAACACAAACTAATAATACGACAATCCACATCGGAACCACAACGGAAAATTTCCAATTAAATCCGGGCACATTTCGCAACCAACCCATTGCATCCGAGCCCAAGCTCTCAAGAATCAAATCAACGGGACCTATTAATGTATAGAATACTATAATTATTGCTCCAAGAACAAGCAGAATTACTCCTAGTATCTTATCTTTAGCCATTTTATTCACCTTATATTGGTATATTGTTGGATGTGTTGTAATAAAAATTAATCGTTTTGCACTTGATATCCATTCTGGTTGCAAACATTTTAAGTGGTTCTGATTATACACTCCCTTATGGGATATACAATGGTTTTGGATCCCTCCCGAGGAACTAAATTTTACCGAAATTCGAACGATCCGCTACATATTCATTTGAGTATACCCCAAAAAGGATCCACAGCAAAAATTCTTCTGATTCATGGAGAACACATTGCTATACAAAAAGTGAATTTACAAACAGAAATAATCCCTATATCTCCCCATCAAGAATACTTGCTGGCAAATCTATCCCAGTTCACCTTAACAATCGAATTCGATCACGATCCGAATATGCATGAAATTCTGTTTGATCCGTATCGATATGAACAAAATCCATATGGAATAATTGATCCAGAAGAATTTAGAAATTCCCAGATTGTTCCTGATGGTTATATGGACATTTTACCTAAGTGGTATTCAATAAAATTTACCTATCCTACAAGGAATCTAATCTATATTCGTCCTCAGCTGGGACTTTCTATTCAAGCTCACAGAAAACGAACAGAAGATTGGAAGGTGATCCAAGGACACCCCCTAGTGATTGCTAATTCACGAATTCATTATTCTGTCCATCCAGGAGATACTTTTCACACAGAAATTGGAAAATTTCACGCTATTTTCAACAATACAAATAGCTGGGCAGTAATTGAAGAACACTATTCGGGTAAGTTCGAAGAAGAAGATATCATTCGAGTGTTTAATCCGAATCATTATCACTAGATCCCATCAGATCTAGAACCTGATTGTAAATATTGCCAAAAATGTCCACCGTTTTAATACGAACAGCAGTAATAAGAGGCGTTAATTTTGATAGTATAAATTCATAGCTGCCAGAGATGGATTCTTTTCGACCACGGGGAATATCAGCATATTGAATGAGAAATGGCTGATGATTTTTGCCAGTAAATTGCAGGAAATCAAAAAAAATAGAATCAATTAATGCCATTTTCGGATAAGAGTGTTTTTTCGAGCTTTGATTAGCATTTTGTAAAACTAATTCTTCATCCAGATCATCAAATTGAATAGTTATATGGTTATTTTTCCTTGTTCCGCAAAAAGTAATGATGTCTTCATAATCGGGCTTTCTGTCCGTTGTCCAAATTTGGAATCCCCGACAACAATCCGTGTTATCGGAAAGAACTCGTTGGAGTCTTTTAGAAGAAGCTAGGATAGCATTCCTATTGTTATCACACAGAATCCATTTACGGTTTAATTTTTGAGCTATCGCTGCAGTGGTTCCCGATCCTGAGAAACAATCAAGAACCACATCTCCAGGATGAGAGGATGTCAAGATGATTCTTTCCAGAAGTGCTTCGGGTTTTTGAGTAGGATAAAACACCGACTCTTTAGAGGCGATTTTTGCATAATTAAAAGATAAAATATCGTTCCAGATATTGGTGATAGGTTCTCCGGGATCCTCTGCGAGGTAGATCTTATTTTTACGACGGGTGATGCGATATCTACCTGCTTCATCAGAAGGTGTATATTTTTTTTCAATAAACTCTTGTGAATGCGGCAGGTATTGGGTATTAAAGGTATAAGAATCCGATTTGGAATAAAATAGTAAAATTCCCGTAGCGTAGATATAATTATTCCGGACTTGTCCCTTGAATCCTGCAACATTTAATGAAGCCGTATTCCATATGATCTGGCGTTGAAAATTCTCTTTTCCGAATACTTCATCCAACAGGATTTTAATATAATGAGCAGCGTCCTCATCCAAATGTACATACACAGATCCAGTTTCGCTGAGTAAATCCTTGAGAATCCACAACCGGTCATACAAGAACTGAAGGTAGGCATCTATTTCCCAGTTATCGGAATATTGCTTTTGTTTGAAGGAAATATCTTTTTCGACACCCCGCACGAAAGTTTGTCGGTAAAACGACACGTTTTTCATGAACGGGGGATCAATATAAATTAAATCTACCTTTTTCGTCAAATTCTGCTTTAGAAATTGAAGTGCATCTAAATTTTCCCCGTGTAATATGATATTAGTATTCTCGAATGCATCTTCAAATGAGGGTGCAGAATTGAGATTCATCCGTACTTTATTTAAATTAGGCACCAAAATGGGATTGTGATTTTTGATATCATGTATAGTTGAGAAATCGGGAGAGTACATGATGGAAAGGAAATACTTACTCGGAATTGGCACATTTTTGGTTTTTCCTTTCCACTGTAACATTCTTACTCCATAAACATATGGTAAACATTGCCATTTTAGATTTATTATGGAAGTTAGGATTGTTAGGAGAGAGAAGATTATTTTTGCTTAATGGCATTCTATGAAGAATCCAATCCATGCGATGTAGATATAAATGATTTATTAGTGGTTCTTGGAAAACACTTCAAGCAAGTGAAAAAAGAAGATGTGCGGTTTTTTTATCATGGAACATATAACGTATTCGAATTCAGGAATTATATCGTACGAGTACCTGATGTATCTTTTCGTAATGAAAAGGGAATTGATCTTATTCAAAATGAAGTTATGAAATTAGCAAATCTTGCAAAATTACTGAATATTCCTATTCCTAATCCCCAGATAGTAGAAATTGATAGTCCTCTTCCTTTTATGGCATATCAAAAACTTCCGGGCTCTCCTCTTTCAACGGTGTTTCCCACTCTAAATCCCCAACAAAAAAAGAAATTAGCGGTGGAAATTGCTGAATTTTTGAACGTATTGCATTCTCCTTTGACATTACACCAAGTAAATGCAAGGATTTTCCAGACTAATCTCCAAACCAAGGAATTTAAGACATTTTGGGAACATTGTTTCGAGGACATTCAAATAAAAATCTATCCTCTATTGAATTCTACCCAGAAATTTTGGATAAGGTCTCTTTTTGAGTCATATTTAGAAAATCCTGCGAATTTTTCCTTTCAACATGCAGTAATTCACGGAGATTTCGACACTTCCAATATATTGGTAGATCCTGATAAGATGGTTCTGACTGGGATTGTAGATTTTGAGGAATGTCGTGAATGGGATCCTGCAGCAGATCTGTTATTTTATGAAGATCCCTTTTTCCATCGGAACATACTAGATTCCTATCGATATTCCACCTCCCCTTCATTATCCGAACGCATGAGATTTTTGTATTGCCAGACTTTTGCACCCTATATAACCTTTGGACTGGACAATCAAAAACATTCGATGGTAAAATACGGGCTAATGAGGTTAGAGAGGTTACAACAAGAATTTCCTTATCATTAATTTTCTTGGTTAATTCTCATGATTTGGAGATGAAAAAATCTCCTTCTAAATTTCCATGGATTATGTTATTTCCAATTGAAATACACAAGATTTATTTGAAGAATAGCAAAATGAGTGCAATAATCACACTCTCTTTCATAGATTCAAGAGCTACCATCAACCTATATATATCTCGACTTCTGATAATGATGTGGATTGCAATGAAACCTATTCTGATTTTTAATGGAAGTCCGCGAAAACAAGGAAACACGGCAGTTTTATCCAAAAAACTAGCAGAAATAATAAAGCAATACGGAGGTAAACCTGAAATTATCGAAATTACCACTTTAAACATATCTCCGTGCCATGCCTGTGAAGCATGTATGCGCAATAAAGATGGAATGTGCGTTCAACAAGACGATATGAGACCGATTTACGGGAAAATATTGGATGCACGGGGATTGGTTTTCGCAGCTCCCATATACTGGTTCAATTACAGCGCTCAACTTAAATTAATCATCGATCGGATGTATGCTCTCTTCGGAATGAAAGGAAATGCTTTGAAAGGCAAAGCGATGGCAGCAATATTAGTGTATGGGGGTTCCGATGAATATAATTCTGGTGCTATCAATGCCATAAATTCTCTCAAAACGATGTTCACGTATTTGGGAGGGATTTTCAATGAAATCGTTCATGGAACCGCGATGGATATCGGAGATGTAGAAAAGGATGGGGTATTAATACAACAAGTGCAAAACTTGGGCAAGTTATTAATGTTGAATGTCTAAATTATTTGCGTAAATCCACAAATACTCGTGCAAAAAACGAATTCTTTTTTGCGATTTCGTTCCCCTCATACAAATTAAGAGCGTCGTTTTTAATTAATTATAGGAAGAAAAGGATAAAGAATCAGAGATTGGATACTTGAATTATGGAACCTATCCGTAAGAAGTATCTGAATCCCACTTATTACATGGATTATACCAAACCTGCAGTTTTAAAAAAAGCTCTGGAACTGGTCAATGGCATTCCCGAAAAAAATGACATTCAAAAAGCCATTAAACTCTTCTATTATGTGCGGGATCAAATTAAATATGTGGTAGAATTCGATAATGAGTATTACAATAGGAAAAATTTGAAAGCTAGTGCCACCTTGGAACGAGGGTATGGATTTTGTATACAAAAAGCTGTGCTACTTGCGGCACTAGCTCGTGCAGTGAGAATTCCCTCTCGACTCCATTTCAATGATATTATTAATCACATGACTTCAGAAAAATATAGGGAGTATGTGGGAAGTGATAAATTCATCTATCATGGGTATACGGAGCTATTTTTAAATGGAAAATGGATAGAAGCAAACGTAGCATTTGATAAGGAACTAAGTGCCCGAAAAAACTGGCCGATTGTGAATTTTGATGGAGTGAGACCAGGATTGTTTGCTCACCAAGATGGGACGGGAAAACCCTTCATTGATTACATCAAAGACCATGGCACATTTGCGGATGTCCCTTACACTCGTATCTTATTCGGTTGGATTTTGGGATACGGATTAAAAATGCATGCAAAGAGAACAAAAGTCTAACTATATTGTTTTTTAGCTTTATTATTTAGTATGGACTAGGTATGAACTTGGTATCAACATCATAAAAAAGCAGTTCGAAGAATAATTAGTAAAAATTGTACTAAAGCATGAGATTAGCTATTAGTCCAATTATGAATAGTCCATATAGAATAGCAAAAGTAGTAAAAATCCCAAATAAATTTACCCATATTTCAATTTAGATATAGAATTTCTTCTTTATACCAATTTGATTGCGCAACCAGTGGCTATATAAAGAACATCTCCACCATTAATAAATTGCTATTCGACATATTTAAAATAATGAAATTGAAGGTTTTTGAAAATGGCACAAAGTGGAAAAGGATTAGCAGCACTTGGACTGATTGTTGCTTTAATTGGAGCAAGTGCAGCAGGATTTTTGTTAATTAAGCAATATATATTAGTTCCTCCCGCACCAGAACCATATATTCGACCAATGGCAAGAGTATATCAATCAGGAACTTATTATCTATTATCGGGTGCTACCACAACATTCAATTATACTGATAAAAGTTATGACACCCACGATGCATTTGATTTGGGTTCAGATACCTATGAAATCCCTGAACCGGGATTTTATCAAGTGATTGCACAATATTGTATTGAAGCTGAATTTCAAGATTTCTTTAAAATAGATATTGCACGTAATGGGATAACAGTGAGTTCTAGATCCTTTACTGCAGCGCGTAGTACAAACACATTCACTGCTTCTATTGTAGATATTATAAATGCAACCTCTGGGGACCTAATATCTATACGAGTATATAGTTACAATGGGCCAGATGATCCTAGACTGGTATTCGCATACGAAGATTATACATTTTTCACTATAATGAAAGAACCCTAATCTTTTCTTTTCTCTTTTTTTAATAGAGGGTTTCAATTTTTTTTTGGACTTTTTCGACTTTCCCAGGAATCAAATCGTAACGAAACCAGAAGATAAGAAACGTCAGAATTTCTAATATCATGGGTACTCCAACAAACAAGAAAATAATACCATTTTGAGCATCTACTGATTGAGAAATGGCATCTTTATCGAAATTCGTGAGATAATGCACTAATCCGAATACTAAGGACTGAAACACGAGAGCTATTTGAAAAAAAATAGATCGAATCCCGATAAAGGTTGAATCGTTTCTTCTTCCAAGATCCGCGGATAACTCATCAAACACATCGGAAGATAAAGGTACTCGTAACGTACTCCAAAATCCTGAGAAACAGAACGCAAACGGAAACAATAAAATGCTTGCAATGTAGTAGTTAAAAAATTTGATGAAAAACATTGGGATCTCCGTGATTAGCATACAAAGACCTGATATCATATAAGCTAATTTCGTATTTTGGAGTTTATCAGCGATCTTGACCCACACAAAGGATCCTATAAGAGCACCGCTAAAATATCCAATATAAAAGAATACCGAAATGTCAATATTTTCGAGATAAATATATTTGACGATATAATGAAGTGATCCTCCAATGCAGGACATGATAACTTGATTTGTAAATGAAAGGAGGAGCAAAACCCGGTAATTTTTATGTTTGACTGAGAATTTTACCATCGTCCAAAATGATTCACGTTGAGAACTGGGAGGTTCATGAAATCTAGTTCGAAATTCGGGACGTTCATAGATTCCCGGTAACATTCCAATAGCGGGTATAAATGCAATTACTGTAATTATGAGTACCATTATAGCATACGAGCGAGGATTTCCATATTCAATAATAAACGTAGGAATTAGAGCTCCCAAGAGCATCCCCACAAAACTTAACATTCCTGTATACCCTTGGATAGCTCGACGTTCCTCATCTTGACGAAAACGCACGGGAATTAATCCAAAGTAATTAATTCCAAAGAGTGAAATGAACAGACCATAACCTAACATGGAAATTAAGAGCCATAAGAAGATTAATCCCTCTTGGGAATCTGGGGACCATCCCGGGGTAAAATAGAACATAATCATCGATGCAAACCACGGAATAATTGAAATGAGGATCCATGTGAAGGATTGCCCCCATTTCTGGAATTTTTTACTAGGTTTACCCAAAAAAAATCCCAAAACGGGATCCATTACTGCTTTCCAAACACTAAACAGGCTGAAAGTGACAGATACTATAGTGATGCTCAGTTTAATTTCCGTCTCATAGAAAAAATATCCGAAAGCGGTGTATGCTCCTTGGATAAACTCCATTAAGAAAGCCCCTAAGCTAAACGAGATAAGAAACCCTATCGTTTTTTTCCGGATAGTTGGGGTATCTTCCATGAGTATTAAACTCCAAAAAAGGATTATAATCCTAGTTCTATGATCTGTTCCTTAACTCGTTTGGTGCGTTCAGGAGTGAGGTTGTATATTTTTATGAACACGATTAATCCAAATAAACATAACACCATTGGAATTATTGCTGTGTGTAGACGAATGCCGAATATTGCTAGAGGTGTCTGATTTGGTAAATTTGGATCAAATCCCGTTAATGTATGGACGACTGCGAATATGAGCTGCTGAGTAATTAGGGCAAAACGATTAAAGAATGTATAGATTCCCATAAATGATCCCTCTAAATGTTTACCCGTTGTCACGATAGATTCATCAATCACATCCGCCATAACTGGGTGTCTGGATACTCTCAATGCAGCACCTCCTATCCCTAGCACTGCAGCAAATGCCACTAATGACCAAATATCCCAGAAAAATGCTAAGGGAAGCAAAAAAATCGTGTTTAGAAATACACCCAGTATAAGCATCTTGCGATTATTCTGCCATTTTTGAGCTACGATTAACCATACTGGGATGAATAATAAAGCCGCTACTATGAAACCTAAAAGCACGTATGTAGCATAATCCGATTCCATCTTAAGACCATACTCAACAGCATAATGAATCGATGCGACTAAACTAGCTCCAATGATACTATCAAGGAAGAAAATCAGAACTATCGCCATGAAATTCTTTTGTTTTAGCATGATTCTCAAAGTTCTAAAAAACGATTGAGATTTCTGACGTGCTTCGGTAACATCTTCATAACTCATTCGCATGGCTCTGGATTCCAAATGCCCTGGTAAGTAGGACAAGAATACAATGAATCCAATTCCCGCAAACAACCATGTCATTCTGCCATACGATTCCCGATTTTGGTACTCCATAAGCATGGGAGCCGCTGCGCCAAGTAGAGTACCAAATATTTCCAGAGTCATTCTCATTGCACTGGTGCTTCTTCGATTTTTATCTATTCGGAATTTTGCGGGATAAAGAGCCTCATGATTTAAACTGATGAGAGAATAAAAGGAATCATAAAAACATATGGACATTAATAACCACACGAAGTAATACCATTTCTGGTAGGAATTTACATTCCAGTAGGG
>Ga0209253_10000092_pt1 | contig 60997 bp, 32 predicted proteins | sample FrelakmetBRP12BR_FD_187145 | JGI IMG/M metagenome (GOLD analysis project Ga0209253, IMG submission 187145) | Freshwater lake sediment microbial communities from the University of Notre Dame, USA, for methane emissions studies - BRP12 BR (SPAdes)... | ecosystem: Environmental > Aquatic >...
ATTGCCAATCGGGGCGAGATCGCGTGTCGCGTGATCAAGACCGCGCGCAAGATGGGCATCGCGACCGTCGCGGTGTATTCCGAGGCGGACCGCGACGCGCGCCACGTGGAGCTCGCCGACGAGGCGGTGCTGCTCGGGCCGGCGCCGTCGCGCGAGTCGTATCTGGTGGCCGACAAGATCATCGCGGCCTGCAAGGGCACCGGCGCGCAGGCCCTGCATCCGGGCTACGGGTTCCTGTCCGAGAACGAGGCGTTCGCCAGGCGCGTCGAGGAGGAGGGCCTCGTCTTCATCGGCCCCAAGCACTACTCGATCGCGGCGATGGGCGACAAGATCGCGTCGAAGAAGCTCGCGCTCGCCGCCAAGGTCAACACCATCCCCGGCTACAACGACGTGATCGAGTCGCCCGAGCAGGCGGTGAAGATCGCCCGGGACATCGGCTACCCGGTGATGATCAAGGCCAGCGCCGGCGGCGGCGGCAAGGGCCTGCGCGTGGCCTACAACGACAAGGACGCGTTCGACGGCTTCAGCTCGTGCCGCAACGAGGCCCGGTCGAGTTTCGGCGACGACCGCGTGTTCATCGAGAAGTTCATCGAGCAGCCGCGCCACATCGAGATCCAGGTGCTCGGCGACGCGCATGGCAACGTGGTCTACCTGAACGAGCGCGAGTGCTCGATCCAGCGCCGCCACCAGAAGGTGATCGAGGAGGCGCCGTCGCCGTTCATCAGCGAGGCGACGCGCAAGGCGATGGGCGAGCAGGCCGTCGCGCTGGCCAAGGCGGTGAAGTACCAGAGCGCCGGCACGGTGGAGTTCGTGGTCGGCAAGGACCAGGGCTTCTACTTCCTCGAGATGAACACGCGGCTGCAGGTGGAGCACCCGGTGACCGAGTGCATCACTGGCGTCGACCTCGTCGAGCAGATGATCCGCGTCGCGGCCGGCCAGAAGCTACCGTTCACGCAGGCCGACGTGCAGCGCCGCGGCTGGGCCATCGAATGCCGCATCAATGCGGAGGACCCGTTCCGCAACTTCCTGCCGTCCACCGGCCGCCTGGTGCGCTACCAGCCGCCGCCGCAGACGATGGAGGCCGCGCTGCCGGTGCCCGAGGGCGGCGGCGTTCGGGTAGACACGGGCGTCTACGAGGGCGGCGAGATCCCGATGTACTACGACTCGATGATCGCCAAGCTCATCGTCCACGGGCTCGACCGCAACGACGCGATTGGCCGCATGCGCGAGGCGCTGAACGCCTTCGTGATACGCGGGGTGTCGAGCAACATCCCGTTCCAGGCCGCGCTGCTGGCACACCCGAAGTTCGTGTCCGGCGATTTCAACACCGGGTTCATCGCCGAGCAGTACGCCAAGGGGTTCCGCGCCGAGGACGTGCCGCACGACGACCCCGACTTCCTGATCGCGCTGGCGGCGGCCGCGTACCGGCGCTATCGCGAGCGTGCCGCCGGCATCAGCGGCCAACTCGCTGGACACCGCCTCGTGATCGGCAGCGACTTCGTCGTCGTGGTCAAGGGCCAGGGCGGCGAACACAGGCATGTGGCCGTGACGATCAAGGTCGAGGGCGCGAACACCATCACGGTCGGCGATCACCCGTACGCGATCGACAATGACTGGCGCTTCGGCGGCATCCGCGCGAGCGGCAGCTGCAATGGCCGCCCGTTCACGGCGCAGGTCGAGCGGCATGGCCTGTGGCTGCGCGTGGAACACAACGGCCGGCGCATCGAGGCGATGGTCATGAGCGCGCGCGCCGCCGAGCTGCTGCGCACGATGCCGTTCAAGGCTCCGGCCGACATGAGCAAGTTCCTGCTCTCGCCGATGCCGGGGCTACTGGTCGACATCGCCGTCAAGCCCGGCCAGGCCGTGCATGCCGGCGAGCGCCTGGCCGTGATCGAGGCGATGAAGATGGAGAACATCCTGACCGCAACGCAGGACGGCACCGTCGGCGAGCTACTGGCCAACAAGGGCGAAAGCCTCGCGGTCGATCAACCGATCCTGAGCTTCGCATGAGCGCGTCGCCGAGCCGCCTCAAAACGCGCTGCTCCCCCTCGGGGGGACCACGCGCAGCGTGTAGGGGGTGCCAGTGAGCAAGCCCTACCGCATCCTCGGCATCCAGCAGATCGCCATCGGTGGCCCGGACAAGCAGCGCCTGCGCACGCTGTGGGTCGACCTGTTCGGCCTCACGGTGAAGAGCCGCTTCGTCTCCGTACGCGAGAACGTCGACGAAGACGTCTGCGCGCTCGGGCAGGGGCCCTCGGCCGTGGAAGTCGATCTGATGCAACCGCTCGACCCCGACAAGAAACCGGCCGTGCACGCGACTCCGCTCAACCACGTGGGGCTGTGGGTCGACGACCTGCCCGCTGCGATGCAGTGGATGACCGAGCACGGGGTGCGCTTCGCGCCCGGTGGCATCCGCAAGGGCGCCGCCGGCCACGACATCTGCTTCATCCACCCCAAGGGCAACGACGAGTTCCCGATCGGCGGCGAAGGCGTGCTGATCGAGCTGGTGCAGGCGCCTCCGGAGGTGGTGGCGGCGCTCGGATGAGGCCCGCGCTGCTTCAGCGGATCCTGATGCCGAGCTCGGCGTCGCCGCCGGCGGTCTCCAGCACGTAGACGCCAGTTCCGGCCAGGAAGCCCACGCCCCCGGCGGAGGTGGTGGCCAGGCCGGTCCACGGCGAGTTGAGGGTCAACGTGGCGGGCACGTTCACGGCAATGCCGTCGAGCAGGTTCAGCGTGATCGTGGTGCCACTGGCGGTGAATACACCCCAATGGCCGCTGCTGCTGCCGGCGATCCACGTCCCGTCGGTCTGCGTCGTGGTCATGGCAGTCTGTTGGCCGCCCACCAGCATGCCGATGCCGAAGCCGCCCGGGCGCGTGTCCTTCAGGTCGACGATGACGACGTTCTGGCCGCCGGATGCGAAGCCGATCGCAGTGCCGATGTTGGTGCCGCCATCCATCACGCGCCATAGACCGTTGCCCAGCGATACCAGCGTGCCGCTGGCCGACGCACCGGTGCAGCTGCCAGTGGCCACATTGCCGTCGCGGCACGAAGACCATGCGCCGCCGGCGGTGATCCGGAACGTGCCGTGCGAGGCGCCGCATGCGGCGAGCAGGCAGTTGCGGTGAATGTAGTTGTAGTCACCCGCAATCGCCGCCAGCGTCGACACCGGATTGCTCAGCCCGATGAGCGGAACGGTGATGACCGATGCGCCAAAGCGCTCTCGCACGGCGCCGAGCAGAAGACCGTTGGGCAACACCACGACCCGGGCGTTGGGAACCCCCGACGGCGAGTAGCTGCCGTCGGTGTTGCGCACCAGGGTGCCGGAGCCCGTCTTGCCGTTCAGGCCGAACTGGCTCTCCGTAATCGTGTACGAATAGGTGAGGTTGGCGGTATCGATGGTGTAATCGAGCAACTCGCCGGCCATCGCCACCGAGGTGAACTTGGTGCCTGAAGGTTCCGAGCCATCGCCGCCGCATGACGCCAGCAGCGCCGCAAGGCCCAGGGCGCACAGCCAGCGGCGCGCACGTTGCATCGATGAAGTCGTGATCATTGCTTCGGCCCTTTCCGGGATGACGTTTGGGTTCGGTCGAAGTGTAGTAACCACGCCATGGCGCCAGCCCCGGCATTCGATACCCTGCCGGCGCGCCGTGTGGCGAAGCGCACGCAAGACGCGTCCCGAGTGGACACGATGAGCGCCACGCTCGAGCGGATCGGAGCCCCGTTGAGCGGTTAACGGATGTTCTGCGTCGCCTCGCCCGAGCGACTGGGCACGATCTTCTAGCCCGTGATCTCGGCCTCCACGAGCTTGGCAAGCAGTGTCAGCGACTCTTGCCAGCCGAGGTAACACGCCTCGACGGGGATGACCTCGGGTATTCCTTCCTGCACGATGTTCAGCTCGGTCCCGCAGAACACCTTCGTCAAGGACACCGTGACCAGCAACGTGCCGGGCAGGTTGGGGTCGTCGAACCTGTCGGTGTGACGGATCCTCTCGTGAGGAACCAGCTCGAGGTACTCCCCGCCGAAGGAGTGGCTGGCTCCTGTCGTCAGGTTCGTGAACGACATCCTGTAAGTGCCGCCGACCTTGGCCTCCAGGTGGTGGACCTTGCCGGTGAAACCGTTCGGCGGAATCCACTTGACCATCGCGTCGGCGTCGAGGAACGCCCGATAGACGCGCTCTGGCGGCGCGCGAAGCACGCGATGAAGCCGGACCGTGCCTGTAGCCATGATGAATGCTCCTTCGACGTTCGGTGATGCGGCAATCAAGGTGTCGACCAAGCCTTTCCGGTTGGCCGGGCCTCGATCGAAAGGCCGTGGCGCCACCAATGCCTTGGCGCGGCCTGGAATTCCTCGCATTGAGCGGCAGGCGATGCTAACCACTTGGCGCGGCGCATGCTCGCAGCCGCCGCTGAGCTGCCGGCGCCATCCTGCTGACATGACACGTGCGCGACGCTGGCGCTTGTGTTGCGTCAACTTGAACCGGGTGGCGCCGGCGGAGCATCACAATACCGACGGCATCGAGCCAAGAGGGAGCCGTGCAATGCGCAGCCTCGCCGTGAGTTGGATGGTTGCCCTGGCGCTGACTGCAACCCCGGCGCTGGCGCAGGTCTACAAGTGGGTCGACGAACACGGCAGCGTGAACTATGGCGACAGGCCGCCCCGCAGCAAGGGCGTGCGCCCTCTCGATGAGGAGTCAGGCAGCCTCAGCGTGGTGCCGGGAATCCCGAAGGCAGAGCTGGACCGGCGGCTCGAGCGTTACGAGCAGCAGCGCATGCTGCAACTCGAACGCGAGATCGATGAGCTGCGCGCTCGCGAGCAGGCACGAATGAACGCAGCGCCCGAGATCGTCTACGCTGAGGGTTACGTGCCCGTCTACGGCTACCCGTGGCCGGCGCGGCGATTTCCAGGCGCTGGCCATCCCGGCCACCGGCCGGGGCATCCGATCGAGAAGCCCAAACCGCCGCTGCGCCCGCGGCCGCACATGAGCGAGCCTCGCTTGTTGATGGCCAAGTGACGGGCGTGCCGCCACCCCGCCACCCCGCCACGCCACTTCGCACCACCACGCCGTGGCACTGCTACAACTCACCGACGAGCAGATCCGCACCTGGACGCGCCGCCAGAAAGATGACTGGTGGCTCGACAACGTCTACCGCGGCAACATGGCGCAGCTGACGCTGCGCTCGGGCCTGACCGGTTTCCTGCTCGGCACCGTGCTGGCCGCCACCGCGCTGTACATCGCGGCCAAGACCGGCATCACGATCGGTGTGGGCCTGACCTCTGTGATTCTCGCGTTCGCGATCTACCGCATGCTGCACGGCGCCGGCCTGGCGCCGGACTTCACGATCCTCGAGAACAATTGCACCCAGTCGATCGCCACTGCGGCCGGCTACACGGTGACGCCGCTGGTGTCCAGCCTCGCCGCCTACATGCTGGTCACCGGCATCATCGTGCCCTGGTGGCAGATGATGATCTGGATCGTGGTGATCTCGATCATCGGAGTGCTGGTCGCCTTTCCGATGAAGCGCCGCTTCATCAACGAAGACCAGCTGCCCTTTCCCGAGGGCCGCGCCAGCGGCGTGGTGCTGGACGCGCTCTACCACGGCGCTGCCGGCGCCGGCATGTTCAAGGCGCGCCTGCTCGGCGTCGTCGCGCTGGGCACCGGCTTGTACCAGGCGCTGGTCAGCGACGGCTGGATGAAGCTGATCCAGTTCAAGCTGCTGCGCATGGACCGGTGGGCGGGCATGACCGAGCCCTGGGTCCTGCACGAGCGGCTGGACACTTACTACTACGCCGCAGTGGCCAAGACGGGCGGCCGGCTCCCCACGATCCTGGGCACCGACATCCGTGCGCTGGGCCTGCGCCTGACGCTAGATGCCGCCATGCTCGGCGTCGGTGGCCTGATGGGCATCGCGGTGGCGACGAGCTGCCTGCTAGGCGCCTTCATCAACTTCGCGGTGCTGGCGCCGATCATGATCGAGCGCGGCGACATCGTGCAGCGCGTGCTCGAGGGCGGCAAGCTGGTGCCGATCTCGCGCGCCGAGATCGTCAATCAATGGTCGCTGTGGTGGGGCGTGGCGATGATGGTCGCCGGCTCGCTGATGGGCCTGCTGGCCAAACCAGAGTTGTTCACCGCGGCCTTCAAGACGCTGCGCGGCGGCGGTGCCGCCAAAACCACGGCTCCGGCAGGCGCGGACCGGCTGGCCGCCATCGAACTGCCGCTGTGGATGAGCTGGGTCGGTGTGCCGGTGTTCAGCCTGCTTGGCGCCTGGGTCACGCATCAGTTCTTCGGCGTCAGCATGTTCCTGGCGCTGGCCGCGTTGCCGCTGATCCTGGTGCTGACGGTGATCTGCACGAACGCGATGGCGCTGACCTCGTGGACGCCCACCGGCTCGCTGTCGAAGATCACCCAGTTCACGATGGGCGCGATCGACAGCACGAACCCGGCGAGCAACCTGCTGCCCGCCGGCATGACCGGCGAGATCGCCTCCAACGCCGCCAACCTGCTGAGCGACATCAAGCCCGGCTACATGCTGGGCGGCAAGCCGCGCCACCAGGCCGCGGGCCACGTGATCGGCCTGCTGGCCGGCGTCGCGGCCTGTGTGCCGCTGTACTTCCTGCTGTTCCTGCCGCCGGACGCGGCCGGCATGCGCTCGACCGGCACCATCATTTCCGAGCAGTTCTCGATGCCCGCTGCGCTGCAGTGGAAAGGCGTGGCCGAGATCATCGCCAAGGGGTTCGGCGGCCTGCCGATGTCGGCGTTGATCGCGATGGGCGTGGCCGTGGCCGCAGCGGTGGCGATCGAGCTGGCGCGTGTGCTCACCAAGGGCCGCTTCCCGCTGTCGTCGGTGTCGATCGGCCTGGGCGTGGTGCTGCCGCCCGAAGCGACCTTCGCGATGTTCGTCGGCGCATTGCTGTTCTGGCTGATGAGCCTGCGCCACAAGACGCCCGGCACCCGCGGTCACGCCATCTGGGTCGACGGCTGCGAGCCCATCTGCGCCGGTCTCATCTCCGGCGCTGCGCTGGTGGGCATCGGCAACGCGATCGTCAATGTGCTGATCGAGTGACGCTCGCCGAGGACAGCCGGCGTCGGATTCAGGCCACTGGCCCGGCAGCCACCGCGAAGATCTCGACGGCGGCAGCCTTGCCTTTGAACGGCACCGGCCCCAGCGCCTGCACCGGTACGCCAACGCCGAGCGAGCGTTGCGTCGCGTCGTCGATCAGGATGCTTCGCCCGGCCACCTTGGTATGCGCCTCTAGTCGCGCCGCCAGGTTCACGGTATCGCCGATGCAGGTGTACGTGGCGCGCGTCTGCGTGCCGGTGTAGCCGGCCACGACTTCGCCGGTGGCGATGCCGATGCCGATGTGCATCGGTACCTTTTCGACCGCAGAGCGTTCCAGGTTGAACTGTTCGATCAGCTCGATCATCTCCAGCGCAGCGGCCACCGCCGCGCCGGCGCAATCGGCCAGCGGCTGCGGCGCGCCGAACAGCGCCATCAGCCCGTCGCCGACCATCTGGTTGACGACGCCGCCGTGGCTGCCGATGGCCTCGAACATCAGCGCGTAGTAGCTGTTGAGCAGCTCGATCGTCTCTTCCGGCGATGCGCTCTCGACCAGCGCCGTGAAGCCGCGGATGTCGGAGAACATCACCGAGGCGTGCACGCGCTTGCCGCCGAGCGCGAAACCCGACTGCTGCAGGTCCTGCGCCACCTCCGAGGTGGCGAAGCGGCGCACCAGCTCCTTCTGCTGGTCGCGCAGGCGCTTCTTCTCGAGGCTGGCGCCGATGCGCGCCTTCAGCAGCACCGGGTTCACCGGCTTGGGCAGGTAGTCCTCGGCGCCCAGGCCGATGCAGCGCACGATGTTGTCGAGCCCCTCGACCGACGAGGTCACGATCACCGGCAGGTCGCGCAGCTGCACGTCGGCCTTGAGTTGCTCGAGCACCGTGAAGCCGTCCATCTCGGGCATCTCGATGTCGAGCAGCAGCAGGTCGAACGCCTCGACGCGCAGCATCTCGAGCGCGATGCGGCCGTTCTCGGCCACCGCCGTGCGGTGGCCCTGCATCTCAACGCTGCGCGACAACAGCAAGCGGTTGACCTTGTTGTCGTCGACGACCAGCAGACGGGCGCCCAGTTCAGCCATGGCACAGGCCCTTCAGCTCGGCACCGGCGCGCGCGAGCTCGGCGGCGAGGGCGTCGATGGCCGGGTCGTCGCCGGCAGGCTCCGCTGCCAGGCCCTTGAGCTCGAGCTCGCGCGCCAGCGCGCCCAGCGCGAGCGCGCCGAAGGTGTTGGCGTTGGACTTGATCGAATGCGCCGCGCGCCGGAAGCGGTCGGCGTCCGATGCCGTGCGTGCGCTGCGCAGTTCCGACAGCATGCCTGGCGCCTCCTCGACGAAGGTGTCGACCAACTCGACGACGAACTCCGCGCCTGCGGTGTCCTTAAGCTCGTTGTAGGTGCTCAGATCGATTGCCGGTGTGCCCATCTCATCCCCCATTGCGCGTATCCACGCGCATCAGCGCCTCGACCAGCGCATCCACGCGGATCGGCTTGGTCACGTAGTCGTCCATGCCCGCGGCCAGACACTCCTCGCGGTCGCCCTGCATCGCGTTGGCGGTCATCGCGACGATGCGCGGGCGTTCGCCGGGCCTCCATTTCGCCGTGATGCGCCTTGATGCTTCCAGCCCGTCCATCTCGGGCATCTGCACGTCCATCAGCACCACGTCGTAGGGCTGGCGTTCGACGCACTCGATCGCCTCGACGCCGTTGGAGGCGACGTCGGCGCGGTAGCCCATCTGCTGCAACAGCCTTAAGGCCAGCTTCTGGTTCACCACGTTGTCCTCGGCCAGCAGGATGCGCAGTGGGTGGCGCGTGGCCATGCCGGCATCCATGCGTGGCTTGGTCGCTGCGGCGACCGGGCGCGGCGCGGCATCGGCATCGCTGGCCAGCAGATTGGCCAGGGTGTCGAACAACTGACTCTGGCGCAGTGGCTTGGCCAAGGTGGCGGCAAACACGCCGTCGCTGGCCTCCTTGCGTCCGAGCGAACTGAACAGCACCAGCGGCAGCGTGTGCCCGGCCGCGCGGATGCGCGTGGCCAACATCACGCCGTCCATGCCCGGCATGTGCATGTCCAGGATCGCCAGGTCGTGGGGCTGGGCCTCGAGCATCTGAAGCGCCTGCGCCGGGAACTCGGTGTCGTGCACCACCATGCCCCATCTGGCGGTTTGCAGCGCCAGGATGCGCCGGTTGGTGGCGTTGTCGTCGACCACCAGGATGCGCTTGCCCGCAAGCTGCGGTTGCTGGCCGATGAAGTCGCGCCGCGTGCCTTGGGGCAACTCAGCCGGCACGGCCCGGATCGTGAAGTGGAAGCTACTGCCTCGCCCCGGGCCCGCGCTCTCGGCCCACATCGTGCCGCCCATCAGTTCGGCCAGCAGCTTGCTAATGGCCAGACCCAGCCCGGTGCCGCCGTACTTGCGCGTGGTGCCGCTGTCGGCCTGGCTGAATTTCTGGAACAGGCGCGACAGGCCGTCCGCGCTCAGGCCGATACCGGTGTCGCGCACGGTGAAGTGCAGCAACTCACCCTCGGGCCGGACGCTGAGCACCACCTCGCCCTTCTCGGTGAATTTGACGGAGTTGGACAGCAGGTTCAGCAGCACCTGGCGCAGCCGCGTCACATCACCGCTGATGGCGGGCGGCACATCGCCTTCGAACTGGTACGCGATGTCCAGGTGCTTCTCGGCCGCGCGCCCGGCGATCAGGTCGAGCGCCGACTCGACACAATCGCGCAGGTCGAACGGGTGCGACTCGATGTCCATGCGCCCGGCCTCGATCTTGGAGAAGTCCAGGATGTCGTTGATGATGGTCAGCAGCGAGTCGCCACTGTCGCGGATGGTGCTGGCGTAGTCGCGCTGGTCGTCGGTGAGCGGCGTGTCGAGCAGCAGCCCGCTCATGCCGATGACGGCATTCATCGGTGTGCGGATCTCGTGGCTCATGGTCGCGAGGAACGAGCTCTTGGCCTCGTTGGCGGCTTCGGCCTGAGCCTTGGCGACCTCGGCTTGCTCGCGGGCTTCCTGCGTTTCCTTGAACATCTTCGCGTTCTGGATCGCGATGACCGCCTGGTCGGCGAAGGTCTTGATCAGCGCGATCTCCTTGTCGCTGAAGGGCTTCATCGGCACGCGCGCTACCTGGAAGGCGCCGATGCCCTTTTCCTTCCATACCAGCGGCACGTACAGCTGCGAGTGGTCCCCCATCCAGCGCGTGCGCTCGCGCAGCGTGGCCGGCACCTCGGGGCCGCGCAGCACGTCGGGATAGTGCACGACGATGCGCTTCGCTGCGGCGTAGCCGTGAACCGTCTCGCGCACCGGCGCCGGGAAGGTGCGGTGCAGGAACGCGACGACCTTCGGGTACATGGGGTCGCCTGGGAACTGCCGCTCCTGGTTCACGTTCAGGTGCACCAGACCATCGTCACCGATCAGGCCGATGTTGACGTAATTGGTGTTCAGGATGCGCCGCGCGCTGTTCAGGATGCGCTCGAACACCGGCGCCGCGTCGGATACCGAGTTGCCGATGACTTGCAGCACCTCGGCGCTGGCGGTCTGCTGCTCCAGTGCCTCCTTGGTCTCGTTGAACAGCCGAGCGTTCTGGATCGCGATCACCGCCTGGTCGGCGAAGGTGCGCAGCAGCGCGATCTCCTTGTCGGCGAACGGCCGCGGCGGCTGGCGCATCACCATGATCGAGCCGATGCCGCGGTCTTCCCACACCATCGGTGCGAAGACACCCGAGTAGTTGCCGATCGACTCGACGGCGTCGCGGGTCGCGGGCGGCAGGTTGGGCATGGCGGCAGCGTCGGGGATGTAGACCGTGCGCCGCTCGCTGATCGCCAACCCGGTGGCGGTGCGGTCGACCGCTGTCGGCAGGGCCTTCGTCATCGCCTGGATGGCCGCGCCGCGCAGCGCACCGGCGTGCAACTGTCCATCGTCGTGGACGAGGAAGATGGCCAGTTGCTCGGTGGCGAAAAGCCGCTCGCAGCTGTCGAGGATCTTCTCGAACGCCGGCGCCGTATCCGCCACCGAGTTGCTGATGACCTGCAGCACCTCGGCGGTGGCCGTCTGCCGCGCCAGGGCCTCCTTGGTCTCGTTGAACAGGCGCACGTTCTCAATGGCGATCACGGCCTGCCGCGCGAAGGTCTGCAGGACGGTCACGATGGCATCAGGAAAGGGCCCAGGCGCGCGCCGTGTCACACCGATGGTGCCGATCGCCTGCCCCTCGCGCAGCAAGGGCACCGACAGGATGCTGCGGAACCCCATCTGCTGGGCGGTCTGCAAGTTGTAGCCGGGCTCGAGCTCCACATCGGGAATCTGCGCAGGCTGGCGCTCGACGATGGATCGGCGCGCCTGTGGCGGCGCGTCGTCCAGCTTGACCGGGAATCTGGCGCGCAACGCTTGTTCAACCTGGGCCGAAACGCCATGCACGCCGACCAGATGAAAGTTCCCGTCTTCCAGGCGCGAGGTCATTCCGATCTCGGCCCGACATAGCAGCCGCGCGCGCTCGGCGATGGCCTGGAACACTGGCCCCACGTCGGTTGGCGATTCGCTGATCACGGCCAGGATGTCGGCTGTCGCGGTCTGCCGCTCCAGCGCCTCCTGCGTCTCGCGGAACATCCGCGCGTTCTGGATCGCGATCACCGCCTGGTCGGCAAAGGACTTGAGCAGCGAAATCTCCGTGTCGGTGAAGGCGCGCACGGGCTGGCGGAACAGGCAGAACGTTCCAATTCCTTGACCCTCCCAGATCAGCGGCACCCAAACCGCCGAGAAGTTGCCCATGTGCGCCAGCATCTCCTGCACCGACGTCGGCGAGTCGGCCGCGCGCGCCGCATCCGGCAGATGCACCGCGCGGCGCTCGCTGATCACACGGCCGCTGATCGTCTGGTCCAGCGGCTTCGGAAAGGTCTTCGCGATGGCGTCGAGCGCCTCGCCGCGCCAGGCGACCGCTTGCACCTGGCGGTCATCGGTGAGCGTAAAGATGCCAAGCTGTTCGCTCGCAAACAGCCGGCGACAGCTGTCGATGATCTTGTCGAACACCGGCGCGGCGTCGGCCACTGAACTGCCGATCACCTGCAGCACCTCGGCGGTGGCGGTCTGCCGCTCCAGCGCCTCGCGCGTCTCGTTCATCAGGCGCGCGTTCTTCATCGCGATCTGCGCCTGCACGGCAAAGGCCTGCACCAGCGCGATCTGCTTGTCGGTGAAGGGCCTGACCTCGCGCCGATTGAGTGCGAACAGGCCCACGAGCGTGTCGCCGTCGCGCAGGGGCACCATCAGGCAGGTTCGCACACCCGCCAATTCGACCGTCGCAACCGCTTGCGGGATTCGCTTCTGGTAGGCCTTCGTGTCCCTCAAGTCGGGTATGTGGAGAACCGACGGCCCATCCTTGACGGAGCCGTAGATGTGTCTCACGGGCACGCGCTGGTTCAAGACCTGCGACATGTAGGCTTCGGGCACGTTGTAGCCGCCGCCTCCGATGGCTATCTCGCCCTCGACCACCCAAAGGCCGCCCATGTCCGCATCGCACAGCTGCATCGCCTTGCGCGCGATGGCGTCGAAGACCGGAGAGATGTCGCCGGGCGAGGCGTTGATGACCTGCAGCACCTCGGTGGTCGCCGTCTGCTGCTCCAGCGCCTCCTTGGTCTCGTTGAACATCCGCGCGTTCTGGATCGCGATCACCGCCTGGTCGGCGAAGGTTTGCAGCAGCGCGATCAGCGGCTCTGGAAAGGCCCCGGGCTCTGCGCGACCGACGGTAATCACGCCGATGGCCTTGCCCTCGAACAGCATGGGCACCCCCAACCCGCTGCGAAAGCCCGATCGTTGCGCAGCCTCGGTGACCTGGTACTCCGGATCGAGATGGACGTCGGCGATCTGCACCGGCGCCTTGGCCAGGATGGTGCGTGCATTGATCGAGCTTCGCCCGGGCTTCATTGGAAACGCGGCGCGCATGGCCGCCTCGCCTTCCGGCGATGCACCGTGGTAGCCCACCAGATGCAGCAGCTCGCCGTCGAACCGCGTCGTTGCGCCCACGCGCGCCCCGCACAGCAGCCTGGCGCGTTTGGCAATCGCATCGAAGACGGGCTGCACATCGGTGGGCGAGCCGCTGATCACTCGAAGGATCTCTGACGTCGCCGTCTGCCGCTCCAGCGCCTCCTGCGTCTCGTTGAACAGCCGCACGTTCTCGATCGCCACCACCGCCTGGCGGGCAAAGGTTTGCAGCAGAGCAACCTCCTTGTCGGCGTACAGGCCGGTTTCGGGACGGCCCACGGCGATCGCGCCGACGATCTGCTGGTCGCGCATCATGGGCACACTCAGCAGGCTGCGCCAGCCCGCCTGCTCGACGATGCGCTTCATCTGCGGCGAGTACTCGGCGCCGGGCATGTCGAACACATCCGCCACGTTGAGCACGCGGCGTTCGCGGATCGCGCGCGCCGACACCGCGGTGCTGTCGGCCAGCCGCTGCGGCCACGCGGCGTAGGCCGCCGCCACGTCCTCGGGGTCGGTGCCACGCAGACTGGCCAGGTGCAGCCACTCGCCGTCGACGCGGATCACCAGGCTGCGGTTGGAGCCGGTCAGCGCCATGGCGCGCTCGGCGATGATGTCGAACACCGGCTGCACGTCGGTGGGCGATTCGCTGATCACCTGCAGCACGTCGGAGGTGGCGGTCTGCCGCGCCAGCGCTTCCTGCGTCTCGTTGAACAGCCGCGCGTTCTGGATCGCGATCACCGCCTGGTCGGCGAAGGTCTTGAGCAGGGCGTGTTCCTGCGGGCTGAAGCCCTGGGTGGCGCTATGCGCGTCGGCAATGTTGCGCAGGACCGCGATGTTGCCAATGCCTCGGCCCTGCCACAACAAGGGGGCATTGATCTGCGAGTAGGTGAAGCCCAGGGTCTTGCTGAGCTGCCGGGCAACCCGGCGCACAGCCCGGGGTGCGGCTGGGTCATTCAGGACGTCACGATAGTCGATGACGTCGCCCTTTTCGAAGGTCAGCGCGGAGACAGTGTCGCGCAACGGCATCGGATACACCGACCGGATGGCTGCCTGGACTGCAGCCACAGGGTCGCCACCTGCGTTGGTGTGTCCCAACGCCGTCCAGTGGCTGCGCTCCAGCGTCACCATGCCCGCCTCGTCGACCAGGAACAAGCTGACCGACAAGCAGGAAAACAGCCGCTCGCAGCAGTCCAGGATCTTGTCGAACACCGGCCCGGTGTCCGCCGCGGAACTGCCGATGACACGCAGCACTTCGGCGGTGGCTCGCTGCGCGGCCGAGGTGACTGCGGCTTCGGCCGACCGCAGTTCGACCTCCTGCCGCAACGCGTCAGTACCTCGCAGGTGGGTCAGCGCCGCCGCGGCCTGCGCGGCCAGCGCGGACAGCAATCCCCGCTCGGCGTCTTCGAAGCGGCCGTGCACGCCTTCGATGTCGGCATACAGGCAGCCCAGCTGCCCGTGTGCGGCCAGCAGCGGCGCCACCAGGCAGCTGCGCTGGTCGATCGGGTCGGCGCCCTCTGGGCCGTGGCGCAGGCGGCTGGCGCTGCAGGCCAGGGCTTCGGCCAGCCAGGGCGCTACGGCCTGCAGCAAACCCTCGGCGCTTTCGCCGGCGGGCAGCTTCGATCCGGCGCTGCGCGGCGCGACCGCGTCGGGCTGCAACACCAGCAGCACACGCTGCGCGCCGAGCAGCCTGGCGGCTTCGGCGACGATGGCCGCGTGCAGCGCGGCCTCGTTCTTCAGCTTGCCAAAGCGCAGCGGCAGCTGCGCCAGCCGGTCGAGCCGCGAGGACATCCGGGTCCGGGTCCTTGTTTGCCTGGTTTTCATTGCGGCCTCAGGCCAGGAGCTTTACAGTATCGATATCCAACTCCGAATCTGTAAAAATGATTCCACGCGTTGCCGCGACCCGTCTGACTCGCCTGCTCAAGGGTTTTCCCGTCGTCACCGTGACGGGCCCGCGGCAATCGGGCAAGACCACGCTGGTGCGCGCGCTGCTGCCCGAGCGGCCCTACGTCTCGTTGGAGTCTCCAGCGCAGCGCGAGTTTGCGCGGCAGCGGCCGGCGGAGTTCCTGCACCAGTTTCCGCACGGCGCGGTGATCGACGAGGCGCAGCACGCGCCCGAGCTGTTCTCGGAACTGCAGGGTGTGGTCGACGGTGCAGGCCGCATGGGCCTGTTCGTGCTGACCGGCTCGCAGAACCTGTCGTTGTTGTCGCGCGTGACGCAGAGCCTGGCCGGGCGTACGGCGGTCGTCGAACTGTTGCCGCTGTCCGTCGGCGAGCTGCGCGCGGTCGGCAAGCTGGATGCCGGCTATGCGGGCCATCTGGCCAAGGGCTTCTTCCCGGCCATCTACGCCCGCGATCTGGATGCCCATGAGTGGCTGCAGGCCTTTGTCGTGACCTACGCCGAGCGCGATGCGCGGCAACTCGCCGCGATCCAGGATCTGAGCGCGTTCCAGCGCTTCCTCAAGCTCGTGGCTGGGCGTACCGCGCAACTGCTGAACATGCAGTCGCTGGGCAACGATGCCGGCGTGTCCGACAAGACGGTGAAGCACTGGCTGTCGATCTTGGAGACCTGCTACCTCATCCATTACGTGCGGCCGCACAGCGCCCACTTCGGCAAGCGGCTCATCAAGATGCCCAAGATTTACATGACCGACGTGGGCCTGGCTGCTGCACTCATTGGCATCCAGGATGAAACGCAGGTCATGGCGCATCCGCTGCGCGGTGCGCTCTTCGAGACCCTGGTAGTGGGCGAGTTGTTGAAGGCGCGCTGCAACGCCGGCCTGCGCGAGCCGCTGCACTTCTGGCGCGACAACGTCGGCACGGAGGTGGACGTGGTGCTGGAACGTGGCAATGACATCGCGGCCATCGAGATCAAGTCGGGGCCCACCGTGGCGTCGGATGCCTTCGGTGCGCTGGCCAAGTGGCGCAAATACGCGACCGAGCGTGGGCACTTTGCCGCCATTCACCCGGCGCTGGTGTACGGCGGCGACACCCGCTTCACGCGCGACGGCGTCGACGTGATGCCGTGGTCGGGCTTGTGATGTTGCCATCGCCTCAGGCCTTCGGCTGTGGCGCCGTCGCCAGCAGCGCCTCGACCAGCGCATCGACGCGGATTGGCTTGGTCACGTAGTCGTCCATGCCCGCGGCCAGGCACTCCTCGCGGTCGCCCTGCATCGCGTTGGCCGTCATCGCCACGATGCGCGGGCGTTCGCCGGGCTTCCACCTGGCGGTGATGCGCCGCGATGCTTCCAGCCCGTCCATCTCGGGCATCTGCACGTCCATCAGCACCACGTCGTAGGGCTGGCGCTCGAGGCACTCGATCGCTTCGACGCCGTTGCTGGCGACGTCGGCCCGGTAGCCCATCTGCTGCAGCAGGCGCAGTGCGAGCTTCTGGTTCACGACGTTGTCCTCGGCCAGCAGGATGCGCAGCGGGTGGCGCGCGGCCAGCGTGGCGTCGATCTTGGGTTTGGTCGCTGTCGGCGCTGCTGCGGGCGCATGCTCGTGCGCCAGCAGCGAGACCAGCGTGTCGAAGAGCTGGCTCTGGTGCAAGGGCTTCTGCAAGGTGGCGGCAAACGGCCCGTCAGCGGCGTCGTGCCGGCCGAGCGAAGTGAACAACACCAGCGGCAGTGTGTGGCCGGCTTCGCGGATGCGCGAGGCGAGGGTGGCGCCGTCCATACCCGGCATGTGCATGTCGATGATGGCCAGGTCGAAGGCGTCACCCGCCGCCAGCCACGTCAAGGCGTCGGCCGGCGCTTCGGTATCGCGCGCGCCCATCCCCCATTTGGCCGCCTGCAGCGTCAGGATGCGCCGGTTGGTGGCGTTGTCGTCGACCACCAGGATGCGCTTGCCCTGGAGTGCCGGCTGCGCGCCTTGAAGCAAGCGCCGCGCCGACGGCGAGGACTCGGCCATCGGCACGCGGATGCTGAAGCGGAAGGTCGAGCCCTTGCCCGGCCCGGCACTCTCGGCCCACATGCTGCCGCCCATCAGCTCGGCCAGCCGCTTGCTGATCGCCAGCCCCAGCCCGGTGCCGCCGTACTTGCGCGTGGTGGAGGAGTCGGCCTGCGAGAAGGACTGGAACAGGCGGCTCATGCCTTCGGCCGACAGCCCGATGCCGGTGTCGCGCACCGCGAAGGTGATCTCCACCGTGCCATCGGGCAGCGGCACGCCGGCGTTCACGGTCAGCACTACCTCGCCCTCGAGGGTGAACTTCACCGCGTTGGCCAGCAGGTTGAGCAGCACCTGGCGCAGCCGCGTCACGTCGCCACTCACGGCCGCCGGCACCTCGCTCTCCAGGACGTAGGCGATGTCCAGCCGTTTCTCGGCGGCGCGGCCGGCGATCAGGTCGAGCGCGGACTCGACGCACTCGCGCAGGTCGAAGGGCTGTTGCTCGATGTCCATGCGCCCGGCTTCGATCTTGGAGAAATCCAGGATGTCGTTGATGATCGTCAGCAGCGAGTCGCCCGAGTCGCGGATCGTGCCCGCGTAGTCGCGCTGCTCGTCGTTCAGCGGCGTGTCGAGCAAGAGGCCGCTCATGCCGATCACCGCATTCATCGGCGTGCGGATCTCGTGGCTCATCGTCGCCAGGAACGAGCTCTTGGCCTCGTTGGCGGCCTCGGCCGCGGCGCGCGCTTCCTGCGTCTGCCTGAACAGGCGCGCATTCTGGATCGCGATCACCGCCTGGTCCGCAAAGGTCTTGAGCAGTTCGATCTCCTTGTCGCTGAACGGCGCCGGCGGTGTGCGCACCACGCCGATTGCGCCGATGCCTTTGCCCTCCCAGAACATCGGCGCCCAGAGGCCGGAATAGTTGCCGTTCAGTTCGGCCGTCTTGCGCAGGCCTTCGGGCACGCCAACGCCGTGCAGCACGTCCGGGTAGTGCAGCACCCTGCGCTTGTGAATGGCATAGCCATGAATCGAGTCACGCACCGGCCGCGGAAACTCGGCGCGCAGGCGCTCGGCTCCCTCCCGGCCCACCGCGAGCGTATCGATATTGCTGAGTACCAGGTGCATCAACCCGTCCTCGCCGATCAGTGCGATGTCGGCGAAGGGGCTGTGCAGCAGCCTGCGACAGCTCTGAATGATCCGGTCGAAGACGGGCTGGGCGTCGGCTACCGAGCTGCTGATCACCTGCAACACCTCGGCGGTGGCGGTCTGCCGTTCCAGCGCATCCCTGGTCTCGCTGAACAGCCGCGCATTCTCGATCGCGATCACCGCCTGGTCGCCGAAGGTGCGCAGCAGTTCCACCTGTGCCGGCGCGAACGGCCCCGGCTCGCGCCGGGTGACGGTGATCACGCCGATCGGCTGCCCCTGGCGTAACAGCGGGCAGAACAGCATCGCCCGGTAGCCGCGCACGCGCGCCAGCTCGCGCACCATCTGCGGCACTTCGCTCGGGTCCTCGGTATCTTCGATGCGCACCATACGTCCCTCGCGCAACGGCTGCACCAACGGGTAGCGTTCCATCTGCAGCGGGAACTGCGCTTGTAGCGCGGCATCGGCCTCGGCACTCACCGGTGTGAAGGCCACCAGGTGCAGCACGTCGCCGAAGATGCGGAACACCGCCGTCGACAGCCCGCCCACCAGCTGGTTGGACGCTGCGGCGATGGCGTCGAACACCGGCTGCACGTCGGCGGGCGAATCGGCGATCACCTTCAGCACGCCGGCGGTCGCGGTCTGGCGTTGCAGCGCCTCCTGCGTGTCCTTGAACATGCGCGCGTTCTGGATCGCGATCACGGCCTGGTCGCAGAAGGTCCGCAGCAACGCGATCTCCTTGTCGGAGAAGGGCCCGGCGTCGTTGCGCCCGACAAAGATCACTCCGATGCTGCGCCCTTGCCAGATCATCGGCGCGAAGATCGCCGCCTTGACTCCGATAGCCTTGCAACCGCGCCGCGTGACATCGGGCACGGCCGGGTCCGAGGTGTCGGGGTAGTGCATGACGCGGCGGTGTTCGATCGCCGCTCCCGATCCGGAACCCTCGCCCGGCGGAAACGGCTGCACGCGCTCGAGTTCCTCGCGCCCCGGCCCGTGGTACGCGCCGATCCAGATCTTGCCGTCCGCGCCGACTAGGTTGATGCCGATCTGCGTGCCGCCGAAGAGCTGCTCGCAACTCGTGAGGATCTTGTCGAACACCGGCTGCGTGTCGGCGACCGAGCTGCCGATGACCTGCAGCACATCGGCAGTGGCCGTCTGTTGCTCCAGCGCCTCCTTGGTCTCGTTGAACAGCCGCGCGTTCTGGATCGCGATCACCGCCTGGTCGGCGAAGGTCTTGAGCAGGCCGATTTCCTTGTCGGAAAAGGGCATCATGCGATCGCCTGTGCGCGACACGAATATCGCACCGACACCGCGCCCTTCCCAAAGCATCGGGGCGATGACGACCGAGAAGTTGTCGATCTTCGCCGCCATGCGACGCAGCACCTCGGGCACATCGTCCCCGTGCAGGGTGTCGGGGTAATGCATCGTGCGACGCAGCTCGATCGCCTGCGCGATGACGCTCTGCTCGATCGGACGCGGCTGGTAGTTCAGGAATCGGCGGCCCGTGGCGCCATGGGTGGCGCCCAGATGAACCAGCGAGTCTTCGTCGACCGTCAGCACGGCCAGATCGGTGCAACCGATCAGGCGCTCGCAGCTGTCGAGGATCTTCTCGAACACCGGCGCGGTGTCGGCCACCGAACTGCTGATGACCTGCAGCACCTCGGCCGTGGCCGTCTGCCGCCGCAGCGCCTGCTGCGTCTCGTTCAGCAGCCGCACGTTTTCGATCGCGATCACCGCCTGGTCGGCGAAGGTCTTGAGCAGGTCGATCTGCCGCTGCGGCGTGCGGCCCGGGTCGGGCCAGGCGACGTGGATCGTGCCCACCGGCGCGCCGTCCTTGAGCATCGGCGCGGCGATCATGCGCCGCCAGCCCCCTCTCTTGGCCAGCGGCGCCAGGGCGTAGTGCCGTTCGTCCTGGGTGTCGTCGACCGCGATCGCCTGTCGCCCCAGGATCACGCGCCCGGCGAGCGAGTGTTCATCGGCCGGCATCGGGTACAGCGCTTGCGCCTGCGCGGTGGCCTCGGCCGACCAGTTGCGTGTGGCTGCCATATGGATCGATCGCCCGTCGTAGCGGAAGATGGCCATGGTCTTCGGCTCGAACAGGCGCATCGCGCAGTCCATGATGACCTCGAACACCGGCGCCACGTCGGTCGGCGATTCGCTGATCACGCGCAGCACCTCGCTGATCGCGGTCTGGTACTCCAGCGCTTCGCTCAGCTCGGACGTGCGCTCCTCGACCTTGTGCAGCGCCTCATGGGTCTCGTTGAACAGCCGCGCGTTCTGGATTGCGATCACCGCCTGGTCGGCGAAGGTCTTGAGCAGCGCGATCTCCTGCCCGTTGAACGGCTCGGGCGGATTGCGCACCACCTGCAGCGCGCCGATGCCTCGGTCCTCCCACAACATGGGTGCGAACAGAACCGAGTGGTTGCCGGCCAGCTCGGTCGATCGGCGCAGGCCCTCCGGTACATCGGCTCCGTGCTGAACGTCCGGATAGTGCAAGACCTTGCGTTTGTGGATGGCGTAGCCGTGGATCGACTCGCGCACCGGCCGCGGAAACTCGGCCTGGATGCGGCGCGCTACCGTCCTGATCCGTTCGTCCGCGCTGTTCAGCACGTCGGGGTCTTGGGTGAAATGCATCAACCCGTCATCGCCGATCAAACCAATGCCCACATAGCCGCTGCGGAACAGCCGCTGGCAACTCTGGATGATCTTCTCGAACACCGGTGCGGTGTTCGAGACCGATTGGCTGATGACCTGCAGCACGTCGGCGGCTGCGGTCTGCTGTTCCAGCGCCTGGCGCAGTGCCTGCGCGCCTTCGTCGACCTGGCGCTGCAGCCCCTGCGCCCACTGCGCGTTGTCCAGGACCGCGGCGACCTGGCGGACCAGCATGGCAAACCGGTCGAGATCGCCATCCTCGAAGCGGCCGAAGTCGCCTTCGATGTCGGCGTACATGCAGCCCAGCAGCCGCCCGTCGGCCAGCAGCGGCGCCACCATGCACGAGCGCTGGTCCGCGGCTGCCGCAGCCTCTGGCCCATGACGCAGCCGGCCCGAGCGCGTGGTGCGCGCTTCGTCCAGCCACGGCGCCACCGCCCGCAGCAAGGCTTGCGCCTGTTCGCCCCTGGGCAGGTGTGCGGCCGCGATCTGCGGCGGCGCGGCCTCGGGCTGCAAGGCCAGCAGCATGCGCCGCGCGCCCAGGAAGGCGGCGCCTTTCTCGACGAGGGCCTGCTGCAGGGCGCCCAGGTTGCGCTGGCGGTTCAGGTGCACGCCAATGTCGACCAGCCGCTCGATCGGCGGGCGGGCACGGGCAGTGCGTCGGGTGTTCCTAGTGGACATCGCGCGGCCTCACCTGGTTCAGCGCCTCGACCAGCGCATCGACGCGGATCGGCTTGGTCACGTAGTCGTCCATGCCGGCGGCCAGGCACTCCTCGCGGTCGCCCTGCATCGCGTTGGCCGTCATCGCGACGATGCGCGGGCGGTCGTGGGGCTGCCATCTGGCGGTAATGCGGCGGCTGGCCTCCAGCCCGTCCATCTCGGGCATCTGCACGTCCATCAGCACCACGTCGTAGGGCTGGCGGGCTATGCACTCGATCGCCTCGATGCCGTTGCTGGCCAGGTCGGCGCGGTAGCCCATTTGCTGCAGCAGCCGCAAGGCCAGCTTCTGGTTCACCACGTTGTCCTCGGCCAGCAGGATGCGCAGCGGGTGGCGCGCGGCCAGCGTGGCGTCGATCTTGGGCTTGGCCGCTGCCGGCGCTGCTGCGGGCGCATGCTCGTGCGCGAGCAGCGAGACCAGCGTGTCGAAGAGCTGGCTCTGGTGCAAGGGCTTGGCCAGCGTGGCGGCGAACGGGCTGTCGCTGGCCTCCTTGCGCCCGAGCGAGCTGAAAAGCACCAGCGACAGCGCGTGGCCGGCCTGGCGAATGCGCGAGGCGAGGGTCGTGCCGTCCATGCCGGGCATGTGCATGTCGACGATGGCCAGGTCGAAGGGCTCCTGGCCCAGCAACTGCAAGGCCTGCTCGGGCGACTCGGTGTCGCGGGCCGTCATGCCCCACCTGGCCACCTGCAGCGCCAGGATGCGTCGGTTGGTGGCGTTGTCGTCGACCACCAGGATGCGCTTGCCCTGGAGCGCCGGCTGCGGGCCCAGAAGCAAGCGCCGCGTGCCTTGCGGTAGCTCGGCCGGCACGGCGCGCAGCGTGAAGTGAAACGTGCTGCCGTGCCCCGGGCCCGCGCTCTCGGCCCACATCGTGCCGCCCATCAGCTCGGCCAGCAGCTTGCTGATCGCGAGACCCAGCCCGGTGCCGCCGTACTTGCGCGTGGTGCTGCTGTCGGCCTGGCTGAACTTCTGGAACAGCCTGGACAGGCCCGCTTCGCTCAGGCCGATGCCGGTGTCGCGTACGGTGAAGTGCAGCAACTCACCCTCGGGCCGGACGCTGAGCACCACCTCGCCCGTCTCGGTGAACTTGACCGAGTTGCTCAGCAGGTTGAGCAGGATCTGGCGCAGCCGGGTCACGTCCCCGCTGATCGCAACCGGCACTTCGCTCTCGAACACGTAGGCAATGTCCAGGCGCTTCTCGGCGGCGCGGCCGGCGATCAGGTCGAGTGCGGACTCGACGCACTCGCGCAGGTCGAAGGGCTGCGCCTCGATGTCCATGCGGCCGGCCTCGATCTTGGAGAAGTCCAGGATGTCGTTGATGATCGTCAGCAGCGCGTCGCCGCTGTCGCGGATCGTGCTGGCGAAGTCGCGCTGATCGTCGGTCAGCGGCGTGTCCAGCAGCAGCCCGCTCATGCCGATCACCGCGTTCATCGGCGTACGGATCTCGTGGCTCATCGTCGCCAGGAAGGCGCTCTTGGCTTCGTTGGCGGCCTCGGCCGCGGCGCGGGATTCCTGCGCCTCATTGAACAGGCGGACGTTCTCTATCGCGATCACGGCCTGGTCGGCGAAGGTCTGCAGCAGCTGCACCTGCCGCTGCGGGAAGCGCCCGGGCTGCGCGCGCAGGACAGTGATCGAGCCGACGACCTGGCCGTCCTTGAACATCGGCACCGCCAGCCCGCCGCGGTAGCCAGACTCGGCCGCTGCGCGGCTGAACGCTGCCGAATACCCCGGTTCGGTCTGCACGTCCTCGACCTGCACCGCGGCGCGCTCGAGCACCGCGCGCGCGGTGATAGACGCGCGGCTCGGCGGTATCGGGAAGCCCGCGCGCACCTTGGCATCGACCTCGGGCGAGACGCCGTGATAGGCCACCAGGTGCACCAGCTGGCCGTCGAAGCGCGACACGCCGCTGACGACCGCGCCACAGAGCAGCTTCGCACGCTCGGCGATCGCCTCGAACACCGGCTGCACGTCGGTGGGCGATTGGCTGATCACACGCAGCACATCGGCGGTCGCGGTCTGTGTCTCGAGTGCCTCCTTGGTTTCGTTGAACAGCCGCACGTTCTCGATCGCGATCACCGCCTGGTCGGTGAAGGTGCCGAGCAGCGCCACGTCCTTGTCGTTGAAGCTGCCCGCCTCGCGGCGCAGGACGGCCAGCCCGCCGATCGCGCGGCCGTCGCGCACCAGTGGCGCGTAGACGCCGGTGCGAAAGCCGCTCTTGAGCCCAAAGCTGCGCACCAGCGGGTACTGTTCGGCGGCCAGTTCCAGGTCCTTCAGGTGCACCGTCTGCACATCGACCACGCAGGCGCCGATGGGGCTGCGGTGATCGAGCGGGATCGTCTCCTCGGGCAGCCCGCCGTTGCTGGCGCGGGCGCGCAAGGCGTCGCCGTCGATCAGCCACAACACGACCCGACTGTCGCTGAATAGGGCACCGCAGTTGTGGACGATGGCGTCGAACACCGGTTGCGTGTCGGTCATCGAGCGGCCGAGTACACGCAGCACTTCGGCCGTCGCCGTCTGCCGTGCCAGCGCTTCCTTGGTCTCGTTGAACAGCCGCGCGTTCTCCAGCGCCACGCCCATGCCGGCGGCCACGGTGGACAGCAGGTTCACGGTGGCCTCGTCGAACGCGTCCTCGCGGTCGAGGCTGACGAGGCGGATCGACCCGCGTATCTCCTGCCCCAGCATCACCGGCACGAACACGCTGGAGCGGCTGGGCTCGGTGCCGGGCGCGTTCCTGATGCCGTAGGCTTCCGTGGTCGCCCGGTCCTTCAGCACCAGCGGACGGCCGGTGTTCAATGCCTTGATCAGCGGGCTCTCGGGATCCGCTGCAAACGGCGGGATGCTGATCCGGCGCCCGCGCTCGACGACGTAGAGCTGGTGCACGAGGCCGGTTCGCTCGTCTTGCCAGGCGATGCCGATGTCGTCGCTGCCGAACAACTCGCGCAACCTGTCGCCGACGACATCGACGATGGCGCGGAAGTCCAGTTCCGCGGCTAGCGCCTGCTGGATGCTGTTGACCAGCGCCAGCTCCGACGAGCGGCGCTCGGTTTCCTTCAGCAGGCGCTGCGTCTCGTCGAACAACTGCGCGCTCTGCAGGGCCATGCCCATTGCCGTGCAGACCGTGGTGAGCAGCCGCACGTCGTCGTCGCTGAACGCGTTTTCGCGCTCGAAGTTGTCGAGGTTGACCAGAGCGATCACCCGGCCACTAGCGACAATCGGCGCGCGCATATCGGACATCGGGAGGTCGGTGCCCGTCACCGCCTGGCTTCCCCCTTCGGCGCGGGTGCGGGTCGCCACCGCGCGACGCTCCTGTACGACCTGCAGGTTCCGTCCATTGCGTGGTAGCTGGATGGGGCCCATGTCGGTGCGCCGCTTGCCGTGTTCGTAGAAGTAGGCCGGCGTGGCGATGAAGCGCTCTTCGTCGAACCATGCGATCACCAGATCGTCGGAGGCGAACACCTCGCGCAACTTGTCGCCCACCAGATCGATGATGGCCTGCAGGTCCAGTTGCGCCACCAGGCCCTGCTGGATGCTATTGATGACCGCCAGCTCGGCATTGCGCTGCTCAGTCTCCTTCAGCAGGCGCTGCGTCTCGTCGAACAGGCGGGCGTTTTCCAGCGCCGTGCCCATGCTCGCCACCACGGTCTGCAGCAGGCGCACCGCAGACTCGTCGAACGCGTCCTCGCGCTCGAAGCTCTCGAGTCCCACCTGCCCGATGTGGCGTTCGCCGACCATCACCGGCACGTAGACCCCCGAGCTCGGCATGTCGGTGCCGGGTAGCACGCTCATCTGCAAGGCTTGATAGTCCGCCTCGTTGCGAGCGATCAGCGTGCGTCCGGTGCGAAGTTCGCGATACCACACCCGGTCCTCGCGCGGCACGGAGGAATGCTCGGCCAGTCGCACGCCATGCTCGACCGCGTAGGCCACGCGCATGGTCTTGCCGTCAGTGTCGAGCAGCGCGATGAAGAAGTCCTGGCTCGCGAACACCTCGCGCAGCTTGTTACCGACCAGGTCGACTATGGCCTGGAAGTCCAGCTCGGCGGCCATCGCCTGCTGGATGGCATTGATGATCGCGAGCTCGCCCGCGCGCTGCTCGAGTTGCGCCGTGCGCTCGCCGACCATGCGCTCCAGGCCCGCGTTCGTGCGCAGGTTGGCCAGCGCCACGGCGGCCTGGCTGGCCAGCATCGCGAGCAGGTCGCGGTCGGCGTCGTCGAAGCGGCCGTACAGGCCTTCGATGTCGGCATATAGGTAGCCGAGCAACTCGCGCTGGGCGATCAACGGCGCGATCAGGCACGATCGCTGATCGACAGCGGTGGCGCCCTCCGGCCCGTGGCGCAGGCTCACCGCGCGGCTACGGCGGGCTTCGTCGAGCCAGGGCGTGATGGCACGTTGCAAGGCGCGGAGATCTTCACCCGCGGGCAGCAGCGCACCGGCCGTCTGCACGCCAGCAGGCGATTCGAGCAGTACCAGCACCCGCTCGGCGCCGCTGAGCTCGGTGACTTCGTTGATCAGGAAGTCGAGCAACTCGTCAGCGCTGCGCAATTCGTTCAGGCGCCTACCGGTGTCGACCAGGCGTTTGAAGGGCTCGCCCAGATTGCCCTCGATCGTCAGGTGGGCCAGCCGCTGCGCGGGCGGCAGCCGACGCCGCTGCGACTCGCGCAGCCAGGCCCGCACGATGTCGCGGTTGACCGCCACCTTGCCGAGGTAGCTGCGCCGCAGGCCTTCGTCGTGCACGTTGCGCACCGCATCGAGCAGCAGGCCGTGCGCACGCTGCAGGGCAGCCCAGGCCTCGCCGTCACGGCCGTTCGCGCGCAGTGCCTGGCAATGCCACCACCAGATGTCCTGGCTCTGGCCGAAACCCGCGCGGGCGAAGCCGTGTCTGGCATGCAGCAAGGTTCCGCGCCGGGTGATGCGTAACGCGGCGGCGGCGTCGCCTTGGGCCAGCAACGCCTTGGCCAGCGGTATCAGCACATACAACTCGAAGCCGGCGTTGCGGGTGCGCACCTCGCGCAGGAAAGCGCGCAGCCGCTTCACCGCGGCGGGAGCGTCACCGTTGGCTAGCGCCAGCGCGCTGGCCCGCAACTCGCGATCGGTGCGATTCATCGGCTCGTCGAGCGACGTGACCAGCGCGTCGTATTCCGGCCAGCGCTCGCGCACGCTGACCAGCTCGCCGAGCTCGATCTGCCAGGCCAGTATCCCGCCGAGTTCCAGGGTGAGGTTCAGCCTCGCACCCATTCGTCCGGCCAGGGCGACCACCTCCTCGCCCAGGCGGCAGGCGTTGCGGTACAGCCCCAGTTCGGCGAAGGCAAGCGAGAGATTGCCGATGGCCATGGCCCGGCCGAAGGCATGGCCGGAACGCTCGAACGCCAGTCCGGCCTGGTGCAGCAGTTGCATGCGTTCGGCAATGTCCTTGCAGCTGAAACTCAGAACGTTCAGCGCGTTGGCCAGGCCGTGTTCGTCGCCGGTCAGGCGCGCCAGATCGGCGGCGCGCTGCGCCGCGCTGCGCGAGGCTTCGTTGCGCGACAGGCGCGTCTGCGCGAAGGCCGCCACCCAGTGCGCGCGCCCCTGGCCGACGGGATCGCCCACCGCCTCGAAAAGCGCGGCGGCGTGCTGTGCGGTGGTCGCGGCGGCCTCGGGCAACGCGGCGCGCAACTGCGCCTCGCCCAGACAGAGCAGGCTTTGCGCCAGCAAGGGTTTGTCTCGGGTCCTGCGCGCCAGCCTGGCGGCCGCCGTTGCGGCCTCGAGTGCGGGCCTGACCTCGCCTTGGCGCATCAACACCAGGGCCTGGCACATCAGCGCCCGCGCCTCGAGCGCGGGCTGCCTGTGCTCCGTGGCGAGCGACAGCATCTGCGCTGCGTCGTGCGCGGCGTCGGCGAAACGGCCCTCGGCAACGAGCGAATCGGCGCGCAGATCCAGCAGCTCGACGCGGAGCGCGACGCCGAGCCCCGGTGCGTGCAGCGCCGCGGTGGCCGACGCGATGGCTTTGTCGTGACGGCCGGTCCAGGCCAGGTCGGCGATCTCTTGCGGGGCGTCAGCGTTCATCGCGGGGCCGCACCTGGCTCAGCGCCTCGACCAGCTGGTCGACACGGATCGGTTTGGTCACGTAATCGTCCATGCCCGCGGCCAGGCAGGCCTCGCGGTCGCCCTGCATCGCGTTGGCCGTCATCGCGACGATGCGCGGCCGCGCGCCGGGCTTCCAGCGCGAGGTGATGCGCCGCGCGGCTTCGAGCCCGTCCATCTCGGGCATCTGCACGTCCATCAGCACCACGTCGTAGACTTGGCGTTGCACCGATTCCACCGCCTCGATGCCGTTGGCCGCCAGGTCGGCGCGATAGCCCATCTGCGCGAGGATGCGCAGCGCAAGCTTCTGGTTCACGACGTTGTCTTCGGCGAGCAGGATGCGCAGCGGGTGGCGCTGGGCCAAGGTGGCGTCGATCCTGGGCTTGGCCGCCTTGGCCTCCTTGGGCGCCAGGCCGTGCGCAAGCAGACCGACCAGCGTGTCGAAGAGTTGCGACTGGTGCACCGGCTTGGCGAGGTAGGCGCTGAACAGGCCCTCGATGTCGCCGGCCTCGCGCCGGCCGAGCGAGCTGAACAGCACCAGCGGCAACGCCGGGTTGTCGGCGCGGATCTGCCGCGCGAGTTGCAGGCCGTCCATCTCGGGCATGTGCATGTCCAGGATCGCCAGGTCGAAGCGCTCGCCGGCGCGCACCCAACGCAGCGCCTCGGCGGGCGACTCGGTGTCGCGCGGTGCCATGCCCCACTTGGCGCACTGCAGATTCAGCACGCGCCGGTTGGTGGCGTTGTCGTCGACCACCAGCACGGGCCGCCCCTGCAACTCGGGCTGGGTGCCGATGAAGTCGCGCCGGTTCTGCGGCGGCAGCTCCGCAATCGGCGCGCGGATCGTGAAATGGAACGTCGCTCCCTTGCCGATGCCGTCGCTGGTGGCCCACATGCGCCCGCCCATCAACTCGGCCAGCTGCTTGCTGATGGCCAGGCCGAGCCCCGTGCCGCCGTACTTGCGGGTGGTGGAGGAGTCCGCCTGCGAGAACGACTGGAACAGGCGGCTCATGCCTTCGGTCGACAGGCCGATCCCGGTGTCGCGCACCGCGAAGTTCAGCTCCACCTCGCCGGCTGCCGGGGACGATGCGGTCACCGTGAGCACCACTTCGCCGCGCTCGGTGAACTTCACCGCGTTGGCGAGCAGGTTGAGGATGATCTGGCGCAGCCGCGTCACGTCGCCGCGGATTCCGGCCGGCACCTCGCCCTCGAAGAGGTAGGCCGTGTCCAGGTGCTTTTCGGTGGCGCGGGCGCTCACCAGGTCGAGCGCCGACTCGACGCAATCGCGCAGGTCGAACGGCTGCGACTCGATGTCCATGCGCCCGGCTTCGATCTTGGAGAAGTCGAGGATGTCGTTGATGATCGTCAGCAGCGCGTCGCCCGAATCGCGGATCGTGCCCGCGTAGTCGCGCTGCTCGTCGTCGAGCTTCGTGTCGAGCAGCAGACCGCTCATGCCGATCACCGCGTTCATCGGCGTGCGGATCTCGTGGCTCATCGTCGCCAGGAACGAGCTCTTGGCCTCGTTGGCGGCCTCGGCGGCAGCGCGGGCGTCCTGCGCTTCCTTGAACAGCCGCGCGTTCTGGATCGCGATCACCGCCTGGTCGGCGAAGGTCTGCAGCAGCGCCAGCTCCTTGTCGCTGAATGCGCCGCGCAGGCGTGACACGCCGATGGCGCCGATGCCGCGGTCTTCCCACAACATCGGCGCGAATGCCATCGCCTGGTAGCCCGCGATCTTCGACACCCGGCGCACCACGTTCGGCACATCGGCACCGTTGATGACATCGGGGTAGTGCACCACGCGGCGTTCACGGATCGCGCGGCCGGCGGGCGTCTTCTCCACCGGCGCCGGGAACGTGGCCGCCACCACGTCGTGCACCTTGCCGATATAGGCGGCGATCTGCAGCATGCCGGCATCGTCGACCAGCAGCACGTCCATCTCCTCGCTGCCGAACAGGTGCTTGCAGCTCTGCAGGATCTTGTCGAACACGGGCTTCGTGTCGGATACGGAGCTGCTGATGACGCTCAGGATCTCCGCCGCCGCCTTCTGCTGCTCGAGCGCCTCCTGCGTCTCGTTGAACATGCGCGCGTTCTGGATCGCGATCACCGCCTGGTCGCCGAAGGTCATGAGCAGCTTCAGTTCCTTGTCGGTGAAGGGCTTGGGCGGCTGGCGCAGCACGCTGATCGAACCGACGCCTCGGCCTTCCCACAGCATCGGCGCCCAGGCGATCGAGCAGTTGCCGATCAGTTCGACCACGTTGCTCACCGAGGCCGGCGCATCGGGCACCGCCGCCGCGTCGGGCAGGTGGATGGTGCGGCGTTCGCGCACGACGCGCGCCGTCATGCTGTGTTCGAGCGGCTTCGGGAAGGTGCGCGCGATCGCGTCCAGCGCCGCGCCGCGCCAGGCGCGCGCATGCACCAGGCCGTCGTCGCCGATCAGGAAGATGCCCAGTTGCTCGGTGGCGAACAGGTGCTGGCAGCTCTGCAGGATCTTCTCGAACACCGGCGCCGTGTCGGCCACCGAACTGCTGATCACCTGCAGCACCTCGGCGGTGGCGGTCTGCTGTTCGAGCGCCTCCTTGGTCTCGTTGAACAGGCGCACGTTCTCGATCGCGATCACGGCCTGGTCGGCGAAGGTCTCGACGAGCGCGATCTGGCGCGGCGTGAACGCCTCGACATGGTGGCGCCACAGCGTGAACGCTCCGATCGCCTGCCCGTTGCGCATCAGCGGCACCGAGACGATCGTCCGGTAGTTCTCGATCGATTGGCCGGCGTAGTTGTACTCGGGGTCGCTCATCGCGTCGAGTATCTGGATGGTGCGCGCCTCCAGCGTGGCACGGCCGGTCACGCTGCCGCGTTGCGGCGCGATGGGGTTGCTGCGAACGTACTCGACAAAGCTGTCGCTGGCACCTTCCGAGGCGGCCATTCGCATCACGTCGCCGTCGCGCCGGAAGATGATTCCGGTCTTGGCGCCGCACAGTCGCGCTGCGTTTTGCACCAGCGTGTCGAAGACCGGCCCGAGGTCAAACGTGGACCGGGAAATGACCTGCAGGACCTGCGCCGTCGCCGTCTGCTGTTCCAGCGCCTCCTGCGTCTCGTTGAACAGGCGCACGTTCTCGATTGCGATCACGGCCTGGGCTGCGAAGGTCTGCAGCTGCGCGACCTCCTTGGCGTCGAACGCGGTGGCCACCGCGCGATTGACGGCGATCGCCCCGATGACCTGCTGGTCGCGCAGCATCGGCACGGCCAGCACGCTGCGGTAGCCCGCAGCCACGGCGAGTTGCTTGATCTCGGCCGTGACCTCGGGGTCGGCCAGCAGGTCGGCGGTGTTGACGACCGCCTTGTCGAGAATCGCCCGCGCGGCGATCGAGCCGCTGCTCAGGCGCATCGGGAATGCCTTGCGCGCTGCTTCGACGCCGTCACGGTTGATTCCGAACGCGCTGGCCTGGTGAATCCACTCGCCGTCGAACCGGACGACCCAGCCGTACTGCGCCGCCGTCAGATGCGCGGCGCGCTCGGCGATGACGTCGAACACCGGCTGCACGTCGGTGGGTGACTCGCTGATCACCTGCAGCACTTCGGCGGTGGCGGTCTGGCGCTCGAGCGCGTCCCGGGTCTCGTTGAACAGGCGTACGTTCTCGATCGCGATCACGGCCTGGTCGGCGAAGGTCTTGATCAGTTCCTCCTGGATCGCCGGGATCGGCCCCGGCTCGTTCCAGCGCACCACGATCGCGCCGATCGGGCTGCCGTCGCGCAGCATCGGCACCCCCAGAAACCGGCGCCAGCCGACCGTGACCGCGAACTGCTTGTCGTAGTCCGGGTCGGCGAGCGCATCCTCGATGCGCACCACCGACCCCGTCACGATGGCGCGGCCGGACACCTGCGAGCGATCCGGTCGCATCGGGTACTTCTGCGCGATCCACTCCGCCTGTTCGCCGGTGGTGTTGTAGCCGGCGGCGAAATGCAGCCGTTCGCCGTCGAAGCGGAACACATTGGCGCCCATGCCCTTGCAGATCGCGACAGCGTTGCGAGCGATCGTCTCGAAGACCGGTTGCACGTCGGTCTGCGAGGCCGCGATGACCTTCAGGATCTCGGCGGTGGCGGTCTGACGCTCCAGCGCCTCGTTCGTCTCCTTGAAGAGCCGCGCGTTCTCGATCGCGATCACGGCCTGTCTGGCGAAGGTCTGCAGGAGGTCGATCTCGCGGTCGGCGAACAGCCCGACCGCGGCGCGGGTCACCGTCAGGGCGCCGATGATCTGCGTGTCGAGCAGCATCGGCACGCTCAGCACGCTGCGAAAGCCGCTCTCGCTGGCAATCGCCTTGACGGCGTAGTCGGCATCGGGTTCGAGCAACACGTCGGGCAGGTTGACCACAACGCCGTCGCGGACGGCGCGCGCGGTGGCCGAGCCATCGCCCGGCCGCATCGGGAAGGCACTCTTCACCGCCTCGACGCCCCGCGCATTCATGCCGAATGTGCTCGCGATGTGAATCCATTCGCCGTCGAACCGGAACACCGAGCCATGCGCGGCGCCGGTCAGCCGCGAGGCGCGCTCGGCAATGACGTCGAAGACCGGTTGCGTGTCGGTGATCGAGCCGCTGATGACACGCAGCACTTCGGAGGTCGCCGTCTGTCGCTCCAATGCATCCTTCGTCTCGTTGAACAGTCGCACGTTCTCGATCGCGATCGCCGCCTGGTCGGCGAAGGTCGTCAGCAGCTCGACCTGCTTGCCGGTGAAGGCGCGCACCTCCTGGCGCCAGACGACGATGACGCCGACCACATCGCCGGCGCGCATCAGCGGCACGCCGAGCATCGTGCGGTAGCCGCCCAGGCGCTGCGATTCGGTGCCACGGTAGTCGGCGTCGGCCAACGCGTCGAGGATCTGCACCGGGCGTCGCTCGAGCACCGCGCGGCCGATGAGATAGCCACGCTCGGGCCGTACGGCAATCCGGGCGATGTGGGCTTCAAACTCGGGCGTCGCACCGTGGGACACGGCGAGGCGGTACACGTCGCCATCGGGCCGGAAGACGAAGCCGTGGCTGGCATCGCACAGCCGCGTCGCGTTCTCGATCAGTGTGCCCAGCACTCGCTGCAGGTCGAAGGTCGATTGGTTGATCACCTTCAGCACGCCGGAGATCGCGGTCTGCTGTTCGAGCGCCTCCTTGGTCTCGTTGAACAGGCGTGCGTTCTCGATCGCAATCACGGCCTGGTCGGCGAAGGTCCTGAGCAGATCGACCTGGTGATCGCTGAACTCGCCCGGTTCCTTGCGCGTGACGCTGATCGTGCCGGTGGCGATGCCTTCGCGTAGCATCGGAACGATCACGATGCTGCGAAAGCCGCGTGCGCGCGCGATCTCGCGCAACCCGGAGGCGGATTCGGGCAGCGCCTCGGTATCGCCGATGCACACCGGCGAGGCGCTGCGCGCCGCCTTCGAGCGCGACACCGGCATCGGGAACGCGTTCTTCAGCGCCTCGTTGCCGGATTCGCCGGTGCTCGAGAACGCCACCAGGTGCAGCACATCGTCGAAGACCCGCGCGACGGCCGTCGAAAACCCGCCGATCAGCGGATAGGCGAGCCGCGCGATCGCGTCGAACACGGGCTGCAGGTCCGACGGCGAGCTGGCGATGACCTTGAGGATTTCCGCTGTCGCCGTCTGTCGCTCGAGCGCCTCCTGGGTCTGCCTGAAGAGCCGCGCGTTCTGGATCGCGATCACGGCCTGGTCGGCGAAGGTCCTGAGGAGATCGAGCTGCTTGTCGCTGAATTGCCCCGCGAACGCCCGGCCGACCCAGAGCGAGCCGATGCCGCGACCTTCGAACAGCATCGGTGCGAACGCGACCGAGCGAAAACCGATCGCACCAGCGCCCTGTCGAACGCCCGCCGGCACTTCTTGGTCGTGCTCGACATCGGCATACTGGATCGTGCGCGCCCCCAGGATGCACAGGCCCGAGCCGCTGTTGCGGTCCAGCGGCAGCGGAAAGATCGAGCGCATGTCGGACTCGCGCGGCCCATGGTAGGCGCCGAGATACACGCGGCCGTCGTCGCCGACCAGGTTGACGCCGACCAGATGCCCCTCGAACAATCGCTGACAGGCCGCGAGGATCGCCTCGAACACCGGCTGGGTGTTCGAGATCGAACTGCTGATCGAGCCCAATATCTCGGCCGAGGCCCGCTGCTGGTCGAGCGCCTCGCGGGTCTCGTTGAACAGCCGCACGTTCTCCAGTGCGATGCCCATGCTCGCGGCCACCGTGGCGGCCTGCGCGGCAAGGACCGCCAGCGCGTCGCGGTCGCCCGCATCGAAGCGGCCGAAAGCGCCGTCGATGTCGGCGTATAGACAGCCCAGCACCTGGCGCTGGGCGACCAGCGGAGCGACCAGGCAGCTGCGTTGGTGCGCCGGCACGGCGCCCTGCGGCCCGTGGCGCAGGCACGCGCGCCGTGTGCGTCGGGCTGCGGCGAGCCACGGGGCGATGGCCCGCAGCAGCGCATCGGCCGGCTCGCCGCGCGGCAGTCGGGCAGCGGCAATGCGGGGGCCGTCTGCGCCGTCCAGTACCAGCATCGCACGCCGGGCGCCCGTCAGCGCCGTCGTTTCGGCGACCACGAACTCGCAGACCGCGTCGCTGCCCGGCAACGCCTGTAGACGCGCGGCAGCAGCGGCCAGCCGTTGCAGCCGAGCATGCCGTGCGGCGTCGCGCACGCGCGCCTTGGCCGGTCCCGGCGTGGCGTCGCCAACCGTTCTCAATGCCGATTGCGCGCGTCTCGTCGCCATTCGTCTCCTGCGGGATTGCGGCGCATTATTGGCCGGCGCGAACGCAGGCCAACCCCGCTAAAACCCGGCCGGCAACCGGACAGCGGGTGTCGAGCGACAATCCCGTGCGATGAATGCCCGCCCGGCGCCACGCACACCATGACCGCCCGCACGCTCTACGACAAGCTCTGGGACGACCATGTCGTCCACACCGAGGACGACGGCACCGCCGTGCTCTACATCGACCGCCACCTGGTGCACGAGGTCACCAGCCCGCAGGCCTTCGAGGGGCTGCGCCTGGCCGGGCGCAAGGTGTGGCGCGTGAGCTCCATCGTCGCGACAGCCGACCACAACACGCCCACCACCGGTTGGTCCGACGGCTACGACGGCATCCGCGACCCGATCTCCAAGCTGCAGGTCACCACGCTCGACGCCAACATCTTGGCCTTCGGCGCGGCGGCGTACTTCCCGTTTCTCGACAAGCGCCAGGGTATCGTGCACGTGATCGGCCCGGAGCAGGGCGCCACGCTGCCGGGCATGACGGTCGTCTGCGGCGACTCGCACACCAGCACCCACGGTGCATTCGGCGCGCTGGCGCACGGCATCGGCACCAGCGAGGTCGAGCATGTGCTGGCCACGCAGACGCTGCTGGCCCGAAAGGCGAAGAACCTGCTCGTCAGAGTGGAGGGGTCGCTGCAGCGCGGCTGCAGCGCCAAGGACATCGTTCTGGCGGTGATTGGGCGCATCGGCACCGCGGGGGGCACCGGCCACACGATCGAGTTCGGCGGGTCGGCGATCCGCGCGCTCTCGATGGAAGGGCGCATGACGGTGTGCAACATGGCCATCGAGGCAGGCGCCCGCGCCGGCCTGGTGGCGGTGGACGAGACGACGATCCAATACGTCAAGGGCCGCCCGTTCGCGCCCACCGGCGTGGAGTGGGACCAGGCGGTGGCCTACTGGCGCACGCTGCGCAGCGACGCCGGCGCGGCCTTCGACCGGGTGGTCGAGTTCGACGCCGGCCAGCTCAAGCCGCAGGTGACCTGGGGTACCTCGCCGGAGATGGTGCTGGCCATCGACGATCGCGTGCCCGACCCCGATCGCGAGAAGGACGCGGCCAAGCGCGGCGCGATCGAGCGCGCGCTGAGCTACATGGGCCTCACGCCGAACAAGCCGCTGGCCGACATCCGAATCGACAAGGTCTTCATAGGTTCGTGCACCAACAGTCGCATCGAGGACCTGCGCGAAGCCGCTTCCGTGGTGCTCCGCGTCGGTGGGCGCGTGGCCGCCAACGTGCGGCTGGCGATGGTCGTGCCGGGTTCGGGCCTGGTGAAGACCCAGGCCGAGAGGGAGGGCCTGCACGAGGTGTTCAAGGCCGCCGGATTCGAGTGGCGCGAACCGGGCTGCTCGATGTGCCTGGCCATGAACGCCGACCGGCTGGAACCGGGCGAGCGCTGCGCCTCCACCAGCAACCGCAACTTCGAGGGCCGCCAGGGCGCGGGCGGTCGCACGCACCTTGTCAGCCCCGCGATGGCGGCGGCCGCGGCGCTGAACGGCCATTTCGTCGACGTGCGTCGCATCGCCTGAGGACGAGCACCCATGCAAACGTTCACCGTTCACAAGGGGCTGGTCGCGCCGATGGACCGCGCCAACGTCGACACCGATGCGATCATCCCGAAGCAGTTCCTCAAGTCGATCCGGCGCGGCGGATTCGGGCCGAACCTGTTCGATGCCTGGCGCTATCTCGATCCCGGCGAGCCGGGCCAGGACCCTGCGACCCGAAAGCCGAACCCGGACTTCGTGCTCAATCTGCCGCGCTACCAGGGTGCATCGATCCTGCTGGCGCGCGAGAACTTCGGCTGCGGCTCGAGCCGCGAGCACGCACCCTGGGCGCTCGATCAATACGGCTTCCGCGCGCTGATCGCGCCGAGTTTCGCCGACATTTTCTTCAACAACTGCTTCAAGAACGGGCTGCTGCCGATCGTCCTGCCCGAGGCACAGGTTGCGCGGCTGTTCGACGAGGTGGCCGGCTTCGTCGGCTACCAGTTGACGATCGATCTGCCGCGGCAGGTGGTCGTGAAGCCCGACGGCAGCGAGTTGCCGTTCGACGTACAGCCGTTCCGCAAGTACTGCCTCGTCAACGGCCTTGACGACATCGGGTTGACCTTGCGGCATGCCGACAAGATCAGGGCTTTCGAGACCGAACGCCTTGCGCGCTTGCCGTGGCTCGGGCAGCGACTGGTATGAAAGTCGCGGTTCTGCCTGGTGACGGCATCGGCACCGAGATCGTGGCGCAGGCCGTCCGGGCGCTGCGCGCGCTCGACCTGAAGGTGGAGCTCGAGGAGGCGTTGGTCGGCGGCGCCGCCTACGAGGCGCACGGACACCCGTTGCCCGAATCGACGCTCAAGCTGGCGCAGGCGGCCGATGCCGTGCTGTTCGGCGCGGTCGGCGACTGGAAGTACGACAAGCTCGACCGGCCCCTGCGGCCCGAGCAGGCGATCCTCGGCCTGCGCAAGCACCTGCAGCTGTTCGCGAACTTCCGCCCGGCCATCTGCTACGAGCAGCTGACGCACGCGTCGAGCCTCAAGCCCGAACTGGTGGCGGGTCTGGACATCCTGATCATCCGCGAGCTCACCGGCGACATCTACTTCGGCCAGCCGCGCGGCCGGCGCAAGGCAGTGGACGGGAATTTCCCCGGCGCGGAGGAAGCCTTCGACACGATGCGCTACAGCAGGCCCGAGATCGAGCGCATCGCCCGCGTGGCCTTCGAGGCCGCCCGCAAGCGCCGCAGGAAGCTCACCAGCGTCGACAAGGCCAACGTGCTCGAGACCTTCCAGTTCTGGAAGGACGTCGTCACCGAGGTCCATGCCGACTATCCAGACGTGGCACTGGAGCACATGTACGTCGACAACGCGGCGATGCAGCTGGTGCGTGCGCCCAAGAGTTTCGATGTCATCGTCACCGGCAATATGTTCGGCGACATCCTGTCCGACGAGGCGGCGATGCTGACGGGGTCTATCGGCATGCTGCCCTCTGCGTCGTTGGATGCCCACAACAAGGGCCTGTACGAGCCGAGTCATGGCAGCGCGCCCGACATCGCCGGTAAGGATCTTGCAAACCCCTTGGCTACAATCCTGTCCATGGCCATGATGCTGCGCTTCTCGCTGAACCAGCCTGCCGCCGCCGATCGGGTTGAAGCGGCGGTTTGGCATGTGCTGAGCCACGGGTTTCGCACGGCCGACATCTGGTCTGAAGGCACGCGCAAAGTGGGCACGCGCGAGATGGGCGACGCTGTAGTCGCCGCGATCACCAAAACGACGACCAAGAGCTAGTTAGCTCCGGTTCGTGTCGCCCGCGATTTCAGCAGCCGGCGAGCGAGCCGGGGCAGTGGAATCCATAGCAATGAAAGGGCGAAAGAAATGACAACCCCCACGCTCACTTTGTTCGCTGCCCCCCGAGGGGGCTTCAGCCTCCTTGAGGCGGCTCTGCGGAGGCTGGCATGGCACTCGTAGGACTTGTCGGATGGCGCGGAATGGTCGGTTCCGTGCTGATGGACCGCATGCAGGCGGAGGGCGATTTCGCGCTCATCGAACCGCTGTTCTTCTCCACCAGCAATGCCGGCGGCGCCGCCCCGGCGATGGCCAAGAACGAGACGCGGCTGGCCGACGCGGGGGACATCAAGTCGCTTGCGCGCTGCGACATCATCGTCACGGCGCAGGGCGGCGACTACACGAACGAAATCTTCCCGAAGCTGCGTGGCGCCGGCTGGAAGGGCCACTGGATCGATGCGGCGTCGACACTGCGTATGAAGGACGACGCCGTCATCATCCTCGACCCGGTCAACATGCCCGTGATCAAGCAGGCTCTGGCCAAGGGCGGCAAGAACTGGATCGGCGGCAACTGCACCGTGACCTGCATGCTGATGGGCGTCGGCGCGTTGTTCAAGGCGGGGTGGGTCGAGTGGATGAGCACGATGACCTACCAAGCGGCCTCGGGTGGCGGTGCCCAGCACATGCGCGAACTGCTCGCGCAGTTCGGCACCTTGCACGCCGAGGTGCGCGCGTTGCTCGACGACCCCAAGAGCGCGATCCTCGAGATCGACCGCAAGGTGCTCGGTCGGCAGCAGAACCTGGGCGCCGACCAAACCGCCAACTTCGGTGTTCCGCTCGGCGGCTCGCTGATCCCGTGGATCGACAAGGACATGGGAAACGGGGTCAGCCGCGAAGAATGGAAGGGCATGGCGGAGACCAACAAGATCCTCGGCCGAGGCGAGAGCTTTGGCACGCCGCCCGTTCCGGTCGACGGAGTCTGCGTGCGCGTCGGAACGATGCGATGCCACAGCCAAGCGCTGCACTTCAAGCTCAACCGCGATGTGTCGGTGGCCGATATCGAGGCCTTGATCGCGGCCGACAATCCCTGGGCCAAGGTCGTGCCCAATCAGCGCGAAGCCACGTTGCGCGACCTGACACCGGTGGCCGTCACGGGTACGATGAACATTCCAGTCGGACGTATACGCAAACTCGCGATGGGTCCCCGCCATGTCGCCGCATTCACGATCGGAGATCAGTTGCTATGGGGTGCGGCCGAGCCGCTTCGTAGAATGCTGCGCTTGCTGCTTCAGGCTTGATGCAGCAGCGGTGTATAGACGTTGCCCAGTGGCAACATTTAGCAATCCACGACAATCGCGCGGGGAATTGACACGTTCATCAGCCAATGCATGAGCTTGTCAGCCTATATGCTTGATGTTATTGTGGTTTCGTCGAGTTGGCAGTGACCGAATCTGATCTCGTTGGACCGCGAAACATGTGAATGGCGGCGCGCCGAGATCCGGTGCGCCGGTTGCATTTGGGAGACGCCTTGAAATACCGCTCTGGACATGTTGGACGCGTCGCGCTGACCACGGTCGCGCTGGCCGCAATGTGGGTTGCTTCCGGGAGCGCCTGGGCGCTGGGACTCGGGCGGCTCAATGTGCAGTCTGCGCTGGGCGAGACGCTTCGCGCCGAAATCGACATCACGAGTCTTTCGCCGGAAGAGGATTCGACGCTGCGCGTACGAATCGCGCCGCCCGACTCATACCGCGCTGCCGGTGTCGAGTACAACGCCATCCTGCCCTCCACGCAGGCGGTGGTGGCGCGCCGCGCCGACGGCCGTCCCTACCTGCGATTGAGCAGTGACCGAGCGGCGCAAGAGCCGTTCGTTGACGTGATCCTCGAACTGACCTGGGCCACGGGTCGCCTGGTCCGCGAGTACACCTTGCTGCTCGACCCTCCGCAGTCGCGCACCGCGCCGCCCGTGCAGGCCGCAGTTCCCACCGCGCCGGTGATCGCTGCGGCGCCACCGCCTGCCGCCACTGCCGGTCCAGCGCCCGCGCCAGCGCCGATCGCTGCAGCGCCGATTGCTCCCCAGGCCGCGGCCCAGCCCGCGCCGCGCCCCGCCGCCGAGCGGCCGACGCAGCGACCGCCGGCAACCGCCAAGCCGGCAGCGGCGGCGGCCGGCCCGGCGGGCCAGATCGATGAATACCGCGTTCGCGAGGGCGACACGCTATACAGGATCGCCACGCGGACGCAGCGTGCCGGCGTCTCGCTGGACCAGATGCTGGTGGCCCTGTTCCGCGGCAATCCGCAGGCATTCATGGGCGAGAACATGAACCGGATGAAGGCCGGCGTCGTGCTGTCGGTGCCTTCGGCAGACGACGCCAAGGCGATCGCCGGCACCGATGCGCGCGAAGTCATCAAGACCCAGAGCGCGGATTTCGGTGCCTATCGCCAGCGCCTGGCTGGCAATGTTCCGACCACCAAGGCCGACGAAAGCGGCCGGCAGGCCAAGGGCAAGGTGCAGGCTTCGGTGGAAGACCGCAAGCAGGCGGCTGCAACGTCGCCGGACAAACTCACGCTGTCGCAGGGGACCGCCAAACCCACGGGTCCCGAAGCCCAGGTTTCCAAGGCGACAGAGAAGAAGGAGGCCACGGCACGCGTGGCCGAGCTGACCCGCAACGTCGAGGAACTGAAGAAGCTTCAGCAAGGTGCAAGCAGCGCAAAGGTGGCCCCCGCACCCGCCGCACCTGCACCGGTCGCTCCGCCGCCGCCCGTCGAGACCAAGCCGGCCGCTGTGGCGCCTCCGGCGCCTGCACCTGTGGCAGCACCAGCACCAGCGCCGGCGCCTGCGCCAGCGACGACGGTCGCCGCTGCCCCAACGCCTGCGCCGGCAACGGTCGTCGCAGCGGCGCCCGAATCGTCCAAGCCGCCGGTCGCGCCCAGCGTCTCGATGCCCGTAGCGCCCCCGGCCACGCCGCCAGCGCCCGCATCTGCACCCGTGGTGGTTGCAGCGGCACCGAAGGCGGCCCCACCACCGATGCAGGCCGAGGAACCCGGCCTGTTCGAGTCGTTGAGTGAACACCCGATGGTGATGCCAGGCGCAATTGGGCTGGTGGCGTTGCTGGGCGGGTTGGCTCTGTACCGGCTGCGCGGACGCTTCCGCAAGGACAACGGTGAGACCTCGTTCCTCGAGAGCCGCTTGCAGCCCGATTCGTTCTTTGGCGCCAGCGGTGGCCAGCGCGTCGACACGCGCGATGCGACGGGCGTGTCGTCGTCGATGAGTTATTCGCTCAGCCAACTCGACGCCATCGGCGACGTCGACCCGGTGGCCGAGGCGGACGTGTACCTTGCTTATGGTCGCGATCTGCAGGCCGAAGAGATCTTGAAGGAAGCCATGCGTGGCACTCCGGATCGACTGGCGATCCGCAACAAGCTGCTCGAGGTCTACGCGAAGCGTCGCGACACCAAGGGATTCGAGTTGCTGGCCACGCAGATGTACTCGCTGACGAAGGGCGAGGGCGAAGAGTGGGCCAAGGCGCAGGAGTCAGGCCGCCAGATCGACCCCGAGAACCCGCTGTATCAACCCGGTGGTCAGCCTGCGGCGCCGGTGCTCGGCGAAGGCGGACGCATCATCGAACCGCTGGGCGCCAGCACGATGCCGCAATCGGTGATGCCCTCGAGTTCGGGATACCCGTCGTCGACCATCGATTCGATTTCGCCAGACAGCCAATCGGCACCCGATCTCGATCTGGACCTCGACCTGGGTACCGCGGCCAGCGCGTCGGCGCCTGCCGCAGCCGACGCGACGCGGCCGCTCGGCGGCACCGTCGCACGCAAGGACCAGCCGCCCCCCGCACCGAAGATCGACCTCGAGTCGATCTCGCTCGACCTGAACCCGCCAAGCGGCACGATGCCGCTGGCTTCGAAGGTGACCTCGGACAGACCTTCGCTCGATTTCGGTGACTTCACGCTGCCCGCCCAACCGTCGAAGCATGCTGCGCTGGAAGACAATGACCCGCTGGCGCGCAAGCTCGAGCTGGCCGAGGAGTTCCGCCAGATCGGCGACATGGAAGGGGCACGCGATCTGCTCGAAGAGGTGGTTGCAAAGGCCGGTGGCGCGCTGAAGAACAAGGCGCAGGGCATGCTCGACAGCCTTGCCTGATCAGTCGCTCGGACCGGTCGCTGCTGCTTCCGGTCCGCTCGGCCGCGCACCCGGCCGATTGGCGCTCGGCCTCAGCTACCGCGGAACCCGCTACCACGGTTGGCAGAGCCAGACCGACGGCCAGACCGTGCAGGATGTGCTGGAGCTGGCGCTGTCGCGTTTTGCCGATGCCGGCGTGAAGACAGTGTGTGCCGGCCGCACCGACGCGCGCGTTCACGCGCTCAATCAGGTGATTCATCTCGACCCACCGGTGGAGCGCGAGCCGTTCTCGTGGGTGCGCGGCACCAACCGGTACCTGCCCGACGACATCGCTCTGCAATGGTGCCAGCCGGTGGACCCCGGCTTTCACGCGCGCAACCACGCGCGCGGCCGTCGCTACCGCTACCTGCTGCTGCAGTCGGCGGTCCGCCCGTCGCTGGAATCGGGCGTCGTCGGATGGGTGTTCGAGGCCCTGCACGGTGCGGACATGCAAGCGGCGGCGCAATACCTCGTCGGCGAGCACGACTTCTCGTCGTTCCGCTCGAGCGAGTGCCAGGCGAGCAGCCCGGTCAAGACGATCTGCTCGATCGACATCGAACGCCGCGGCGCCTACTGGCGTTTCGATTTCGACGCGAGCGCCTTTCTGCACCACATGGTTCGCAACATCATGGGGTGCCTGGTCGCCGTGGGCAGCGGTCGTCGACCGGCGTCATGGATGGCCGAGGTGCTGGCGGCGCGCGATCGCGACGCTGCAGCACCGACCTTCGGACCCGAAGGGCTGTACTTCGTCGGGCCGTACTACGATGCGTTACTTGGCCTGCCCGATCGCGCACCGGCGATGGACTGGCTGCCTTGAGTCATGCAGCAACGCACCCGCATCAAGATCTGTGGCCTCACGCGGGAGGTCGATGTGCAGGCGGCCGTCGAGGCGGGCGCCGATGCGATCGGTCTGGTGTTGTATGGGGGCAGTCCACGTCACGTGAGCGTTGAGCGGGCAGCCGAACTGGCGCGCACGCTGCCCCCGTTCGTCACGCCGGTGTGCCTGTTCGTCAATCCGGGCGTCGACGAGGTGTCGCGGGCGATCGAACTCGTGCCGCAGGCCCTGCTGCAGTTTCACGGCGAGGAGACGCGCGAACAGTGCGAATTGTCGGGGCGGCCCTATCTGCGCGCGGTACGCATGCGAGCCGGATTCGCTTTGCTAGACTTCGCCCACGCATTCGCGAGCGCCGCCGGATTGCTGCTGGATGCCGATGTCCAGGGATACGGCGGCGGAGGAAAGGCATTCGATTGGTCACTCATTCCACCAAGCGTGCCCCTTCCGGTCGTTTTGTCTGGTGGGTTGAATCCTGCAAACGTGATCGATGGGGTGATGCGCGTCCGGCCCTGGGCCGTTGACGTGAGTTCCGGCGTCGAAGTCGGCAAGGGCGTCAAGGACGCCGCGCTGATTCGCCGGTTCTGCGATGCGGTGCGCGAGGCCGATGCCCGCGTCGCCGACGCCATCAACTAGAACGAGGTTCGATCATGCCGACCTACCAACAACCCGACGCGCGCGGGCATTTCGGGCCCTATGGCGGCACCTTCGTCGCCGAGACGCTGGTCCATGCGCTGGACGAATTGAAGGCAGCCTACGAGCATTGCCGTCACGATGCGCAGTTCCAGGCCGAGTTCCGCAGCGAACTCAAGCACTTCGTCGGACGGCCCAGCCCGGTCTATCACGCAGCCAGGCTGTCGCGCGAGATCGGCGGCGCGCAGATCCACCTGAAGCGCGAGGACTTGAACCACACCGGCGCGCACAAGATCAACAACACGGTCGGACAGGCACTGCTGGCGCGGCGCATGGGCAAGCCGCGCGTGATCGCCGAAACCGGCGCCGGCCAGCATGGCGTGGCCACTGCCACGGTGTGCGCACGCTACGGCATGGAATGCGTCGTCTACATGGGCAGCGAGGACGTTTCGCGCCAGTCGCCCAACGTCTACCGCATGCACCTGCTGGGTGCCACCGTGGTACCGGTCGAGTCAGGCAGCCGTACGTTGAAGGATGCGTTGAACGAGGCCCTGCGCGATTGGGTCACGCATGTCGAGAACACCTTCTACATCATCGGCACGGTGGCCGGCCCGCATCCGTATCCGACGCTGGTGCGCGACTTCCAGCGCGTGATCGGCGACGAGTGCCTGGTGCAGATGCCCGAACAGATCGGCCGCCAGCCCGACGCGGTGATCGCGTGTGTCGGCGGCGGCAGCAACGCGATGGGCTTGTTCTACCCGTATATCGAACATCCGGGCGTCAGGCTGATCGGCGTGGAGGCTGCCGGGCTGGGCCTGGAAAGCGGCAAGCACGCGGCCAGCCTCAATGCCGGCTCGCCCGGCGTGCTGCATGGCAACCGCACCTATCTGCTGCAGGACGACAACGGCCAGATCACCGAGACGCACTCGATCTCGGCGGGCCTGGACTACCCCGGTGTCGGGCCCGAACATGCGTACCTGAAGGACATCGGACGGGCTGAATATGTGGCCATCACCGACGACGAGGCCCTGTCGGCATTCCACCGTCTGTGCCGCACCGAAGGCATCATCCCGGCGCTCGAATCCAGTCATGCGGTGGCGCACGCGATGAAACTCGCGCCGACGATGCGGCCGGACCAGCACCTGCTCGTCAACCTGTCGGGCCGCGGCGACAAGGACATCGGCACGGTCGCCGACCTGTCGGGCGCTGACTTCTATTGCCGGCCATCGTGCCGCGGGCAATCGGTCAAGGGCGGTGCGCAGGCCATGCAGGTGAAGACGTGAGCCGCATCGGGCAGACGCTGCAGGCCTTGCAGCACGCCGGGCGCACGGCGCTGATCCCCTATGTGACTGCCGGCGACCCGTATCCCGACCAGGGTGTCGCGATTCTGCAGGGCCTGGCCGCAGGCGGTGCCGACATCATCGAGCTGGGTGTCCCGTTCTCCGACCCGATGGCCGACGGCCCGGTGATCCAGAAGGCCTCGGAACGCGCCCTGTCGCGCGGCATCGGCATGTCGCAGGTGCTGGACCTCGTGCGCGGGTTCCGCGAAGTCGACGACCGCACGCCGATCGTGTTGATGGGCTATGCCAATCCGATCGAACGTTTCGACCAACGCCATGGCAGCGGCGCCTTCGTCACCCAGGCGGCCGCGGCCGGAGTCGATGGCGTGCTGGTGGTCGACTACCCACCTGAGGAATGCGAGGCCTTCGCGGCGTCGCTCAAGGCTGCGGGCCTGGATCTGATCTTTCTGCTGGCGCCGACCTCCACCGATGCGCGCATCCGCGAGGTGGCGCGGGTGGCCAGCGGTTATGTCTACTATGTGGCGCTCAAGGGCGTCACGGGAGCCGGACATTTGGACACCGACGCGGTGGCGCGCGCCATGCCGCGCATCAAGGCGCATGTGCGGTTGCCGGTCGGCGTGGGTTTCGGCATCCGCGACGCAGCCAGCGCACGGGAGGTGGCGCGGGTCGCCGACGCCGTGGTGATCGGCTCGCGCCTGGTGCAGATACTGGAGGCCGAAGCGCGCGAGAATGCGGCATCGGCCGGGCGAGACTTCATCGCCGGCATTCGCGCCGCACTGGACCAACCCCTGGAAGGAACCCGCTCATGAGCTGGCTCGAAAAACTGCTGCCGCCGAAGATCCAGCAGACCGATCCCTCGGGACGCCGCTCGGTGCCGGAGGGGCTCTGGATCAAATGCCCGGCCTGCGAAACCGTGCTCTACAAGACCGACCTGGAACAGAACCTGAATGTCTGTCCGAAGTGCGAGCACCACCACCGCATCGGCGCGCGCGCCAGGCTGGACGGGTTTCTCGACGCGGAAGGCCGGTTCGAGATCGGACAGGAAGTGGTGCCGGTCGACGCGCTGAAGTTCAAGGACAGCAAGAAGTACGCCGAGCGCTTGAAGAACGCGCTGGAAGCCACCGGCGAGACCGACGCGCTGGTGGTCATCGGCGGAGCCGTGATGAGCGTGCCGCTGGTGGCGGCCTGCTTCGAGTTCGATTTCATGGGCGGCTCGATGGGCAGCGTGGTCGGCGAGCGTTTCGTGCGCGGCGTCGAAACCGCCGTCGAGCAGAAGATGCCGTTCGTGTGCTTCACCGCCACCGGCGGCGCGCGCATGCAGGAAGGCCTGCTGAGCCTGATGCAGATGGCCAAGACCAACGCGGCGCTGACGCGCCTTGCGAAAGCGAAACTGCCCTATGTGAGCGTGCTGACCGATCCGACGATGGGCGGTGTCTCGGCCAGTTTTGCGTTCGTCGGCGACGTGGTCCTGGCCGAGCCGAAGGCCTTGATCGGATTTGCCGGCCCGCGCGTGATCGAGAACACCGTGCGCGAGAAGTTGCCCGAGGGATTTCAGCGCGCGGAGTTCCTGCTGCAGAAGGGCGCGCTCGACATGATCCTGGACCGGCGCCTGCTCCGGCCCGCGATCGCGCGCCTGCTGGCCATGTTGTTGCGGCAAAGCGCCGACGCGGTGGCTTGACGCCGCCCGTCGTGGCGCGCGCACGGCGCGCACGAGAGCTGCCGGTGGGTGGAGCGCAGATGACCGCACCGAGATCGTTCGACGCTTGGCTCGAGCACTGCGAACACCTGCATCCCAAGAGCATGGACTTCACGCTCGATCGCGTGAAGGCCGTGCGCGACCGGTTGGCGCTGCGGTTTTCGGTACCGGTGATCGCGGTGGCCGGCACCAACGGCAAGGGCTCGACCTGCGCGATGATCGAGTCGATCGCGCTGCAGGCCGGCTACCGTGTCGGGCTGTATATCAAGCCGCACCTGGTCCACTTCGAGGAGCGCTGTCGCATCGACGGTGCGATCGCCGAGGCCAGCGCGCTGCTGCCGCATTTCGAGGCCGTCGAGGCCGCCCGCGGCGATATCACGCTGACGTACTTCGAATTCACGATGCTGGCCATCCTGCGCGCCTTCGCCCAGGCGCCGCTCGACCTGGTGATTCTCGAGGTCGGGCTGGGCGGTCGGCTCGATGCGGTCAATGCATTCGACGCCGACTGTGCGGTCATCACCAGCATCGCGCTCGACCATACCGAACTGCTCGGCCCCGATCGCGAATCCATAGGGCGCGAGAAGGCCGGCATCCTGCGCGGCGGGCGGCCCGCGATCGTCAGCGATCCGCAGCCGCCGCGCAGCGTGATCGAACACGCCGAGGCCGTTGGCGCCGATCTGTGGCTGCTCGGGCGCGACTTCAACGTCCAGGGCGATCGACAGCAATGGTCGTGGAGCGGGCGCGGGCGGCGCTACAACGCCATGGCCTACCCGGCCCTGCGCGGGGCCAATCAGCTGTTCAACGCCGCGGGCGCGATCGCGGCGCTGGAGTCGCTGCGCGAGCGCTTGCCGATCTCGGCGCAGGCGGTGCGCAATGGGCTCGCGCTGGTCGAGCTGGCCGGAAGGTTCCAGATCGTCCAGGGCCAACCTGTGCTGGTCCTCGACGTCGCGCACAACCCGCAGTCGGTCGCGGCGCTGGCGGCCAATCTGGACCAGATGGGCTACTTTGCGCGCACGCATGCCGTGTTCGGCGTGATGGCCGACAAGGACATCGCCGGCGCGTTGAAGCACATGATGCCGCTGGTGGATGCGTGGTACCTCAGCGATCTGCCGACCGCGCGCGCTGCGAAGGCGGTGGATGTCGAACGCGTGCTTCACGCATCCGGCGTCGCGCCCGCGGCGACGATCAGTCGACATGCGACGCCGCGTGACGCGCTGCTGGTTGCCATGGAGCGTGCCGACCCCGCTGATAGAATTGTGATCTTCGGCTCCTTCTACACCGTGGGCGGCGTTCTGAAGGACGGGTTGCCGCGAACAGCGGCCCGGCACCTGGGCTGATCCCACCGGCGCAGGTCTAGGCGCCTCGCACCGTCCAACAGACCGAACGCTACGCGCTGTGCGCTGCGCATGGGTCTGCTTTCATTCCTCAAGGGTCAGGGCCATACAGGCGCTGAGCGCACGGATGCCTCGGCCGGCGACACGGTCCAGGCGGCGCGCGCACGCGCGCGGCGCCGTCTCATCGGTGCTGCAGTCCTGCTGGGGATCGGCGTGCTGGGATTCCCCCTGTTGTTCGAGACGCAGCCGCGCCCGATTGCGGTCGACATTCCGATCGAGATCCCGCGCAAGGAGGCAGCGCCTTCGTTGCCGCTGCCGCCGCCACGGGTGGCGTCTGCCGCCGCGGCAACCGCCCGCATCAGCAGCGGCGTGATCACGCAGCGCAGCGCCGAAGTTCGACGCGAAACGACGCCCCCGTCGGCGACAGCATCCAGGCCCGAGGCCGCGCCGCGCGCCGACGTCGCTGCGCCGGCGGCCAGCGCGGCTGCCCCCAAGCCTTCAGCCGCCTCCTCGCGGGTCGACGATGGCGGCCGGGCCCGCGCGCTGCTGGAGGCTACACCGGTCGAGACGGTACCCAATGCTGCGAAGCCTGCCAATACCAGGCCGCCTGAATCGAAGCCCAATGATGCGACGATCGCACTGGCCAAGCCGACCACACCCGCAGCGGCCGCTGCGAGCAAGCCCGATGCGTCGGCCGGGCGCTTCGTGGTCCAGGTCGGCGCTTACAGCGAGGCGGCGTCGGCGCGCGACATGCGCCAGCGCGTCGAGCAACTCGGCATGAAGACCTACACGCAGACGGTCGAGGTCGACGGCGTCAAGCGCATCCGCGTCCGCGTGGGCCCGTTTCCCGCTCGCGACGACGCCGAGAAGGCCGCGAGCACGCTCAAGGCCGCCGGGTTTCCGGCGGCCATCCTGACCTTGTAGCGCCATGGCGGACATCGGCTGGGTCGATTGGACGCTCGTGGCCCTGGCCTGTGCCTCGGTGCTGGTCGGTGTCGTTCGCGGTCTGGTGTTCGAGGTGTTGTCGCTGCTGGGTTGGGTGGCGGCGTATGTGGCGGCGCAGCTTGCCTCGCCGATGCTGGCGCCCTATCTGCCGATCGGCTCACCCGGATCGGCGTTGAACCAGGCCGCGTCGTTTGCGATGGTGTTCGTGCTCGCCCTGGTGGTTTGGATCCTGTTGGCGCAGCTGATCAGCCTGCTGATCCGTGCGACGCCGCTGACCTTGATCGACCGCGTGCTGGGGGCCGCATTCGGCGCGGTGCGCGGCGTGGTGTTGCTGCTGGCGGTGGCCACCGTCGTATCGTTCACGCCGGCGGTGCGGGCGTCTGCCTGGCAGGACTCGCACGGCGCGGTGTGGCTGGGTGCGCTGCTCTCGGGAATCAAGCCGCTGCTGCCGGTCGACGTGGCCCGGCACCTGCCGGCCTGACAATCAGCGGGCAGACAGGAGCTCCACACCATGTGCGGCATCGTTGGCGTGATCTCCCAGGCCCCGGTCAATCAGCTGATCTACGACGCGCTGCTGTTGCTGCAGCACCGCGGGCAGGACGCCGCCGGCATCGTCACGATGCAGGGCACCCAGTGTTTCATGCACAAGGCGCGTGGCATGGTGCGCGACGTCTTTCGCACGCGCAACATGCGGGGGCTGCCCGGCACGGTGGGCCTCGGCCAGGTCCGCTACCCGACCGCGGGCAACGCGTTCAGCGAGGAGGAGGCGCAGCCGTTCTACGTCAACGCACCATACGGTATCGTGCTGGTGCACAACGGCAACCTCACCAATGCCGCGGCGCTCAAGCAGGAGCTGTTCGACGTCGATCGCCGCCACATCAATACCGCCAGCGACACCGAGGTGCTGATCAACGTGCTCGCGCACGAGATCGAGCGCGTGGGGCGCGACAAGGTGCTCTTGCCGGAAGACGTTTTCAGCGCCGTGCAGGCCGTGCACCGCAGACTGAAGGGCTCGTACGCCGTCGTGGCGCTGATCGCGGGCCATGGCTTGCTCGCGTTTCGCGATCCGTTCGGCATCCGGCCCCTGGTGTTCGGCAAGGCGATCGACGGCAACGAGGTGATGGTCGCCAGCGAGACGGTGGCGCTCGAGGGCACCGGCCACCGCACCGAACGCGATGTCGCGCCCGGCGAGGCGATCTTCATCGATCTGCGCGGGCAGATCCATGCGCGGCAATGCGCGGACCACCCGACGCTCAACCCATGCGTGTTCGAGTACGTGTATCTGGCGCGGCCCGACTCGGTGATCGACGGCGTGTCGGTGTACCAGGCGCGGCTGAACATGGGTGAAACACTCGCGCAACGCCTGATCTCGACGATGCCGCCGAGCGAGATCGACGTCGTGATTCCGATCCCCGAGTCGAGCCGTCCGTCGGCGATGCAGCTGGCTGCAAAGATCGGCAAACCCTATCGCGAGGGTTTCGTCAAGAACCGCTACGTCGGGCGCACCTTCATCATGCCGGGGCAGGCGGTGCGCAGACAGTCGGTGCGCCAGAAGCTCAACGCGATCGCACAGGAGTTCAAAGGCCGCAACGTGCTGCTGGTGGACGACTCGATCGTGCGCGGCACCACCAGCAAGGAGATCGTGCAGATGGCGCGCGAGGCCGGTGCACGTCGGGTCTACATGGCCTCGGCAGCGCCGCCGGTGCGCTACCCCAACGTCTACGGCATCGACATGCCCACGAAGGAAGAGCTGATCGCCCATGGCCGCAGCATCGAGGAGATTCGCCAGTACATCGGCGCCGATGCGCTGATCTACCAGGACGTGGACGCGATGAAACGCGTGGTGCGCGCGCTCAGCCCCAAGCTCGATGGCCTCGAGGCCTCGTGCTTCGACGGCCGCTACATCACCGGCGACGTGAGCGAGGCCGGCGTCGGTCCACGGGCCGGCGCCGGCGACGACGAAGAGGATGTGCAGCGCTCGCGCCTGGCGCTGCAAGGCGCGGCGGAGGGGTCATGACACAGAAGCGACTGCCCCGCACGACGCTGCCGCCCGGTGTGCGGCTCGACACGCTGGCGGTGCGCGAAGGCCTGCCGCCCAGCCAGTGGGGCGAGAACTCCGAGGCGCTGTTCGTCACCAGCAGCTTCGTGCACCCGGACGCCGCCACCGCGGCGGCGCGCTTTGCCAACGAGGAGGAGGCCTTCGTCTACAGCCGCTTCAGCAACCCGACGGTCACGATGATGGAGCGGCGCCTGGCGGCGCTGGAAGGCAGCGAGGCCTGCATCGGCACGGCAAGCGGCATGGGCGCGATCACGCTGCTGTTTCTGGGCCTGTTGAAGTCCGGCGACCATGTGATCTGTTCGAACAGCGTGTTCGGCGCCACCATCAAACTCCTGGGTGGCGAGTTCGCCAAGTTCGGCGTGCAATCGAGCTTCGTCGCGCAGACCGATGTCGCGCAGTGGCACGCCGCGCTGCGGCCGAACACGAAATTGCTGTTCGCCGAATCGCCGACCAATCCGCTGACCGAGGTGTGCGATATCGCGGCCCTGGCGCGCTTGGCGCACGAGGCCGGAGCGCTGCTGGCGGTGGACAACTGCCTGTGCTCGCCCGCGCTGCAAAAGCCCATTGCTCTGGGTGCCGACATCGTGATGCACTCCGGCACCAAGTACTTGGATGGGCAGGGCCGCGTGATCGCCGGCGCTCTGTGCTGCAGCCAGGCCCTGATCGACGAGAAGCTCACGCCCGCCATGCGCAGCGCAGGCATCACGCTGTCGCCGTTCAACGCCTGGGTCGTGCTCAAGGGCATGGAGACGCTGTCGATCCGCGTGCGCGAACAAAGCGCGCGCGCGCTCGAGCTGGCGCGCTGGCTGGAGCGCCACCCGGCGGTGGAGCGTGTCTACCACCCTGGCTTGCCTTCGCATCCGCAGCATGAGTTGGCGATGCGCCAGCAAGGCGGCGTGGGCGGCGCGGTGGCGGCCTTCGTCGTGCGCGGCGCCAACGTCGAGCGCGCGCGCGCCAACGCGTTCGCGGTGATCGATGCCACGCGCATCTGCTCGATCACCGCCAACCTGGGCGACACCAAGACCACGATCACCCATCCGTCGAGCACCACGCACGGCCGGTTGACCGAAGATCAGCGCCTGGCCGCCGGCATCACGCAGGGCCTGATTCGCATCGCGGTGGGCCTGGAGGACCTGGAAGACCTGAAGGCCGACTTGGCGCGCGGGTTGGACCCGCTGGGATGACTACTCAAAGGGTCCGCACCCGCATCGCGCCATCGCCGACCGGCTTCCTGCACCTGGGGACGGCACGCACGGCCTTGTACGCCTGGGCCTATGCCCGCCATTTCGGCGGTGACTTCATCCTGCGCATCGAAGACACCGATGTCGAGCGCTCGACGCAGGAGGCGGTCGACCAGATCATCGACGCGATGGGCTGGCTCGGGCTCGACCACGACGAAGGCCCGTTCTTCCAGATGCAGCGCATCGAGCGCTACCGCGAGGTCATCGCTCGCATGCTCGATGCCGGCACGGCCTACCTGTGCTACTGCGCGCCGGCAGAACTCGACGCGATGCGCGAGGCGCAGCGCGCTCGCGGCGAGAAGCCGCGCTACGACGGCCGCTGGCGGCCCGAGGCGGGCAAGACCCTGCCGCCGCCACCCTCCGATGTCAGGCCGGTGGTGCGCTTTCGCAATCCGCCCGACGGCGTGGTCAACTGGGACGACATGGTCAAGGGGCCGATCTCGATCGCCAACCGCGAACTCGACGACCTGATCATCGCGCGACCCGCCGGCACTGCGGCCGGCAGCGTGATCGGAACGCCGACCTACAACTTCTGCGTCGTCGTCGACGACCTCGACATGGGCATCACGCACGTGATTCGCGGCGACGACCACGTCAACAACACGCCGCGGCAGATCAACATCCTGCGCGCGTTGATCGCGTCGTCGGGGGGCGAGCTGCCGCGCTACGGCCACGTGCCAATGATCCTCGGGCCCGACGGCGACAAGCTGTCCAAGCGCCACGGTGCGGTCAGCGTGACGCAGTACCGTGACGCGGGCTACCTGCCCGAGGCGATGGTCAACTACCTGGCGCGCCTGGGCTGGAGCCATGGCGACGCCGAGCTGTTCGAACGCCGTCAGTTGATCGAGTGGTTCGATGGCAGCCACCTGTCGCGCAGCGCCGCGCAATGGGACGCCGTCAAGCTCGATTGGGTCAACGCCCATTACATGAAGGCAGCGGACGACGCGCGGCTGGCGGCGCTGGTGAATCGGGAGTTCGCATTGCGCGGCATCACGGTCGACGGCGACCCGTCGTTGCAGGTGCGGCGCTGCGGATTGTTCAAGGATCGCGCGGCCACCGTCGTCGAACTGGCCGACATGCTGGGCATGTACTTCGTGGCGGTGACGCCGCGCGAAGAGGACCTGCGCACGCATCTCAACGACACGTCGCGCCGCGCCCTGACTGCGCTGGCGCGCAAGCTGGAGGCGATCGATTGGAACAAGTCCGACATCAGCGCGGCGATCAAGCAGACGCTCGCCGAAGAGAGCCTGAAGATGCCGCAACTGGCGCTGCCGCTGCGCGTGCTGGCGTGCGGCCGCACTCAGACGCCGGCTATCGACGCGGTGCTGGAACTGTTCGACCGGTCGCGCGTGCTCGGCAGGCTCACGGCGGCGCTGGTCTGACCCGTTATAATCACGCTCTCGTTTGAACAGCGTCGTCCGGCACCCGTTGGGGGTATAGCTCAGCTGGGAGAGCGCTTGCATGGCATGCAAGAGGTCAGCGGTTCGATCCCGCTTACCTCCACCAATGACAGCGCGGTTCAAGTCGACGAAGCTTTTGACCCCTTCGTCTAGAGGCCTAGGACACGACCCTTTCACGGTTGTAACAGGGGTTCGAATCCCCTAGGGGTCGCCAACGACAAGAGCAACAACGGCACGCAACGGCACCGCAAGGTGCCGTTGTCGTTTTGGTACCGGCATCACGCCGCCGCGCAACACGAGCCGTCACCGCAACGGCATGCTGCCGTCGCAGCCGCGAGTCAGCTCAGACCGAGCAGCCGCATCGCGTTCTCCTTCAGGATCAGCGGCTTGACCTTGTCCTTGAAGCCGGCCTCGTCGAAATCCGCCATCCAGCGCTCGGGCGTGATCAGCGGGTAGTCGCTGCCGAACAGCATGCGGTCCTTCAGCAGTGTGTTGGCGTACTGCACGAGCTGTGGTGGAAAGTACTTCGGGCTCCAGCCCGACAGATCGATCCAGATGTTCGGCTTGTGCAGCGCCAGGCTCAAGGCCTCGTCCTGCCACGGCCAGCTCGGGTGCGCGATCACGATCTGGATGTCGGGGAAGGCCATCGCCACGTCCTCGAGCAGCATCGGGTTGCTGTTCTGCAGGCGCAGGCCGCCGCCGCAGCGCATGCCCGAGCCGATGCCCGAGTGGCCACTGTGAAAGATCGCCGGCAGCTTGTGCTCGGCGATCACTTCGTAGATCGGCCAGGCCATGCGGTCGTAGGGCAGGAAGCCCTGCGCCGTGGGGTGGAACTTGAATCCCTTGACGCCATGCTCGGCGATCAGGCGCCGCGCTTCGCGCGCGCCCATCTTGCCCTTGTGGGGGTCGATGCTCGCAAAGCAGATCATGATGTCGGTGTTCTTGGCCGCCGCTTCGGCGACCTCCTCGTTGGGGATGCGGCGCCGGCCGAGTTGTGCCTCGCAGTCGACCGTGAACATCACCAGGCCGATCTTCTTCTCGCGATAGTGGGCCACCGTCTCGTCGATCGTCGGCCGGCGATTCGAGCCGAAGTACTTGTCGGCCGCACGGTCGTACTCCTCGCCGTAGTTGTCGAACGGGTTCCAGCACGACACCTCGGCATGTGTGTGGATGTCGATCGCGATCAGGTCCTGGGGGTTCATGAGCTGGCTTCCTGGCTTAGTGCTCGATCGGGCAAGTAGTTCATCGTCTTAATCAGATGGATCGCGCATCCCCGGCGGGCCGGCGCGCGCTGCGCAACCGGCACCGCGCGCCGGTCAACGCCAATTCTTGCAGGGAGGCGGAGGGGGCGATGGATCCTTGGTGAGGCATGGTCCTATCGTTTACCCTGATTTGGTGGCCGCACTATTTAGTTCAGCATGTGAAGTACTTTGCATCACTGATGCCGCCACCCAGGTGCCCGACCCATGAGCGACGTTGCCTCCACCACCCTGCACGGCGAGGTCGCCGTCGTCACCATCGACGGCCCGCCCGTCAACGCGATGACGCGCGAAGTGCGCGCCGGCCTGAAGTCCAGCTTCGAGGCGCTGCGCGGCAATGCGGACGTCAAGGCGATCGTGCTCGCCTGCGCAGGGCGCACCTTCCTCTCGGGCGGCGACATGCGCGAGTTCGACACCGGCGTGCTCGAGCCCGGCTACCACGAGGTGCTGCGGCTGATCGAGGACAGCCCCGTGCCGGTGGTCGCCGCCCTGCATGGCACGGTGATGGGCGGCGGCCTCGAGACGGCGATCTCGTGCCACTGGCGCATCGCACTCGACAGCACGCGCATCGGGCTGCCCGAGATCACGCTCGGCATCATCCCCGGTGCCGGCGGCACGCAGCGCGTGCCGCGCCTGATCGGCCTCGAGCCGGCGCTGGACCTGATGCTTTCGGGCAAGCCGCTCACCGCGCCCCAGGCCAAGCAGGCCGGCCTGATCGACGAGGTCGTGGCCGCCGACCTGGGCGCATCGGCGCTGGCCTATGCACGCGAGCTGGTCGCGCAGGGCGCCGGTGTGCGCCGCACGCGAGATCGCGGCGTGGCGGGCGGCGACCGGGTCGACGAGATCATCGCTGCGCGCCGCGCGCAGGCGGCCAGGACGATGCGCAACCGCAATTCGCCGAACGTGCTGCTCGACGCCGTCGCGGCCTCGGTGAAGCTGCCTTTCGACCAGGGCATCGCGTACGAGCGCAGCCTCTCGATCGAGGTCGAGAAGGCGGTCGAAGGCCGGGCCTTCCGGCACCTGTTCTTCGGCGAGCGCGAGCTGCGCAAGATCCCGGGCATTGCCGCCGATGTGCGCGGCCGCAAGGTCGAGCGTGTCGGCATCGTCGGCGCCGGCACCATGGGCGTGGGCATCGCGATGTGCTTTGCCAACGTCGGCATTCCGGTAGTCATGGTCGATGCCACGCAGGCCCACCTCGATCGCGGCCTGGCCACGGTGCGCAAGAATTACGAGCGCTCGATTTCACGCGGCAGCCTGAAGCCCGAGCAAATGGAGCAACGCCTGGCGCTGATCCAGGGCTCGCTCGACTACGCCAGCCTGGCCGCGGCCGACCTGATCGTCGAGGCGGTGTACGAGAACCTGGCGCTCAAGAAGGAGATCTTCGCCAGGCTGGACGCCGTGGCCAAGCCCGGCGCGGTGCTCGGCACCAACACCTCCACGCTCGACATCGACGAGATCGCCGCGGTGACGAAGCGGCCGCAAGACGTGCTCGGTCTGCACTTCTTCAGCCCGGCCAACGTGATGCAGTTGCTCGAGATCGTGCGGGCCAAGGCCACCGCGAACGACGTGCTGATGACCGCGCTCGACGTCGCCAAGACGATCCGCAAGACCGGCGTCGTGGCCAAGGTCTGCTACGGTTTCATCGGCAACCGCATGATGGACCCCTACGGTCGCGAGGCCGAGCGCTGCGTGCTCGAAGGCGTGACGCCCGAGCAGGTGGACTCGGCGCTCGAGGGCTGGGGCATGGCGATGGGCATCCTGGCGGTGTACGACATGGCCGGCATCGACGTCGGCTACCTCACCCGCAAGGAGCGCGCGCATCTGCTTCCCAAGGACCCGACCTTCTACCGCCCGACGGCGCTGCTGCACGAGCGCGGCTGGCTCGGCCAGAAGTCGGGCCGCGGCTACTACCGCTACGACGGCGCCGACCGCAAGCGCATGCCCGACCCCGAAGCCATTGCCATCTTCCAGGCCGAGGCGCAGCGCCTGGCGGTGCCGCAGCGCAAGCCCACTGCGCAGGAGATCCAGCAGCGCTGCCTCTACGCGATGATCAACGAGGGCGCGCGCATCCTCGAAGACGGCATCGCCCTGCGCGCCAGCGACATCGACATCGTCTACACCTCGGGCTATGGCTTCCCGCGCTACCGCGGGGGCCCGATGTTCTATGCCGACACGGTGGGGCTGAAGGTCATCCTCGACAAGATTCTCGAGTTCCAGCGTACGCTCGACCCGCAGTACTGGCAGCCCAGCGCGCTGCTGGAAACGCTCGCCCGCGAGGGCAAGACCTTCGCACAATGGCAAGCCGAGCAGGCCCGCCAACCTTAACCAGGAGTGCACCGTGGCCAACGCCTTCATTCCCTACGGCATCTATTGGTCGACCCCGTTCGCCAAGTGGCAGGGTTCGATCGCGCACCTCAACAGCATCCGCCTGGCCGCGAACTGCGCGCGCCGCATGCTCGACGAGCGCAAGGTCGACGCGAGCGCCATCGACCTCGGCGTCCTGGGCATCACCAACCCGCAGCTCGGCGCCTTCTACGGCCTGCCGTGGCTGACCGGCATGCTCGGGATCGACCGCGTACCCGGCCCCACCGTGCAACAGGCCTGCGCCACAAGCGCCCGCGCGCTGCAGATGGCGGCGCAGGAGGTGGCGCTGGGCAGTGCGACCTGCGCGCTGGTGGTCACTGCCGACCGCTGCTCCAACGGCCCCGTCGTGCACTACCCCGACCCCACCGCACCGGGCGGCAACGGCCACACCGAACGCTGGGTGATGGATAACTTCAGCGGGGACCCGTACGCGAAGAACGCGATGATCGACACCGCCGAGAACGTCGCGCGCCGCTTCGGCGTGGGCAGCGCCGAGATGAACGACGCCGTGCTGCGCCGCCATGCGCAGTACCAGGACGCGCTCGCCGACAACCGTGCCTTCCAGCGCCGCTACATGCAGGAGGTGCCGATCACCGACGCCGCATTTCGCAAGCAAACCGGCACCTTGAGCGCCGACGAAGGCATCTTCCCGACCACCGCCGAGGGGCTCGCCAAGTTGAAGCCGGTCAAGCCCGAGGGCACGGTGAGCTTCGGCACGCAAACCCATCCTGCCGACGGCAACGCCGGCGCGATCGTCACCACGCGCGAGCGGGCGCGCGAGCTGGCCAGCGACAAGGGCATCGAGATCGAACTGCTCGGCTTCGGCCAGGCCAGGGTCGAGAAGGGCCACATGCCGATGGCTCCGGCGCCGGCGGCGCAGCTGGCGCTGCAACGCGCCGGTCTGACGATGGCCCGAGTCGATGCGGTCAAGACGCACAACCCGTTCGCGGTGAACGACATCGCCTTCGCGCGCGAGACCGGGTTCGCGCTCGCGAAGATGAACAACTTCGGCTCGTCACTGATCTGGGGCCATCCGCAAGCCCCGACCGGCATGCGCTCGGTGATCGAACTGATCGAAGAGCTGGCGCTGCGCGGCGGCGGCACCGGCGTGTTCAGCGGCTGTGCTGCGGGCGATTCGGCGATGGCGCTGGTGCTGCAGGTGCGTGCCGCACGCTGAATCCCGCCCGAGACCACACGCACCGTGAACGCACCGCGCTACCGCGAGGCCCATGTCGGCGGTTGCATCGAAGCCGTGGTCGAGCGTCGCGCCGACGGCGCGACGCTGTTGCGGTCGACCGAAGCGCTGCGCTGGTATCCGCCGCGGCTGACCGACTGCCTCGAACAATGGGCGCAGGAGGCACCCGAGCGCACCTGCGCGGCGCGCCGCGCAGGCGGCGGTGACTGGCGCCGCATCAGCTATGCCCGGATGCTGCACGACGTGCGCGTAGTGGCGCAGTCGCTGCTGGAACTGGGCTTGTCGGTCGAGCGGCCGCTGGTCGTCCTGTCGGAGAACGACCTCGAACACCTGACCTTGGCGCTGGCCGCGATGTGGGCCGGCGTGCCCTACGTGCCGGTGTCGCCGGCCTACTCGCTCGTCTCGCAGGACTACGGCAAGCTGCGCCACGTCCTGGCCACCGTGACCCCCGGACTTGTCTTCGCCAGCGGTGTCGCCTACGCGAAGGCCATCGCCGCCACGGTCGACGCGGCCACACCGCTGGCGCTGACCCGCGGCGCGCTCGAAGGCCGCCAGGTGCGCGCTTATGCCAGCCTGCTCGAAGCCATGCCCGGCGCGGCGCTGCAGGCGGCGCACGACGCGGTGGGGCCCGAGACGATCGCCAAGTTCCTGTTCACCTCGGGATCGACCAGGCTGCCCAAGGCCGTGACCACGACGCAGCGCATGCTCTGCGCCAACCAGCAGATGCTGCGCCAGTGTTTCGCGTTCCTGGCCGACGCGCCGCCGGTGCTGGTCGACTGGCTGCCGTGGAACCATGTCTTCGGCGGCAACCACAACGTCGGCATCACGATCTACAACGGCGGCACGCTGTACATCGACGACGGCAAACCCACGCCCAAGGGCATCGCCGAAACGCTGCGCAACCTGCGCGAGATCTCGCCCACCGTGTACTTCAACGTGCCCAAGGGCTTCGAGGAGATCGCGCTGGCGATGGACGGCGATGCGCAACTGCGTGCCACGCTGTTCAAGCGCGTCCACGCGTTCATGTTCGCGGGTGCCGCCCTTTCGCAGCCGATCTGGGACAAGCTGGATTCGCACGGCGAGGCGACGATCGGCGAGCGCGTGCGCATCATCACGGGCCTCGGCATGACCGAGACCGCGCCGTCGTGCACGTTCGCCGTCGGCACCGACGTGCGGTCGGGTTACATCGGGCTGCCGGCTCCCGGCGTCGAGGTGAAGCTGGTGCCGATGGGCGACAAGACCGAGATCCGCTTCCGCGGTCCCAACGTGATGCCCGGCTACTGGCGAGCGCCCGACCAGACGCGCGAGGCCTTCGACGAAGAGGGCTTCTACCGCACCGGCGACGCGGTCCGATGGATCGACCCCGCGCAGCACGGCCGCGGCCTGATGTTCGACGGCCGGCTCGCCGAGGACTTCAAGCTGTCGACCGGCACTTTCGTCAGCGTCGGGCCGCTGCGCGCCGGGATCGTCGCGGCGGGCGACCCTTGCGTGCAGGACGCGGTGATCACCGGGCTGAACCGCGACAGCGTCGGCGCGCTGATCTTTCCGCGTCTCGACGAATGCAGGCGCCTTGCGGGGCTCGACCCCGACGCGCCCGCGCCGCAGGTGCTGCACAGTGCCGCGGTGCGAGCGTTCTTTGAGGACATGCTCGACCGGCTGGCGCAGCAGAGCACGGGCAGCGCGAACCGGGTGGCGCGCGCGCACCTGCTGGCCGAACCGCCGTCGATCGACAAGGGCGAGCTCACCGACAAGGGCTCGATCAACCAGCGCGCGGTGCTGATGCATCGTGCGGCCCTGGTGGAAGCCCTGTACGAAGGCGCTGCGGCCGATCCGTTCGTGATCGTGGCGCGTTGATCGCGCAAGGCCGCGCGGATGTTCCAGAATCCACCACTTCCCCCGCCCACCCCAGGAGACCCACGATGAGACTGATCCGATCCTTGCTGGCCGCCGCAGTGACCCTCTCGGCCTCGACCGCGGCGCTGGCCGACGTGAATATCGGCGTGAGCCTGTCGCTCACCGGACCGGGTTCCGGTCTCGGCATACCGATGCAGAACTACTTCAAGATCTTTCCACCGACGATTGCCGGCGAGAAGGTCAACCTGATCATCCTCGACGACGCCACCGACCCCGGCAAGGGCGTCAGCAATGCGCGCCGCTTCGTCACCGAGGACAAGGTCGACATGATCATCGGCTCGTGCATCACGGCGGTCGCCGCGGCGATCACGCCGGTCGCCACCGAGGCCAAGACGGTGCAGCTCGCAGCCTCGCCGGTGGGCGTGCCTCCCGGGCAGGACCACTGGCTCTTTCGCCTGCCGCAGAGCAACGACGTGATGGCGCATGCGGTGGTCGGCCACATGAAGAAGCAGGGCGTCAAGACGGTCGGCTTCCTCGGCTATACCGACGCCTACGGCGAGCTGTGGCTCAAGGCGCTGACGGCCGAAGGCGATAAGAACGGCATCAAGGTGGTGGCCACCGAGCGCTTCGCGCGCACCGATACCAGCGTCACGCCGCAGGCGCTGAAGCTCAGCGGCGTCAACCCCGACGCGATTCTGATCGTCGCCTCCGGCTCGGGCGCCGCGATGCCGCACAAGGCCGTCGTCGAGCGTGGCTACAAGGGCAAGATCTACCAGACCCATGCGGCGGCCACGCCGGACCTGGTGCGCATCGGCGGCAAGGACGTCGAGGGTGCGTTCGTCGTCTCCGGACCGGCCGTGATTGCCGAGCAACTGCCCGACAACCATCCGTCGAAGAAGCAGGCGGTCGACTTCGTCACGAAGTACGAAACGGCGGTCGGGCCGAACACCCGCAACCAGTTCGCCGGCCACTCGTATGACTCGCAGATCGTGCTCGAGAAGATCCTGCCGGTCGCGCTGAAGAAGGCCAAGCCCGGCACGCCGGAGTTCCGCGCCGCATTGCGCGACGCGATGGAAACGATGGGCACCACGATCTTCTCGCACGGCGTGATGAACTGGACCAAGGACGACCACTGGGGTTACACCAATGAAACCGGCGTCATGCTGAAGGTGGTCGACGGCAAGTTCGTGGTCGAGAAGT